>Ga0256839_1001730_pt1 | contig 25806 bp, 21 predicted proteins | sample 354166metaG_FD_185968 | JGI IMG/M metagenome (GOLD analysis project Ga0256839, IMG submission 185968) | Hydrothermal vent microbial communities from Mid Atlantic Ridge, Atlantic Ocean - 354-166 | ecosystem: Environmental > Aquatic > Marine > Hydrothermal vents | place: Atlantic Ocean: Mid... | reverse complement strand
GAAAAAAGAGGCATTTACTCTATGATTCGCTGTTTTCGGGCAAGAAGACCCTCACAATGAGCGATAACAACAATAAACCGACCTATGAGATCCATTACGGCAACGGCCTCAAACAGGGCATCGACGAAGCTGCGGCCGTCACCGCCCTGGCGGAGCTGCTGAAGCTGAGCGAGGAGGCCGCGGCCGGCATCATCCGCCGCACCGGTCGCATTCTGAAAAGTGGGCTGGACGAGCGCCAGGCCGAACGCTACCGCAGCCTGCTCGACGGGGTGGGCCTGCAGGTGGAGATCCGCGAGGTTCGGGCCCCGGCCTCCGACAATGCCGAAGAGTCCACCCAGCTGATGCAGGCGGTCAGCCCGCCCCCGGTTGAACCGCCTCCGCCGGAGCTGCCCGGCGATGGCGGCACGGCCCCCGCGACCGATGGCGAGCCGCGCGAGCATGCAGTGTTGTTTCACGGCCGGGGCTTCGAGTATTTCAAGATCTGGATCGTCAACATCCTGCTGACGATCCTCACGCTGGGCATTTATTCGGCCTGGGCCAAGGTGCGCAACAAGCAGTATTTCTATGGCAACACGGAAATCGACGGCAACAGCTTCCAGTACACCGCCAAACCGATACAGATACTCAAGGGCCGCATCATCGCCTTCGTCCTCTTTCTGATCTATCTGGGCATTACCCAGCTGTTTCCGCCGGCGGGCCCGATTTTTGCCATTCTGTTCCTGATCTTCCTGCCGTGGATCGTGATCCGCTCGCTGGCCTTCAACGCGCGCAACAGCATGTACCGGGGCGTGCGCTTCCGTTTCGAGGGTGGCGTCGGCGGCGCGGTGATGGCCTTCATCATCTGGCCAATCCTCAGCGCCATCTCCTTTGGCCTGTTGCTGCCCTTTACCTGGCAGCGCCAGGCAGCCTATACCATCGGCAATCATGCCTATGGCACTACGCCCTTCGAGTTCAATGCCGATGTCGGCCGTTACTATGTCCTGCTGGGCAAGTTGATGTTGACCGGTTTTCTCATGATGCTGGCCTTTGGCGCGCTGCTCGCTATTGCGGCGGTAGGTGCCAATGGCTCGGATGAGGCCGAACCCGGCCTCCTCGTTTCCGCGATTCCGATGGTATTCATGCTGGCCTTCTATGTCGTGATCTACGCACTGATTGAGGCCAACCTCGGCAACCTGAAATTCAACCACACCCATCTGGGCGATATCCGTTTCACATCGGTGCTGACCCTGCGCGGCATGGCCGCCCTGTATGTGGTCAACACGCTGGCGATCGTTTTCACTCTGGGGCTGATGATCCCTTGGGCCAAGGTACGCACCGCTGCCTACCGCGCGCGCTGCCTGACACTGACGGCACCGTCTCTCGATGGTTTCGTGGCCGCGGAGACCGAAGCGGTCTCCGCGCTCGGCGAGCAGGTGGGCGAGATCTTCGACATGGACATCGGGGCGCTGTGACCGAACTGGTCGGCGATTACCACAGCGGTCGGGATTCGGCCCGCCAGAAGGCACGCCTGCGCATCGACGACGACGGGCAATGCCGACTGTATCTGGAGGATGGCGCGCGGCGCGATTGCGGCGCCTTCGACGGGCTGACCGTCACTCCACGCCTGGGCAACACGCCACGCATCATCGAACTGCCGGACGGCTCCGGCTTCGAAACCCGTGACAACGATGCGGTCGATGTCCTGCTCCGGCGGCACGGCCGCGCCCGCGGCCATCGCTGGCTGCACCGGCTGGAGAGTCACCTGCCGCTGGTGATCCTGGCCACGGTGCTGGTGGCCGCCTTCGTCGCCGCAATGGCGACCTGGGGTATCCCGGCCGCGGCTCGGGTCACGGCCCAGGCGCTGTCGCCGGAGATCAACCGCAAACTGGGCCAGGGCACGCTGGAGATTCTCGACCGCTCCACCTTTTCCGAAAGCGAGCTGCCGCCGGAGCGCCAGCAGCAACTGCGCGAGCTGTTCGCGCCCTATGTGGCCGCCTACCCCGACTGGCAGATCCGCATCCTGTTCCGCAATGGCGGTGACATCGGCGCCAACGCGATGGCGCTGCCGGGCGGCCAGATCCTTTTTACCGACCAGATGGTGGAGCTGGCCGAGGACGACCGCGAACTGCTGGCGGTGCTGGGCCACGAGATCGGCCACCTGGAGCACCGCCACCTGATGCGGCGCGCGCTGCAGAACTCGATGATCACCGTCATCATCATGTTCATCAGCGGGGATGTGAGCCAGGCCTCCAACCTGATCTATGCCCTGCCGACCCTGCTGATGGAACTGGCCTATTCGCGGGATTTCGAGATCGAGGCCGATGATTTCGCCTATGAGTTCCTCACCCGCAACGGCATCTCACCGGTCTGGTTTGCGCGCATCATGCGCCGGCTGGAAGCGCAGGTGTCCGGCGGCACAGACGACGGTGCCGCTTCCGGCAGCGATTTCCTGTCCACCCACCCGCCGACGCTGGAACGCATCCGCCGCTTCGAGGAAGCAGCCGAACCCGAATCTTGATGACCGTCAAGGCGCGGCCTCAACGCCTGATTTAGACTGCCTGCATTCCCGTTCAGGACCGTTGAATCATGCCCAAGGATCCCCTGCCCTCCATACCCCGCGTGCCCGCGGAATTCATGAACCGTGTTCACGATGAAGAAGCCGAAATGCTCGAACGCCTGCAGCAGCAGATCTCGGCGCTACGCTCCGGTGAGATGAGCCTGCAGGATCTTGACCCGCTGGTGGATGAACTGCTCAGCCACATGATCGAACACTTCGAACGCGAGGAGCAGCTGATGCAGCAGATCGGCTTTCCGCCCTACCCGATGCACAAGTCGGCCCATGACGAGGTACTGGAAGCCACTCGAGGCGTGGTCGATGCCTGGAAGCAACAACCGGACGCCGAGCTGCTTGAGCGTTTTTTCCTGCAACAGCTTCCGCAGTGGCTGGAACAGCACATCGCTACCATGGACTTCGTCACCGCCCGCTTCCTGGTGAGCAGCGGCATCGATCTGCCCGACTGAAGGATCCATTGCGGGGGGTGTCCCGCAGCGTTCATAAACCTGTCACAACTCGTTTCTGACAATGGGATAGCCTCCTGTTGTCGGCCGTAATGAGGGACAAGGAGATGAACAAGTCATACCGCAGGGATGAAAAACAAGGGTCGCGTCATGGACGCTGGGGCTTTCACCTGCCGGCGGTAGGGGTCATGGCGCTGCTGGCAACCGCTTGCCAGAACCCGACGGATACGCGTGATCAGGCACTCAGCCAGGCCTCGAAAGGGACTGCGGAAGCTGTTGTCGAGTTAAGGATCAGTGCAGTCGATGCGGCCGGGCGGACGGTCGTCCCCCGATCGGTGGTGTCGGACGGTTTGATGATTCAGCATCTGCGCCGCCTCGATGGACAGAGGATCGCCCTGACAGTGGCAGCAAACCGGACTCAGGGTCTTCTGCGCCTGCAGCATCCCGACTATCTCGACGGATTACTGTTCCTGAATACCGACCGCCCCGGCCGTGAATACCGACTCGTTCTGCAGGCCCGGCCCGCCGCCCAACCGCTGCCCGAACTGGCAGCACACCGGCCCCTCACCGATCAGGGACTGGGATTGGGGTTGTCCTGGTGAATGGCCTCGATACCTTCCAACACTTCGGAGGGAAGTTCAAGGTCGATGCTGGCGATATCCTGCTTCAACTGCTCCATGTTCGTTGCGCCGATGATGGTGCTGGTCAGGAACGGTCGGGAATGGACATAGGCCAGCGCCATCTGTGCCGGATCCAGGCCATGTGCCTGCGCCAGTCGTACATAGGCTTCGGTCGCCTGCTGTGCGCGGGGGTTGGTATAGCGGGCGTATTCGGGCCATAGGGTGATGCGCGCGCCTTCCGGCCGAGCGCCGCCCAGGTACTTGCCGGACAACACGCCGAAGCCCAGCGGTGAATAGGCCAGCAGGCCACAGCGCTCGCGGTGGGAGACTTCAGCCAACCCGATCTCGTAGGTTCGGTTGAGCAGATTGTAGGGGTTCTGCACCGTCATCACCCGCGGCAACTCAGCAATGGCGGCATATTGCAGAAACTTCATCACCCCCCAGGGCGTTTCATTGGAGAGCCCGATGTAGCGGATCTTGCCGGCCCGCACCTGTTCCGCCAGTGCCACCAGGGTGTCGATGATGGGGGTTGCATCATCGTCGTCCTCCACCGTATAGCCGAGCCTGCCGAAGAAATTGGTCTTGCGCTCCGGCCAGTGCAACTGGTAGAGGTCGATGCGGTCGGTCTGCAGACGCTTGAGGCTGGCGTCCAGCGCGGCACTGATGTCCGCGCGGTCGAAGCGCCCTCGCCCGCCACGGATGTGGTCGATCCAGCCCGGACCGGGACCGGAAACCTTGCTGGCGAGGAACACCTTGTCACGGCTGCCACGGGCGCGAAACCATTCTCCGATGATGCGTTCCGTCGCGCCCTGGGTTTCGGCACGCGCCGGTATCGCGTAGAGTTCTGCGGTATCGAAGAAATTGACCCCCTGATCGAGGGCATAGTCCATCTGCGCGAAAGCCTCGTCCCGCGTGTTCTGCTCGCCCCAGGTCATGGTGCCGAGGCAGATCACGCTGACATCGATATCGGTGGCGCCGAGCTTGCGGTATTTCATGGGGCCAGATCCTCGAGATGACGGGCCAGCAGTGTATCGAGATGCACCGCATTGGTCGAATGCGGGATCGAATCGCAACTCCAGACGGCATCGATGCCCGTGGCACGCAGCTCCGCCTCGGCATCTCCGACGAACAGGGCATGCGTGACCAGCACCGACAGCGAGCGCGGCTGCATGCGCACCAGCTGTTCCGCCGCGCCCAGCAGGGTCTTGCCGGTGCTGGCCACATCGTCCACCAGCACCAGATCCCGGCCCGAATACTCGCCTTCCGGCAAGTGGATGCGCACCTCGCGGTCGCCCAGCCGCTGCTTGGTGGCGACCCGGAAGTCCCAACCGTCATGGCGAGCGATATCGGCCACCCACTGTTCGGATTCGGCATCCGGCCCGATCAGCATCGGCGCTTCGAAACGCTGGCGCAGAAAATCGGCCATCGGCCCGGTCGCGTGCAGATTGACCGCCTGCTCCACCGGCACCGCCTGGCGCAGTTCATGCACCCTGTGCAAGTGCGCATCGACGGTCAGCAGGCCGTCCAGCCACTGCGCCAGGCAACGGCCCATTACCTGCTGGCTGACCACTTCGCCGGGATGGAAGGCCGTGTCCTGACGCATGTAGCTCAGGTAGGGCGCGACCAGATCGACTCGCCGCGCACCCAGATCCCGCGCGCCGCCGGCGGCGAGGACGATTTCCACCAGCCGCGCATTGGGGTCGTGCAGGCTGCGGCACAGCGCCAGGTGTTCGGGCAACCGTGTCGGCAGCGTCAGCTTGCTTTCACCGTCCGGAAAGCGGTGCACGGCAATGCAGGCGTAGTCGATGCCTGCCGCTTCGGCCAGCCGCCGTGCGGGCGCATCGTAGTCGGGAAAGCCGAGTATCATCTGCGGCCGAGAGTGTATGTCTCTTGCGGTGTTCATGCCCGTGCTCCCACGAGGTAACCGGAGTTCTGGCCGGCGGCGTGCCGGGCAAACTGCAGATCGGCCGGGTATTCGGCGTAGAGGGTATAGAGGGCTTCTCCGGCCGTGACCCGGTCGCCCAGTTTCTTGTGAAGATACAGCCCGGCGCCCTTCTCCAGCGGCGCCCCCGCCAGACGCGCAATGCGGGCGATCTGCAGGTTGTCGATGCCGGTCACGATGCCGTCATCCGGCGCCGGAATCTCATGCGACAAGCGCGCCGGCTGCAGGGAGGCTTCACGGCGGCCCTGGGCCTCGATGATGGCCTGCATCTGACTCCAGGCGCGGCCGGATTCGAGCAGATCGCGGGCCAGGCGGTAGCCGTCGCCACCGCGCACATCGGGATCAAACTCGAGGATGCGCCCCGCGAGCTGAAGCGCCTTCTGCTTGAGGTCCATCGGAGCATCCGGCTCGTTCTTCAGCACCTTCAGCACATCAACCGTCTCAAGTATCGGGCCAACGCCATTGCCGATCGGCTGGCGACCGTCGGTGATCACCACCTCGAGCTCGAGCTGGCTGCGGTCGCCGACATATTCGAACAGCTTGCGCAGTTTCATGGCATCGGCCTGGCTGCGCACCTTGGCGGTCGGCCCCACCGGAATATCGATCAACAGATGAGTCGAGCCGGCGGCGATCTTCTTGGACAGGATCGAGGCGATCATCTGCCCTCTGGAATCCAGCGCCAGCGGTCGCTCGACCGAAATCAGAATGTCATCCACCGGCGACAGGTTGGCGGTGCCACCCCAGGCGATGAAACCCCGGTGGTGCTTGACGATCTCCTTGAGCTGTGCCGGCTCCAGATCGACCCGGGCCAGCACTTCCATGGTATCAGCGGTGCCGGCCGGTGAGGTGATGGCGCGGCTCGAGGTCTTGGGCATCAGCATGCCGTGGGCGGTGACGATCGGCACCACCAGCATGGTCGTGCGGTTGCCGGGGATGCCACCGATGCAGTGCTTGTCCACTACCAGCGGTTCGCCCCAGTCCAGGCGGTCTCCGGTCGCCACCATGGCCTCGGTGAGGTACAGCATTTCCTCGCGTTCCATGCCCGATTCGGCGCAGCCGACCAGAAAGGCCGCGATCTCGATCTTGGAATAGCGGTTGTTGACGATGTCCTCGCAGATGCGGAGGTAGTCCTCGCGGCCGAGAATCTCGCCCCCGATCTTGGCGTGCACCGCCGAGATCGACGACGGCGGCGCCGCATGATCGATGCTGACCGGGCAGCCCGCCTCGACTCCGAGCTGGTCGAAAGTCTGTTCGCTGAGCCCAAGCTCCTCCGGCGAAACAATCGTGGCGTCATCGACGATGTTCAGCACCGCCACCACCGGCGGCTTGCCCTTGCCGTCCCTTACCTCGATCTTGTTCAGGGCCTGAAAGCCCTCGCTGTGGTACAGCGGGCAGTCACGGTGCAGATAGGCCACATTCTCCTTGTAGGTATCGATGGCAACCGGACGGATTTTCAGCGTGGTCATCTTCAGGCTCCGCAAAAAGCGTAGTTATACGCCGGCAACACCCAGGATGCCATGAGCAATGACACGTGGGCACCGGCCCAGCGGGTGGCTGGACGTATTGATACCTCAGTGTACAGATGGAAACGTATACCTGATACGGTTTTCCCACATTCGGGGTGGCTCTGTTTATGGGGTACAGCCACCGTCACCGAGGCGGTTCATCTACTTCAATGGGGGGGCACTCCTAAACCGTATGGAACTTGATAAGAATGTTCCGGTCACGCTTCGGGCCGGTTCGCTGTATCGATTTCATCATCTTTCCGTGCCGTGTAGCAAGCGACCTGAGCATGTCATCATCCAGTGGAGTCGGACCTTCCGGCAAAGACACCATCTCGAGCTCTGGCAGCGTGAAGACATCGGGCCAGTCTAGTTTTTTGACCGAGCCCACAAGCCACAGCTTGCGAAGCCCCATATGGCCCCGAAGACCTGACATGTCAACACTCAGGTTTGCAGATTTAACCATGTAGAAAAATTCAATTTCAGGGTAGCGGCTGATCTTCAATGTTCCTTCAGCCTTTGGCAGGTTGGCCAGCGACAGCTTCTTCAAACCGGACAGGGTATGAATGGCCGTAATGTCTTCAAGTCCGCGGATAAGTGCCAGGTCCAGCTCCTGAAGCCTGTGGCAGGATTCGAGCCCTTGCAGGCTCCTGAGCCGTCCCTGTATCAGGGTAAGGGACTCCAACTGCTGCATCGAGGGGAATACCGAACAGTCTGTGCCGCTGTAGCCGGTAATGAGGATTCTTCTCAGGCCCTGCAAATTATCGAGCTGTTTTTCCAGGGACTTTTCCCTTTCAAAACTCAAGTCAATCAGCTTTGGGAACAGGGACAGGTCCAGGCCATTTTCCGGCAGGAACTCCACAGTCAGCTCTTCGATGTTCTCGAATTGCTCCAAGCCTTCGACAATACCTGAAGTTCTGATTTCCAGATTTTTCAGCTCAAGTGCCTTTTTGCCGAGCCGAGGTATCAGAAAGCTGCCGCCAGACAGTTCCAGTGTTTCGATTTCTTCGTTCTCAAATGCATGGCTTGCCTCCTCGCTCCACCCGAAGTGGCAAACCAACCGGTATGCGTTGTTGTCATCCCACGACGGCCAAAGCTCGATTTCTGGCTGGGGCAGTTCGTTCTCTATCGCCATGGTATTTTGCGATTTTCTGGACAGCTAGGCGGATCTTAACCGGAGTGTGCGGGCCGCGTTCCGCATACACTCCGGGTGGACGGTCGCCAGTATAGCATTCGCAAATTTTGGAGGTGTATCAGTCCGATGACGGTTCGAACCCTCTCACCAGGCGGCTTCGATACAGTACGAGTCGCCTGGCTGAATCAGAGGATTCCGAATGGGTCGGGATGAGAGGATGGCTCGTGCTTCCTGCCCTCGGCCCTTCGGGCCCGCTGCGCGGCGCGGATTCGCTCCCGGCGAGGTGTTCCGTCACAAATCCGCCGGGAGCGGATTTGGACGCCGCAGGCGCCCAAAGGGTGAAAACCATGGAGGGTTTTCATCACACCTCTAACGGTTCGAACCCTCTCACCAGGCGGCTTCGATACAGTACGAGTCATCTGGCTGAATCAGAGGATTCCGGAATGGGTCGGGGTGAGAGGATGACTCGGGCTTCCTGCCCTCGGCCCTTCGGGCCCGCTGCGCGGCGCGGATTCGCTCCCGGCGAATCCGTCGTACCTCCAACGGTTCGAACCCTCTCACCAGGCGGCTTCGATACAGTACGAGTCGTCTGGCTGAATCAGAGGATTCCGGAATTGGTCGGGGTGAGAGGATTCGAACCTCCGGCCCCTGCCTCCCGAAGACAGTGCTCTACCAGGCTGAGCTACACCCCGTGCTCGTGTTGCGTATCGCGGAGGGAAGCCCGCGAATTGTGGTGATTCGGCCAGTCCGCTGAGGGGGCTGGCGCGAAAGCCGGCGTATTATATCAGGACAGATTCAAACCGCCAGAGGCCCGGACATTTAATTTCATGCCTACATTCGTCTGCCGGAGCCAGGGCGCGGGTCCTGGCCGACCAGCGTCCCGATAAAGGCAGCAGACCGCATTCCGGCTACGGGGCGAGCCCTTACGGCGACAACACGCCCGTTTCGCCGGTACAGGTGAGTGAGTCATTCGCTCACCCTGACCCAACAAAAAAACGGCCGCTTGCCAGGAATCGCCTGGCGCGCGGCCGCAAAGAGAGAAACCACTCCGGCCGATGGGCCGGAACTGCGGTTGTGCATCCCTGCAGGGTCAATCACTGCCTCCCCCCCGCTTCGTTCCTGAAGCGGGCATTCCGTCAATTGAGGGGCTTGATCTTCAGCTCCTCGGCGCTGGCCGGCACGAAGCCGTAGCCTGCGTAAATCCGTTGTGCCGCCGGTGTGGCCAGATATTCCATGAAGGTGCGGGCGTTTTCGGGATTGCGGCCCTTGATCATGGGACCGATCGCGTACCCGACCTTGTCCTGCTTGTTGTAGGGCGCGGGTATGGCCACCCCTTCGACCGGACGACCCTGACGCTTGGCATAAGCCACTTCGGTGGTCCAGACGATGCCGACATCGGCCTGTCCGTTCTCGATGCGGAACGGCGTCTCGCGATGGTGCCGGGATGTGAACCAGGTCTTGCCGGGTACCGCCCAGCAGCTCTTGCACTTCTTGCCGCCGGTCACCTTGTCGTAGAGTCCCAAATCCTTGAGCATCTCGCTGCCGTAGAATTTGAAGATGCCTTCGGTCAACGGATTCGGGTGCGATTGCACCAGATCGTCACGCCCCAGATCCTGCGGCCCCTTGATACCTTTCGGGTTGCCCTTGGCGACCATCAGTTCCAGCTTGTTGTGGGTGTAGATCATGTGGTCCTTCATCAGGCCCTTCTTGTTGAGTTTCTTGAGGTGGTTGATGTTGACGCTGGCGAACAGGTCGGGGTTCATCGAGGTTTTCTTGCCTTCGATCTCACCCTGCTTGAGCAACTGTTTCTTGAGGATCTGACCGGGCGGAATGGTTTCCACATAGACCGTCTTGATGTTCGGGTGCTTGCGCTGGAAGTCCCTGATCAGGTCTTCCATCACCATGAACTGGTTGCCCGCGAGGTACATGACCAGGTCGGCGGTGTAGGAATCGCCGATCTTGCCGTAATCGATGCGGCCATCGCTGTGGAAGGTCCGGTAGTCATGACCGAGACCGGCGTCCTTCTTGTCCTTGGCGGCCAGTGCGGTGCCTGAGGAAAAGGCCAGTGCGGTGGATGTGATCAGGGTCAGGGCCCAGTGATGCATGTTCATGTCGATCGCTCCTCTGTTGTTGTCGTTGGAGCCTCGATCATCACCGGATCACCCGCACGCAACAATAGGACCGATCACCAGTGCCCTTCTGGGGTTTACCCCAGGTTTTGGCTTCAACCCACTGATTCTTCGTGATTTTCTGAAATCAGACCCGCGTCCACGGCGATCCGGGCCAGTTCCACCGACCCGTGCACACCGGCCTTTCGCAGCAGGTTGGAGCGGTGCAGTTCAACGGTCTTGATGCTGATGCCGAGGTCGCGGGCGATCTCCTTGCTGGAACGGCCGGCAACGACCCGCTCCAGCACTTGCCGTTCACGCCGCGTCAGCTGTTTGAGCCGCGATGCCGCCTGCGCACGCGCCCGGTCACGCTGCTGTTCCACCCGCTCATGGCCGAGCCACTGGGCCATCAGCTGGAGGATGCGCATGCTCAACTCATTCGAGGCGCTGAGCCGCTCCGCGGGGCTGTCTTCACCGATCGCCGGGGAGCGGAATTCCAGCACGCAGACCGGCCGTCCTTCCATCATCACCGGACAGGCGAGGTAGCGGCGCGCCTCACCGTCCGCGGACTGTAGCCGTGCTTCAACCACGGACTGAGAGTGCAGACAGCGCCGGACCAGCTCCGGTTGCAGGCTGTCGGGCATCGCATCGGAATACGGACTCTGCGTGCAGCCCGTCAGTTGGCCGGCAACGACTCGGGTCAGCAGCACCTGTTCGGCGCCGAAGAACTGGCGCATCAGGTCGAGCAGGGATTGCAAGCGCTGATCCCGATCAAGGTCGCTGCGGGTGATCAGGTCGTGGAAATTCTGCAGGCATTCGCAGCCGCCATGCAGGGCTTCTTCGTACTGGATGCGGGATTCGATATCCTCCTTCAGCGCCTGGTTGGCAGCGATCAGTGCCTCGGTGCGTTGCTGCACCAGCTTTTCGAGATCCTTGCGGTGCCGTGTCAGTTCACTTTCCGATCGCTTGAGCTTGCGGTTGATGCGGGCCACGGCCAGAGCGGCCATCAGCACTGCGACAAAGGCCATAAACAGCGCGATCAACCCGTTTCGGTAGCCTTGCCACAGGTCGCTCCAGGTCATCGGTATCGGCCGGTAAGGGTCTGCGCCCACCTGCCGCAATACCTCGTGTACGCCACTGTAATCGAGCGGAATGGTCCACCCTGCCCCGCCGGCCGCTTCTGCGGGCGGGGAGGAAGCGGGCATCTGCAGCAGGGTGATGGCAACCGACCGCGCCAGTTCTTCATCGGTACGCGGCAGCCGTGCCAGCGGCCATTCCGGGTACAGGCCGGTGCTGACCCGCAGCGGAAAACGCGCGTGCCGCTGTGGATTGAGCACGCGTATTCGGTGTTCATCGATACGCCCCTGAGCGATCAGCCGTTCCAGAATGCCTGTGCGCACGGTTCCGGCATCGGCGCGGCCCTCGAGCACAGCCTGCACGATATCGTCCTGCGGAAAGCCGAGCCACAGCGGTTTCATCTCATTCAGCGGGTCCAAACCGGCATCCATCAGCAGCTTGCGCGCCAGCAGAAACCCCCCGAAGGCTTCGGCATTGACCGCGGCCAGAGTGTGCCCGCGCAGGTCTTCAAGCGTCTCGATGTCACTGTCGTCACGCACCAGCAGGACCGACCCGAAGCGGGTCAGTACCTTGTCCTGAAAGCGGTTGCGAAAGGTGGCAATACGGGTGGCGCCGAATTGCACTTCGAGCTGCACATAATGGGCCGGATTGGTGAGGATGAAATCCAGCTGATCCTTGCGAATGCGGTTGCGAAAGGCTTCATGGGTCAGCGGCACCACTTCGAACCGGTATCCGGGAATCGATGCCTGTAGGTATTCCGCCGTCGGTCCCCAACGCTGCAGGGCCCGCTCCGCACCGTTATAGGCCAGCACGCCGATGCGCACGGTCGGCTGGGCCGCCGCGGCAGAGACCAGCGTCAGCAGACCGGCGGTCATCAGCAGGCGGATGAAAGTCCCGTTCATGATTCGGATAGACGCATCAAAGGGGTTCGATTATTCCCTTAATCCGTCATAATTACCGCATGAACTGTTTGCGCGCATGGGTATCGGGCCGGGTGCAAGGCGTGTTTTTCCGTGATTCGACCCGCCGCCTGGCCCGAGAACTCGGCCTCAGCGGCTACGCCATCAACCTGCCGGACGGCCGGGTCGAGGTGCTGGCCTGCGGGCCGGCCCAACGACTCCAGCAGCTCGTCGACTGGCTGCACCAGGGTCCGGAACTGGCCCGTGTGGACCGGGTCGTCGTCGAGGAAACCGAGGCAACACCCAGCGAAGGATTCCGCATCGGTTAGCGCGCCATCACGATCGGCGGCTGCACACCCAGATCCACCCGCAGCGGGACATCGAAGGCGCGGCTCAGCACGGATTCCTGCATGACGTCCTCGACGGTGCCGGTGCGCACACCGCCCATGCCGTCGAGCAGGCACAGGCGGTCGCAATAACGCGCGGCCAGGGCCAAATCATGAATCGCCAGCATCACGCTTCCGCCGTCGTCGGCATAGCGGCGCAGGCGATCCAGTACCATGCGCTGGTATTTCAGGTCGAGGCTGACGATGGGTTCATCGGCAAGCCACAGTTCCGGCTCGTGGGCGAGCAGGCGGGCCAGCCAGACCCGCGCCTGCTCCCCGCCCGACAGGCGGTCCACCGCACGGTCGGCCAGATGAAACACGCCGGCGTCCGTCATTGCCTGGTCGATCCGCTCCTCATCCTCATCACCCCAGGGCAAACGCCCGAGCGCCACCACGGAGCGCACCGGCAACGACCAGGCCACCTCGACGAACTGGGGCTGCAAGGCAATCCGCCGCGCCCGTTCGTCCGACTTCATTGCCGAAAGCACTTGTCCCCGGTAGACCACCCTTCCAGAACAGGGCAGCACCCCGGCGATGGCCTGCAACAGCGTGGATTTGCCGCTGCCGTTGGGACCGATGACGCCCAGCACCCGGCCCGCTTCCAGCGTCAGGCTGACCGGCGCCAGGCGTCCGGGCACGGCCAGTTCATACAATTCGATCACAGCCATCGTCGCCGCTCCCGCCACACCAGCCAAAGGAAGAAGGGTGCGCCGATCAGCGAAGTCAGTACGCCGAGTTTGAGTTCGCGATCCGCGGGTGCCAGCCGCAACAGCAGATCCGCCGCCAGCACCAGCAGAGCCCCCATCAGCATCGCGGGCAGCAACAGCCGGTCCGGGCGGTGGCCAACCAGGGGCCGCAGCACATGCGGTGCCAGCAGCCCGACAAAGCCCACATTGCCGGCCACCGCCACCGCGCCGCCCACCATCAAGGCGCAACCGATCAGCACCTGGCGGGAACCGGATACCAGCGGCAGGCCCAGGCTCAGGGCCGTGGTTTCGCCGAGGCTCAGGCCCCACAGCAGGCGGCGCTGACGCCAGACCAGTACCGCCCCCGGCACCAGTGTGACAGCCAGCACCGCAACCTGATCCATGCCGCCCAGGGCGACCGAGCCCAGCATCCAGAACACCAGCTCCTGCATCGCGTAGGGATTGGGCGCAAAGTTGAGGGCCATGGCCAGCAGCGCACCGGCCAGCGTCGACAGCGCGAGACCGGCCATGATCAGTACCGCCGGCCGGCCGTGGCGCCCGGCCAGCAGCAGCAACAACCAGAGGGTGAGGGCGGCGCCGGTCAGGCCGGCAACCGGCATGGCCAGGGCGCCGAGAAAGGCCAGCAGGTTGAAATAAAAGACGGTTGCCGCGCCCAGCGCGGCACCAGAGCTGACACCGATCAGCCCCGGTTCCACCAGCGGGTTGCGCAGCAAGCCCTGCAGCGCGGCCCCGGAAAGTCCGAGGGCTGCACCCACGCCCAGCGCCAACAGGCTGCGCGGCAGGCGCACCTCGCCGACGATCAGCGCGGCGGCGCTGTCACGCCCCTGCAGGGCGTCGATCAGGCCCTGGACCACGGGCACATCCACACTGCCCACGCCCAGCGACAGGGCCAGCAGGCCCAACAGCAGCAGGGTCAGAACCCGCAGCGGTTTCATCCTTCAGCCCCCCAGGCGGCCAGTTCGTCGATCAGCCCGACCGTCCAGGGGCCGGGGCAATGCCAGCGCCAGTCGCTGGCGGACCGTGGCGCTGGTCTGCGCATCAGGCGGCGCAGCACAGGGTGCTCCGCCATGCGGTAGGCCAGGGCGCGGGATGTCGGGGCCGACCACAGGATGCGGTCCGGCGGGTCGGCGATCAGACGCTCCAGATCCAGCCGTTGAAAGCCCGGTTTTTCCAGGTAATTGCGAAATCCCGCGTGCTCGATGATGTCGTGCTCCAGCGTCCCGGTGCCGGTACCGATGCCGTTGGCCCCCAGCAGCAGCAGACGCCGCCCGTTGCCGGGGTGCTGTAGCACGCCTTCTCCGGCACCTGCGGACGGAAGCCCCAGCAGACCGCGGTAGCCCTCGATATAGCGACCCAGTTGTTGCAGCCGTTGCGGAAGAGGCATCACCGTCACACGGCGCCCCAGCCGGGCCAGACGCTGGCGCAGGGTCAGGGCATTGTATTCACCGGCCACGAAGCGGGCCTGCCGCCAGGGCAGCAGGGTTTCCAGCCGCCCGTCGTGGCGCGGCAGACCTTTGGGTACCCAGGCGGCCGGATAACGGTAGAGCAAGGGCGAGAAGGCGCGCACCCGCCCCTGTCCGCCCAGCCGGATCAGCATCCAATCGCTGCACAGGTCGAGGGAGACGATGGGGGCGGTGCTGGCCGTCCCGTCCGCCGCCGAATCAGAAGATCCAGCGCAGGCTGAAAGAAGCGGTGCGATCAGGCACACCGTAACCCAGAACCTGCTCATAGGTTTCATTGCTTGCATTGTCGATGCGGGCGGTCAAGCTCAGATCGTCCCTCAGATTCACACTGGCACCCAGATTCCACAGGGTGTAGGCATCGAGAGTGACATCACTCCCGGTCGTCCAGTTGTAGTCGCGCCGTTCGTCCCGGTACAGGCCCTGGAGCCATAACCGCCCCTTGTCGAAACGGTAGCTCAGCCGGGTTTCGGCGGCCCACAGGGGCACGCGCAGGCGGGTATCGGTCACGCCATTCACCGTTTCCTCGGCGTCGGTCCTGCTGAGCGACAGATCCAGGCTCAGCGCGGACCAGGACTTGCTCATGGACAGTTCCAGGCCACGGCTGGTGGCGCTGCCCACATTCTCGTTGCGTGCGTTGGGCCAGACCCCGGTATAGCGGATCAGATTGTCAACGGACTGATCATAGAGGGTGATCGACGCCCGATAGCCCGATGAGCGGTATTCCAGGCCAATTTCGCTGCTGTCCGATTCCTCGGGATCGAGATCCGGGTTGGCACCGAAGGTTGTGTCGTAGAGTTCCTGCAGGCTCGGGGCCTTGAAGCCGGTGGCGGATGCGGCCCTGAGGCGCCAGGCCGCGTCCAGCCGGTAGGAGGCCGTCACGCGCCAGGTGTTGAAGCGACCAAAGGCTTCATGGTCATTGGCGCGCACACCCAGGGTGAGGTTCAGCGGACCCGAGGAATGCAGCCACTCCAGAAACGCGGCATTGAGACGCGCATCCCCATCGAAGGACGACCAGCTGCTGGCGGTTTCCAGCGCCTCTTCCGTGCTTTCGATGCCGAACAGCAACCGGTTGCGCTCATCGAGCGGGACATCCGCTTCCCAGTTCGCCTGGCGGCGCCGGGTTTTTGCCCGGTAATCGGACAGCGATCCGAAGAACACCGACGCGGTCCTGTAGTCCTCCCGTGATTCGCCCACCGTCAGGGTATGAGTCCAGAACGCTCCGGTGTAGCGAATCTGAGCCCGCAGCTCATCGCGTTCGACATCCTGATGATTGAGCGTTTCGTCCCGGGGCAGACCGGTAGCCGGATCACTGCCGTCGAAATCAAAGCCGGATTCGCCATGCCCCGCCGAAAGCTCGAGGCGCAGACCGCTGAGGCTGTAACCCAGTTTCAGCCGGGCCGATTGATTGTCGTAGGCATCCGCTTCGGTATTGCCATTGCGTTCGGCAGCGGCGGAGATACCGTCGGTGCGGAAATCCTCGACCGACACGGCATAGTCGAAGGCATCCCGTCCACCGGACACACGGCCTCCCAGGCTGCGTTCCCCACGCTTGGCCACACCGGCCTGAATCAGTCCCTGCAGGCCCTGCCGCCCCTTTAACGTGGTGATACTGACGACGCCGGCAATCGCCTCGCTGCCATAGAGGGTCGATTGCGGGCCCATCAGCACTTCGATGCTGTCGATGCCGAGCAGGCTGAGGTTGGAAAAATCATATTCGCCGGTGGCGGCGCTGGAGACCCGGATGCCATCGATGAGTACCAGCACATGGTTGCCTTCGCTGCCACGCGCAAACAGTTGCACCTGACTGCCACGGGCACCGTAGCTGGTGACCGTCAATGCGGGGATTTCGCGCAAGGCGTCCTCCACGAACAGTACGCCGCGGTCGATCAACTCGGGTACATCGAGACGGTAGACCGTGGAGCCCACATCGCTCAGGGGCTGTTCGACGCGCGAGGGCGTCACCACGATCACCGGAATCGACGATTCTGGCGACGCCAGCGACAGGCTTGAAACGGAAAGGGATGCGCTCGCCACGACAAGAGCGGCGCACAGAGCAGTGCGTTGCATGTAGAACCTCCGGCGCCCACCGCGCCTGTTGCATGATTGATGAACAAGGCAAAGGCCGGTCTCCGGGCTTGCAGGTGGCCATGCGGCCGGGAAACGGCGCCTTCCCGGGAAGTATGTACTCCCAGTGGCCAGTGCCGAATCCTTACCCTGCCTACCGTTGCGGGGGCAGCGCCGGCATTGAACACACGAAGTGTTCGCACCGGCTTCCCGTTTCACCTGCCGAGCGACGCTCGGCGGGCACCTTTGCGGCCCGGAACAATAGCCCCGGCACGGCATCAGCGCAAGCATGAATCCGCACCGACACGTTGGGCTCATAATCCCATTTTATGCCCACTAGGTTGGGATTTATTTCCCGTCCTAACAACGATCTGGTACAGTGCAGCCTGTCGAGGGACTGAAACCCGCCTCCCGCACGGCCAGAGTTTCGCTGTCCTCCCCCGCACCCTTGAACCGCACAGACACTGGAGGGTGTTTCATGCCACGCATACACACGTATATCGACCGTGCCCGACAGATCGGGCTCTTGCTCATGTTCATTGGCCTACTGGCCGCCTGTTCCGGCGATTCCGGGAGCAGTTCCGATGCCTACAGCTCGGTGAAGGATGGCGACGAATCGTCCGCCGCACTGACCATCGACACAGCTGAATGGGATCGCGAGAAAAAGCGCCTCGAAGTCAAGGGCCACGGCCCGAAGAAGCAGACCATTACCGTCGCCGACGCCCAAACCGGTGCCGTCATCGGCCGCAGCGAATCGGACAAGGACAAATGGAAACTGAAAAAGGAACTGGACAAAGCGCCCTGCCGCGTCCGTGCCAGTGATGAACAGGGCCATAGCGCCGAACGGGATGTCAACAACGCACCGACCGACTGCAGCGGCTACGCCGGGGGTGGTAACGGTGGTGGAACCGGCGGCGGTGGCGGCGCCGTCAGCGGTGCCTTCACACTGCTTGCCGCCAACGACCTCGGCATGCATTGCGCGGATCAGGATTTCCGCATCTTCAGCATCCTGCCTCCCTACAATGTGCTCAACGCCCAGCTGATCCGCAAGGGCGCCGAGCCGAAGCTGATGTCTCCGGCCGACGGCGTGCGCATCACCTACAAGGCGGTCGAGTCCAATTACTTCGCGGACCTCACTGATCCGACACGGATGCCCGACAGTACCGCCTCCATCACCACCACTTCTCTGAATCTGCCCGGTGTTTTCAAAAGCAATTTCTGGGAGGCCACCCTGCCCTCGCCCAGCGGTATCGACGCCATCGGTTTCCAGGCCTATGAACCGCTGTACCCGGCCGGCGTGCTGTCCCAGTTCCCCTCCACGCCTGATCTCGGCCTGCCGGCGCCCGAGGTTGAAGAATTGTACCTGGGCAGTGGTGCGCTGCTTGCCGAACAGTCGGCCATGCCGGGCAGCAACAACAGCCCGCAGCCCTTCAACAATTATGTGCAGGATTTCCCGTTCTTCGTGGATTTCCCGTTCGGCTACACGGTGAAGGATTTCAGGCGCTTTACCGCCGAGGGCGTGCCCATCTCCCCGGTGGATGATTCGGGACGCTCCAACCCCTACCCGCTGATGCGGGTCGAAGCCCGTGACGGCAGCGACCGGTTGCTGGCCTCGGTGGATACGGTGGTCCCGGTGGCTTCGGAAGCCGATTGCGCGGTCTGCCATGCCGCGCAGGAAGTCTGCGACATCGACAGCAGCAACCCGCTGGTCTGCGACGACATCGCCAACAGCCAGTACCCCAAGCCCGGTTTCCCGGCGAATCGCCCGCTGGAATTCATCGAAACCGCGGCCCAGGCGCTGAACATCATTGGCGACACCCTGGAGCAAAAAGTCATCAACAGCGCCAAGACCAACATCCTGCGCCTGCATGACTACAAACACGGCACGCAGCTGGCCGGCACCGAGCCCGACGGCAGCAACGGCGCCACCACGCCGAATGTGGTTTGCGCCAATTGCCATTACTCCCCGGCGCTGGATCTGGCCCATCTCGGCCCCAACGACGACAACGGCAAGGAACAGACCCGGCATGTCAGCATGTCCCGCGCCATGCACAAGGTCCACGGCAGCCTGCCGCAGAAGGATCCGGCGAACTACGGTCATCTGTTCCCGATCATGCCGCCGCCCGGCCCGTCCCGCGACCCGGCGCTGGCCCAGGAGGTACTGATGAACACCTGCTACAACTGCCACCCCGGCAAGCGGGCCAAGTGTCTGCGCGGCGCCATGGGCGGTTCCGGCACGGTCTGTCAGGATTGCCACGGCCAGCTGACCCAGGTGGGCGAGGACTTCAGCGCCGGCTTCACCCAGGCCGGATTCCCCGGCGGCGCCGATCTCGGCAAGCGCGTGCCCTGGGCCAATGAGCCCGCCTGCGACAGTTGCCATGTGGGCGATGTGCTGCAGGTCAGCCAGCTGCGGCAACAGGGAGCGCTCGCCGATACCGTCATCAATGGCAGCGACAGCCACGGCAACAGCGACGGTCTGAGGCTGCTGATGACCTACCGTCTGAGCCAGCACAAGGCCAACAATGGCCCGGATCAGCTCCAGTTGATGCGTTTCCCTCAGTCCCGTTTTGCGGTGACCCAGGCCCTGTACCGCCTCAGTGGCAGCGGCGGCGGCAAGGACCAGGGCCACGGCGGACTGAGCTGCGAGGGCTGTCACGGCAGTACCCACGCCATCTGGCCGAACAAGAACCCCTATGCCAACGACAACAAGACCGCGCTCGACCTTCAGGGCCACTCCGGCGTCATCATCGAATGCGCCACCTGCCATGAAGGCGACCTGGGCGTCACCCTGGACGGTCCCCACGGCATGCATCCGGTCGGCGATACCCGCTTCTCCAATGGCGGGCATGAGGATCTGGCCGAACACAACAAGAATGCCTGCCGTGCCTGCCACGGCCAGAACGGTGAGGGCAGCGTGCTGTCCCGTGCCGCCGCCGACCGGGTGCTGCGCAACGAGGACCATGGCACGGTACGCGTCTCGCGTGGTGAGCCGGTCACCTGCAGCCTCTGCCACGAGAACGAACTGTAGGCTCCGCTGTGTTCCCTGCCCTTGACGGGGCATTTTTTGGCCGCCTTCGGGCGGCCTTTTTTCTTGTCTTTTCGCGCGCCCGTGGTACAAACGCCCTTTTGCGGTAAACGGCATGATCTCCAACCGACTGAGCTTCATCATCCTGCTGCTGTGGGCCACCGGCCTGCAGGCCCAAAGCGTTGCCCCTTTATCCTATGAACAGTGCCAGCGACAGGCCTTTTCGAGCGCCGACTTCCGCCACTGCATGCAGCAGGAACTGAAGCGCGTGGACGGTCTGCTCAACCGCTATTACCGGCAGGCGATGAAGACCCTCCAGCCCTTCCGCCGGCCCGAGTTGCGTCGGGTTCAGCGACTGTGGATTGCCTACCGGGACGCCCGCTGCGGGTTCTTCAATCATGCCGAGAGCGGCAGCGGAGGCGTGCTCGATGAACTGCAGTGCCTGATCGACGAGACCGCGCGGCGCGCCCGCGAGCTTTCCGAGCTCTACTGAACCCGCAACCCCTGCTCCCGATAGCCGCCCATGTCCGCGCTGATGGATTCGATCACCCTGTTGCAATTCACTCCCGTTCAGCTCGCGCTGACGGTGCTGGTGTTCATCTGGTCCGGTTTCGTGCGCAGCGGGCTCGGCTTTGGCGGGGCGGCACTGGGCCTGCCGCTGATGCTTCTGATCGACAACCAGCCGCTGTTCTGGCTGCCGGTGATCGGCCTGCACCTGTTGTTCTTCACCAGCCTGACCCTGCGCAACCGGCTGTCGAATGTGGACTGGCCCTACCTGCGGCACACCTTCAAGTGGATCTTCCCGGGCAAGATCGTCGGCGTGCTCGGGCTGCTCAACCTGCCCAATCAACTGCTGGTGATCATCATCTACGGCATCACCCTGTTCTATGCCATTCTGTGGATGCTGCAGAAGAGCATCCGCAGCAAGAGCGGCTGGACCGACAAGCTGATCCTGCTCATCGGCGGCTATGTTTCAGGCACCTCGCTGACCGGCGCGCCGCTGATCGTCGCCGTCTATGCGCATCATGTATCGGCATCACGCCTGCGCGATACCCTGTTCGTGCTCTGGTTCATTCTGGTGACGATCAAGATGGGCACCTTTGCCGCCTTCTCGGTGGATCTGCATGTGCTCAGCTCGCTGATGCTGATCCCGGTGGTATGGATCGGCCATGTGATCGGCCTGCGCGCCCACGACTTCCTGATTGCCAACGACCGTCGATTCAAGCGCATCCTCGGCGGCGTGCTGGCACTGATCTGCCTGCTGGGATTCGCTCAGGCGCTCTGATCCGCGCCCATACAGGCATCCCGCAACCGGTAGGCCCGTTTCATCCACAAGGGCGGCAATACCGTGGTCAGGGCGATTACGATGATCATGCCGGCATAGATCTCGTTATCGAAGATCCCGCTGGTGCGCCCCAGTTCGGCGAAGATCAGCCCCACCTCGCCGCGTGGCGCCATCGCCAGCGCAATGATCAGGCGCTGGGTCCAGTGCTCGCGGATCATCAGCGCGCCGACCAGCTTGCCGAACAGGGCGAGCACGAAGAACAGCGCCGAAAAGCCCCAGATGAACGGCGAAGCCCAATCGATTTCGCGCAGATTCAGCGACAACCCGACCATCACGAAGAACAGCGGCGTCCACAGATGGATGATCGGCTCCATCTGCCGCTCGATGCGGTCGGAAAAGTGATCGTCCTGACGCAGGGCAATGCCGAAGGGCAGGAAGAAGCGGCGCGACAGGGCAAGACCGGCGGCGAACCCGCCGAGCAGTTCCGGCGCGCCCACCGCATGGGCCAGCCATGCGAAGAACAGCACCAGCGACACGATGGAGGTGGGGATCAGCCCCGGCAGATCGCTGCTGCGGTCGAAGCGCTGGATCAGCAGCGACAGCAACTTGGCGGCGATCGGCGCCAGCACGAAGAAAGCGACGATGAACACCAGCACCTTGCCGGTGTTGGCCAGGCTGATGCCGCCCTGGGTCGAGAACTCGTAGAGCAGCGCCAGCAGGATCACGCCCAGCACATCGTCGAGCACCGCCGCGCCCAGCACCACCTGCCCCTCCTCGCAGTTCTGCCGACGCAGGTCGGTCAGAACCCGCACCGTGATGCCGATGCTGGTGGCGGTCAGCGTGCCGCCGATGAACAGGGACACCAGCAGGGACAGACCGAAGCCCCAGTAGGCCAGTGCCGCACCAAGCAGAAACGGTGCCAGGAAACCGCCCACCGCCACCACCACCGACTTGCGACCGCTTCGCGCCAGCTGGCGGATATCGGTTTCCAGACCCACCTCGAACAGCAACAGGATGATGCCGATCTCGGCCAGCAGTCGCAGCACCTCGTTGGGCTCGATCCAGCCCATCAGGCTGGGTCCGAGGGCAACGCCAGCCAGCAGTTCACCGATCACCGACGGGGCCTTGAGGCGCATGGCCAGCTCGGCAAACAGGCGAGCGCAGAGCAGGATCAGCAACAGGGTCAGCAAAAAGTCCTGGGATTCCATGGCAGGCCGGCGTAATGGAGAAGCGCCCAGCATAGGCACTCCCTGCAAAAGATCAATCGATGGTGATGATCCTTGCCGCGTTGAGGGAATTGAACCGGGTCGAGGTGGCCGCGGTATAGGCGCCCATCATGTGCCCGATCACCAGATCACCTTCCCCGAGCTCCGGCATCGGCACATCCTCGGCAATGATGTCGATGCTGTCGCAGGTCGGTCCCGCAAGAACCGAGGGCTGCCGCTGCGGATCGTCGTTGAAGACCTGCAAGGGGTAGCGCATGTGGTCGAAGAGCTGTCCGGAATAGGAGCCATAGACCCCATCGTCGAGGTAGTACCACTGACAGTCGCCGCGACGCGCCCGTCCGGTCACGGTGGCGATGGCGGTCACTGCCGGCGCCACCAGGAAGCGACCCGGCTCGGCGATCACCGACAGGTCCTCGGGCAGGCGCTGCAGTGCTTCGCGCAATGGGCGGAACCAGCGATCCGCATCCAGCCCCTGGCCGTCGTAATCCACTGGAAAGCCACCGCCGATGTCGAGCGTGGACATCGGGTTGTCGTTATCGGCATTGACCGCTGCGATCAGCGACGCGCACTGCTCGACGGCCGCCACATGGCTGTCGGGCCTCGCGCTCTGTGAACCCACATGAAAGGACAGCCCGCGGATGTGGATGCCCTGGGCCGTGGCCGCGCGCGCCAGTTCCGGCACCTGTTCCGGCGCACAGCCGAACTTGCGCGACAGGTCAACGGCAACGCTGTCGCCGCGAAAGCTCACCCGCAGCAACACGCCGATCCGGTGACGGAACGGCAGCAGCTTGTTCATCTCCTCCAGGTTGTCGACGACAAAGGTGGTCGAGCCACCGCGCAGCGCCGCCTTGATGTGCTCGGGCTTTTTCACCGGGTGGGTGTGGATGGTCCGCCGCCCGCTGATGCGCAACGGTCGCAGCAGCTCGAGTTCCCCTTCCGAGGCGACATCGAAATGACAACCGAGCGCGGCCAGCGTCTCGATCACCGAGGCATGGGGTAAGGCCTTGATCGCGTAATACAGCGCCACCCCCGGCAACTGCCGCTGCAGCAGGCGGTACTGTGCCTCGATGCGGCTACGGCGCACCACCAGCAACGGCGACCCGTGTTCCGCCACCAGAGACTCGTAAAACTGCCGTTCCTCCGGGCTGGCACCGTAGCGGACGGGTCGCGGGCCGGGACGGTAGCCCGCCTCGCCGCTCATTGCCCGTATCCGTCGAGCGCGTCCTGCACCCAGGCCGGCAACGCAAAGCTGGCGCGGTGGATCTGCGGTGTGTAGTAACGGGTTTCCAGCCCGGCCTCACGGAAGCGCTGCTGAAGGGTCTGTTCGTCCACCTGTCTCAGCCCAGGGTCATCGCTGCCCCAGCCGAAGGCCATGATGCCGCCGTAATAGGTGGGCACGGCGGCGCTGTAGAAACTCTGGTCGGCGAAATGCCGACCCATCCGCTCACGGGTCTGGATCAGCTCGTCGAGCTGGAAGAACGGCACACCGTTCTGGGTCGCCATCACCCCGCCCGGCGCGAGTATCCGCTTGCACTGGCCATAGAAGTCTTCACTGAACAGGACTTCCCCTGGCCCGATCGGATCGGTGCTGTCGGAAATGATGACATCGAACTGCCCGGATTCGGCACCCCGCACAAACTCCATGCCATCGGAGATCACCAGCTGCAGGCGCGGATCAGTGAAGGCCCCGGCGGAATGCCTCGGCAGGTGCTGCTTCGCCATCTCGATGACCTCGGCGTCGATCTCCACCATGACGATGGATTCAATCGCCCGGTGGCGGCTGACCTCGCGCAACATCGCGCCGTCACCGCCGCCGATGATCAGCACACGGCGCGCGTGACCGTGGGCCAGGATCGGCACATGAGCCATCATCTCATGGTAGATGAATTCGTCCTTCTCGGTGGTCTGCACGATACCGTCCAGGGTCATCACACGGCCGAGAAAGGCGTTGTGGAAGATCATCAGGTGCTGGTGCTCCGTCTTGTGCTCGAAATACATCTTGTCGATGCGGAAGCACTGGGCGATGGAGTCGTAAAGGGTTTCCTGGAATTCCTTCATCGTCGGATGCCTTGCGGGTTGGGATGCCGATACCGGCAGTGTAGCGCCGGCGTATCGAAGTTGCAGCGCGGCCGTGCTCAGCGCACGACGCCGCGCATCAGGTCGCGAACCTCCATGCGGCCCGGGGCAAAGGCCTGCTTGAGCACCGGGATCGCCATCTCCGGCCGCGCATCGCCGCACATGAAGATGTCGAAGGCGGCAAAGTCGCGTTCCGGCCAGCTGTGCACGCTGATGTGCGATTCGGCCAGCACCGCGACCCCGGAAATGCCGCCACTGGGCGTGAAATGGTGCAAATGGATGTGCAGCAGGGTGGCGCCGGCGGCATCGACCGCGTCCCGCATCGCCTGTTCCATGCGCTGCAGGTCGTCGAGACGGCTGGCTTCCCACAGGTCGAGAATCAGGTGGGTGCCGGCGAATTCGATGCCGTCACGGCGAATGAAATGATCCGCGGATTCCTCGCCCTCGCTGTGGCCGGCCAGCGGCAGGCGCTCGTGGCCCGGCATGTGGATGACACAGTCCAGCGCTTCGGATGCCATCTGCTCCATTCGATTACCCTCAATCTGACACATCTCGAGAAAAATCGTGCCCGGCGGCGGCCGGACGCGGGTTGGCGTTACGCGCCGTCCGGGCCTGCGACGGCGTGAAAACGCGCGCATTCTAGTCAGAAAAAACGCCTTGGCAAGTGTTTTTTCGGAGCCTCGATCCGGGTCCGGACGAACGGTGAGAAACGGCCCGGCAATCCGTCGGGCGGGTGCCTATTTTCCCATCAGCGAACCGAGTATGCCGCGCACCAGACGCCGGCCGAGAGAGCTGCCGACGGAACGCAGGGTGCTCTTGATCATGGCCTCGGCGAAGCTCTGGCGTGAGCGCCCGCGCGGGCGGCTGGCGCGTTCCTTCCTGGCCCGTTCCTTCTCCTCGGCGAGGCGCCGCTTTTCGGCCTCCTCGGCGGCAGCCTGGCGTTCCATCTCGGCCTGGCGCTGCTCGGCCCGCTCCCTGAGCAGTTCAAAGGCGGATTCGCGGTCCAGTTCCTCGGCATAGCGGGCGCGCAGCGGCGAGCTTTCGATCAGCCGCGTGCGGGTAGCGCCATCCACCGGGCCGATCTGCGACACCGGCGGGCGGATCAGTGTCTGCTCCACCGGAGTCGGCACGCCTTCCGCGTCGAGGCCGGAGACCAGCGCCTCGCCGGTGCCCAGCTGGCCGATCACCTTGCGAATGTCGATCTTCGGATTGGGCCTGAAGGTGTCGGCCACGGTATTGATCGCCTTCTTGTCTTTGGGCGTAAAGGCGCGCAGGGCATGCTGCACGCGCAGAC
>Ga0256839_1001729_pt1 | contig 25835 bp, 19 predicted proteins | sample 354166metaG_FD_185968 | JGI IMG/M metagenome (GOLD analysis project Ga0256839, IMG submission 185968) | Hydrothermal vent microbial communities from Mid Atlantic Ridge, Atlantic Ocean - 354-166 | ecosystem: Environmental > Aquatic > Marine > Hydrothermal vents | place: Atlantic Ocean: Mid... | reverse complement strand
AAATCAGCTACAGCCCTGCGTCGGCCTACTGTGGCCAGAGAGCCTTTGTCTTTGTACGTAAAAGGTTGAGCGGGTGTTTGTCCTTGCATGATTTTCAAGATGGCTTTCGCCAAATAAGCCCCTTGCGGGATGGCTGCTTGAGCGACCTGAGGGTGCCCCTTAGGGGTCTTTTCCGTTATCACGGCAGATACATCTCCAAGGGCGAAGACCTTGGTCATGCCTTCGACTTGTAAATAACCGTTTGTCTTTATTCTGTTGCCAAAAGTGAGTTGTTCATCTCCAATTCCCGAGGGCCATTCTCCTTTGACGCCGGCTGTCCAAATCAAGTTTTTGGCGGGGATTTTCCTGCCGCTTTTTGTCAGGACTGTGTCGTTTCGGTAGTCCGTGACGATTTCGTTGAGCAGTACTTCGACCTCCAGCTCTTTGAGGTATTTCAGGCTTTTGGCGGAAGCCGATTCAGACATGGCGGGAAGTAGCTTTGGCCCTCCTTCGACGAGATAGATTTTTGCGATGGAGGCGGGATATTCGGGATAGTCTTTGGGTAGAATGTATTTGCGAAATTCGGCTAAAGCTCCGGCCATTTCAATACCTGCCGGCCCGCCTCCGACGATGACAAAATTGGTTAGGGCCTCTCTTTCCTCTTCATCGCAGCTGATGGCGGCTTCTTCCAGATGTCGGAGCATGCTGTGGCGGATGTCCAAAGCATCGGTGATGCTTTTCATGCCTAAGGCGTGCTTTTCTATGTTTTCCATGCCGAAAAAATTGGTGCTCGTTCCCGTGGCCAAAACCAGGTAGTCGTAGGAGAGAAATCCCTTATCGGTAAAGACGAGTTGGTCTTGGGTAGAGATTTTCAAGACCTCTGCCATTCTGAAGATGACATGCTTGTAATCGCGGAATTGTTTTCTGAAAGGGAAGGCTATGTTATCCGGTTCCAGGCCACTGGTAGCTACTTGGTAGAGTAAGGGTTGAAACTGGTGAAAGTTGTTTTTATCTATCAAGACGAGCTGTACAGCTTTGTTTTTTAGCCCTTTGATGAAAGACAGCCCGGCAAAACCACCTCCAATGACGACGATTCGAGTTGAGGAGGTTTCGGGCAGGCACATTTGGTCGGTTTTGTCGCAATTTGTCTTGCAGCTTTTGTCTTTTGTGTTTTTCATGCTTGGAGGGTGTTTACAGCTGTTGGTGGGAAGTTTGGATTTGTCGGATTATTCCGGGTGGTTTGAAAATCGTCATTATACTCATGGCGAAGTGATTTGGGAGGTGTCAGCTTCCCAAACGCTCTACCTTTTGCCCGTTTGCGAGTTGTAAATATCCCAAACCATTTTGGTTTGGGTATAAAAGTAAAGATACCCAATTGGGGTTGCTCTGCGTTTGTTGTTTTTTTGTAGGTGGCAAGTGGTTGTTCGAATACACGGGAGGTTTATTTTCTCAAACTTATTTTTTCGCTGTTTGGTGATGAAAATCACAGATAAAATATAGGGTTAAACCCAGTAAGCTTTTATACATTTGCGCCAGTTTTTGAAATGAAACTTTGCACAGGTCTGAAAAGACGTGGAAGCGGGGAGGTTTTCCCCGTTTTGAGTCTTTGAAGAGGCATGTGCTCAATTACAATAAATTTATGGAAGCCAGAAGAGGTTTTTGTTTTTTTCCCCCCAAGGCAGGGTTTCGTCGGGTGTTGAGTCTGACGGCTTTGTTCTTTTTAGCGATGCCGCTTTACGCAGCAGCGGATGGCGGTGTCGGGGTGAAGCAGGTCATTACCATAGCGACTATAGCTTTAGCTGTTCCGGCAGTTTTGGGTTTGGTGTGGCGAGTGGTTGCCAAGGGCAAGTCCGTACTTCCCGTAAAGCGTCCTGCTTATTTGCCGCAAGGCGCTCCTTTCATCGCTTTGAAGAAGGGTTATGATTTGGCTCTTTTAGGCGGTGTCGAAAGTGATGAGGTGGAGGAAGCTCAGGTGAATACTTTTGCCGTGCAGCCACCGGATATCGTAGGCATGTCGCCTATTCCCAAAATGTTGGTGGAGGTGGGAGATGTGGTGAAAGCCGGTGATCCGCTCTTTTTTGACAAGCGTTTTTATCGGGCTGACGAGCCGAAGCTGATGTACGTGGCGCCGGTGAGTGGAGAGGTCATTGCCATCAATAGGGGGGAGAAGCGGGCTATTGTCGAGGTGGTCATTTTGAAGGACAAGCAGATACAGTATCGCGAGATGCCTCAGATTGACTTGGAAAAGGCTTCGCGGGAAGAGCTTTACACGTATTTGCATCAGACGGGCGCTTGGTCGCTGATTCGCCAGCGCCCGTATAATACTCCGGCGCACATCATGGATGTGCCGCGGGATATTTTTGTCTCGACCTTCAGCACGGCGCCTTTGGCGCCGGATCAAAGCGTTTTGGTTCGGGGCAGGGAAGAACTTTTCCAGAAAGGCTTGGACGCTTTGGCGAAGATGACGGACGGCAAGGTGTATTTGGGGCTTGACGGACGCGGCTTGAAGCAGCCTTCGCCGGCTTTTTCGGAAGCGCGTGGTGTAGAGAAGTATTGGTTTAGCGGACCACATCCTGCGGGCAATGTAGGGGTACAAATTCATCACATTGCGCGTTTGAAAGCGCATGAGCAGGTATGGACTTTGGGCGTTCAGGAAGTGATTTCTCTGGGAGCTTTATTTGCCGAAAGGCGGTATATGGCTGAGCGCGTGGTAGCGGTAACGGGTGAGTTGGTGAAAAAGCCACGCTATGTGCGCACTTATCAGGGGGCTAATCTGGGCGAGTTGTTGAAAGACAATTTGGATACGGAGAAAAAGGCGCGCATCATTTCCGGCGATGTTCTTTCCGGCAGGGGGAAATCGACTGACGGTTTTTTGGGCTTTTACGATGAGCAGGTAACGGTGATTGAAGAGGGTGACTATTACGAATTGTTCGGTTGGTTGTTGCCCTCCAAGCTGCGGCCTACGGTATCTCAGGCCTATTTGCGCAATTGGCTGAATAAAGGCCCGTATTACGTCGATACCAATACCCATGGTGAACGGCGAGCTTTTGTGATGACGGGCCAGTATGAGGCCATGTTGCCGATGAAGATGTTGGTGCAGCCGTTGTTCAAAGCCATCGTAGTCAATGACTACGACGAGATGGAGGGACTGGGTGTTTTCGAATTGGTGGAAGAAGATGTAGCTCTTTGCGAGTTTGCCTGTACGTCTAAACAACCTTTACAAAAAATCTTGCGTCGAGGACTGGATATGATGCGCGAGCAATCGTGAATTGTCGTGTTGTCTATGTTTTTCAACGCATACCATAGTTTGGTACCATGAAGAAAGAACCCAAATTGTTGCGCTTTCTCAAGCGCATAGAGCCGGACAAAAAGAAGCGGCCGCTTTTGCATACCTTTTACGACGGTATGTTTACCTTTTTCTTTACGCCTAATGAGGTGACGGCTCTTCAGGGCGTGCAGATTCGGGATCGCATAGATTTGAAGCGCACCATGATTTTTGTGGTGTTGGCCTTGCAGCTGTCGTATTTGCTGGGCACCTATAATATCGGGCATCAGCATTTTGCTGCCTTGGGCCAATACACCGGCCTTTGGGAGGGCTGGCATTTGAAGCTGGTTTACGGGCTAATCAAATTGGTGCCCTTGTTTGTGGTGTCTTATGCTGTGGGTCTGGGCATTGAGTTTTTTATGGCTTCGCGCAAGGGGCACTCCATTGCAGAGGGGTATTTGGTGACGGGGGCTTTGATTCCGCTGATTATGCCGCCGGATTTGCCGCTTTGGATTTTGGCTTTATCCATCGTTTTTGCCGTTTGGATTGGCAAGGAGGCTTTTGGCGGCACGGGCATGAACGTTTTTAACATCGCTTTGCTGGCCCGGGCTTTTGTTTTCTTTGCTTATCCGCAGAGCATTTCGGGAGATGAGGTTTGGATTTCGGGCATAGAAAAAGTGGGTATGGCCTATCAGGGCATGGAGTACGGTTGGATTTATCACCTTTTTGACGGCTTGTTTCGTTCTTTGGGCTGGGCGGAGTTTGGCTCCGGCGGTCAGGCAGTCGCGGATGCTTTTACCGGAGCGACGCCTTTGGCCTTAGCAGCTAAGGGAGGTTGGGAAGCCGTTACCCAGGTGCCTCATTACAGTTTGTCGCACATGTGGTGGGGCTTTATTCCGGGTTCTATTGGCGAGACTTCCAAGCCTTTGATTTTGGCCGGTGCTCTGTTTTTGCTCGTTACCGGTATTGCCAACTGGCGCATTATGGTGAGCATGTTTTTGGGTGCGGCCTTTATGGGATGGATATTTAATCTTTGGGGCGCAACGCCCTTTATGCAGGTGCCTTGGCAATATCAGTTTTTCATGGGCGGCTTTTTCTTCGCCATGGCTTTTATGGCTACAGACCCCGTTACGGCGGCAGCTACGAATACCGGAAAGTGGGTTTATGGCTTTTTGATTGGTATACTGGGGATGTTTATTCGCGTGGTGAATGTAGCTTATCCTGAGGGTTGGATGTTGGCGATTCTGTTTATGAATGCTGCAGCGCCTTTGATTGACCACTTGGTGAAGCGCTCCAATATCAGGTGGCGTACACAGAAAGCGTAGTTTCAACTTTGAAAGCTTTTGCGGGCTTTCGCCAAAAATGAAGAAGTCGTGAACAATCGATACATCATCGTTTTTATTTTCCTGCTGACTTCCGTAGTGGCTTTGTCTTTGACGATGCTGCGGCAGGTTACCGAGCCTTTGGCGAAGAAGAATGAAGAGCTTTTTACCAAAAAAGCCATTTTATCTGCCGTGGCGGATCATTTGCCGGAAGGCAAAGACTTGGATGTGATGCCGGCAGATACTCTTTTGTCCTTTTTTGATCAGCAGGTACAGGCCGTAGTGGTCGATGCTTCGGGGCAGGTGGTTCGGGAAGAGGGCGGAGATAAAATTCAGGTTGCCAAGGTCTGGAAGGCGCCTGCGGGGCAGCGCAAGATGCCGGTTTTTATTTACGAAAATGCTGGGAAGAATTATTATATTTTCCCCTTAAGAGGCAAGGGTTTGTGGGATGAGATCTGGGGGTACATCGCTCTGGACAGCGATTTGAATACCGTTGTGGGCGTGTCTTTTGATCACAAAGCCGAGACCCCGGGTTTGGGTGCGGAGATCAAGGATAACCCCAAATTTGCCAAGCAATTTGTGGGCAAGAAAGTCTTTGATGAGCAGGGGCAATTCGTGTCCATCAGCTTGAAAAAAGGGGGAGCTTTGCCGGATGACCCCCATGCTGTTGACGGCATTACCGGTGCGACCTTGACGGCCAACGGCGTTTCGGCTATGCTGAGCAATGGTTTGGGCTGGTATTTGCCCTATCTGAAATCTGTCAAAAAAAACCAGGGTTAAGAGCCTTAAAAAGAGAAGATCATGGCTGATACAGCAGTAAAAGAAGTTAAAGAAAAGAAGCCGTTGTTGGGCAAGAAGGAGCGCAAGCTCTTGCTGGATCCTTTGAATGACAACAACCCTATCACGGTCCAGGTTTTGGGGATTTGCTCGGCCTTGGCTGTTACTTCTATGGTGTTGCCTTCTGTGGTGATTTCCGTAGCGGTTGTTTTTGTTACGGCTTTTTCGAGTTTGTTTGTTTCGCTTTTGCGACGCAAGATTCCCAAGCAGGTGCGGATGATTGCACAATTGGTGATCATTGCCTTTTTGGTGACGGTGGTGGAGTTGTTGCTCAAGGCTTATAACTATCCCGTTTACAAGCAGTTGTCGGTTTACATTGGTTTGATCATTACGAACTGCATCGTCATGGGCCGCCTGGAGGCTTTTGCCATGGCGAATAAACCCTGGCCGGCTTTTTTGGACGGCATAGGTAACGGCTTGGGCTATGGGGCGATTTTGATAGGCGTTTCGGTAATTAGGGAGTTGTTTGGAAAGGGCAGTTTGTTTGCCGGTACGCCTATTGCTTTGAATATCATCGGGCCAACGTCCGATTATTGGATTAACACCACGACGAACCCTTGGTTTTCTTGGTATGTCAACAACAATTTGATGGTCTTGCCGGTGGCGGCTATGTTCATCATTGGTGTTTTTATCTGGGTTCAACGCACCTTCAATCAAAAATTGGTTGACGTTTCTTAAAAGCTCTTTGGTGAGCGTTTGTGATCGAATAAAAAGCAAGAACAATGGATGCCATCAACATATTCATCAAATCGGCCTTCATAGAGAACATGGTTTTAGCCTATTTTTTGGGCATGTGTTCTTTTTTGGCTGTGTCGAAATCCGTAAAGACGGCTTTTGGTTTGGGCCTGGCTGTGATTTTTGTCTTGGGCATTACCATGCCTATCAACTGGGTGATCAATACGTATTTGTTGAGCGAAAGCGGTTTGTTGCACACGGATTTGACCTTTTTAAGGTTTATTCTTTTCATTGCTGTCATTGCTTCCATGGTGCAGTTGGTGGAGATGGTCATTGAAAAGTTTTCGCCTGCCCTTTACACCTCTCTGGGTATTTTTCTGCCTTTAATTACGGTGAACTGCGCCATCTTGGGCGGGTCTCTTTTCATGATTTCGCGGGAATATAACTTTACGGAAAGCGTTGCCTTTGGCCTGGGCGGTGGTTTTGGTTGGTTTCTGGCCATTGTGATGCTGGCAGCTATACGCGAGAAAATCCGCTATTCGGATGTGCCGGCACCTTTGCGCGGTTTGGGTATGGCTTTTATTCTGACGGGTCTGATGGGCATTGCCTTTATGAGTTTGATGGGTATTGATCCGGCAGCTTTGGCCAAGTAAACCCGTCATCAAAGCGGATTCTTCGGGCATGTTTGAATGCTCGAGTCATTTTAAAAGATACGGAATGCATTTACTATTTTTATCGGTACTGGTTTTCAGCTCAGTGATTTTGTTGCTGTCTTTTATGCTCATTGTGGCACAGCGCAAGTTGGTACCACAGGGGGCGGTTAAGATTGAACTCAACGGGCCGGATGGCAAACTGCTGGAAGTGCAACCCGGAGCATCTTTGCTGACTGCTTTGGGAGAAAACGACATCTTTTTGCCTTCCGCTTGTGGAGGGCAGGGTACTTGTGCCATGTGCAAGTGCAAAGTGATTGACGGTGGTGGTGATGTCTTACCCACTGAGATGAACCATCTGACGCGTCGCGATGTGGCGGAGCATGTGCGTCTGGCCTGTCAGGTTAAAGTTCGGGAAGACATGAAAGTGGAAGTGCCGGAGGAGGTCTTTGGCATCAAAAAGTGGGAGTGTGAGGTGGTCTCCAATTACAATGTGGCGACGTTTATCAAAGAGTTTGTCGTTCGTTTGCCGGAAGGCGAAATCCTGGACTTTCAGCCCGGGGGATACATTCAGATTGATGTGCCGCCTATTACCGTGGATTTTAAGGACATGGACATCAGCCCGCGTCCTCCTCAACCCAAGGATAAGTTCAAGCAAGACTGGGATAAATTCGATCTGTGGTCTTTGAGGATGAAGAACGACGAACCGATTTTCCGGGCCTATTCCATGGCCAATCATCCGGCCGAGGGGAACATCGTCATGCTCAATATTCGCATTGCCACGCCGCCCTGGGATCGCAAGAAAAATACGTGGATGGATGTAAATCCTGGCATTTGTTCTTCGTATGTCTTTTCGCGCAAACCGGGGGATAAGGTGACGATTTCCGGCCCCTATGGTGAATTCTTTATCAAGGACACCGACAAGGAGATGGTTTACATCGGAGGTGGAGCCGGTATGGCCCCCTTGCGCTCCCATATTTTCCATCTGTTTCATACTTTGAAAACCAAGCGGAAGGTATCGTATTGGTATGGAGGGCGGTCTTTGCGGGAGTTGTTTTATACCGAAGACTTTCGGGCTATTGAAAAGGATTTTGACAATTTCTCGTACCACATTGCCCTATCGGAGCCTTTACCCGAGGACAATTGGGATGGCCCTGTGGGTTTCATCCATCAGGTGGTGTACGACAATTACCTGAGTAAACACCCGGAGCCGGAGGAAATTGAATACTACTTGTGTGGACCTCCGCTTATGTTGCAGGCAGTATTGAAGATGCTGGATGAGTTGGGTGTGCCTGAAGAAAACATCGCCTTTGACGACTTTGGTTCGTAAAAAAAAAGCGCCGCTTTGCGGCGCTTTTTTTTATGCTTCTTCGTCGAAGACTTCTTCAGGTTCCGGTGTATCTTCTTCTGTAGTGGGCAATTCTTCTTGCGGTTCTTCTACCATTTGCGGTTCTTCGGAAGTGACATCCATTTCCTGTTCTTCTTTTGAGACAGGGATGGTGTCTTGGGATTCAGCATCTACCAGGCTCACACGCACGGCGATGTTTTGGCCGGTTTCTTCGTTTTTACCGATTTGAAAGCGCACTAAGTCATTGACGCGCAGTTCATTGAAATCCACACCCTGTACTTCCGAGTAGTGGAAGAAGAGGTTGTTGTCGGGATATTCGATGAAGCCGTAGCCCGGTTTGAGGGAAATGATGTAGCTGGTGTGGTACTCTTCATCTTCTTCCGGGCGGCGGAAGGTGCGTTTGGGAGCGGGTTTTTGGTAAGACACGTTTTCACCCTCGGCCTGTTTCTGCACAAAGATGCTGTCAATCAGCTCTGCGTTGTCTTCGTTAGGGTTGTTGATCAACTCGTGCATGAGGATGGGGTAGGTAACTTCCCGCAGCAGGTCTTGTGATGTGCGTGTGGTTCTCAGGTTGCCAAAATCATCGTTGTATTCGAATTCCCAGGCGAGAACCATAACGCGGGTGCCCAAGGTGTTGAGTTTGCGTGCCAAAGGGACGTAATCTCCGTCTGAAGCGATGAGGACAACGACATCGAATTTTTTATACATGGCCAATTCATAGGCATCCAGAGCCAGCCACACATCAATGCCTTTTTCGCGCTTTCTACCTGAGACGGAAACCAGAGGTAAGTAGTGGGTAATTACCCCTTCCCACATCAGGATGTCGTCAAAAACGCGGTCGTAATAGAGCTGGTTGCCTTTAGTCGAAGCTTCCGATGCACTCATGCGCCCTCTGAAATAGTGGGCATCTACGATTTGGCACTGGCGTGCATTCGATTTGCCCTCCAGTTCTGCGACCAGTTCGCGGATGAAAGAGTGAAGACCGCGAATGCTGATTCTACGTTGTCTTTCGTGAATGTAGTTGTAATAATTGCTTACGTGGAGGAAGTAGTTTCCGTCATAAAAGACACCTATGGTAGTAAGCGAAGATGGGTTATTTGACATGTTTGTAATTTTTTTTGAGGTTTCAAGAGTCAATTTTCCTGCATGATGGTGGGGAGAAACAATAATTTAAGGTGTAGAAGTCGAATTTTATACCTCGTATTTTCCCCGCACACAAAGCCCTTTGGAGCTTTATTCAGCATGCAAAGGACGAAAATTTACGTCAAACGGCCTAAAAAATACAGTGAATAATTTGGGCCTTTGGAAATAAAAACATGGAAGAAGAAGTGAAAGTTCAGCCATTTTAAGTGGGATTTTCCCCTTTCTTGTCTTGGAGGGGCTTTATGCTCTTGGCAAAATGGTTTTAGATGCTGAGGCAGTTCAAAATTTTTCATTCGTTTACGGGTTTTGAACATACACAGGCCCTTTTGATAGGTATGGGGCGGAGATATTCAGTTTTTCATTAGCTTGTGATTTTTTATTTTTCGTGCTCAGCCAACTTGGACAAAAAATACTTAGCTTTGCCCTTCCCCATTTGCGGCAAGGCGCTTTAGGTCGTTTTAAGAGGCCGAGTTTTCGTGTTTGTCGTTTGTAGGCGGGCGGTACGAGCAGTTGAGTTTTTGCTTGAGTTTTGAGGTTGTGTGAGAAAGAGAAATAAAGTTTTTCGATACAATACTTTTCCGGGTATGTCGGCAGTCGTTGTCAAGGAACTCACCAAGATATATGGAGAACAAAGGGCGGTTGATGCCTTGAGTTTTGAGTTGAATCGAGGAGAGATTGTGGGTTTTTTAGGCCCCAACGGAGCGGGTAAGACGACGACCATGAAGATGTTGACGAGTTTTGTTTTGCCCAGTTCGGGCAAGGCAGAGGTTGCCGGCTTTGATGTGGTGGAAGAGCCTATGGAGGTGCGTCGTCGCATTGGTTATTTACCCGAGCACAATCCTTTATACGAGGAGATGTACGTGCGGGAGTATTTGCAATTTGTTGCCGGTTTGCATCGCCTGCCCAATGCCCGGCAACGCGTGGACGAAATGATTGATCTGACGGGCCTGAAATTGGAGCAGGGCAAGCTGATAGGAGCCTTGTCTAAGGGTTATCGTCAGAGGGTGGGCTTGGCTCAGGCTTTAATACACGATCCTGAAGTTTTGATTTTGGACGAACCCACTTCGGGTTTAGACCCTAACCAGGTGGTAGAAATCCGAGAGCTGATTGGCAAGTTGGGGGAAGAAAAGACTGTACTTTTTTCTTCGCACATCATGCAGGAAGTCGAGCTTATTTGCCAGCGCGTTTTGATCATCAACAGGGGGAAGCTCGTGGCAGATGCACTCATCAGTGATTTGAAAATGCACATGCACGAGGGTTCGCGCATTACCTTGGGTTTTGCCCGGGCCATTCAACCCGACGAGCTGAAGCTTATGGAGGGCGTGAACAAAATTCATGCTCTGGGAGATAATCGCTATTTGTTGTTTTGCGAAAGCGATTTGCGCGAGCAACTCTTTTTCTTTGCCGCTCAAAAAAAGTGGCCCTTAGTGGAGTTGCATCGCGAAGTGATGGAATTGGAAAACGTCTTTCAGGAATTAACCCTGCCAACCGATTGAACCTCATGTGGAGCATTTATTGGAAAGAAATCAACGCCTTTTTTAGCTCGCTCATCGGCTATGTAGTCATTGGCATTTTTTTGCTGCTCATGGGTTTGGTGCTTTGGGTCTTTCCGGATACCAATCTACTCAATTACCCTTATGCGACCCTCAGTCCGCTTTTTGATACGGCTCCAATGATTTTTTTATTTCTCATTCCGGCTATCAGCATGAGGGCTTTTGCCGAAGAGCAGCAAACGGGCACGTTGGAGTTATTAGCCACTAAACCGGTCTCCGAGCTGCAAATTATCCTAGCTAAGTTTTTTGCCGATTGGAGCCTGGTGGTTTTTGCCTTGCTGCCCTCTTTGCTCTATTACTATACGGAATATCAGCTGGGTGACCCTAAAGGCAATCTCGATTCCGGAGCTATCTGGGGTTCTTACATCGGCTTGTTGTTGCTCTCAGCGGTTTTTATCGCTATCGGGCTTTTTGCGTCCAGCTTAACCAAGAATCAGATTATAGCCTTTTTGCTGGCTGTTTTCCTTTGTTTCTTGATGCACTGGGGTTTTTATTTTTTCAGCAAGTTGCCGATTTTCGTCGGCAGGGGAGATGATTTGGTACAGATGCTTGGTGTGGATTACCACTATACTTCCATCAGCAAAGGCGTAATAGATAGCCGGGATTTGCTGTATTACTTTTCCGTTACAGCCTTGTTTTTGTCTTTGACGCGTTTGTCTTTGGAGAGTAGAAAGTGGTGATGCCGGCTTCCGCCAAATAAAACTCGTTTTTGCGAAAGCAAAAAACTAAAACAGCATGCTTAAAAGCAAAAAAGCTCAAGCTTGGTTTTATACCGCATCGCTATTTCTCGTTTTGCTTTTTCTCAATATTTTGGGAAATGCCTTTTTCTTTAAGTGGGATTTGACCGAAGATAAACGCTTTACCATTACTTCTTCTACGCGTAAGTTGTTGAATGATTTGGACGAAGTAGTTTACGTTAAGGTTTTGTTGGAGGGTGAGTTCCCTGCCGGTTTTAAGCGCTTGCAAAAAGCTACTCGCGAGATGTTGGATGACTTTCGGTCTTGGTCGGGTTATGTGGAATACGAGTTTGAAAATCCGACTCCAGCGGATGTCAGCACAAAGGAACTTAATGAGCGGCGCAAGCAGTTGGAAGAAATTGGTGTGCGGCCTGTCTTGTTTCGTTTGCAAGGTGTAGAAGGCGTGGAAGAAAAGCTCATTTACCCCTATGCCATTTTTTACTACAAGGGGCGTTCTTTACCGGTAAATTTGCTGGAAGAGCAGCGTTCGCAGGATCAGGAAGTGGTGCTGAACAATTCGATCAGTTTGTTGGAATACAAATTTGCCAATGCCATAGTCAAATTGAAGCGGCCGAATAAAGCTCTTATTGCCTATACAACAGGGCATGGTGAGTTGGACGACTTGCAGACAAAGGATCTCACCGGGGCTTTGCGCACTTATTACGACGTAGGGCGGTTTATTATGGACAGCACCTATGCCATACCTAAAGAAATATCGCTTTTGATCGTTGCCAAACCCACTAAGCCTTTTTCGGAAAAGGACAAGTTTAAACTCGATCAGTATGTGATGAATGGCGGGAAAGTGATTTTCCTGTTGGATCGCTTGGCCATCTCTCTGGATAGCCTGGCCGGGCGAGAAGGCTTTGTGCCGCCCGAATACGATTTGAATTTAGATGATTTGTTGTTTAAATATGGTGCGCGCTTGCAGCCTTCTCTAATTCAGGATTTGCAGTGTTCTAAAATTCCACAGGTGGTTGGTGTGCAGGGAGGCAAACCTCAGATAGAGCTTTTTAAATGGCCTTATCACATCGTATCGGTTCCTCGTACCGAGCACCTTGTCGTGAAAGGAGTAGATGGTGTCAATTTTTTCTTTGCCAATCGCTTAGATACCATCCGGACGAAGACGCCGGTTCGGAAAACCATTTTGTTGAGCAGTTCGAAGTACAGCAAAGAGCAGTTTTCACCGGCTTATGTTACTTTTCAGATGCTGCACTATCCCTTGGATCCTCAGAAGTTCAAAGAATCCAACATTCCGTTGGCTGTCTTGTTAGAGGGGGAGTTTCCGTCTCTTTACGAAAACCGTCTCAGCGAAAGCATGCAGGCAGGTTTGAACGAAATAGGCATGGAGTTTAAGACGCGCAGTGTACCCAATCGCATGTTGGTGGTAGCAGATGGAGATGTGGCTTATAATTTTATTGTGGATCGTGAAGCCGGCACGAGTACGCCTTTGGGCTTTAACCGCTACGAGCAGCGCATGTATGCCAACAAGGATTTTCTGCTGAACAGCATCGAATACCTTTTGGATGAGGTGGGCGTGATGGAAGCCCGTGGGAAGGAAGTCAAATTGCGCTTGCTGGACCAGGTGCGTGCCAGAAAGGAACAAACCTATTGGCAGGTGTTCAACATATTGCTTCCTCTAATCTTCCTATTGCTCTTTGCGCTGCTGTATCACTATCTGCGAAAACGAAAATATGCCTTGTAGTGTAGGAGGAAGATAGGGGCGGGAAGTTTCCATGGTGTTGTATGATGGGCTGCAGCCGCATTGGCTGCTATCCATTGGTTCTTCCCGGTTTGATTTAAATGTAAACAAAAAGATGAATTTGTGATGAAAAAGAAAAGTGCTTTGTTGTGGTTGGTTTTGGTCTTTGTCTTAGGCGGGTTAACGGCTTTTTACCTGATGACCAATAGCGCGAGTCGGAGTTCTGAAAGTTGGGATAGACAGTTTGCCGTTCCGGATATCGAACGGGTGTACAAAATATTTATTGCCGATCGGCGAGGCCACTCTACTTTGTTGGAGCGCGGTAACAGGGGGTGGATTTACAACGAAAAGTACCCGGCCAATCCTCATGTCATGAAAGAATTGTTGCACCACATTCAGTATTTGGATGTCTATTACTTGCCGGCTCATGCAGCTATTCCCACTATGGTGAAGGATTTGGCCACAAAGGGTATTAAAGTGGAATTGTATGACAGCAAAGGTGAAAACATTAAGACGTACTACCTGGGCTCCCCCACTGCCGATGGTGTTGGTACGTATGCCATTATGGAAGGAGCGGAAAAGCCTTACGTGGTTTACAACCCTTCAATACGTGGTAGTATTGTTGGTCAATTCATGATTACAGGGGATGACTGGCGAGACAAGACCGTTGTGCGCGAAAACCCGGATCGCATTCGCTACGTGAGCATAGAGTACCCCAAGCAGCAAAACCAGTCTTTTATTTTAGAGAAAAAAGCTGAGGGGCAGTACAGTCTTAGCCCGTTTTACGAATTTACGCCCCGCATCAATAAGCCTTTGAATGCTTCGATTATAGAAGCTTACTTGCAGGGCTTTCGCCAGATAGGAGCTGAATCTTATGAAAACGGTTTGCCTGCGGCCAAGCGGGATTCCATTTTGCAGACAGTTCCCTTTGCCTTGATTACCATCAAAAATGAAGAAGATAAAGAAACTCGTTTGCGCCTTTTTCCCATTGAAACTCCGGTGGTTAATCAAAAAGGTAAAACCGCTGTTGTGGTTCGTTATCACGTAGATTGGAACGGGCGGGATTTGATGCTGATGCAGCACAATTTGCTGAAGAAAATTTTGTGGGGCTATGAGTCTTTCTTTTAAAATCTCTTTGAGCTATGTACACCCTGTCCGTTCGTCGGCACATCATGATTGCCCATAGTTTGCCCCGGGCTGATTTTGGTCCTGCACAGAATTTGCACGGAGCCACCTACGTGGTCGATGCAGAATTTATGACAGACCGGTTAAATGCTTGTAATGTGGTGATCGACATAGGTCTCGCAGATGAACTGTTGAAAGATGTGCTGGAGCCTTTGAATTACCAAAACCTGGATGCTCTGCCCGAATTTGAGGGGCAGCTCACCACCACGGAGTTTTTGGCGCATTACATTCACATTCGTTTGTCGGAGGCATTGACGCGTTCGGGCGTTTTTGCCGGAAGGTTGCGCATCGTTTTACACGAATCTCACCAGGCTAAGGCCTCTTATGAAGGTGTTGTGCAGTGAATGTTTTGGTTGGCCCTGATCCGACTTCCTTCCCTTCGGGCGGTAATCGCTACAACCAATTGTTGATGGCGAGCTGGGAGCGCTTGGGCGGAGCCTTTCGGCAAATGGAGTGGTCGGATTGGGTGAAATCTTCGTTTACGGAGATGGACTGTCTGTTTTTTGATTCGCTGTATTTTGACGAATTGGCTGCCTTGCCGGATTTTTTCGATCGACCTGGTGAGAAGTTTTTCTTGCTGCACTATCTCCGTTCGTTTTATCCGCGCGATGAAGCTTTGTTGAAAAGCCAGTTGAAAGTTTTGGAGGATTTTGATGCCGTGATTTGCACGGGAGAGGCCGTGTTTAAGGAGCTGGCTATTTTGAACCCTTCCTTGTCTTTGCGTTTTTGCCCTCCCGAACAAAGTAGGCCAAGTTTTTGGAGAAGAACCGAAGCAGATGGAGGTGAAAATGCTGTCTTGTGGGTGTGTTCTTTGCAAGCGGTAAAGGGGGTTTTACCCATGTTGCAAGCTTTGAAGAGCGAGGCAAAGGCTTTGCGGGACAGAGGTGTTGAGGTGTGGATGGTGGGTTCGCAAAGAGAGGATGATGCGTATGCTCGCCGTTGTCGCATCTTGTTGGATGAACTGGCGGAAGAAGGTGTATTACGGCATTGGGGAGCATTGCCTCACGAAGATTTACAGGCCTTATATGCTCGGGCGCGTTTGTTGTTGAGTGTTTCTCTCTTTGAGACTTTTGGCATGGCGGTACAGGAGGCTTGCTTGTGGTCTTTACCCGTTTGGGCGTTAGAAGCGGATTATCTGCATTGGCACAAAAGCAGGGGCGAAGTGCAGATTTTTCCCTCGGTATCGCATTTGGCGAAAGCCCTGACAAAACTATGAGCTTAAAGCCCAAATCTACTATCTTTGCCGCATGCAAATCACTACAGGCCAATTGGCCCGCCTTTTAAACGGCCGTGTCGAAGGAGACCCTAAGGCGCTGATAGACAGACCCTCCCGCATTGAAGAAGGAGGGAAGGGGAGCATTTCTTTTTTGTCCAATCCCAAATACGAAGAACAGCTTTATTCCACTACAGCTACGGCGGTGTTGGTGAGTGAGGATTTTGTTCCACGTAAGCCGGTTTCCGCAACTTTAATCCGAGTGAAGGACGTTTATGCCGCTTTGGCCTTTTTGTTGGAGCGTTTTGGGCGGGAACAGCAAGGCCACAAAAAGGGCATTTCCGATCGCGCTGAGATTCATCCCGAGGCGGAAATCGGGCAGGACGTTTATATCGGCCCCTTTGTAGTGGTTGAGAAAGGGGCTAAAATAGGAGCTGGTGTTCGATTGCTGGCGCAGGTGTATGTGGGTGAAGGAGTAGAAATCGGGGAAGGTACTGTTTTGCATCCGGGCGTGAGGGTCTATCGAACTTGTAGCATTGGGCGCCGTTGCATTTTACACGCAAATGTGGTGGTGGGCAGTGATGGTTTCGGTTTTGCCCCGCAGGAAGACGGCAGCTACAAAAAAGTTCCGCAATTGGGGCGGGTCGTCATTGGAGATGAGGTGGAAATAGGTGCCAATACGGTGATCGATAGAGCGACTATGGGCGCTACACTGATTGGGCGAGGGGTGAAACTGGACAACCTCATCCAAGTCGCTCACAATGTGCGCATTGGTGATCACACGGTGATAGCGGCCCAGACGGGTATTGCCGGAAGCACGCAAATCGGTAAACACGCCCAAATAGGCGGTCAGGTTGGTTTTGTCGGCCACATTCGGGTGGCTGACGGTGTGAAAATTCAGGCACAAAGCGGCATAGCGGCAAGTATTGAGCGAGAAGGTTCTGCCTGGTATGGCTCTCCGGCCATTCCTTATCGAGATTTTTTGCGCTCTTATGCCGTATTTAAGCAATTGCCGGATTTGCTCCGGCGCCTTAAAGAAGTGGAAAAAAGTTGTCTGCCGGATAAGCCACAGGCATGACGAGCAGCAAGTTTTACCCATTGAATACATCCATCTTTGAAGACAGACGTTGCCAAACAGATGAAGCAAAAAACAATAAAAAGAGAAGTCGTTTTGGAAGGGGTTGGCCTGCATACGGGGAAGCCCGTGCGTATGGTTTTTAAGCCTGCGCCTCCAATGCACGGTTTTCGCTTTCAGCGCATCGATTTAGAGGGCGAGCCTGTGATTAAGGCCGATGTGAGCCAGGTGGTTTCTACAAACCGGGGCACCACTTTGCGGCAAGGGGAGGCTCAGGTACATACCGTGGAACACGTCTTGGCTGCTTTGCGCGGCATGGGCTTGGACAATGTGCTGATTGAGATGAACGGCCCTGAAGCGCCCATCCTTGACGGAAGTGCTCGCCTTATAGTCGAGAAGATTAAGGAAGCAGGCATTGAGGAGCAAGCGGAAGAGGGAGAGGTATTTGTCATTGAAGAGCCCATATCCTACAGAGATGAGGTTACGGGAACGGAGTTGCTGGCTTTGCCTTCCGGCAAATTTGAACTCACGGCCATGGTGGATTTCAACTCTCCGGTTTTGGGGCAGCAGTTTGCTTCGCTCCACACCCTGGAAGACTTTGAAAAAGAAATAGCACCGGCACGCACCTTTGTCTTTTTACACGAGGTGGAAACCCTGGCTTCGCAGGGCCTGATCAAAGGGGGAGATTTGGACAATGCGGTGGTGATTGCCGATCGACCGGTGAGCGAAGAGGAGTTGGCTTCGCTGGCTAAAAAACTGGATGTAGAGTACAAGGGCTTAAAGGTAGATGAAGCCGGCGTGTTGAGTACTACTCAGCTGTTGTTTGAGAACGAACCTGCCCGCCATAAGTTGTTGGATGTCATAGGAGATTTGGCTCTGGTGGGCGTGCCTATTCAAGGTAAAATTGTAGCGACGAAACCCGGGCACTTTTCCAATGTGGAGTTTGCCAAACTGCTGAAGAAGCAGTTTATTGCTCAAAGGCGTTTAAAGGGTGTACCCAAATACGACCCCAATGCAGAGCCGCTGTACTCTACCATGGATATTGCCCGCTTGCTTCCACATCGCTATCCCATGTTGTTGGTCGATAAAATCATCGAGTTATCGGATCGACACGTGGTGGGCGTCAAGAACGTAACTTTTAACGAGGCGTTTTTTCAGGGGCATTTTCCTGATAATCCGGTTTTCCCCGGGGTTTTGCAGGTTGAAGCTTTGGCGCAAGCCGGTGGTGTATTGGCTCTTTCGATTATGGGGAAGGGAGAGGAGGGGAAGTGGGACACTTACTTTGTGAAAATCAATCAATTTAAATTTAAAAAGAAGGTTTTTCCGGGAGATACTTTGATTTTGAAATTGGAGCTCGTCGCTCCCATCCGCAGAGGTATTGTGCAGATGTATGCTACGGCCTATGTCGGCAAGGAAATTGTTTCCGAAGGAGAAATGACGGCCAGTGTAGTCAAACGAACCGAAGAAAAGTAATAAAGTTTTGCACATCAACGAGAAATATCCCTGGGCAAATGTTCATCCGGATGCACAGATAGGCAAAGGCGTTCGTATAGCGCCTTTTGCTACCATAGAAGCTGATGTCGTTTTAGGCGATGGCTGTGAAATAGGCCCCAACTCCTGCGTGATGCAGGGTACCCGTATGGGTAGAGCATGTAAGGTCTTTCCCGGTGCCGTGGTGGGCGCTATACCTCAGGACTTAAAGTACCAAGGCGAATACACCACCTTAGAAATAGGGGATCGGGTGACCATACGCGAGTTTTGCACTTTGAATCGAGGTACGCTGGCCAGTGGCAAGACGGTTGTAGGGGATGACTGTCTGTTGATGGCTTATGTGCACATTGCCCACGATTGCGTGCTGGGACGGCATTGCGTTTTGGCCAATGGAGTTACTTTAGCAGGGCACATAGAGGTGGGAGATTGGGCCGTTCTGGGAGGTTTGACGGCCGTGCATCAGTTTGTCCGCATAGGTCGTCATGCGATGGTGGGAGGAGGTTCGCTGGTTCGCAAAGACGTGCCCCCTTATATTCGAGCTGCCCGAGAACCTTTGGCCTATGTAGGTGTAAACACGATTGGGTTGGAGCGCAGGGGGTTCAGCACGGAAAAAATAGAGCACATCAAAAGCCTCTATCGCCATTTGTTTGTGGAGCACAGCAATTTGGCCAAGGGCAAGGAGCGCCTGCGCATGCTGAGAGCGGATAGCAAAGAAGCCGACGAGATTTTATCCTTCCTAGAGCAGTCGGAGCAGGGGCGGGGAGTCATTCGGGCTATGGTTAAAAACGGTTGAGTGCAAAAGACAGCGTATGGGGTGGCTCTAACGTTAAGAGTTTGGCAGAAATGTGTATTTTTGCTTTTGCTACAAGCTTTCAGGTAGCTTTTCTGCTTTTCAAATGAGCAGAAAAACTACCGCTAAGGGTAGTTCGCGGAAAATCATTTTTTAATTAAACCTATTTGGTATGAAAAAACTTTCACTGGTTTTGATGCTGGTTCTATTTGGTGTCGGCAGTATGCTGGCCCAGAGAACCGTCCAGGGAACGGTTACCGCAGAAGACGGTGAACCGCTGATCGGAGCAAGTGTGCTGGTGAAGGGCACAACGGTAGGTACGACCACCGACTACGATGGTAAGTACTCCCTGACAGTGCCCGAAGGCAACAACACGCTTGTATTTAGCTATACGGGTTACGAAACCCAGGAAATAACGTTGGGTGCTTCCAATGTCGTAGATGTCGTTATGAGCGAAGGTATCACGCTGGAAACAGCCGTCGTTACGGCCTTGGGGGTACAGCGCGAGGAAAAGGCGGTGGGCTTTGCCGTACAGGAAGTGGATGCCACGGCCATTGAGCGCTCGGGTGCCAGCAAGACATTGGATGCCTTGAACGGAAAAGCTGCCGGTGTAAATATTATCCGCGCTTCGGGTGCTGCCGGTGGTGGTACGCGTATCGTTATTCGCGGACAAACTTCATTGACAGGCAACAACCAAGCTTTGATTGTTATCGACGGGGTGCGGGTGGACAACTCGACCTTCCAGTCGGAAGGTAGCCATGCCGGTGTGGCTAACACCAACCGTCTGGCTGACCTGAACCCTAATGATATCGAGTCCATCTCCGTTTTGAAAGGTGCAGCAGCTACGGCTCTGTATGGTGTAGATGGCGCCCGTGGTGTGGTGGTCATCACCACCAAAAAGGGTCGTGGTGTGGATGGCAAGAAGTTTAAAGTGGACCTCAACTCCTCCGTGAGCTTTTCTCAGGTAACGCAGATTACACCTACGCAAACCGAGTATGCTCAGGGTTGGGCAGGTGTTTATTATCCGCCGGAGACTGGTGTTTCTACTTCTTGGGGCCCTCCGGTATCGGAACTGGCTTGGGATGGTGCTACGGACTATGAGTACGACCCCAACGGACGCATTGTTCCTGCTGATGATCCCAATGCGAAGACCCCCGTTACGCCTTATGACAACATTGGCACTTTCTTCCAAACGGGTGTGGCTTTCAGCAATAACGTAGCTGTTTCCGGAGGCTCTGATGTGGCCAATTTCCGTTTCTCTTATGGAAATTACAGCGAAGAAGGTGTGGTTCCGAAAAACACTTTTGACCGCAACACCTTCAAATTGGCTTCCGATTTGAAATTGACGGACCGCTTGAGCATGTCGGCTTCGGCTAACTTCAGCAAGACCAACGGTCGTCGTATCCAGCAAGGTTCCAACACCTCCGGTTTGATGTTGGGTCTGTTGCGTACGCCTGTTACTTTTGACAACTCCGGTGGTTTTGATGATCCTGCCAATACGGAAGCAGCCTATCGCTTCCCCGATGGCAGACAGCGCAACTATCGCGGCGGTGGTGGTTACGACAACCCCTACTGGATCATCAACCTGGCTCCTCGCTTTGATGAGGTAAACCGCTTGTTTGGTCACGTGAAGGTGGATTACAAGCTGCATCCCTGGGCTACGCTTTCTGCCAACCTGGGTACAGACTGGTACTCCGATCGCCGTGAGCAGCAGTTTGAAATCAACTCTCGTACGGCTCCTTCCGGTCGTATTTTTGAAGACAACTTCTTTTTCCGCAATACAGATGTTTACCTGAACCTGAACGGTAACGGTAACCTGACGGACGACATTACTTTTGGTTACCTGGTGGGTACCAACATGTACGATCGTCACCTGGAAAATCTGTACACCATAGGTAATGGTTTGAGTTTCCAGAATTTTGTGCACATTTCCAATGCTTCGGATGTTCAGTCTTCTCGCGCTTTGCAGAAGTCTCGTGAAATTGGTTTTTATGGAAGCGTTGATTTTGGCTGGAAAGGACTTTTCTATTTGACCGCTACGGCTCGCCAGGATTACGTTTCTTCACTGATCGTTCCCGGCAAACCTTTTAAGCTCAGCGATATTGGATTTTTCTATCCTTCGATAAGTGGTAGCTTTGTGTTCTCTGAGCTGTTGCCGAGCGATGACATTCTCTCTTTCGGTAAGTTGCGCTTGTCTTATGCTCAGGTAGGTGGTGGTCCTCCCTCTCCTTATTCTACCTCTACGCCTTTTGTATCGGCTACGGCAGGCGACGGTTGGGCTGATGACATTCAGTTCCCCTTTAACGGTGTTACGGGCTTTACCCTCAGTGGTAGACTGGGTAACCCCAACCTGGAGCCCGAGCGGACGACCAACCAGGAAGTGGGCGTGGATCTGCGCTTTTTCAAAGGTCGCCTGGGCCTTGATGTGAGCTATTACACCATGTTGTCTAAGAACCAAATTCTGCCGGTCGACTTGGTAGGTTCTACCGGTTACACTTCTGCCGTATTGAACAGCGGAACGCTGTCCAGCAAAGGCTTTGAAGTGGTACTCTCAGCAACGCCTGTACGCAAGCGCGATTTTGGCTGGGATGTGTTGGTCAACTTTACACAGAACGAAACTACGGTTGAGAAACTGGCCGAAGGCTTGGAAGCTTTGCAGATCGGTGGATTTACCGGTACGGGTGTATTCCACATTGAAGGGCAACCTTTTGGTGTGATTTACGGAGGAGCTTATTTGCGCGACAATGCCGGCACGGATGCCGATGATGGTTTGACCATTCCGGATGGCAACATTCTCATCAACGACGATCCGACCAGTGGTGAGTACGGCTATCAACAGCCCGATCCCACCTTGCGCGTATTGGGTGACCCCAATCCCGATTTTCTGGTGGGTATTACCAATACCTTCCGCTATAAGAGCCTCAGCCTGTCCTTCCTGATTGACTGGAAGCAAGGTGGTCAAATGTGGAACGGTACCATGTGGGCATTGACCTTCTTTGGTCGCGCTCAAATTACTGCTGAGAATCGCGACAAAATCGTCGTCTTCGACGGTGTCTTGTCGGATGGTTCACCAAACAACATTCCGGTACAAGTAGGAAACAACTACTGGACCAGCTCAGTGGGTGGATTTGGCTCTGTAGATGAGAGCTTTGTTCAGTCCACGACTTGGGTTCGCTTGCGCGAGGTAACCCTGAGCTGGGATTTCAACCCCAAGTGGTTCTCCGGTACTTTTGTACAGGGTGGTTCTTTGGTAGTCAATGGCCGCAACCTGTACTTCTGGACGCCTTACTTGGGTGTAGATCCCGAAACTTCTTTGCAAGGCACGGGTAACGCACAAGGCTTTGAGTATTTCAACATGCCTTCAACGCGTTCGGTTTCTGTAGGCCTTAACCTGTCGTTCTAAGGAAGACCGGAATGTTTGTGTTTGACTCTAAGTCATTTTGTGAACCCAAAACGAAATCAATCATGATGAAACATAAAATCACAGCGCTCTTCATGGGGCTGGCTCTGTTGTTGGGCTTTAGCTCTTGTGAAGACTATTTCGGGGACATCAACGTCAACCCGAATGCACCTATTGAGGTGCCACCTGCGGTGTTGTTGCCTTCCATAGAGGTCAACTTAGCCGATGTAACCGGAGGAGATATATCCCGTTTCTCCAGCATTTTGGTCAATCACGTTCGGGGAGTGGCCCGTCAGTGGTCTTCCATTGACAATTACTCCTTCATCGTGCCTTCTAACTTTGACAATGCCTGGCGTTACAATATTTATGCCGGCATCTTGCAAGATGCTCGCGTGATGAAAGCTCAGGCTGCAGAAACAGGTGGTAACTATTACGTGGCTATAGCCAATGTGTTGATGGCCTACACCTGGATGATGGCTACCGATGTCTGGGATGCCATGCCTTACAGGGAGGCTTTCCAAGGGACGGATAACCTGCAACCTGCTTTTGACTCTCAGGAGTTCATCTACAGCGAAATCGACAACATGTTGACAGAGGCCATTTCGATTTTGTCTGCCGGAGATCCGGGAAGTTTGGTGCCCGGTAGCGATGATTTGATTTACGGAGGTGATGCTGAAGCTTGGTTGAAAGCTGCTCACGCTATAGCAGCCAGGGCTGCTTTGCACCGGGCTTTGATAGATGCGAACAAGTACTATGGCGATGTGCTCACCCATGTAGCCGATGGTTTTACCGGCATGGCCGATGATATGCGTTTGCAGTACACCACGAATCCTACCTCTGCCGCACCTTGGTATCGCTTTAATCGCGACCGCACAGGAGATATCCAGATGGCAGAGGGAGATAAAGTTGCTGCCTTGTACACCATCATGGACAACCTGGGAGACCCTCGTCTACCTGTGTACAGTGCTGACTTTTCGGATTTCGACAATCATCCCTACTTCCGGGCTGACCGCGCTTATCCGCTGATCACTTATTACGAGCAGAAGTTTATGGAAGCCGAAGCTCTGCTGATGACGGGTGGAGATGCCGCAGCTATTCACGATGCTTTTGTCGCCGGTATTCAGGCTTCTTTTGATGCCATGGGTATGAGCGACGATGCGGCAGCTTACATAGCCAGTGTGGATCCCGGAGAGGGCAATGTAACGATGAACGACATCATGACGCAAAAGTACATCGCCATGTACACGGAACCCGAGGTGTACAATGACTGGCGCCGTACGGGTATCCCGAGCTTGACGCCGAACTCGGGAAGTACCATTCCGTATCGCTTCCCGTATCCGACTTCCGAGCTTACCCTGAACCCCAACAACACGCCTCAAGTGGATGGCTTGGATGCCATTACCGATCCGGCCAACAAGGTATGGTGGGATAAGAACTGATGAAATGTTTAAAAGGTGTGCCGGAAAAGCATTTGCCTTTTCGGTACACCTTTAAGCGTTCTGTTCACTAGTACTCAAAATCAAAAACGACAAGCATGAAAAATATTCTCTCCTTAAGTGGATTGCTGTTGTTGATGGCAGGTTTGTTTTTCACTTCCTGTGATGACTCCATAACTCCTGCCCATCAGCAAATAGCCAGAGACGGTGCTTTGCCCGTTCCGGGCACGCCGGCTCCCAACTTTTACGACCTTTTGAATTTTAACGATGCTGTAAGTCAGATTACCTTGGACAAAGAGGAATATGGCGATGCCAAAGTGAGCAGCATCGACGTCTGGGTGAGTTATGACGGAGGCCCTGCCGGTAAGTTGATGACGGTGAGCAGTTTTCCTGCCGATCTTACTTGGGTTGGAACGGAGGCTGCTGCTGCCGCCGGTATAGATGTGGATAGCCTGGAGTTGGGCAAAATTTTCAAATTCACCTTTACCTTGAATATGTCGGATGGTCAAGTGCTGAAGCCCAATACCAAGGTGGATATTCCCCTGAGTTGTCCGTCTGATTTGGCCGGCATGTACACCGTACACACGGTATATCATCAGCATGACTTTTTGCCGGACTATGCCGAAGCAGATATCGTAGCGGAAGTCGTACAGATCGATGACGGTATTTATATGGTTGAAGATGTATCAGGAGGTCTGTACAGCGAAGGGCCATATGTAAATGCTTACGGTACTTCAGGTATTGCCTTTACTTTCCGTGAAATTTGCAACCAAATCGTCTGGGAAAACCAAAAGGACGATTGGCAGAATTTGCTCCAAAGCCCCGATTATCCCAGTGAGGTGGATCCCGATACAGGTGTTTTCACCATTTCGATTATTGGGGATGTCTATGGCGAGCACTGGACTTCGACCTATACGCCTGAATAAGGCGGACTGAGATAGCTTTTACACTTTTGGGCTGCATGGTTTTCCATGCAGCCCTTCTTCTTTTGTGTTTAGTGCGTAAAACTGCCGGTCAAGACCTGCTTTTTGTTGCGAAGGCGCAGGTAGTATTTGCCGGAAGGCAAGTCCTTTAAGGAGAGCTGAAGGCGTTCTTCGTTTGCAAAGGGCACATTTTTCAGCAAATGTCCTTTTACATCAAAGAGCGATAAGTTGCCACCGTCCAGGCCTTTCGGCAAATGGATATAGAGGACATCCTTAGCTGGATTGGGGTAGCACTGGAGCCGGAGCAGTTTGGCCGAAGTCGTGGGTTCTGTTAAAGAGGTGATGAGCGTGATGTCGGGGTCCACTTCTATCTGGCCGCCGGTGGTACTGCCCTCCTGAATTTCGAGCAGTTGGTCTGCAGGCTGATTATAGAGCAGATCGCGATGTCCGGTGGGCCAGGTGATGCGAATGGAGTCAACGGTGGTGTTTTCGCCCAGTCCGAAGATGAGGGTTTCGGAATTTTGCCCCAAAAAACCGATACCGCAGTGGGTGTATTTCATCTGATATTGTCCGTCTGTCCAAAGTTCAATGCGGCTGCCGATGCCATCGCGGTTGCTGACTACACCTTCCAAGCGAATTTTGAGCCAGTGGTTGTTGCCTCCGCCGTTTTGCCAAAGCTGGACTTGGTAAGGGGTGGTGTTGAGCACGAGCATATCGGGGTATCCGTCGTCATTGAAATCGCCAACGGCATTGTTGTAGCTGCTGACGGTATCGCCTTCAAAGCCGGCATCCGGCTCGGAAAAAGTACCGTCTCCTTCATTCTCAAAAAAGGTGGAAGTAATGGGGTCGCTGCCGGCAAACATGCCGCAGACGTAGAGGTCCTCGTCCCCGTCGTTGTCGGCATCGAAGAAGAGTGCGCCCCAGCTGGTTTGGTAGAGTGCTACACCGCTTTGAGCGGCTACTTCTTCAAAGGTTTCGTTTCCGAGGTTGTGCAAGAGAGCATTGCCCTGAGGGGTATTGGTAACGTAGATGTCCTGGAAGCCGTCGTTGTCGTAATCTCCTACGGCTGTACACATGGCGTTGAGAGCTACCCCTGCACCCGAGCTTTGGCTGA
>Ga0256839_1001728_pt1 | contig 25843 bp, 28 predicted proteins | sample 354166metaG_FD_185968 | JGI IMG/M metagenome (GOLD analysis project Ga0256839, IMG submission 185968) | Hydrothermal vent microbial communities from Mid Atlantic Ridge, Atlantic Ocean - 354-166 | ecosystem: Environmental > Aquatic > Marine > Hydrothermal vents | place: Atlantic Ocean: Mid... | reverse complement strand
GCACTAAACTATGACAAGCCTATGAATGTCTATATGCCGGCGTTACGAAAAGAGGCTTGAGGTGTCTGAAAGATGATTGAGGAAAAAATTGTCTTGACAAATGGGAGCATTATAGATTGAAAACTTATTTGTAACAGACTTTAGAAGCATCTTGACAAAAAATATCTCTTCACGGGCATTTGAGGTATTAGAAGATTTTGAACTACATGTATTTTCGCATAGTAACATAACATCGTTATACTATAAAAATCATACGTGGGAAAGGATTGGCAGGATTTTTACACAACTGGCATACATACAAATGGATGAGTATTATTGTAGTTTATTAACACGTTCACCTAAAGAACACTATCTAAAATTAAAAAAAGACATGCCTGAGCTGTGTAAAAGACTATCACAGTATCATATCGCATCATTTTTAGGTGTGACACCTGTAACACTTTAGTAGGATTAAGAAAAACTTGGATTTATAGTTTACCCCCTATACTTCACAAGCCACGTGAGTATATCGTTTTGAAGTTGTGCCGCTCTCCAGTTTCCTCTTCTGCTTTGTACCAGTATGACCACTTCATAAAGCTGTCCCGTGATACTTCGCACATATCCACCAATATTTTTAGTACGTTTTAATGTACCCGTTTTCATCCATGCTCTCTTTTTGACTACAGTGCCGCGAAAACGTTTTTTAATCGTACCGTCAACTCCTGCGATGGAAAGTGTATCCATCCATCTCTGCCCGTATCGTTCATATGCATGATCCAACATATGCCCAAGCATCTTGGCCGTAAGCTTTGCCGTACGGGAGAGTCCCGAACCGTTGTCTATTTCCAATTCTGCCTTAATAAGTGCCCGATGTTGTTTTAAAATAGACTCTACTGCCCTGCGTCCTTTACTAAGGGTTGCCGGTGCGCCATATGTTTTAGCCCCCAAAAAAAGCAAAAGATGTCTTGCATAAAGGTTATTACTTTTTTTTGCCGTAATAGAGATAATCTTCTCTAAAGTTTGTGAGTAGTGCGTATACAGGAGTTTTGCTCTTTGAGGTACTTTGCGCAGACGCATATTGCCATAAGCCTCAATACCCTCTTTTTTAAATTTCTCTCGCAAAGCATAATAAAAAGACAAATAAGGTTTTGTAATTACCTTGCAGATATTTTGCTCTCTGCAATGTTTAGAAAGTTTCCCCTGCAAGATAACTTTTGGAATCGCTTCATCGCTTTTTATCCTAAAACCGGGCCAAGAGTAACGTCCTTTGCAAGGTTTATCGACAATCTTAAGTTTGTTAATAATCTCATAACTGCCATCCTTCTCTTTCTTTCGTACATCTTTACGTTTTGGTATGACACAAATCGTACTGATACGTTCATTATACATCATCGCATCCGGCATAGCATTATAGGGACTATAGGTATGTTCGTCAAAACCTGAATTATTTTTACTACTCACTCTAAAAAAAGAGCGATCTATAATAATCTTGCCTGTAATTTTTCGAATACCTATAGATTTCAATGCCTTGGCAATATTCTCTAAATCTTTAGACTTTAACGTAGGATCGCCAAAACCTTTGATATAAAGATCACCATCTAAAACTCCTTTATCAATATCCCCCGTAGTATAGAGTTTTGTAGGGAAACGGTATTCAAATCCCAGTTTTAAAACAGCAGCATAAGTGGTCAGTACTTTAATCACGGAAGCAGGTGTTCTTGTCGTATCTGCATTGAGTGAAACTATCTCTTTTCCATATTTTCCTACCTCTTTAACATAAATACTCATATCTTTTTTAGGAATGGTTGACTTTTGAATAAAGTTTTCTATAGCTTGAGGCAAAGCAAAAACCCATGCAGTAAGCATAAAATATAATATAAACACAGACTTCAACTTCTCCTCCTATAAGCCTGCAAAAGTCTCTGCATAGCCTCTTGTAAAATCTCGATTGAAGTACCTATATTCAAACGCATAAATCCCTCTCCTGCTCTGCCAAAATCCAAACCGTTATTTAACCCTACTTTTGCATCATAGACAAAAAAATCTACCAATGCTCTCTGATTGAGTCCCAATCCTCTGCAATCAAGCCACATGAGAAATGTCGCTTCGGTCTTAACAGGTACTATGGGTATCTTTTCGCTATACAGATAATCACTTACATATCTTATATTTGTTTGTAAATACTCCTTAAGCATCTCAAGCCATCTATCACCGTCATTATATGCAACTATCAACGCTTCTATACCAAAAGGATTTCCGTTTGTAATACCGGACTTGTTTTGTTCATCAATAAACATCCTACGCAATCTTTGGTTTGGAATTATAGCATAAGAGGTATTGAGTCCTGCTATATTAAAGGTTTTTGAAGGGGCAGAAAGTATTACGCAATGCTCCTGTATCTCCTCAAATAGACCAAGGGTATAGTGTGCCGTTTCATACACGATATCTGCATGAATTTCATCCGAAATTATCAGTACATCATACTCAAGGCATATGTCTATCACCCTTGCTAACTCCTCTTTACTCCACACACGTGAGACAGGATTATGTGGAGAACACAACAAAAAGAGTCTAGCCTCTTTGGCTTTGGTCTCAAAGTCATCAAAATCTATACGATAGCTACTATCTTTATAAACTAAAGTATTATCCAAAACTTTTCTTCTTTTATCTCTTATAGACGATATAAAAGGAGGATAAATCGGTGTTTGAACAAGAATACCCTCACCTTCTTTACTATAAGCACTTATGGCAAAATTAAGTGAAGGAACCACACCGTAACATGGTACTATCCACTCTTTTTGAATATTCCAATCAAAACGTTTTTGCATCCAATGCCGTATAGCATCAAAATACTTGTCGGGGTAATTTGTATAACCGTATATAGGATGTTTTGCTCTTGCTTGTATTGCCTCTTGTACACAAAGGGGTGAAGCCAGATCCATGTCTGCCACCCACAATGGAAGTAAATCATCGGTACCAAACTTCTTTTTTGCATCATCATATTTGGTGGTATATGTACCTTTACGGTTGATGCGATAAAACATCCTATCTCTTTTCCCAAATACTCATTTGCGCTATCGTATGCTGATGTTTACGTGCAGTCTCTTGGATAACAAAGGGGATATCCCTGGTATCCAAAAGCCTAAAGTTATCATCTAATATCTCTTCAAGCCCTTGTAAAGTTGAGACATTTTCACCATCGCGTTTATACCCGCCTATCCATTTCTCTTTAGGCGTAGACTCCTCTTGCCATGTATAAGGTGAAGTTAGAATGAGTAACCCGCCTCTGTTGATACGGTCTGCCATACTATGCAAAAACTTTTTAGGATCATAGAGTCTATCTATAAGATTTCCGGCAAAAATAAGATCAAATCCTTTATATATAGGCTTTAAATTACAAGCATCATCCTGCCAAAAAGAGACTTTGGAACATATATTTTCTAGATCAAAATGTTTTAAGTGCACTTCATAAAATTGCTCTATCTCCCCCTCAATCGGCATCGTGTATCGTAATACTCCATACTCTTTTAATACCTGTGCTTCTTGTATAAATCGTGCAGAAAAATCAAGCCCTATTACCTCATCAAAACCACGTGCAAGCTCAAAAGTGCTACGGCCTATGGCACAGCCTATATCCAGAGCTTTTTTTCTCGGTTTGTCTTTCATTGCCTCTAGTGCAATAGAAGCACATACAGCAGGATAATTCGGCACCCCAAAACTATTCTCCCCCCATCCAAAATGACAATATTGTGCCACAATTGTCTCTTTGGTATAATAGTCTGTCACAATCTTCTCCTCATACTCACTCTGAACATACCTAAATCCTGCATGCTGGTAAAAATGCCTCCTAAAAGCATATCGGCTTTCATGTAGAACCAAATTACCGCAAGATATCCATGAACCGCCTTTCATAAGATTATGTTTCCCGTCAAAAGTAGGTACAGTAAAATCATCATACATCGGGTGCACTTTAAAATTCTCAAAAGGATAAATTGGCGTACGTGTCCACTGCCACACATTCCCGATAATATCATAAAATGCACCCTGCTTATAACTGTCTACCGGTACACTAGAGGCATAACCCTCAAGGTTTATATGTGCATAAACACCTTGATACTGCAACCTCTGCGAATAACCCGGTACTGCATTAGCATCACGCAACCTTATATACTCGTCTTCCGTGGGTAAAGTGATAGGAGTACCTAATTTTTCACTCTTATACCTACAAAATGCTGCTGCTTCCAAATAATTGACTTCAACAGGCCAAGAGAGCGGTAGAGGGATCTCTTGCGCAAGTGTTCTTAAATAAAATCCATTCTCTTTTTCTACCCAAAATAGAGGATATTGAGCATTACTGTACGCTTTCCATGCTTTTCCCTCGTCACACCAGTATGCATCGTTATGATAACCGCCTGCTTCTACAAACTCTAGATATTCGGCATGTGAAGTAAGATATTTGGCCGCTTTAAATGCAGGAATCTTTGCTTGATGCCTACCATATTCATTATCCCAACCAAAGAATTTTTCATCTTTGTACTTACCCAAAGTCACTATACCCTCTTCTACGTCAAGTATCTCATTTCGGGGCACACGACTTTCATCCTCACACGCTTTCCATCCCCCGTTTGCTCTTACATCGTTCAAAGGGAGTTGACGTATTAATACAGAAGAGGTTTCTAGATGAATATTTTCATGCTCGATCCCCATCAAAATTACCCACCATGGAGATGCTTCTGTAACGGGGAGTTCCAAAGGCAACCTATCAATAATATCAATCATCAGCGTATATACACTATCACGGTATGCCTGTACTTCTGGTAAACTAGGCCAATCATAATGTTTCTCGTCCAAGTCATCCCATAGCATTTCATCAACACCCACTGCAAAAATAGATTCCATTTTTGCATCGATACGTCTATCTGTTATTTTTGCCAATTTACATTTATTTACATAAAATACAGCAGTATGACCATAATAAAAAATCAAAGGATGTCTAAGCGGATCAGCCTTTTGAAAATATGCATTTTCATTGACAATCAACGTAAAAAGAGATTCATATCTTTTGTAAGATAAGTGAAAATAGCGTTTAATTTCTTGACGCTTCTCTTCAGCAGACTCCCCATCCAGAGTAGGCATCTTTATTATAGTGCGATCTGTCTGAAACATATCATTCATAAAATAACTCAAATAGACTTACGACACATAAGGTCTAAAAATCTACTTTCTCTTTTGCACTCTCGATCATCGTAACGAAAATCGTATAGATATTTGCAATCACTGCGCCTATGACCAAGCCTACTGCAAGCTTCTCGTTATTACTAAACTGCATGACAAAAAATGCCGGAATTAGATGCAAATCTGCCACCAAAGAGCCTGCAAGAAGCTCTGCTGAAAGCACATTACGCACCCCAATTTTGAGCAAGGTCGAAATGACGTTGACTGAACCTGCTATAAATAACGCTACAATAGTATGCTCATATAAAAATGCCGCTGACGTTGTCAACGACATAAGCGTAAAAAATATATAAAAAACTTTACCCCAATTCATAAAAACCCTTTTTGCTTTTTAAGTATTATAACATACCCGTCTCATACATTGCGCGCATTTATACCGTAATCCTCTCTCCTTCACATTAAGCAAAGCTCAATCTAAATTCCTCTCACTAAAACCTCGTCTAACAACTCGGAAGAAAAAATGCCTCTTGCATTATAGCATACCCTGCTCATACATTGCACGCATTTTTTCTTTCTCTTTTTGACGTTTAAGTTTTTCTGCTTCTTTGAGGCGATAGTCGGAAATTGAAAAACCAAGCCACATCAATAGAGGAGATGCCACAAAAATAGAAGAGTATGTACCCACTAATACCCCTACTAATAGAGTAAATGCAAAACCATGAATTATCTCTCCGCCAAAGACAAAAAGTGTCAAAACCACAAAAAAGGTAGTCAAGGAGGTTAATGTCGTACGAGAGAGTGTACGGGTAACCGACTCATCAATCACCGTACTTAAATCCGAGGTTTTCATCGTACGTATCCCCTCTCGAATACGGTCAAAAACGATAATCGTATCATTGAGAGAATATCCCAATATAGTAAGCAGTGCCGCTAAAATATCGAGATTGACTTCCACATTAAAAAGTACAATCATCCCCATTGCAATCGTCACATCATGCAAGAGTGCCAATACAGAAGCAATCGCAAAACGCCATTCAAATCGGAAAGAGACATAGGCAAGAATACCGATAATGGCAAGTATCATCGCCGTTAGACCCTTTTCACGCAATTCTGAACCGACTTTAGCCCCTATCATATCCACACGTCTAACTTCAAACTTACCGGTCTCTTTAAGTAACATATGCATCTTCTTTCCGACATCATCACCCAAAACCTGTGAAGAGAATTTTGTTTTAATCACAATTTCATCATCTGAACCAAAACGTGTTACACCGGCACCCTCATAAGCCTTATCTACGGAGATAGCTTCACGTATCTTGCTTATAGGTGCCGCTCCTTCATATTTTATTTGAATTAATGTTCCCCCTGCAAAATCGACCCCAAAATTAAAGCCTTTAAACAAGATAAGACCCAATGAGATAAGCAACAAAACCACAGAGACTGCGCCAAAACGTTTACTTTTTGCCATCAGAGAGAGTGGCTTAGTATATTTAAATATTTCCATTATTTCCCTCCCTCTACTTGAATACCAAACCAAAATTTTAGCCTCTTTTTATCCATTTTTGGAAGCAGATACTCATAAAGACCATGTGTACCGACAATAGCAGTAAGCATAGAAGCCAAAATGCCTATACCCATCGTAATGGCAAAACCTTTGATCGCACCCGTACCGTACACCACAAGTACAATTGCAGCAATCAAAGTCGTCACATTGGCATCAAAAATAGCCGTAAAGGCATTGTTGTAACCCTCTTCTATAGACTTTGCAATGGATCTTCCTTGATAGAGTAACTCACGAATACGCTCATTAATAATCACATTGGCATCTACCGCCATACCCACGGTAAGTACTATACCGGCCATACCGGGAAGCGTAAGTGTTGCACCGGCTAAAGACATCACCGCAAGAATTAAAAAAAGATTTCCTATCAACGCAATATTGGCAATCACACCTGCAAAACCATAATAAAACACCATAAAAACCACTACCAAAATAAACCCTAACAGAAGTGCCAAAGAGCTAGCCTTGATACTCTCGGCACCAAGGCTAGGACCTATAAAACGCTCTGACTCAATAGTCACAGGCGCCAACAATGCTCCGGATCGTAAAGCTATTGCCAAATCTTGTGCTTCGGAAAACTCAAAGTTTCCGGAGATTTGTACACGCCCTCCTCCAATACGTTCATTAATCACCGGTGCAGAATATACCTTGTCATCAAGTACTACTGCCATACGTTTTCCTACATATTTCCCTGTAAAATCTCCAAAAATTTTTGCACCCTGACCGTTGAGCGTAAAATTAATCACCGGTTGATTCTGCTCATCAAAACCCACCTTTGCATCCGTGAGCATAGAACCGTCAAGTACAGGAATTGCTCTTAAAAGATATTTTTCACCCGTATAAACATCCGGCAATATCACATCACCGTAACTTTTTGCCTCTTCCTCACTCATAGTAGCTACTCTTGCTATACGATCTTCGTCTACTGCCAACAGTTGCAAATGTGCCGCTCTTTCTATCAGTTTCTTTAACCTGTCTTTATCGCTCTGTGTTTTAACTCCGGGAACCTCAACCAATATGTTGTCTTGTCCCTGCTTTGCAACCGTAGGCTCTGCAAGACCAAATGCATTTAACCTATTTCTAATTGTATCAATAGCTTGGGAAATAGCATTTTTCTGCGTTCGTATTCTCTCCTCTTCTGTCATAAAAAGTGTAAAATATCCATCTTTTACCTCAAGAGTAATCCCCTCAATTTCCTTACTTAACAAAGTTTTTGCTCTTAAAAAATCATCCTTATCAAGAAGCTCAAAAGTAATACGCTGATCATCATTCACCTGCAAATCATCAAAAATAATCTCTTCATCATCAAAGAGGTATTTTACTGTTGCCGCTATAGACTTTATTTTCGAATCGATAGCCACGTTACTTTTGATACCTAATAGCATATGTAGTCCACCCTGAAGATCAAGCCCCAAAGTAATTTTTCTGCCTTGTTCGCTTTGCGTCAAAGAGGGAATAGAAAAAACAATCCCAAAGATAAGAGCAAGGGCCAACAGAACAACTCTGTAATTAAGCCTCTTCACCTATCTCTACCTTTTTTGATACATATGCACGATCTAGTTTTACAATAGTGTCATCATTTAATTTGATTTTGATAAACTCTTCTTCAGGTTTAACAATTTCAGCAATTAATCCGCCCGTAGTAATGATTTTATCACCTTTTTTAAGAGCCTCTAGCATCTCTTTATGTGCCTTTTGCGCTTTTTGCTGAGGTCTGATAATTAAAAAATAGAAAATAGCGAATAATAGGATAAGTGGCAAGAATGAGCCGATGATACTTCCTGATTGTTCCATAAGGAATCCTTTTGAGTAAAATGAGTCAATATTTTAACACTTTAGAGATAACAAAAGGCTTTTTTATCGCACTTTTGGCTTCTATGTTTATCTACCTCAGCCATTGGGGTTACTCCTCTCCCATATTTATTACTATTATATCTTTTTCATCATTATATCTTCTATTTCGGTCAGAGAAAACAACATGGGGATGGTATGGTCTGTTTATAGGGTTATTTTGGTTTTGGTGGATATCCTTAAGTCTGCCTCATTACGGCTATGCATGGGCTTTTCCTCTAGGTATAGTATTTGTTTCGTCTGTTTACGGACTGCTCTTTTATGCCATTGCATGGTTGAGTGAAAAGATAGAGATGCTTCTAGGGGTCAATGCACTCTTTATCAAAGCATCTGCATTGCTTGGCTTAAGCTATCTACACCCTTTTGGTTTCGACTGGCTAAAACCGGAACTGATGTTCATTGAAAGCTATTTGGGTATTGAAAAATGGCAGTTTGGCATGATTTTACTTGCCATCTCTTTAAGTATCTGGAAAAAAAATCTATTGTTTCTTTTAATGGCTTTAACTGCCTATACTCCCCCAAACACTCTTGCGACCACAACAGACGATATTGACAACGCCATAGAGCTTGTAACAACCTACACGCGTGTTAGCGAGAAATGGAATAAGGATCTGCATCCAAAACAGTTTCAAACTATCTTAAGTAGAATAGATAGAGCCATTGCTAAGAGAAAAAAGCTTATTATCCTGCCCGAATCAGTCTTTCCCGTATTTCTAAACCGATCAAAAAACCTCATGCATATTCTACAGGAAAAAGCAAAAAAAATATCTATCGTAACAGGTGCACTCTACCTGGACGGCAAAATACCTAGAAACTCTACATATATTTTCACAAACGATCAGGTCATAATAGCAAATAAGGTCAAACTGGTACCTTTTGGAGAGAGCAATCCTCTGCCTGACTTTCTAGGCAGATGGATCAATAAAATCTTGTATGACGGTGCAATAGACTATGTAGCAAGCAATAACGTTACGGACTACACTATAGACGGCATCACCTACAGAAATGCCATATGTTTCGAAGCTACTTCCGAAAAACTCTACAAAAAAGACAAAAAGAAAAAACATCCTGAATATATGATAGTCCTTAGCAATAACGGATGGTTCGTCCCCTCTATAGAACCGACACTCCAAAAACTGCTCTTACAATACTACAGCAAAAAATACGGAACCACAATATATCACGCCGTCAATATGTCACCTTCTTATATCATACGACAAGGCAAATGCTTAAAACCTGAATCTAATCCCTAAATTAACATATACACCGTTAAGATTAATTGTAGAGTTGGCATATCCCGTATCATCCTTTACTTCACCTTTGTAGTTTGATGAGGCAAGATACTCGATTCCTGTTACAAACTGTACATCTTCTTCACCCCAGAGTGCCTCCATACCAAAAGCAAACGCTGCACTTGTATCATACTCTACTTTACGTGTAAATTTACCGTCATCACTATCTTCATAACTACTGCTAAATGGTATAACAAACTTCATTTTAGGACCAATTTGCATGGCATATCCGTTGATGAAAACGGGATACAATAGACTCACTTTTGTAAAAAATGTCGCATGAGTCACAGGTACCTTTGTCATCAAAAAATCAACCCCTATCGAGGTATATACATTACTGTCGTTTTCAAGCTCAAACCGATACCCCGCTTCACCGTAAAATTTATTCAGAGCCTCCCAGTCATTCTCAATACCTTTAAGTCCCGATGCATCCTTAGATTCATGTTTGCCCGTAATAGACGAAGGCAAACTGCTCCAGCCCAACTCTACAAACCATTTTTTCTCCTCTGCATGCAAATATCCGCCAAACAACAAAACCATAACAATACAATATTTTTTTAACATTTAATACACTCCTACGCAATTCATCTTTAAAAGTATACTATAAAATATGAGTTTTTAAATTGTAACCCTAAAAAACTACACGCTTTTTAAATTTTTCCGTACTAACTTGCCACTAGAGTCTCTTCATTGCTTAAATATAAAAATCAGATGCTCGCAAAAGTCTCAATGCATGCTCAATCCTCTTTTGCAACTCCTCCGTATCCGTACATAAAAGAGGTGAGATATCCAAGCTTTTGTTCTCGGCAGACTCTTTGACGGATTTCAAGATATTCTGCCGTTCTCTACAGTTTCGATACTCTCTTAATGGCTTTAAAAGGATATTAAGCTCTTCAACCAGCAGTTGTGTCTTTTGCTCACCTAAAAGATGGTAAAAATCTTCAACCAATGTCTGCAAAGCATCTATTAGGACATAGAGTTCTTCAAGCACTCTCTCATTGTAGCCCTCTTTTGTTTGTTGAAGCAAGGATTTAAATAGTGTTAAATGTTGTTTTACTACTTTTTTCACCTCTTTTTTAAGACTACGACCCTGATGATACCCCTCTTCATAAAGTTCACGTGTCATAATTTGTATCAACTGCCTAAAAGGTTTCTCAAAAAGCATCTGCACTACAGCCCTCTCCTCTTCTAGAGTAAGACTCTTAAGCGTACTGTGTAAACTCAATGATGCATCCTTTTTTGTCGCACACAACTCCTCCAAAAAATATAAATAACGCAGCTGTTTGGTCTCATCGTGATAACGCATGAGCAAACTGGTAGAAAAACGCTCTATACTGGGATTAAAGAGTGAAGAAAAACTATGCATCAATGTTGCAGTACGTCGTAAAAGTACACGCAAACGATGCAAAGTTGCAGGAAAGTGTTTACTCTGAAAATTCACCTGATAATGGTGTATGAGCCTAAGATTCTTATAGATAACCAGTACCACACCGTCACGCACATACATCCTTTTAGGTACTTGCCAAAAGAAAAGATTTGCTGCTTCATACGCATCTATCTTGTCAAAAAATTTATTTAAATCATACTCCATTGGTTTTGTATGCAGCGCCAGCGATTTATCCAGATACTTGTTATCTTTATCTACCTCTTTGAGTATAAAAGGTTGTAATTTCTCTATAGTTTTAGACTCTCTTGTTTGTTTTTGATCCATAAAATAAGATTCAAGCAGATAAAGCCCTTCGAGTTTTTTTAGATACTCAAAAACAATGAAAACCTCTTCGTCTATTATTATTTTATATGCTCTTCTTAGTAACTTTCGACCGATATGTTTTTTACGATGTTGCATATACTCTGTTTTAGTAACCTCTAAAACCCTCTCTTCTCCTCCTTTTTCTTGCAGCACTTTGGCATAAGTATCGGGATAGGTTCTAAGATAGTAACACTCAGTATCACTTTTAGACTTTATATAAAACTTTTCTGTTTTCTCAAGGCTAAATGTCTGCTTGTCCAACCATCGTCTAATATCAGCTGATAATAAACATTTTCGATGTATACTCTTCATAGTTTTGATTATAACACAGAATACTTCATCTGCTATCATCCTCTTTGTTTCAACCATAGCAGATTAAATATATTTTGTTTATAATACACAATATCATAAAGAGAAATAATTGATACCAAGAAGGAGCTTGATGCAATTTAAAAACTTCTATCTAGGTCCTATCAGGGTTTACCGGTATTTCTCTAAGATGCTTCCGGCATCCTGCCGATACTACCCTACCTGCTCGGAATATGCCTTATGGCAATTTGACCGCAATATGCCGCATAAAGCCTTCTTTTTAACATGTAAACGTATCATAAAATGCAATCAACTCTTTAAAGGAGGAATCGACTATCCCCTTATAACCTTTATGCCTAAAAAAATCCCATACATATATGCTTTTAAGAAAGAGTATGGCAAAATCGATATATACTATTGGTTTATACCTAAGAATATGAAACCGGATAACCGACACTACTATGTGATAAAGGATTTTAATGCAATTAAACGCTCCTCTTGATATGCATCTACACCTTCGTGACGGGGAGATGCTAACACGTATTGCAAAATACTCTGCAGAAACATTTTCCGGAGCCATTATTATGCCAAATCTTGTACCTCCCGTCACTACAAAAGAGGAGGTTATTGCCTATAGACAACGTATTATCCAAGCAATAGGAGGCAAGACCTTTATCCCCTATATGACACTTTTTTTTCACCCTAGTTTTAACAAAACGTTTTTAAACGCTCTACGTCATGATATTACTGCAATCAAACTCTATCCGGCAGGTATTACTACCAACTCTGAAGAGGGCGTGAACGGTTTTGATATAGAAGAGTTACGCCCTGTTCTTGAAGCAATGAGTGAACTTGAGATACCGCTTTGCGTACACGGGGAAACCAATGGCTTTGTCATGGATAGAGAAGCAGAATTTGTCCATATTTATGAAAAGCTGGCCACGGCATTTCCAAAACTGAAAATCATCATGGAACATATCACAACAAAAGAGAGTGTAGAAGCATTGGATAGGTTTGATAATCTCTATGCAACCATCACCCTGCATCACCTACTCATTACGCTTGATGATGTAGCAGGTGGCATGCTGCAACCACACCTCTTTTGCAAGCCTATTGCCAAACGTCCGGAAGATAGAGAAGCACTGCTTAATGTAGCTCTAAGAGCACACCCCAAAGTAATGTTTGGTTCCGACTCGGCACCCCATCCCAAACATGCCAAAGAGTCCTGTGGATGTGCAGCAGGTATCTTTACGGCTCCTATTGCCCTACAACTTTTAACAGAACTTTTTGAACAACACGATAGTCTGCATACGCTACAAGCTTTTATATCCGACAATGCACGGCACATTTATAATATAAAAGCAACACCCAAAAAAATTATTTTGGAAAAAAAACCTTTTCAAATTCCCCCCGACTATGAGGGAGTAGTGCCTATGTTTGCTAACAAAACAATAACCTATAGTATTAAAAGAGTAATACATCTCTAACACAAAACCGCTAAGGAGACAATAATATGATAATAGATAATATAGAGGGATTAATAGGCAATACCCCTTTGGTAAAGATACATACCCTAAGTGATACATCGGGTGCAACGGTGTTGGGAAAATGTGAGTTTATGAACCCTACGTCATCCGTAAAAGACAGAATTGCACTCAATATGATAAACAGAGCTTTGGAAAAAAAACGTATCGATAAAAATACAACTATTATTGAACCTACCTCGGGAAACACGGGCATAGGTCTTGCAGCCATTTGTGCAGCCAAAGGGCTAAAACTTATTTTAACTATGCCGGAATCTATGAGTATTGAGCGACGAAAACTCTTGCTTCATCTAGGTGCAGAGCTTGTACTTACTCCTACAAATCAAGGTATGCAAGGCGCCATCAACAAAGCATGTGAACTGGAAAATAAATTGGATAACGCAATGATTCTGCAACAGTTTGACAATATGGACAACCCCGATATTCACAGAAACACAACAGCCTTGGAAATTTTGCACGACTGCAATCACAAACTAGACGTTTTTGTAGCAGCTGTTGGTACAGGAGGCACGATAACGGGTACCTCCGAAATCCTAAAAAAACACTTGCCTCATCTAAAAAGTATTGCCGTAGAACCTGAAGATTCGGCAGTACTTTCGGGCAGGAGTCCTGCTCCCCATAAAATTCAAGGTATCGGCGCAGGATTTATCCCAAAAATACTCAATAGAGATATTTACGATGAGATTATTACCGTAAGCAATAAAGAGGCATTTGCAATGGCACAGAGGATAGCCAAAGAAGAAGGTCTTCTAATTGGTATCTCCTCTGGTGCAAACTTACACGCAGCCCACATCATTGCAACACGGCCCGAAAACAAAAATAAAAGAATTGTTACCATACTTTGTGATACTGCTGAACGCTATCTCTCCACAGAGTTATTCAAAGAGCAGTAGCGAATATTTCTATCATGTCCCTCTTACTCGAAACCATCAAAATAGACAACGGAGAAATCTTTAACCTCCGTTATCATCAACAAAGATGCGACAATAGTCGCAAGATCCTCTTTCAAAGTACCCGACAGCTTACACTCTCCTCTATCATACACCCTCCCCCAAAAGGTTTATATAAATGCCGTATTCTATATACAGACACACTCTACTCAATAGAATATATTCCCTACCGGGAAAAAGAGATATATCGCTTAAAAATAGTCCCCTCGTCCATTAGCTATGCTTTTAAATATGCTAATAGATCTGCATTAAAAAAACTGCAATTGAACGCTCCGGGATATGATGATATCATCATCGAAAAAGATGGATATCTCACAGATACCTCCATAGCAAATTTGGCTTTTTTCGACGGCAGACAATGGTTTACTCCCAAAAATCCTCTACTGAAAGGTACCATGCGCCAAAAACTGCTAGATGAAGGCTTTTTAAGTACCGCAATGATAAAAAGTACAGAGTTAAAAAGGTACACACATGTAGCTCTTATGAATGCTATGATAGGATTTAAAATATTAAAATATATACATCCCAAAGAGATAAAGGTTTAAACATGATTATCAACCTATTCCAAACCGAAGAGTATAAAACACTTATACGTGATCATATTTTTAAAACCATCTCTTATCTTTTTAATAAACAGCAGGAGTTTTCAGTAGTCTGTGAAGTCAAACATATTCTCTTTGACCCCAAACTGCCTGATGAGATTCAAGAGACGTTTGATGAGGTAGTACTCTTTATCGTCAGCGGATATACCTATGAGAGTGCCACACTTGATGAGGAGTATTTCTCGTTTGAGGCTGGTTTTGGTGCAGAGAACTTTGGATCTTCCGTATCCATACCGCTACTTGCTATTAAACAGATTTTAGTCGGAGAAAATCCCATTGTTTTTAATCTCTCCGAACATAGTGACAAAAAATCATTAAAGACGGCTCAAGAAACTTCTTCAAACACCTCTATAGAAGCTTCCATGAAAACGCTTCTTAGTAATCCTGAAAACAAAAAACTCCTAAAACGCAAAAAATAAAATCTACGAATCACAATGCCCGGTTAAAATAAAGTTCACCACATTATCCACATAAGCGTTATGTTTATTATTTTTGGCATAGACAATATAGAATTTACGCCTCATTGTATATCCCCTAAGTCGCGCTTCGAAAAGCTCTCCTTTTGCCACCTCCTCTTCAATAGCATATTTTGAAATTATAGATACCACCGGCTTATTACTGCTTTTATCTGCTTTTTTAATCGTTTGCAATACGGCAGTCGTATCTCTAACCTCTGAGAGTTTGTCGAATTTTTTACATGAAACACCCAACTCTTCAAAAACTTCTGCAATAATACGTCTTGTGTAAGTACCCTCTTCACGACATATCCATGAAAATTCATAAAGCTCTTCTGTTTTTAAAACCCTGGGTATCGGCATATTACTCACTACCACAAGTTCATCTTCAAGCCACTCTCTATAGACCAATTCGTTATCCATAACGGGAGACTCTATAAGTCCCACATCAAGCTTCCTCTCTTTTAGCTGCTCGACAATATATTCACTGGTATCTATTGAAAGCTTAATATCGTTATTAATTGCCTTATTTATGGTATTAAGACACTGCCCGGGGATTACGTAAGTTCCGATAATACTCGATGCACCCAACTTAAAAGTGATCTCTTTATTCATAATTTTTAACACATCTTTTTCGGCTTCGTAAATTTGTCTCTCCAACCCTGAAGCAATTTTATACAGATCATCACCTTCACTGGTAAGCCTGATGCCATTTTTTTTACGCTCTACCGTCTTCACCCCAAGATAGTTTTCTATATATTTAATCTGTTGCGTCACTGCAGGCTGTGATATACCTAATTTTGCAGATGCTTTGGAAAAACTTCTCTCTCTTACCACTGTCAAAAATGTTTCTAGCTTAACAAAATCTTTTAGCATACAGGTGTTCCTTTACTATATTCTATTCTCAACAAACATTTCAAGTTTTGTTAATTCATTAAATCAAATTATACTTAAAGTTAACATAATATTTCCTTATTACTAAAATAATTTCTATAGGCTTCAAAAGAGCTGTACACAGCAGAGCATAACCTCTTTAAAGGTATAATTAATATGATATGAGGAGTGTCGCTGAGTATGGAATCTATTTTAGAAGCATTAAATCCGTCACAACGAGAAGCTGTCAAACACATAGATGGGCCTATGCTTATTCTAGCAGGTGCAGGATCGGGAAAAACCAAAACACTTACCTCTAGACTCGCCTACCTTCTTGGTGTTGTCGGCATCGATCCGGCAAATACACTCACGCTTACCTTTACCAATAAAGCTGCGGCACAAATGCGTGAACGTGCGTTAAATCTTATCTCTTCAAAGGTTAACTATCCTCCGCTTTTATGCACTTTTCACAAATTTGGTCTACTCTTTTTAAAATTTCATATAGAAAAACTGGGCAGGGATAATAACTTCGTCATTATTGACAGTGACGATAAAAAGCGTCTCATTAAAAAAATAGCCAAAGAGCTAAAAATTGACTTAAATATCTCATTTATCACTTCAGAAATTTCCAAATACAAAAACTCTCTGCTCTCCCCCAAAGAGGCAATTGAGACGGCAGAGTTGCCCGAATATAAGAAAATTGCTGATATTTATGCTCTCTACCAACAGAATATCAAAGAGAGTAATCTGGTTGATTTCGATGATTTGCTGATGCTCACCTACGAGATACTCAAAAGTGACACTAAACTGCGTAAAGAGACCAGCAACCGCTATACGTATATTATGGTAGATGAGTATCAAGATACCAATGAACTGCAATTTCAACTTTTAAAACTACTCTCCTGTGAACATAACAATCTTTGTGTTGTAGGAGACGAGGATCAAAGTATTTATGGGTGGCGTGGTGCGAATATACGTAATATTTTGGAATTTGCAGACAACTTCAAAAATAGCCCTAAAAAGTGCAAAACCGTCAAACTGGAGACAAACTATCGCTCTACCGAACCTATACTTAAAGCCGCCAATGCGCTTATAGAACACAATACCACACGTCTTGGCAAAAAACTCATCTCTCACAGAGGGAAAGGAAAAGAGATAAAACTGTTGCACTCTCTCGATGAATCCATGGAAGCAAGAGCCATTGCTAAAGAGATACAAAACCTGCTTGTCGAGGGTGTCAATCCGGATGAGATAGCTGTTTTATACCGTATCAATGCATTATCACGTTCACTGGAAGAGGGATTTAGTAAAGAAGGTTTGAGCTTCAAACTTATTGGAGGTATGCGATTTTATGAGCGTGCAGAGATCAAAGACCTCATCTCTTACCTTAGAATACTCTCCAACCCCCATGACGACTTCTCCCTTTTACGTATTATCAACAAACCCAAAAGAGGTATAGGCAAAGCATCCATAGAAAAATTGCAAAAAGCGGCATTTAACAGTGAACTATCCCTATTTTCATATATACAAAAGTCTACTACAGGTCAACTAGAGACTGTCGTCAGTAAAAAAGTATCCCATGCCCTTTCCGTACTTTTAGATACAATACATATACTCCAGGAAGCGCTTACCTCACCGCTAGATAATTTCATTACACTTTTTGAAGAGCATATTAAACTCAAAGACCACTACATAGGTATGCCGGACGGGATGGACAGAATACTTAATATAGATGAATTTTACGGATACTTCAGAGATACTATAGCAAAAAACCCACACCTTACGCTAGATGAATTTCTCAATGACATATCACTACAATCCGATCAAGATCAGATTGAAGAGAACGCTATTACCATTATGAGTATCCATGCCTCTAAAGGATTGGAGTTTGAGCATCTCTATGTTATAGGGCTGGAAGAAGGGTTTTTCCCTCTACTCGGAGAAGGATGCAATATAGAAGAGGAGCGCCGCTTAGGCTATGTAGCAATTACTAGAGCGAAATCTAATCTAACCCTCTCTTATGTGGATAGTCGCTTTTATAAGGGACGACGAAAAATGATAGATAAAAGTCGCTTTTTAGGTGAAGCAGGACTAATTTCAGATACCAGCCTCAAAATTACAAAACAAGCAGCCTTTAAAAAAGGGGATTTAGTAAAACACAAAATTTTTGGTATTGGCCGAGTACAAGCAGCCAATAAATCAGGCAAAGAGTATAAGCTGTTAATTAATTTCGGTGGGAATAAAAAAGAGATCTTAAGCTCCTTTGTTCAACCCATCTAATAAAAAGGTATCCGTATTGAACCGTCTCTTTGTTGTCAACAAACCTATTTTTAGAAGCTCCAATAGCTACATGAATGATATAAAACGTAAATATGGCACGAAAAAAGTAGGTTTTTCAGGTACACTAGATCCCTTTGCGACAGGCTCTCTTATTGTAGCAACCGGGCAATATACAAAACTTTTGCAATACCTCGACAAAGCACCCAAAGTCTATCAAGCAACCTTATGGCTGGGAGTACGCTCACCTAGTCTGGATATAGAAAATATTGACGGCATAAAAGAGGTAAAACCTTTTAAGATATCATACATCAAAGAGGTACTTGCTTCTCTCAAAGGAGAACTCACCTACTACCCGCCTCAATTCAGTGCAAAAAAAATAGACGGAAAACGAGCTTATACCCTTGCTAGAGCAGGTAAAAAAGTCACGTTAAAAACCATAACTTCAACCATCTATGATATACAACTTTTAAGATACAATCATCCTTTTATTCATTTTAAAGCAAAGGTATCAGAAGGAACCTATATTCGCTCACTCGCTGCACTTCTATCCGATAAACTAGGAGTTGAAGGCACACTCTCCAGTCTCCAAAGAATCCAAGAAGGAGCATTCTACTTTGACCATGAAAAAGCCCTTGATCCTTTTGTCCACCTAACACTTCCATACAATATCTATACAGGAGATGAAACATATATGGCACTAGGGAAAAAACTTCAACTCAAATATTTTAAAATACAAAAAGACGGTATCTATCTTGTGGAGAGCTCCACATCTTTCTCTATCATAGAGATAGACCAAAAAATAGTAAAATATAGACTAAATAAAATCCCTAAATTTCAAAACCTATAGCAAGTCTTTGCTATGATAATGATATAAATATATTTAAAAGGGTAAAGCAATGGGTGGATTTGAAGCAGACGGAGAAGGCGGATACTGGGAGAGTGACCAAATAGCAAAATGGGAAAAAAAACATCACACCCGAACATACCCTCTATATATCAAGCCACACATAGAAAAAAACGGTGATACCTATAGTATCAAAGCCCATGCAAAAATCAATATTTTTCTCAAAATTACAGGCTTTAAAGACGGATACCATACTATCTTCTCACGTTTTATGAGAGTCCACGACCTCTATGACACCATCACTTTTGCACCTTGCAAATGCAGCACTTTTACTCTAGAGGGGTGTAATAATATCCCCTTGTCATCTAATACCGTCTACCGGGCATACCAAGTACTGTGTGAGAAGATTCCCGATGCCGATATTTCCCATTTTTTTACTACACACAAAGTGATTGTCAACAAACGTATACCAAGCCAAGCAGGTCTAGGTGGCGGTTCATCGGATGCTGCAGCTTTTATGCTCCTTACCAAAGAGCTCTGTAATCTTCCAATCAGTACACAGGAGTTAGCTAACCTAGGAAGCACTATCGGAGCAGATGTCCCCTTTTTTATCTATCACTACCCCTCGGCAAATGTTTCTGGATTTGGAGAAAAAGTTGAAGCTTTTCATGAAACCCCCTTGGATATAGAAATAAATACTCCAAATATAGCTTGCAATACCGCACGTGTCTATAAAACATTTAAAGAAAACTTTTTAAAAAAGATACCGTCAAATTCATATTTAAACTGGAATACTATAGACTCTAAAACTATCCTAAGAACCAATACCGACCCTCTTATACTCAATGATCTATACAAGGCTGCTTTTTTTATCTACCCCGAATTAAAAAAAATAGCAAAGCAGGGATGGTACTTTTCCGGATCAGGTTCAAGCTTTTTTAAAATCAAAACGTAATTTCTTCTTATTCTATATCCATACTGTTTTAATCTTTACACGTTATAATTAAATCAAATTCACGCTATTAAAACAACTACGATCTAAAAATTTTGCTAAGCAAAAGGCACGAAATCTATTTAAAAGGAGTGCATCGATGGGGGAAAAAGGCATATTCAACAAAGTAGATACTCTCTATACAAAAGTTGTAGAAGTGATTATTGGCGATCAACCCCTTCATACGTTAAAATCACGCAACAAGAACAACACTACAGATACAAAAGAGCCTCTAAAACAGACAAAAGATCTCTACAACTCCCTCAAAGAAAAATTTCTCAATTTAGGCATACCCAAGAACAAAGATGAACTACTCTATCATGAGGTTGTCAAAAAAGAGAAAGCGCTAAAACACACAAAGAGACAAGAGATAGAACAAAAAGCAGAAAAAACCACACAAAATACTACAGTAGCCACAAGAGCAAAAACACCCGAAAAAAACATAGAAAGTACTTCACGAAAAGACATCTCCCCAACACCTAAAAAAACAGACAAATCAACACAAACAAAATCTACCGACACCAAAAATCAAACAGATACTTCAACCCTAAAAGGGTCTAAAAAAAGGGGAAAGATAAAAAAAGAAAGAAACACAAAAATAGATATCTCTTCTAACAAAAAAAGCAAAGAGACAAACACCAAAACAAAATCTGCACCAAAAGGTGCAAAAAAAGCAACAAAAATAGCACTCTATATCAAAGATATCAAAAAACACTATGGAGAAGTAGATGAAGAATTCGTTACTATTATTGTCAACAATCTCGGTCCCTCAATATACAAAAAAGATGCTGAACTTGTATCATGTTCCGATTCAAAAGAATTAGATACCGTGCGCAAAAATTTCCTGAAGAAAAAACTAGGGATTGATGCAAGTAAAAATGTATTAGATGCTGCTATACAAGATGTCTGCATAGAACTCAAAAGTGCACGTAAAAAATATCGTGCAACATTTTATTATGCCTTGGCAAAAAAATTCAAAAAAGAGTCTATGCTAAGCTAAAATATTTGATAAAAAACCATTAATATCACTTTAGGCTATTTATAAACAGCCTTGTTATACGATATTAGCCATAATCTGTTTGCCTATCTGTACACTACTGTGGTTACTTTGTGCATCCAATTCACCTACTAAATCTGCTCTAATATAAATTGTCAATTTTGCCAATGCTTGTGAGATAAGACTACTGTCTTCTATACTGACATGCTCATCAACGACTACTCTTTCATGAAACACATCTAAAAAATTTCTATACTCTTTCAATACTTCAGGAGAAGCAAAAATAGCTAATTGGTGGGTATGAAATTTCAACTTCATCAATGCTTTATTTGTAAGTATCTCATCTATAATTATCTCTTCTAGTGTATCAAAAAGGTTTTGATAGGTTTGCGTTTTAAGCTCTATAAATTTAATACTTTGCTCTTTTTCAAGTTCTACTGCAGTCTGTTTATTCAGCAACATCGCAGTAATAAGTATTGTGGCAATTGTGCCCAACACAATGAGTAGAATCTCCTGTGTAAAGGGTATACTGTCTGTAAAACGATACGCCAAACGCAAGAAGAGATATCCTCCTATAAAAACGATGGCGCTAAGTAACATCAAAACAGTATTGTCTTTTAACCAATTTCTCATACTTCTCTTTCTATTTTATTTCACTGCAATACTCTTTGTTTTACGCGACTCTTCTTTCTCCAGTATTACAGTGAGTCTTCCGTCTTCATATTTTGCATCCACTTTTGAGGTGTCTATACCCTCAGGAAGCACAAAACTTCTGCTAATCATACCAAAATTACTCTCGCAAAGATAATACTCCTCCTTTTTCACCTCATTTTTCATTTTTCGTACAGCTTTAATTGTCAAAATATTATCTGAAATCTGTAAATCGATCTCCTCTTTCTTAACTCCTGGTAAATCGACCTCTATCTTAAAAATATCATTGCCCTTTTTTGCCAAATTTGCAAAAGGTAAATGACTTGCCACATTAGCAAAAGTATCTTTGGCTACTTCTAGCCCATGCTCTATTTTCTCTTCAACATTTTTTCCTATCTCTTTGACTGTATTAACTACTTCCATCATATCCTCCTTATTTAATCTCTATTTTTTTAGGTTGTCTATCTTCTTCTTTTAGTTTGGGAATAACGACTTCCAACACACCATCGGCAGATTCTGCGTGTATATTTTCCACATCTATCTTCTCTGGAAGAGTAAAACTACGACTAAATTTTCCATAGACGGATTCCACTCTATAATAATCCTCTTCTTGCGCCTCATCTTTAAGTTTACGCTCTCCGGATATCGTAAGGATATTATCTTCTGTAGTAATTTCTATATCCTCTTTTTTAATACCCGGCAAATCTAGCTCTATATGATAAGCGTACTCTCCCTCACGTGTATTGACTTCAGGTATAAAGGTAGAGAAAAAGCCCTCTTCTTGCGCCTCTTCTATTCTATTTAAAAGTTGATTTACTGCATCGATACCCAATCTTGTTCCTGTCCTACTATACGGACTATATCTTCTTATTAACATTGTATACTCCTTTTATTTACTTTGATTATTCTCAGAAGATTTTTCTGAAAACACCTTCTCTTTAAACTCTTCAATTAAATGCTTTAAACGCTCAAAGAGCTTTTCGGCCTTATTGGGACCTCTTATCTCTTTCTGTACAACTTCGACTTGATCCTGAAGCATTTTATAAGTGGTTTGACTTTTACTTACATAACCAAGTGCGTGTGCTATCTTAAGACTCTCGATTGCGCCGTCAAGATATTTAAGCGCCTGCTCTTTATTCTCTTTAGATATCTCTTCTGCTGCAATGACTAAACCGGTGGCTTTCACCAACGGCAACGGTACAATTTTTGTCACAGACGTAAAGGTACTCAAGGCGATAGAGAGTACCTCTTGTGCCTTATCCAGATTATTGCTATGGACATATTTCGCAGCCAATTTAATCGCATCCGGATAAGATCCTAACGGTAAAGATACCGTTGTGATATCAATTTCACTTTTCAGAGGAAGCATTAACGCTCTCGCTTCCTGTATTTTATTCTTATTAATAAGTGTCATAATTGTATTAATTCTCTGCCGTACATCTTCACTGGTTCCTATAAATTCATGTACTTTGACTATTGAATCAATAGGAAGTAACTTGGGGACTTTTGAAGATGCTAAAATCACCTCTAATTTGCCCAAAGCATTCTCCAGTTTTAATGTAGCTTTTTTGGCATCTTTTTTCTTTAATGCCTGAAGTGCTTCTGATGCCTCCTTTAGAGAATCAAGAGCCTCCTTCACCAGTGTTTCCTGATTTTCTTTCGCATCACTCTTTGCATTCTGAACAGAGATGTGATTCACCTCTTTAACGCTTACATCTTTTGATACTGTCTCTTTTGCACACAATCCTCCTGTCAAAAGCAAATAAGAAAGTACTACGGATAATGCAATTTTTTTCACAACCAACCTCCTATATTTTCAAAATACTTAGTTGTTACAACTAAAGTAAAAGGAGTATAACAAGGATAGAAATATAGAAGATGCTACTTAAGTAGCATCTATGGAAGATTTATAAAAAAAATTTTGTTTTTTCTAAAAGATGATGCGCATTTGCAAGCTCAAGTCTCTTACTTTTGGATTCTAATAAGCCATCGTCTTTAAGTTTTTTTAAGTGTCTCTCCACCACATGACGTACTGTACCCATCAATTTAGCTATCTCCGTATTGGAAAGCCCTTGAAGCAGTTTATACCTAAATAGATTCCCGGAATCAAGATTTTGAAGCAAAAGCTTAATCAAACGCTCCTCCGTACTATACAAAGAGATATCCGTTGCAAGCTCTTGCAGGTGTCTCATCTGTTTGGCAATATAGGGAAAAAACTTTTTATTAAACTCAGGGTTTGTCTCTATCATACGTCTAACATCCTCGATGGGCATCTCGTACACACTGCTCTCTTCCATTGCCTCATACATCACATCGTGCGGCTCACCGTCAAGCAGTATAATCGTATCAAACATATCCCCGGGTCGAAAAATAAAGATCGTCTGCTCTTTTCCGTTTTCCAGATTTAGTTGATAGTTTTTTATCTTCCCTTTTTGCACCACGTAAAAATACCTATGCAACTCATCATTGCTAAACAGTGTTTCACCCTTTTTAAAATGTACAAGCTTGGTAAAATGACTAATCTCCTGCTGTACCTGTGCATCGAGTGTTGCAAAAGGTTTGATGATATATGTCTGCATAAACTATTGTACACTATCTCAGCAAAAAGTTTGAAATGTATTGCAACTATCTATGCTATAATTATTAAAACTGTACTGAAAGGATAAAGGTGGCTATTCATACCATAGCACACAATAAAAAAGCCAGACATGATTATGAAATACTTGAAAACTATGAGGCAGGCATTGTACTTGCCGGATCAGAAGTCAAGGCTTTACGAGCCAAACGTGCCAATCTCTCCGATGCCTTTTGCCGTTTTATCCAAGGCGAACTATATCTTATAAATGCACATATTGCTCATCTAGAGACAACAAACAGACACTACGTACCGGATACAAGAGTACCTAGAAAACTGCTTTTACATAAAAAAGAACTACAAAAGCTCTATACCAAAGTTCATAAGAACGGACTCACTATTGTACCACTGAAAATCTATTTCAATGCACGTAACCTTGTAAAAGTAAATATTGCTATAGCAAAAGGGAAAAAACTTCACGACAAACGTGCCGACTTAAAAGCAAAAACCCTTGAAAGAGAGGCGCTTGCAGCCATGAAAAACAGGAGTTACAAATGACCCGCCTCAATGAACTGCTTGCACCTTTTAAAACAACCATACTAGGAACCCTCGGAGACAACGGATACCCTTTTAGCTCCTACGCACCTTTTTATTATGATGGGGAAAAGATCTATATCTTTATCTCGGATATCGCAAGTCATACCAAAAATATACAAGCCGACCCAAAAGCATCGGCATTTTTATAGAAGATGAAAGTATGACGGAAAATATGTTCCAACGTAAACGCATCTCTTTGCAATGTGATGTTGCACTAATACAAAGAGAGGCTTCTCTATTCTACGATATTATGCCAAAATTCATCCAAAAACAGGGTGAGACCCTACAAATGCTTGTAGACATGAGAGATTTTAATCTATATGCCCTACAACCTATCTATGGAGAAGCTACTTTTGGTTTTGCAAAGGCTTTTCTTATAGGAGGAGAGAAGATGAATATGCTCATCCCAAGAGTTTCGGACAACGGACATAAATAGTACTGGGTCTAGACTAGTTCATGGGTTCTTTTCTAAAGATTTTTAACAAAACTTTGTATAAATCTTCACCTCTGTGATTAAACCTGAACTCACACTCTTTGAGGTGAGTATTGAAGTGTTCTTTGTCTAGT
>Ga0256839_1001727_pt1 | contig 25856 bp, 21 predicted proteins | sample 354166metaG_FD_185968 | JGI IMG/M metagenome (GOLD analysis project Ga0256839, IMG submission 185968) | Hydrothermal vent microbial communities from Mid Atlantic Ridge, Atlantic Ocean - 354-166 | ecosystem: Environmental > Aquatic > Marine > Hydrothermal vents | place: Atlantic Ocean: Mid... | reverse complement strand
CAGCGAGAAATGACGGAGAAGCGTGGTCACAATGACAAAGTACTATGGTGGCAATGGCAAGGAGGTGCGGCGGGAATGACATATCCCTGTCATTTCGAGCGCAGCGAGAAATCTTGGGGGCAGTGGGACGGGATTTCTCCCTTCGGTCGAAATGACAGGAGACTTGTCATTCCAGCCTCCCTTTGCCATTCCAGCCCCTCTTTGTCATTCCGAGCGCAGCGAGGAATCTGAAACCACCGGCACAGGATCTCTCCCTACGGTCGAAATGACAGGGAAGTGAGGGCAAAATGACAAAGGAGTGTGGTCGAAACGAAGGAAATGTGGACGAGATGACAAGGAGATGCCGGCCCTCGGGACTGCATCCAGGCTGCACGACGGCCGTCAGTCACTAATACAAGTGTCAACAGACAGGGGCGCCAGCCACCAGCCTCCCGGCAAAGGTAGCCAGCCAGCAAACAACGAGGCGGCTTCTTTGTGGAGGTTACGAGGTGAGACATACGGCGCTGCTCGCATTTTCGTTCCTGTGGTACACACCACAAATCCTGGCGGAAACACCAGCGGAAACCCGTGATGAAACGGCACGCATAACGCCCGTTCTCGTCATCACGGGCACGCGCACGGAAAAACCGGTGCTGGAGACCCCCGTGCGCACCGAGGTGGTAAGCCGCGAGGAAATCGAAAAAACCCACGCCCGCGATCTCAAGGAGGCGCTTGAGGACGTGCCTGGCCTGCTGCTCAGGCCCATCCATGGCAAGACCGGTTACGAAGCGTGGTTGCAAGGACTGGACTCCGACCGGGTGCTGATCCTGATCGACGACGAACCCGTCACGCCCAGCACGGGCTCCACGGTCGATCTCAGCCAGATCGGCACCATGGACATCGAGCGCATCGAAATCGTCAAAGGCGCCACTTCGGCACTCTACGGCAGCAGCGCCATGGGGGGTGTCATCAATGTCATTACGCGCCGACCCGGTACCGGGCCGCGCTACCAGATCAGCCTGGACGGCGGCAGCTATGGTGACAAGAACCTGAGCGGCAATCCCGGGGAATTCAATACCCGCCGCCTGGCGGCCCATTTGGCCGTCCAACGCGCAGCCGGCCGCCTGCAATTCAGTGCAGATCTTCGCGACAGAGCGGGGTATCGCCTCGATCCCGATGCCTTCCGGTCTGAAGGCCCGACAGGATCCAAACGCAATTTCGATCTGCGACTGGCCTGGACACCGGATTCGCGCACGGAGATCTGGGTCAAACCACGCCTCTACCGTGAGGACATCAGCAACAAGCTCTCAAGATTTGCCCCGGGAACGGGAGAAATCAGAATGAAGAAAAACGAGATCGCCGAGCGTATCAGCGCGACTCTGGGACTCGAGCGCGCAACGGATAACGGTCGGCTGCGCGGCTGGATATTGCGGGAAAACTGGTCGAACATCACCCAGCAGGATGCCATATCCACCCCAGAGATTGAACAGCAGCGCACTGCGGAAATCGATACCTACCGCGCCGAACTGCAGTGGGGCCGCGCCTGGGGAGAACACCATGCCCTGACGGCCGGATTGGTGCTGGGAGAAGAGACACTCAACCAATACCAGGATCGCTCGGGTGAAGCACGCATCACCGAAGTCGACGACAAACGACGACGACACCTCGAAATCTATCTGCAGGACGATATTTTCCTCGGGGAACGCTGGGAAGTCGTCCCTGGCATCCGCGTGCAGGACGACAGCGACTTCGGCTTCTATGCTGCACCCAATATCAACATTCTGTTCACACCTGACTGGTTCAACGATGTCACCACCAACGTCCGGCTGGGTGTGGGGCGCGGCTACCGGGTACCCAACCTGAAGGAGCGCTATTTCGTCTTCGACCACAGCCCCCTGGGCTACATGATCATCGGCAATGACGCGCTCGAACCGGAGCGTTCAGACAGTTATCAGTTCGGCATAGAGTTTGCGCGCCCAGGCAGATTCCGCGCCGAGATCCACCTGTTCCACAACCGGATCAGGGAACTCATCGACACCGACATCAATCCTGAGCAGTCGATTCAGCGGGGACTGCTGATATTCGAATACCGCAACATTGCCCGCGCCCTGACCCAGGGCGTGGAGGTCAACGGCAACCTCAACCTGGGACGTTTTGACATAAAGGCGGGCTACACACTGCTCGACAGTGAAGACCGTGATACCGGAAAGACGCTGACCGAGCGCCCCCGTCATCAGGTCAAAACCGGCATCGACTACCGCAACCCAGCCTGGGGCACGCTGTTTTCCTTGCGCGGCGTCTATCAAAGCGAGGAGTTCATAGACGCGGACAACCAGGTGGCCTCTCCTTCCTGGAGCACCTGGGATATCAAGCTGACCCAGCGCATATCCGGCGGATTGTCTGTCTTTGCCGGCATCGACAACCTCACCGATCAACACCGGGATCCCAATACCCCCGATGACTTCCGCCCCCGCGCAGGCCGTTTCATCTACATGGGCATCCGTTTGGAGGGGCGGACGTGATGCCCTGCCCGGCAGTCTGTCGAGAGCGGGTTGCGGATAAACCCAACGTGCAACCCTCCCCCCGTACCGTGGCCCGCTCTCCACAGCTTGTCCCGGCCAAGCCAGACGCCATGGCCATGAGTTCAATTTGGAGGATGAAATCATGACGAAGGAGAAAACCACGAAATCCGGCCGCAGGCTACACGATGCGGACATCTGGAAACCCTATATGCTGGGCATTGCAATATTCATCGCACTGGCCATGACGGCCTATGCAGCCTACTGGTGGGGCAGTCGCCCCCAGGTCCATCCCCTGTCAGAACCTGATGCCTCCCTTCATTCCCCTGAGTCACCTGGAACCGAGCCGGAAACCGAAATGGAATCTGAATCCCGCTCCGGATCGGTACCTGGATCCGTGCGGCAAGAAATCGAGTCCCGCATCCTCAACATGGAGGCACAGCCATGAAATCCACTGTATACAAGCACACACACGCGGGCCTTTTCCTGGCCATGCTGCTCATGGCCGGCTGCGGAGGCGGTGGTGAAAACGGCAATCAAACGCCCAATGCCAACAACAATCAGCCGGCCAACCCCAGCAACTCACCAGGCAACGCTATGGTGACCGTGCAGATCGACGCCACGGCGGGCGGATTCGGCGCCGACCCGAGCGATCCAGCCAACAAATACGCCTACTTCAACCTGGATACCGGGCAGGTGGTGAACATCAGCGACGCGGACGCTACCGTCAGCGGTGCCTGGCACATGGCCTTCAAGCGCGCCAACATCAAGCTCAACGGCGGTGTTTCCGGTCCGGGTGCAGTGCGCGGGGCCGTGGCCGACGCCCAGGAAGACTTCTACGACGCCGCAGGCGAACCCGATGTCTCGGTCTTCACCAATGCCACGCCGGACAGCGAACTGGCGGCCTTCGAGGCCGTCACCAGCGCCGACGGCCTCTCTTTCGTAGCAGACCGTCTTATTCCGTATATCAAGGGCGACGGCACCGCCGATGGCTGGTGGCTCTACAGCGGGCCGCCAACACACACCGTATCGGCCAATCCCGACCGATGGTGGTTGATCAGGTCGGCCGCGGGTGACAGTTACGCCAAATTCCATGTCACCAATATCGTGCAGGCGAGCCGAGACATCACCCTGGAGCTGTTCATCCAGGGTGTGTCGGACAGTGCGTTCTCAGCCACGGCCACGACATGGACGGCTGCCATTGGCGCCAGCGGCGGGAGCCGGTGTTTCGACATCGATATTGCGACAGAAGTGGATTGCACCGCCGCCACAGCCGATTGGGACCTCAAGGTGGAGGTGGCCGGCAGAGACTGGAACATCTGGACCAACGGGGGTGTTTCCGGCAAGGGCAAGGGGGGCGCATTCGGCCCCTTCGACACGGCCACCGCTGGAAACTACGCCAGCGGCACCACCAGCCCGGGTGGCAGGGACATCCGTCGCATGTACCGCCAGGACAGTGCGGGCGGCATTTTCAAGGACAGTCCATGGTATGCCTACAGCCTGCAGAAAAACAACAAGCTATGGCCCAATTACCGTGTCTACGCCATTGATACCGGCACGGGCTTCTTTAAGGTGCAGCTTCTCAGCTACTACGATCAAGCCGGCGTCAGCGGCAACTACACCGTCCGCTATGCGCCACTCACGGGAACGAGTCGTTTCGAGAACGTCTCAGTCTCATTGACAGAATGGGCAGTAAGCCCTGACAAGACCGTGGTCGACTCAGGCCCCGTCAGTTTTACTGTCACCAACGATGGCCCGTCCGACAACCACGAGTTCGTGGTAATCAAAACCGATCTGGCACCGGACAGCCTGCCCGTGGATGCCAACGGAAACGTCGATGAAAACGGCGCCGGCATCACGATCATCGGTGAAATTGAAGGACTTGGTGTGGGTGAGAGCGCCCGGGCGACTTTCGATCTTGCATCGGGCAAATACGTGTTGATCTGCAATCTCTGGGATGCGGGTGAGCAGGAGGCCCATTACACCATGGGCATGCGGGCCGCGTTCGAGGTCCGGTGAACCATTCCTGCCCATGCCACAAGGAGAGAACCATGAAAGCGAAAGACACTCCGACATCACGCGACAACCGGTACAGACGACACCATAAAACAGCGGCAACCCACCAGTCTGCGAGCCAGGGCCTTGCCAAGGTAAGCGATGGCCTTTATGTCCCCCGAAGAAAACGGTCAAAAGCTGTCTGAAGGCCGGTTGAAACCTGTTTGGCTGTCCGTCCGCAGACTGTCCGCCGGTGTCCCGCTCCAGCATCTCCTCTCCACCGGCACAAGACAGGGACGGGCGGCCTTTTTCCCGGGGTCTGCATTCGGCGTACAGCTCGATGAGACCATATATGGATGCAAGTCCCGAATACCGGACCCCGGAAAAAGTCAGGATTCATCCAAGAGATGCATGTCATGTATTCAAGCAAAATCTCAACAGGGAGGACACCCATGCGACACCGAACCAAGCAACAGTTGGCTGTTATGGCAATCACGGTACTTGCAATTTACTTTATGGTATTCATGATCGCTGCATTGCCGTTGAAAGCAATTGCTGCGCCAAGCAAGACAGGATTCCTCGTCGTAGCCGAGGACCGCGGCTTTCTCGGCAATCAGGAAATCGAATCCGTCATAACGGACTTCCAGGCACGATACAACGCCTGTCTGGCCCTTGTCGGCCCCGAGCGCCAGGGTATCGAGGACGGTTACCGCGCCTATATCCAAGAAGCAATCACGACACTGCGTGAGCGTGGCGCGGAACACATCGTGGCCATCCCCCTCTTTGTCTCCGAGGCGCAAGCAGTGCTTGTGCAATACCGTGATATCATCGAGCGCATGGCGGATCCCCTGCCCCTCTCATGGGCACCCGCCATGGCAGAGAGCTATCTCACGGCGCAGATTCTTCTCGATCGGGTCACCTCATTGAGTCGTCGGCCCGAGCAGGAAAGGCTGGTGATTCTTGGAGCGGGTGCAGCCAATGAAGCCGATGCCCTGCGTATCAAAAAAGATCTCGAAAGACTGGCGCGGGACGTCACTTTACGGTTCAGATTCAAGGAAATCACCTACCAAGTCTATTACGATCGCAGCGCGCCCGACCACGAGGCCAGAAATGAGCAGGTGGACAATGTCATCATTCGTACCGCCGCAAAGCGTGGACGAACGCTCCTCGTCCCCTTCGTGATCGGCCCCAAGTTCGACCAGCGTATGTCCATGGCAGGCTGGCTGCAGCGCAAATTTGCTGAATACGATATCACTTTGGGAAACCCTGTCATGCCCCATGACGATATCCTGACCTGGCTGCGTGCCAGCGCCAACCGCCACCTTCGGCCCGTGCCGGAGCGCATCGGCGTCCTCATCATGCCGCATGGATCCACCCGGCCTTACAACGACGGCCTGAAACGCGTGATTGCCCCCCTCAAGAAGCAATACCGTGTCGAGATGGCCCCGGGCATGGGTGACCCTCTCATCCTCGAACAGGCCGTCCGGCGCCTGGAAGACGGAGGCATCACCCACATCGTCTTCGTTCGCATGTATGCACTCAAGAATCACATGAAGGCGCGCACCGACTATATCCTGGGGCTCAGTGACGAACCACCCAAACGAGGCCACGGGGCATTACCACAGAGAATCCGCAGCAGCGCCGTTTTCACCACCTTCGGCGGCTATGAAGAGTCCCCGCTCATCGCTGAGATTCTGCGCGAACGTATCCTGGCAATCAGCAAGGCGCCGTCCCGGGAGACCGTCATTCTCCTCGCCCACGGCAGGATGGAGGATGAAAATGACCGGCGCTGGCGGGAGGTCATGGAAAACAACATCCGCCTCATCAAGGCCGAGCTTACCCAGCCCTTTCGCGACATCATCGCCATGACCCTGCGCGAAGACTGGCCCGACAAGCGGAAAGAGGCGCTGAACAAGATCAGACAGGTCATAGAGCAGGGGAACGAAGACAACGGCCGGGTGTTGATCATCTCCAACCGTCTGTACGGTTCAGGCCCCTATCCGCGCCTGCTCGAAGGTCTCGAATTCACGCTGAACGGACAGGGGCTGGTACCCCACCCCAATATCACGCGCTGGCTGGAAGAAGGTGTCCGCATGGCCCTGCAGGGACTCCCCACGGACCGTCGTTGATGGCATGGTAAAGGTTGTTCGTAACAGGGAAAGCACCCCCACGGCGGAACGCGGCATACGCGGACGGGCATCCCTGCAGGGGGTCAATCGGCAGGCTTGCCTGGGGGGGGGCCCGGGTATTCCCCATTGCCATCGAGACCATTGCCCGAGGTCAAGGGCTTGTTGACGAATCCGTGTTCCATGGCGTAGTAGATCAGTTCCGCGAAATTCTTCATCTGCATCTTTTCCAGGATACGGTTACGATGCGTGCTGATGGTCTTTTCGCTCAATGACAGGCGCTTGCCGATTTCCGCATTGCGCAGCCCGGAAGCCAGAAGGCAGAAGATCTGAAATTCGCGATCACTGAGCCGTTCGTGGGGCGCCACCTCACCGTTGGGCGTGAAGCTCTGCGCAAGACGCTGGGCAACAGACAGGGTGATGTATTTCTCGCCCCTGCCTACCGTCTCCAGGGCCTCCAGCAATTCCTCGCTCCGGCAGCCCTTGGTCAGATAGCCCGACGCGCCCGCTTTCAAGGCACGTATGGCATACTGGTCCTCACTGTGCATGCTCAATACCAGCACGGCGACATCCGGCCAGCGGGCCTTGATCTCCTTCAAGACTTCCAGGCCATTCATCTCCGGCAGCGTCAGATCCAGCAGGACGACATCCCACACGCCTTCCTCCAGCTTTGCCAGGACCTGGACACCCGTGGCCGCCTCGCCGATCTCCTGAAAGGTCGTGTAATCGGCAAAGATCTGACGCAAGCCACTGCGCAGGATGGCATGATCGTCTGCGATCAGAATGTTCATTTTGGTCCCTCAAAATCGAAAGAGGCAGCGCCTCACCCACTCCTTGGGGTGATCCGGATGCGCACGAAGCCGGTATTCTTCCCTGAGGTACCCCAGGAATATACGAACTATAGGCTAGTCTAGCCAATCACGGCAAGAAATGACAGAGATTTATCTGTTTGAATTATTAGGAATTTTCTTGTGTTTGTAGGACAAACCTGACTGCCCGCACGTCTCGCCAGGCGGCGAGCCGGGCGCGCCGTGACCTGGATTCACAAGAAATATTGCGCATGGGCGGAATGACGAGGCGCATTTCGGTACTAAGACAATCGATAGTAAAGCGACCTTCAGAGCGGCCCAGGCGTTCCGGATCAAGGCGCGGCCCGCAGGGAATGGCTGGCCCTTTCCAAGGGTCGCAACGCCGAGCCGGGACGCCTGGGCCGCTCCCTCCGGGCGGGCGGTCGGGCGGCCATTCGCGGTGTTGCGGCGGCTTGCCACAGGCGCGCTATGGCGGCGCCACCGCGCCTTGCGACTGACCGCCCGACCACCCGCTGAAGGTCGCTTTACTATCGATTGTCTTAGTAACGAATTCGAAAATCAGGCGAAGGCCGGCAATCAATCGGCGGCAGCGCGGGCGATGAGGAAATCGAGCACCGCCATCATTTCACCGACACTGTGAACCATGGAGGGATCGACGCGATACCGACCGTCGATGATGATGCTGGGCGCACCTTGTATTGCATAGCGCCTGCTCATGATGCGGGCCTGGCGCACCTTGCGGGCTGTAAAACGGCTGTGGAAAGCGCGCCGAAAAGCGGCAGGGTCCACACCCTGTTCTGCAAAGAAGGCCACCAGGGCCTCTTCGTTGTCCATGCGACGCCGGTGCCGGTGAATGGCGGCATACAAGGGCTCGTGAATACGCTCCACCACGCCCAGGGCCTGTGCCGCATAAAAGGCACGGGCAAGGAATATCATCTGCTCGTTGGTGATCGCCGGCATGCGCCGGAACGTGATCATGGCACGATGCCTTTCCACCCAGCGACGCAGCTCGGGTTGTACCACGAAACAGGTCCGGCAACCGTACCAGAGCAGCTCCACCACCTCCACCCGGCCCTTAGCCGATACCTGAACCGGCTGAGGAGGATCGATCAGCTGATAGTGCACGCCGGCCTGAAAGGCCGGCGGTGCGGCAGCCTGGGCGCCCGCGATACCCAGGACCAGGCACAGTACGAGGGCCAGAGAAAAATCCGCTCTTCCCCTCACACTCAACGCTCGCTATTGCACGGGCTGGACGGGGATCTCACGTCCCGCCACGGCAGGCGCATCACGCCGTGGGCTGTTGCGCTCCACCCATTGACGCCCGCCTTCTTCCAGCCATTGAGCTTCTTCGGTGGACAGTGGCCCACGGGACAGGCGGCTGTCCCATTCCCACAGGGCGGCACGCGCTCGGCGCACGTAGGGATCCCCCGGCGGCGCCAGGTGAATATAGGTCCGCATGGCGCCCAGGGCAGCCGGCAGGTCGCCGCGGTGTTCGAAGATCTCGGCCAGTCCCCAATAGGCGTTACCCTGATAGGGGTCCAGCTCGATGGCGTTGCGGAAAAAAGCCTCGGCCTCGTCATAACGCTGCAATCCCAACAACGCATAGCCCATGTTGACATGGGCATCAGTGAGCCTGGGCGACAGGACCAGCACCCGGTGCAGCGCCGTGGCGGCATGCTCATATTCCCCCGCATGGAGCATCATGACTGCCTGCTGGAAGCGCATCGTGATCTCGGCCAGGCGAGGATCGTCCTCCACCGCATCCCCTGCCCTCTCCTGGAGCGGAGCGTGTACCAGCGGCGTGGCGGTCTTCTTCGGAGAAGGCGCAAGCGGCCGGTAGTCCAGCTCCATATTGAAAGGCAGCATCACGATGGCCAGGGCCACTACAGCCACGGCCGTGAGCGACAGGGTGGATACGGTACTCTCTGGCGGTGCAAGCATTTTTCAGATCACTCCTTTATGAGCCGCCTCGCTGACAAAGGGTGTGCCGAAATAGGTAAAGAAGGCGAACACGAAGATGCCGATGATGGCCAGGGCGCCGACTCGGATGGGAATGCGGTAGGTCAGGCGGGCATGCAAAGCGGCGCCAATAAACAACCAGTTGAGAAAGGAAGAGGTCTCCAAGGCATCCCAGGCCCAGTAACGACCCCAGGCATCCTGGGCCCAGACGGCGCCCGCGATGAGCATGAGGCTGTCGAAAATCAGCGCCAGGATCATGAAACGCCATGCCAGGTGATCCAGCACCTTGTCCGGCGGCAGGCTGCGAAAGAACGGCGCCAGGCGCTGAATGCCACGCATCAGTATGATACCGGCAAGCCCTGCGCCCACAAGGCAGAAAGCAAGGAAAAACTTGCCGAAGCCCACGTGGGCCCACAACCACTTATTGTAATAAGTTGGAGGATAGGCACTGTCCACAGGTTCTATCATCAGCACCCATGCCCCCATCAACAGGAGCACAGGCATCACTACGACGGCAGTTGGCCTGATCACAGGCAGGCGCCAGTAGGCAATGGCATAAACCAAGCCCAGGCTGAAAAGCTGACTGATAAGCAATTCAAAGAGATTGACAAAGGGTCCATGACCGATACGCAACCAGCGAACAGCAAGCGATATGGTCAGCAGCAACACGCCCGCCGTAATAAGCAGCAGAACAGCAGACTCATAAGTACGAGTGACTGCAGCACCCGCAGGTCCACTGCGGGCTCGAACCACCCCGTAAACAGCCAGCAGGGTTGCGAGCATATAGGCCGCGAGCCCCGTATAAAACCAGGGCAGTTCAGTAAAAACTTCTTCGCCGTTCATAAGGACTTACCTCCCCCTGCGTTCGCCACTTCCAGTTCCTTGTCCAGCGCCGAGCTGGCCTGGGGCCAGGGATGGGTTGCATATTTGTTCCAGAAATGGGCGGACAATCCCAACACACCTACAACGGCCACAATGAACAGCCATTGCAAGGTAGGATCGTAGAACAGCTTGTACCCCATCCAGCTGCTGAGCCGCTCATACCGCAGCGCCCCGCCCGGCAGGCGCACCGCTTCACCCGGAGCCAGTTCCACGCGGTGCTCCCCCACCTTGACCACGAGGGTCCCCTCTGCCTGCCTGGGATCCAAGGTCCAGGCCTCATCCGGCGTCAACCCCGTCTCGAGTTGCAGCCAGAACCTGATCTCATCACCATCCGGCGGCGTCCAGCGATTGGTCTGCCGGAAATCGAACAACGGGTAGGAAGGCATGTGCACCGTCCCGGTCACCGGCATAGCGCCGTCAGGCATCCAGGTCAGCACCGCGGCAAATCCCTTGTTGAAGGTGGTATAGAAGCGGTATCCCTCCAGGATCAGGGGCTTGTCGTCGCCAACCACACGCCGTTCCCACCCGCCCTGGCCGTCGGGCACCAGCACCTGGCTGCGGGTCGGGCCACGCACCATGCCCGGCGCATAATCGACGGTGTAAGGCCCCTGGATGAATATTACCTTCTCTAATTCTCCACTGTGCCAGGGCCCCCGCCGGACATTTTGCAATTCTTCAATGGCAAACGTATCTCCGTCCACCATTTCAATGTGGGCCACCATATGGGTCAGGCGACCGATTGCGGCGAGAATCACGATGCCCAGCAACGAAATATGAAACACCAGCAGGCCACCACGGCGGTTGATGCGCGCATTGCTCACGATGGCGGCCAGGAGGTTCACCGCCAGGATGGCCATGGGCACCACCAGCACCCAGACGGGCGTATCCACGGGATTGTCGTAACTGAGCGCCGCGCCCACCGCCAGCAAGCCCATGCCCAGCAGGGTGAACTTGGTGGAAGCCAGAAACCTCAGACACTTTCTCACGGCGGGTTCACGCAGGCTTCATTGCTGCCCATCATCCAGGAAGCACCATTGAGATTGTTGCCCGGGGGGCCAGCGGAGCCGCAATGCGCTTCTGTCCACTCTCCGCTACGGGCGAACTTGCGCACCTTCAGCACAGCACCGTTGTAATAAGGCCCATTGTAATAGCGTGCGGTAGTATTGTTGCGCACTTGGCGGCGCATGGCATTTCCCGCCCCTGCCGGCTCCCCGGCAAGCAACGGTGCCTCCAGTCCCACATCGTTGAGATTGGCGAGAAACACCTTGTTCTTCCACCCGTGGGGGATGGCGATGTGACAGAAGGTACAACTGAAGTCGGTGACCACTGCGGCATGTCCCACGTGCAGGTTGGTGAGCTTGAAATTCACACAGCCCGCTCCCACGCCGGAGGCGATGCTGAAACCGCTGTCCCGGACGGAGGGGTCGGGGAAGACCACATCGCCCCGGCCGTACTGATCGTAGTCATGGCACTTGAAGCAGAGATGATTGGACGGCCCGGGTGGTGTCGCCTCACCTGTCCTGTCATCCCAGTCGCCCTTGAGCAGGAAGTTGTGATCCGAGCCATGGGGCCCCCAGGGAAAGCCGTTCTCATCGTTGGGCACCACCGTCTCGGGCGCCGTGGAGGAACCGTGACAGTCGGTGCAATACATGGTCTGGGTCCCCACGGCGACATTGAAGGGCGACAGCCAGTCATTGGGGTCGGCCTTGCGTACCGCAGGCGTGCGCCCCGTGGGTTTCACAGCGGGGTGCCAGGAGCGGTGATTGTCCGTCACCCAGTTGACACAGTTACCATCACTGTCGCGATAGGCTGGCACGGTGCCACCCACTTCATTCGTCGAGTCGGGATCACTCGGATCGATCTTCATGGTGCAGTCCCCGACGCTGCCGGCGAAGGCCCCGGTGGGGGTGGCCGGGGTCCCCTCACCCATGTGGTCGTCCGGTGACTGGTACTCCATGGCCTGGTTTGTGTACTGGTAAAGGGCATTGGTCCCAGGCGGCGTGCCGCCCACGAAGGAACCCAGCAGGGGCGGCTGGTCATAAGTATAATTGGAATGGCACTTGAAACAGAGCTGGTATTCACGGGTGAGGTAAGGCGCGCTGACATCCGTGCTGCCACCCACCCCCGGGTCACCCCGCTTCACCTCGAAGGTCACCGGCTCGCTGCCAAAGGCGGTGGAGCCATAGACCGGCTCCACACCCCAGATACCCCGCAACACGCCGGAGGCCAGGTTGGTGTGAGGCACGCCATCTTCATGCTGATGCGTGCCTGCCGGATCGGGTACGCTGCTGTCCGCATTGAACAGGCGGTTGCGTGTTACCCGATGAGGGTTGTGGCAGTCGGTGCACTCGACATGGCGGTTGTTGAGATTGCCCTTGCCCAGGTTCTCCGGAGACTCGATGAAGTCCTGCCCGCGCCGGTCTCCCTGGGTGGCGGTACTCCCCGTACCGATACTGTGCACCTCGGTACCCGCGGGCTGATCGGAACTGGCGATGGGCATGCGCCGCGCCATGGTGGTGAAATCCGTCTTGATGTCGGGCACCTCGAAGGAGAAGTTGGTGCTGGGATTGGTCTGCCCCTGCAGGGTGTTGCCATCCGCGGAATGGCAGGCGTAACACACCTCTTCCACCGCCGGATTGCCACCTTGCTTGAAGCGGGCGCCGTCCGGTGTCGTCATCACCGGTCCGTCCGTGCCTTCGCGCAGGATACGCCGCGCCCCTTGTACGGTGTGGGGATCATGGCAGTTGAGGCAGGCCGCCTGCCATACCTGCATGTTGCGTGGAAACTCGCGCAGATCCGCAGCGGCATCGGCATAGCGTTCGTTTGCCACCGCCGGATGCGCATGTGCTGAATCCACCCAACCATCCTTGTCGTGACAGCCCAGGCAGATGATGTCGTTGTCCAGGTCGAACTGGCCGTCCACGGGTGCCTGTTTCTGGAAACGGTTGACGCGCAGGAACTTGTTATTCTCCCCAGGCACGTCGGATCGCACGTGGGGATCGTGACAACTGATGCACTCCACCTTCCCATCCTCCAGGGGCAGGTAATCGCCCTGCGGCGCAGCAGGCGGGCTGCCGCGGGTTCTTTCATTGATGTGCGGCACCACGGCAGGGTCGAACAATTCGCCATCCCTGGCCGCCTGGCTGCTGTCGAAGGTGAAGGAGATGGGATGGTCATTGCTCAGGTCCACGCCCAGGCGCCGGGTGAATCCCGTCAACGCGCCCATGCCTTCGGGAATGGTGCCATCGGCCTGGGTGCCCGTGAAGGGAATATTGGGAAATTCGACCCGGTTGAGGACGTTCACGGAACCCAGGGCAATGGTGCCATCATGGCAGGACAGGCAGAGCTTGGACTTGCCGCCGGGCTGGCCCAGGTCCGTGGCATCCAGTGAAGTGGAAGTAAAGGGAATATAAGTAGCCGAAGACAATTGACGATTCCACAAGGGTGCTGCCCGCTCCGGCGTCGCGCCATGGGGTGTATGACAAAAGGCACAGATCTGGGACTCGGTGCTGGCTCTCGCCTGGCGCTCCACACCCTGGGGCGCGATGGTGGCTGAGAAGTTGTGCTTGGTATTGGTGATGTCGGATATCAGGTCAGCACGCGCCTCCTGAAAGATCGCCAGCGACAGCATCACGGCCCCAAACAAGCCCGCCAGACGTTTCATGTCTCCCCCAAGTATTCGAACACCACGATCCGCCCGTTGAAAGCATCCGCGACATAAATCCAGTTACGGTGGTCTGTCCATACACCGGCCGGCAGATAGAACTCCCCGATGCCGCTGCCGGTCCCGCCGATGGGCAGCAGGAACTCTCCTTTCTCGTTGAATACTAACAGATAATCGTAATAGGATTCCACCACGTAGAGATTGCGGTCCCGGTCCACGGCAACCCCCTTGGGGCGGGGCATGTCGCCCACATAGAGCCCCCGGCGACCGATGCTGCGCAGGAAACGCCCCGAGGCATCAAGCACCTGGACACGCGAATTCAGCGTATCCGTCACATAGAGCCGGCCATGGGCGAAGGTCAGGTAGGTGGGCGCATTGAATTCCCCCGGCCCCACACCAAGCCGCCCCCAAGTCTCCAACAGGCGACCTTGCATATCAAAAACCTTGACATCATGAGCCTGCCTGTCAGCTACAAACACACGCGATGCGGCGGGGTCATATGCCAAACCGACCGGCCGCTGTAACACTCCTTCGCCAAAACTGCCCACGGGCCGTCCCTGGTCATCCAGCAAAATCACCCTGGCCAAATCACCGTCTGCCACCAGCACGCGTCCATCTTCAACGACCGTGATGCCCAGGGGAGTCTGAAAACGCTGATTTTGACCAGCCATTTCCCACACATCGAGACGCCCCGCCGCCTCGTCAAAAACATAGACCGCCGCACGGCTGACATCAGTGACGTAAACGCGTCCTGTTGTATCCGTATACCCCGTCTGGGGACGCTGTAACACCACCGGGCTGTGCTTACCCGCGGCAAGCCCTACCAGCCAGGCCAGTGCCCTGCGTCCGGCATTAGCACTCCTGTTTGAGGTGAAATTCCCCTCTCCAGTCAGTTGGCCCACATACCGGTAACGGGCTACTTCGGGTGCAGGCGGCCAGACTGGTGCTTCACCTGCGGCCGTCTCGTAACGCATGAAGCGGCTGCCCTGCGTGGCACATCCCGTAGCCACGAACAGGACGCAAAACGCCAGCCACGTCACGCGTACCACCCTCACAAGAACGCACCCCCGCTCATTACTTCACCACAGGTGTCCTGGCTCGCTGCAGATTCTCAGGCGTGATCTTCAAGACCTGGATACGGCCGTTGAGGCTGTCCGCCACATAGAGGAAGCCGGCCTCGTACCAGAGATCGGTGATGCGCTTGAACTGACCGGGCGCGGTGCCGGAACGCCCCAGGGAATAGACATAGGCCCCCTCCTCGAAGACCTTGATGGTATCGGTGAGATAGTCGCCCACATACGCACGCCCGTCCGGACCCACTGCAATGGCGAGGGGAAATATCAAAGCATCCTTCTCGAAGGCCCTGAGGAAACGGCCGTCCCGCGCCATCACCTGGACCCGCGTCTCGCCGAAGCGGGTGGCCACGTAATAGCCGTCCGGCCCCACGGCAAGGGCCGTGATGCCACGAAACTGGCCGGCGCCGTCACCCCGTTCGCCGATGGCACCCGCCAGCAGTCCCGCCCGGTTGTAGACCAGCACATCGTCATTAAAGCTGTCGGCGATATAGACATAGCCGGTGGCCTCGTTCACGACCATGGCCACCGGTCGGCCGAGGTTGATGCGATCCTCAAAGACGCGGAGCAGCTTGCCGTTCTGATCGAAATGCAGCACGCGTCCCCCATCGAAATCGGCCAGGTAGTAGGTCAGATCGGAGGCCACGTAGACATCGGTCACCGTGCCACTGACGATCTTGCGCAGATCCTTGAGTATTTCGAAACTGCCGTCGTCACGATCATAGCGCAAGAGCTGTCCCAGCCCATCGTCCACGATATAGATCAGAGGACCGCGCACGGCAACGGCCACCGGGCGCATGAGACGCAGGTACTCCAGCCCCGTCAGCCGATTGCCACCGATGACGCCACCACGAATGGTCTCCCAGACCAGGGGAGGCCCGGTCGTCTCACCGGGTGAAGCGGATGAGGCAGTGGAGCCGGGTAAAGCGGCGCAGCCTGCTGCGAGCCAGGCTCCAGCAATCAGGGTCAGCGCTGCAAGCCGGTTTCGTTGGGTACGGAATGACATCTGCCACAGTTCATGGTGGGAGGGAAGGCGACCTTGCCGTGGCACACGCCACAATATTCACCCTCGATGATCTGGGACATAGAAACCGGATTGGCCCCTTTTTGAGGGATGAAAATCAAAGGATGGCAATTGGCGCAGGTCAGCCATTCCGTATGCTGGCGGTGAGGAAAGCGCACATGGGGCATGGATGCGGTGTCTTTGAAGATGATGTCGAAATCCACGGGAAACATGTCGCCGCTGCCATCCACGGACTTGCGGGGATCGATGAGCCCCATTTCCAGGGTCTTGACCCAGTCGATGATACCCTGGGAATCACGTGGAAAATTGGCCATCGCATCGTAAGGCTGCTGCAAGACGGCAACAGCCTCCCCAGCGGGATCGTGAATGCCATCCTCGGCGATGGGCACGATGTCGCCCGTCAACTGGAAATGCTTGCCGCGGGACCAGATGGGCTTGGCCACGTCGGCAGGGTTCTGCAAGGCGGGTGAGAGGGGAGGCACCCCCGCGCTCTGGACCGGGGCCACGCCCGAGAGCAGAAGGGTGAGCCCCAGGACAGCACCCGAGACGACGCGCCCTCGCCTGCAGCCGACACCGTACCCTTCGATATTCACCTTTCGCGTCTCGCTCTCAGATCATCAGCGGACACCGGCCAGGCGCAGCGCCCTCTGGATATGGCTGGTGGCCCCCTGCAGCATGAGGATGGCCGTCTTGTAATCGCCCTTTGCCGCCGTAGGCAGGGCCTGATCCTTGATCCCCTTGGCCTTGGTGACAAACCTGTTCATCAGTTCCACTGTCTGCTGTGAAGGGCGGCGCTGCTCTATCGCCAGCGGGATCAGCTCCTCGTAGCTGAGATAACGGGCCAGTTCGTACTCATACTCCTCCTTGGGTGTCTCGAAGACCAGCTCGTAGGACATGGTCTCCTCGTGCAGCATTTCCGTCAGCGCGGTATTGAGCTTGTCCTGGACCCTGGACAGAATCCGCACGGCCTCGGCATAGTTCTCTTCGCCAGCCAGCTGCTGTGCCCGGTCGATCCGGCTGTGAATTACCTCCAGATCGAGCTGGGGCAGCGTCTTGCGGCCCTTCTGCTTGGCCAGACGCTTGCGGTTACGCTGATACGACCCCTCAAAGGTCCTGACCCCTTCCAGCAGTTCCTTGTAACGTTCCTTCAGGCCTTCCAGGTCCGTTTCCGAAGGCACCCGGCGCGATGCCTCACTCATGAGGCGCAGCGATTCGTCCACCAGGGCCAGGGCCTCTTCCAGGCGACCCGCATCCAGCGCCGCTCGGGAATCCTCAAACCTTGCCTGAGCGGCCTGATACATCTCAAAGGCCCCGGCATTACCACTGCCTGAAATCCGCCGCGCTGCCTGGGACTTGTTAATAAACATGTCCGCAAAGGCCATCTTCTGATTGACCTGGTCCTTGCTGACGCTGCGAGCAGCAGGAGTGGCCTTCACAGAGACAGCCTGCGCCTTCTCGGCAGCCGCTTTTCGCACTGAAACGTCCTCACCCTCGTTGATGACGTGGATGACACCGCCCATGCTCTTGTGATTACGGCATTGGTAATAAAGTGTATCCGGGGTCGCGCTATCTGGGCTAACGGTTACAATGCCACGATAGGTGAAATTCCCCTTGACGCCTTTGGAATAGGTGGCCGCCCCCCATCCGACCTTACTGAGAGAAATATAGAAATCGTGTTGTACATTACTATTGACCTTAAACGTGTAGGTTTTTCCACGCACCATCACCAGTTCCTTGCCCTGGACACCATTGACCACGAAACCGGTCTTGCTGCCAACCCCGAAGAACGGATGTGAGCTGTCCTTGCTGGCCACCGTTACGACGAAAACAAAGGGACTGTTCGAAACGAGAGGGCTGGCATCCTGGGAAACCACGGCCAAGCCCCGTTCCCCAGTTGGCATTTTTTCTTCCACAGGCAATGGCACCGCCTCCCCATCTGGCTGCTTCCTAGCCGGTTTCCTGGTAGCGGTCCGGGCCTCTACTTCTTCCTTGCTGAAGGAACGTGTCTGGGACGCGCCATCCTCCAGATCCTGGGCTTCAGCCTGTTCCCTGACACGCAACGTCTCCTGTTCCAGCGTGGCCGAAGATTTTGCCTCCCCGGCAGGGGGTACCCCGGTGGACGCTGCCTGAAGAGGGGCAGAAGGAAGGTCCGATGCGCCCCCTTCGGAGGCCGACTTAGACGGCAATGAGGAAGTGGCAGAAGAATCTGCTGGGGGTGCCTCTTTGTGCACAACGGCACAAGACGCCAGCAGCGCTGCCCCCAAGAAGATCCACAACAAACGGGGTATTCCATACCACCCAAAACCGGACGCAGGTAAACTACCCATGTTCGACAGACCCTTTAACTATTTTCAGACGACGTCCGGATTTTCTCCCCCCCCGGCCCGTGCTAATTCATGCACCGGAATTGCCTGAAACCACCTTCCAAGAACCCACCTATTTCCAGGGATTCTTTAACGTAGCCTCACTCAACGGTGGCTCCCAGTCAGCAGGCTTTGGCTTGGAATGGCACTTCTTGCAGGTCTTGGTTTCAATGGGGAAAGCCACCTTACCATGACAGACACCACACTTCTGACCCAACAGGATGGCCGACATATTGATCTGGTTGGCCCCCTTCTGCGGGATGAAGATGGCTGGGTGGCAGTTGGAGCAGAACAGCCATTCCGTATGCTGGCGATGCGGAAACACGACATCGGGCACGGAAGCCTTCACCGGGCGCACGATGTCCAGATCCATGACAAAAGGTTCCTCATTGGAATCCAACCGGTCCCAGCGCGGCTTGATCAGCCCCTGGTCCAGGGCCTTGACCCAGTCCACGTGATTACCAAAACTCGTCCTTGGCAGGCCCTCATAAGCTTCCAAGGGGGGCTGGAGTTTAAATGTCGCCTCATTGGTGGTGTCGTGAATGCCATCCTCCCAAGGCGGCGCATTGGGATTCTTGGGTTTTCTGAGGTTGAGATTGAAAGTGTTGGCTGCGGACACATCAGCCAGCATCAACCCAACGGCGGCACTGCCGCCCGCGGCGCCAGCCTGGGCTGCGCTGACCCACAGCAGAAACGCCAGCAGGCATGCGGTGGTCATCATCGAAACAGGCTTGCTTGTCACTCTCATGGCACTCTCCCCGGATTACTTCTTATTGTCAGTCGTTTTCTTTGCGGGCAAAGGCTTGTATGCCGGCGCCACGAGCCGCTGCAAGGTGCTGCCATGGAAATGGGTCGGCGTTCCTGGAATGCCTGAATGGCACATGGCACAGTTTTCCACCGACCAGGCGACTTCGCCGTTGTGGCAAGCGCCGCAATACTTGCCATCAATGATTTTGGCCATGGTAATCCTGTTGCCGCCGGCCTTGAACTTGAACCCCAGGTCGGCATGGCACACCTTGCAGCGGAAACGGATGCGATGGAACCAGTGGGGAAACACGGCCGGTCGCATGCCGGCGGCATCTGAAAAATTGTTGATAACCACGTCACCATATTCCGCCTTGACAGGTTGGGACATCCCCGAGAGCCCGACGGCAAGAAGCACGCCAAGCAACAGCGACTTCCATGCAACCCTACGCTCGATCTTCAGTACCATATCAGATCCTCTCCTCACGCTTTTTCTTATAATGAGCCGATTATAACGTCATTCACCCCAATTGCCCATCGGATACCCATCCTCCGACCCTCGCCCAGCACTTGGCTGCCTTTCCTTCCGTGATCAAAATGCCCCATTCGGAACCTCTCGTAATCATCTCAGGTCTCAGACAGGCAGCACAGGTTCAGAAGCGCCGGGTCACCTGAAAATAGATCAAATTGAATTGCTGATCCTCGCCCGTATCGCCTGAAAGATCGAAATAACGCCAGCTGAACCTGGCCTCAGTCATCCCGATGGTGTAATCCAGGCGGTTCTCCCACTCCAGCCGATCGACATTGTTTGCCACATCGGTCCGGGAAATCCGCAGGTCCGAGAGAAAACGCAGTCGGGGCACGCCGAAGACAGCGGAATGGGTATAATTCACCTGTCCCGTTCCCGTAACTCTATCATTATCCCCCCGGCCGTTGAAGTCCTGGCTGACATACTGCACTGTCAGGTTACCCGTCAGATTGCTCAGGCGGCTCAGGACCTGGGTGCGTTGTGCCTGAAAATTGACAAATTGCTGATTACTCTCGTCGTCGCCGAAATTGCGCGCATCGGACAGGGTCAATTGAAGAAAGCTCATCCCGCCCTGGGCGCTGGAATCCCACGACAGGCTGCCGGAATGATCCAGTCGCTGGATGGAAGCATCCACATCCCCGAATTGTTCGTCTCCACTTACAACCTGACTCAGGCTGAGACGGAGATTTGATGTTGGACCTGTACGCCAGTAGCGTTGCAGATCATGTCCCAGCTTGAGCAGCACGGCACGATCATTCCGCTCCCGGGCATTACGCGCGCTCAAGGAACCCTGGCCATACCACTGGTAATTGAAGCCTGTGAAAAGATCGTAGATATCGGATTGATAAAGGGCGCCTGCCCGCCCACGCGAGGACACGTCGCTGGCTTCGCCGTTGTCGTTGCTGACAAAATCGACATTGGCATCCAGACGCAGATTACGGGTGTACTGATAGAAGAGACCACCGGTGGCGCTGTAATTGGTGAGCTCCAGACGATTGCCCGTCGTATCTCCTTCAAGCCCATAGAACCGTACACCACCACTGATGCTTAGAGGCCGATCCTGCGGCCGCCAGAAGATGAAGCTGGAAAACTGATTCAAGTCGGTGCTGCTGTTGGGCTGGTTGGTGCTGTTGAGGGGTTGACGGGATTTGTAGTCTGAATTATAGACGTTGGCCATGGTGTCCACGCGCAGATCCCGGCTGGGATAGTAGAAATGATCGATGTTGAGAATAAAAATATCGGTCCTCTGATCCAGGACGGAACGTTGGGTGTTCTGGACACTGGTCTTGGCGATCAAGGTCTGCCCGGGCATTTTCAGGTCCATTTCGGCACCGAAGAGTTCATCCTCGTAATCCTCGCCTCCCGGCTGCGCCTGTTTCCAGCTGTTGTTGTCGTAGCGCAACTGGAAACGATGTCCCTGCTTGGTGAAATAGGACTGTTTCAATGACAAACGACTGGTCCTGAATTCGGTGTTGCCGAGGGTGTTGAGAGGACTGGCCCGGGACACCAGGTCCACGCGGCTGTCACTGGCCTGATAGGTCAGCAGAAATGGCGTGCGGCTGCGCGGCAGGACGCTGAGATTGAGATCACCGGTGGTGATGGTCGTCTCGTTGGTGCTGGCATTGCCGTCGAATTCGGACCGGTCCCAGGTAGCCCGCAGACCGGCATCGGCGGTAGCGATCCAGGGCTCAAAAAGATATCCTTTGAAGTTGAGCGCTCCTTGCAGCTGGTTGCTGACCGTGTCCTCGCTGCCGGTCTTGTCCAGCGAGCGGAAGGTATAACCCACATTGCCGGAGACGTCGGTAAGGGCAAAGCCCTGCGCGGACAGGGGGCACAGCAGCAGAACTGTCCACAATGTCCACGCGCACAGGGTCCTGCCCGTCACCGTCCCTGCCGCGCCCGCATTGATCTCATTATATGAACACCCGCCACCGAGGGCCGACGGGCCGCTCCTCTTCATCGAAAATTCACCTTGTTTTTATTTGCCTAGTCGGCCTCGGCCAACAGGGCTTCATTGATCGTTATCGGTGTCTTTTCCCGCAGGTCCTCCAGCAGCCGGACCCAGGCCCGTTCTTTCATCTCCCTGCCCAGCAGGCGTCGCGCCCGCTCGGCGCTGCGCGCGAAATCATTGAGCCGGGGGGGCTGGCGGTCGACGACACGAAACAGGGCATAGCCCTGCAGCAGGCGGACAGGCTGAGAGACCTCCCCCGGCTGCAAGGCATCCACGACACGCTGTGCCTCGGGCGACAGCATGCCGGCATGAACATAACCCAGATCGCCGCCCCGGGCAGCGGACTCATCGGCGGAATATCGCTTCGCCAGCCCGGCAAAGTCAGCCCCCCGTGCCAGTTCCCCGACAAGCCGCTGCGCCTCTTCCCGGGCCGCCTGCCAGCTCGCCTCGGGCGACCACGGCGGCACCCGCAGCAGTATCAGAGAAACACGCAGACGCTCCGGCGTGGTGAAGCGGTCCGGATGGGCTTCGTAATAACGGCGCACCGCCTCCGGCTCCGGCTCCGCCGCCTTCTCCACCGCCTCGCGCAACTGCCGGATCAGGCTTTGCTCCTCCAGTTCCCGGCGCAACGCCCCCAGCAGCTCCTCGCGACGCGCCTCCCAGCGCGGCAAGGCCTGATAGCGTGCCTCGATTTCCTTCAGCCGTGCCGCCACCCAGGCCCGCTCCGGCCGTATTCCCCGCCGCAAGGCCTCGCGATACAGGAGACGCCGCTCGATGAGACCGTCCCCCACCTCGCGGCGAAAGGCCGTGCGCTCCGCCTCCGGCACCCTGCCGTGATAGAAACGCTGGCGAAACCCCGCCTGTACGTTGATGCGGAATTCCTCGGCGGTGATCACATCCTCTCCGACAGTAGCAAAAATTTCTACATGCGCATTTCGTCCTTCTGCATCCCTCCCTTCACTGCCCCGGCTTGCACTCCCTTCTCCTGAAGCCGCACACAGCGGCAATATCATCAGCAGAACCCAGCACCATATCACTGCCACGCCCCTGCCCGGGCGTCTTCCCATCAGGAACCGCTTGCACTGCATGGCATCACTTGTTATGGCAGGTCAGGCAGACCGCGCTGCCACTGGGATCGATTCTGAGAAACGTGGGATTGTAATCCACATGGGGATCGTGACAGGAAGCGCATTCCACATAGGGCTGGGGCTCGCCGGCAAAGGCGCCCTTGGTACCGATGCGAGTATAAAGCTTCATGTCGGTCCGTTCGAAATCCGAGGTACCACCCTCCGTCAGAGTATTGACCCACCAGATCCTTTGCGTACCCACGATCTTGGTCTCCGCGGGGTTGAAGTCCTTGTCGCGCCCGGGCCCCTGAGGATTGGACTCGGAATAACCGCCACCGGCATATTGCACACTGACAGGATGATCATCAGTCAGGTCCTTGCCCAGGTTGGTGATCACGGTCACAGGCCCGATACGCCCCCCGACCGGCGCCGCCTGCCCGCTCCAAACCCCCTGGGAAAAGGCGAAGGTATCACTGCCCGAACCCGGTTCATTGATCATGGAATCCATGGCCTGGGTGCCGTCATGACAGGAAAGACAGGCGATGGAAGTGGACCCGATGGGCTCTATCTCAGCATCCAGAGTCGTTGACCCCCCCTGGTCATAGGTCACGAAACCATTGGGATCCAGATGACGGTTCCACAAGGGCACGGCCGCCGAGGCATCGCCACCGTGAGGCGTGTGACAGAAGACACAGATCTCGGAAGTGCCGCTGAAGTTGCTGGCGGCATTGACGCCCATGCTGCCCAGATTGTGCTTGGTATTGGCAATGCCCGCCATGGCGGGCCATGACGCCAGGAACAGGCCAAAGGTCACTGCCGCCGGCAAGATGCGGCGCCCCCACCGCGAGATGCCGCCCCACAGCCCAACTGGAAGCCCAGCTGGCAGCCCCTCGTGCTTCATCCAGCTTTTCACTCCGGATCCCCTCCTCCCCCGATGATTCGGCACATGGTGCTTCAGATAACGGGGGCCCCCTGAAAAGAGAAACGGATTCTCTCTCCCTGCACGGGCAGGAACAACAGATGGATACCCCCTCTCAGGCAAAAACTATTGCCGACTCAGCGTTATACACTACCACAATGCGCCCCCCTGAAAAACCCGACCCGCGCCCCCGCGTTTCCCCGCCACATGACCAGCGCCTGGCCTGCTCCGGATCTGCTCCGGATCTGCTCCGGTTCGGCTCCGGATCTGATCGGGATCCGCTCTGGATAATCCGGGCCGGCTTCAGATCGGCCGGTCGAACGAATAGCGCAGCCCCAGGGACAGCACCCCCATGTCTTCCCCCGGCGCGGGACGCAACGGCGCGGGATCGTCACTGTCCGCCATCAATCCATAAGCCGAGCCCTGCCCGTTCCCCACCCAGGCTGCCTGGGCAAAGAGGTCCACCCGCGGCGAGAAGGCGTAGGAAAAACCCACAGCGGCGAAGGTGGCGGCGCTGTCATCCACGCCGGCGAGATCGTCGAGATAGGCGCCGGCGAGACGCAGGGTGGTATTGCCCATGACGCGGGAAAAACCCAGGTAATAGGCCCGCCGTCCCACCTCCTTGCCATTGCGCCGGGCCCCGTTGACGGCATCCTCGAAAACGAAGCCCAGTTTCGTCCCCTGGCCGAAATCCCAGCCCAGGGCCAGCTTCCTGGCCACGGCGGAACCATCCGGGGTACCGGTGTAAGGCGCAAGCTTCGACACAAAATCCTTGAGCTGGGCATAGGCCACGCCCAGGTACAGGGGCCCGCTGTCGAAAACCAATGCGGCGCTGTATCCCCAGTGGTCCTCACCGTCTGCGGCGCCGTAGTCGGGTGTTGCGCCCAGGCTCAACTGGAAGCGCTTGAGAACGGGGGTCTGATAGCGGACCTGGCGCTGCCAGCGGTTGCCGAACACCGCCTCGCCGTCGATGCTGCCCACCACGGCGTGATAGTCGCCGCGGGTATCGGCAAAGACGTCCAGCGTCTCGCCGGCCCAGCGGTAAGGGCTGGACTGCCTCCCCAGCGACACCGTGCCGAGACGGTGGCGCAGGGCCAGCCAGAGTTCGCGGCCTTCGCCCCAGCCGCCGCCATCCAGGTCCAGATAGACCTCGCCCCGCCACACCAGGCCCAGGTCCTCCCGCAGCGCCTCTTCGCCGCGAAACCCCAGCCAGGAACGGTTGCCGTTCACGGCCAGGGGCACATCAGGATCCGGCCCCGGGTAATTCCGGGTATCCACTGCCTCCAGGGCCACCAGGGCCTGGCCATACAGCGCCATCTCCGCCCCCGCCACGCCCGGCAGGGTGAGCGCCAGGCACAAGGCCAGGCCCGGCCTGCTTACGGAACTTTTCATCACTGCCCTCATATCCATGTCCTGCAGAAAACCCGCAATTTACCCGAGCAGGCCGCACAAGGCAAAAGACCGGCGGACAGCGGCAGGACCCGGGCAGGAATGGGCACAAACGGGAATGGGTACAAGCGGGCATAAAAAAGCCGGGCCCGAAGACCCGGCTCTGGATTGCTGAAAAAGTGATCCTCAGGGCAGGGTGGCGAGAAACTGCACCTGGAACCGGTTGCCGTCACCGATGCCGACCCCGTCACTATACCCCCTGTTACAGGGCGATGGTGTACAGAAGAACCTGTCATCCACGCTGCCAGTGGCATACTCCAGGGCCACCTGGAGATTGCTCGTGGCCTGCCAGGCACCATAGAGGACAAATTCAGTGGAATCATCGGGTTCCATGCCGTAGTACGCCCTGTCGGAACTATCGAGAGCAAACGTGGTGACCTGGTAACGAGCCCGTAACACGGTGTTCTGCGGCAGATCGATACCGGCCCAGATATTCCAGGCGGTATCGACTGCTGAGTCCGCCTGCAGGAAGTCAAAGCCCGCAGTCACCCCGCTGCCCATGATGTTGCTCCACTGGCCGTTGATGTCCCAGACATTACCCGCACCGACGTTAGTTTTGGGCGTACCGGACCTATCAACCAGCCCCTCATCATCGTCCTGGGTGACATAGCCGAACTCGAATTCCACGTCCTGCATGGGCGTCACATTGACGACCAGGGCAATGGAATTTTCCTCATTCGTCTGCTGGATGTCATTGAGATAGGCCAGGGTGAGGCCAAACATGTCGGTGCCGCCGGCAAGCGCCACACCCGCCACGTTGTTTCCGTTCAGATCGGTCTGATTGTCCAGAATGGTGAACACCGC
>Ga0256839_1001726_pt1 | contig 25888 bp, 22 predicted proteins | sample 354166metaG_FD_185968 | JGI IMG/M metagenome (GOLD analysis project Ga0256839, IMG submission 185968) | Hydrothermal vent microbial communities from Mid Atlantic Ridge, Atlantic Ocean - 354-166 | ecosystem: Environmental > Aquatic > Marine > Hydrothermal vents | place: Atlantic Ocean: Mid... | reverse complement strand
AGCTAAATCAAGCAAGGCTTTAATTGCATTGCCTGTTTTTTCTCTTGCACGAAGTTCAAGCACCTGACCCAAAAACACCAAAGCAATAATCACCGCTGCTGCTTCAAAATAAACAGGCATGTGACCCGTTGCCATTTTAAGGGAGGTGGGGAATAGGTCTGGGAAAAATGTTGCAACAACGCTATAAGCATAAGCTGCCCCAACCCCGAGCATTATCAGTGTCCACATATTATAATTAGTAGTTTTTATCGAACTCCAACCACGAGCAAAAAACGGCTGTGCCGCCCAAAGAACAACAGGGGTTGCTAGGAGAAATTCAATATAAATTACATATTGCTCACCAATCCATTCACGAACTGGCAGACCAACAAACTGCCCCATAGTTAAAATAAGCAAAGGAATTGCAGCTGCCGCACTAACCCAAAAACGCCGAGTAAAATCAATTAACTCATGGTTCGGCTCGTCCGATGCACCAGACATAGGTTCAAGCGCCATGCCGCAAATCGGACAAGTTCCCGGCCCTTCTTGCACAATTTCTGGATCCATCGGGCAGGTATAAAGAGCATTTTTATTGTCGTCTTTTTTCTTGTTTTTATTGTTGCCAGAGGCATAAAAATAAGGATCAGCAACAAATTTTGCATGGCATTTTGGGTTGCAAAAATGATAGGTTTTTCCTTCATAATCAGCACTCATTTTGCCAGCATTGAGTTTTACAGACATACCACAAACAGGGTCAATAACAACTCCATCGCCGCCAGCTTTTGCATCACTCCTAGACTCTTCACCATGATTGCCAGAACAACAAGAGCCATCATGTTTATGCTTATGTTGTTTTGAATTTTTGTTCTCACCAGAACAGCAGCTATCTTTTTCTTGTTTTTCGCTTGAACAGCAATCATCATTGTCCATGATTATACTCCAAATTTAATTTTGGAACATTCATAGGACTTCCAGTAACTGGAAGGTCAAGCGATTATTTTGTTGTTTTTAATCTATCAAGTCGCAATCTATCTCGATCATCACTAAGTCGATATGCGCTAGCCAATGTTGCACCGATTACTCCAAGACCCGTTGCGCCGCCTATGAGCAATAAAATCAATATTTGATATTTCACCGCTTCTGCTGGATCAACACCCGACAATATCTGCCCTGTCATCATACCAGGGAGCGATACAATTCCCATTGCCGCCATTGCGTTAATGATTGGCATAAAACCTGCCCTAAGCGCACCTCTAACAAAGGGAAGCATTGCTTGCCAGCGTGTTTTACCTAACAATAATAATGCTTCAACTGCCTTTTGCTCTCTATTTAACGTGGTGGTTAAATTGTCTAAGGCTAGGGAAACCCCAGTCATAGTATTACCTAAAATCATTCCAAATAGTGGCAAGGCAAATTGCGGCTTATACCAAGGGTCTGGTTGAATTTGCGTGGTAAGGGCTATGGTTGTCACCAATATTCCTGCAATCATCATAGAGCCAGCGCCAATGGAATAGCCCCAAAGCCCTGATAATTTTTTATCTTGACGGGCATAAATTTCACGCCCTGCAAATAAGCCCATGGCTAAAGCCACAAGCAAAGTTAGCCAAGGCGAGGAAATAGCAAAAATCGCTTTAAGCAAAAGCGCAACAATGGATAGTTGCACCACCATTCTTAAAGCTACAATGAATAGTTTTTTTGCTAGGCCAAGCCTAAAGGCAATAGAAATAACTCCATTGATTAAAATGAAAATTGCTCCTAATGCCAAATCCCAATATGAGAGCGAAATATAGTCAATCATTTTTACGCTTTCTTGCTAGTTTTTGCTTTTTCAACTCACCATTTTCTAAAATATAGGCTCTATTGGCGAGCCGTTTAACCTGCACATCATCATGGCTAATCATAATGATTGCCACGCCATTGCTTAGTTGTTGCTTTATTAGCAGCTCAACCAACTTAGTAGTTTTGGCATCAAGCGCCGAAGTTGGCTCATCAAGCAATAAGGCTTTTGGCTCTAAAGCTAAGGCACGCACAAGACCCAACCGCTGCATCTCACCGCTTGAAAGGCGGCTCACTTGCCAATCAAGCACTTCTTTGCCCATTCCTGCGCCAGTCAACAATTCATCAAGTGAACTTGCTTGCGCCAGACTAGTCTGCTCGAAATGATCGCCAACCCTATCTGCCCACCAACCAGTTTGCGCTGGCACAAAACCAACCAAAGTGCGCCATTGATGCGCTGGAATTTGATTGCGCTCAATATCACCTAAAAAAACCTCACCCTCATTTTCATCAAGATCAACAATAGCCCGCAAAAATATAGATTTCCCAGCCCCACTAGCGCCAGAAATCATCACTATTTCACCGCTATTAACCTCAAGGCTAAGCGGCTTAAAAATATCAGTTGATAGGTTTTTTATTTTTAAAATTTAGCACCTATTCATTGGGTTCAAATTCTTTAAAATGCTTAGACAGTTTTAGTTTTTGCGCCTGATAATTTGACCCTAAATCAGAGCCATAAAGCTGCTCTGGTCGTTTTGCCATTCGCTCATATAAAAGCCGGCCAATTGTCTGCCCATGCCCAAGCAAAAACGGCACTTCGCGCGAGCGCACCTCAAGCACCGCGCGTGAGCCTTCACCTCCTGCGGCTGAATGGCCAAATCCGGGGTCAAAAAAACCAGCATAATGCACACGAAATTCACCAACTAAGGGGTCAAACGGCATCATTTCTGCGGCATAATCTGGTGGCACATGCAGGCTTTCACGCGAAACAAGAATATAAAATTCATCGGGGTCAAGAATAAGCTCATTTTTATCATTGGCATAAAGCGGATCCCAAAAATCCAATACCTCAAGCGCGTCTTTTTTATCAACATCAATCACAGCTGTATGACGTTTTGAACGAAATCCGATTAAACCGCCTCGCCCCTCACCTTTAAGGTCAATTGAAAGCGCAACCCCATCAGCAACTTCCATATTGGGATTAAAAACTAAAGTTTGCTCTTTATGCAATGCCTTATGCTCATCAATATCAAGGCCAGTTTGGCCAACCCTAAAGCGCATTTGAGAAAGACGAGAGCCTGTGCGCACTAAAATTGGAAAAGTTTGTGGGCTAATTTCAATATAAAGCGGGCCCTTATATCCATTTGGAATTTTATCAAAGCCACGAGTTTTATCACCAATAACTCTGGTGAAAATATCTAGACGGCCAGTTGAGCTTTTTGGATTTGCAGAAGCTGAAACATTTTTTGGCAAATTCAAACTCTCAAGCAAAGGCACAAGATAAACGCAATCACGCTCTAAAACCGCCCCTTGGCGCAAATCTATTTCGTGTAATTTAAGCGTCTCAATGCGCTCGGCAACTGTATGGTCAGGACCAGGCAGAAAACTTGCACGCACTCTAAAAGCTTTCTCACCCAAACGCAAATCAAGGCTGGCTGGTTGCACCTGCGCTTGATCGGGTTTTTTTGCAAGTTTAATGCCGCCAGTTTCAATCAATTGATTGATAAGTGAGGCAGAAAAAATGCCATTTGGCCAGTCTGCTGATCCATTTGCTTGAATATTCATTATTTTAGTAAATCCCCATAAAAGCTAAAATTCAAGTGGTTTATCTTATTTAGCACTTGTTACATTGCTTAACATTTGACGCAAGCAAGCAAATAGCATTACAAGAAATTTACATATTTATTTTTGCGAAATATTATTTGCAAATATTTTTGAGAGTTTTCATGCCAGATAAAAATAAAAACAACCCAATGAGTAATTTAAACAATCTATCTGCACAAACAAAACTTGTGCATGGTGGCACTGAGCGTAGCAAGCATGGTGAAACCTCTGAGGCAATTTATTTTAACTCTGGCTTTAGCTATGATAATTCTGAAGCGGCAGAAGCCAGATTTAACGGGGAAGAGCCGGGGCATATATATTCACGTTTTTCTAATCCAAGCATTGAAATGTTTCAAAACCGCATGGCAATTTTTGAGGGTGCTGAGGCAGCTCGCGCAACGGCCACTGGCATGGCGGCGGTTACTTATGCGCTTTTATCACAGGTAAAAGCAGGCGATCATGTGGTTGCTTCACGTGCATTATTTGGCTCTTGCAGATATGTGGTGGAGGATTTTTTACCCCGTTTTGGTGTCAACTCGACTTTAGTTGATGGGCGCAATTCAGAAAATTTTGCAAAAGCAATGAGGCCAAATACTAAAGCGGTTTTTATTGAAACACCAACCAACCCAACGCTTGAATTGGTTGATATAAAGGCGGTAGCTGATATTGCGCATGCTCATGATGCCAAGCTAATTGTTGATAATGTGTTTGCGACCGCTGTTTGGCAAAAGCCGCTAAAGCTTGGTGCTGATTTGGTTATTTATTCAGCCACAAAACATATTGATGGGCAGGGGCGCGCTTTGGGCGGGATTATTCTTGGCTCAAAAGAATTGATTGAGGCTGATGTTCATACTTTTATTCGTCAAACAGGCCCTTCAATCAGTCCATTTAATGCTTGGGTGATGCTTAAGGGACTTGAAACTCTATCATTAAGAGTAGAGAAAATGAGCGAAAATGCTGCAAAAATTGCTGATTTTTTAGACGGGCATAAAAAAATAAATCGGTTATTTTATCCATTTAATAAATCGCACCCACAATATGAATTAGCTAAAGCTCAGATGAGCAACGGCTCAACCATGGTTTCTTTTGAGGTGAAGGGCGGGCAGGAAGAGGCGTTTAGGCTGGCTAATGGCTTGAGCATTATTCTCATCTCAAATAATCTTGGTGATGCAAAATCGATCATCTCGCACCCATCAACCACTACCCATCAGCGCTTTAGTGAAGAAGAGCGGGAAGAGCAGGGGATTAAGCGCTCATTATTGCGGCTTTCTGTGGGGCTTGAAGATGTGAATGACTTAATCGCTGATTTAGATTATGCGCTCTCTCAGGTTTAATTAGCTAATTCTTAAAAATCTTTTTAGCATGCAAGAGGCGCATAATTGCTGTTGCAAAAGTGATTGCTCCAAAGACTATTGCTAAGGGTAGAAAAAGAGTTGGCCAGATACAAAGGATAATGAATAAGATTATTGTTTCTGATCCTTCTATCAATCCATTGCTAAAATAAATTGATTTGTCGCCTTTGCTATCATTAGTCATTTCGTGCTTTTGCGCTAAAATTGCATAACCAAGAAATGTTGCGCCATTAAAATAAAAACTAAGCAATAAAAATGCACCCGCAATTGCATTTGCTGCGGGATTGGCAATTATAAAACCAAGCACAATTGCGCCGTAAAATAGAAAGTCAACGCTTATATCAAGATAGCCGCCAAAGTCGGTTTTTTTCGTAGCTCGTGCCACAGCACCATCTAATCCATCAGCAAGGCGAGAGATTATTAGTAAAATAAGCGCTAAGATAAACCAGCTTGCCGCAATGGCAACGGCGCTAGCAAGGCCAATTAAAACACCAAAAAGCGTAACCGCATTGGCGCTTATGCCCGCTCTTGCCAGTTGTTTACCTATATTATTAAGTGGGGCATCAATTAGTTTGCGTAAAGGGGCATCTAACATTTATAGGTTTCCTTTTAGACAAATATAGTTTTAGTCTTTGTTACAAAGCATAAGCATGTTTAAACTTTGAGCCAATATATTTTATTTGAGATTTTAGTTTGAGACTTTAATGGAATTTAGACCAATAATATCACTAATAGGACAACTTGTTGCAATTCTTGGCGTTGCAATGCTGCTTCCTGCTATTACTGATGCGTTAAACGGCCATGATGAATGGCAGGTTTTCGCTATTTCCTCGCTTTTTACAACGCTTATTGGCGCTGGCATGTGGGCATCAGCCTCTGGCAAAAAACAAACGCTAAACTTAAGGCAGGCCTTTTTACTCACTTCTTTGATTTGGGTGACGCTTATGTTGTTCGGCTCACTACCATTTGTCTGGTCGCCAAACGGGCTTAGTTTTACTGATGCTATATTTGAATCTATGTCTGGCATAACCACAACTGGCGCAACTGTTATGATTGGCCTAGACCAAGCCTCCCCCGGCCTATTGTTATGGCGTGGGCTCTTGCAATGGTTTGGCGGCTTGGGAATTGTTGTGATGGCAATTGCAGTTTTACCAACTTTGCAAGTTGGTGGCATGCAAATGTTTAAGGCTGAAGCTTTTGAAACGCCCGATAAAATTTTACCACAAGCAGCGCAAATTGCAGGGGGAATGACAACAGTTTATGGCATCCTAACATTAGCCTGTGCAATTGCCTATTGGGCTTTTGGCATGGATATGTTTGAAGCAATTGTGCATGCCATGACAACTGTTGCAACGGGTGGTTTTTCAACTCGTGATGGTGGCTTTGAGGCATTTCATTCAAGCGCGCTTGATTATATTGCCATTATTTTTATGATTTTAGGGGCATTGCCATTTGTGCTTTATCTAGTTGCTTTGCAATATGGGCAGTGGAAAAAATTATTCCAAGATTCTCAGGTAAGAGTGTTTTTAAGCATTGTTGCAATTGTCACCTTGGCAATGATGTGGCAACAGATTTCTAACAATATCTACTATGGTGAAGAGGCGTTTCGACATGCGCTATTTTCTGTTACCTCCATTATTACTGGCACGGGATATGCAACAATTGATTATGGCGCGTGGGGGTCATTTTCTCTTGCAACATTTTTCATGCTTACCTTTATTGGTGGTTGCACAGGCTCAACATCATGCGGAATTAAAATATTTCGCTTTCAAGTTTTAGCGCGTGATTTAAGTCAGCATGTGCGCCAAATTCTTTATCCCAATATTGTGCATATTAAACGCTATAATGGCATGCCGCTTAGTGATGATATTTCAACCTCGGTTCAAAGCTTTGTTTTCTTATATTTCGTAAGCTTTATCGCTCTTTCAGTTGCACTTTCTCTAAGCGGGCTAGATGCTACCACTGCCTTTTCTGGCGCAGCAACTGCTATTTCTAATGTAGGGCCTGGGCTTGGCGATATTATTGGTCCAGCAGGCAATTTTTCTTCTCTACCAGATGTTTCAAAATGGTTACTCACTGCTGGTATGCTAATAGGTAGGCTTGAGATCTTAATTATCTTAGTGCTGTTCACTCCAAGATTTTGGCGCGGTTAATGGTTTAACTTGCATTTCTTGGCGATATGGCCTATATTTATGGCAATGTGGCCAGCAGGGCTAGAAGAGGAGAAATTTACATGCAAGGTATATCTGCTAAAGATAGCATATCTGCTAAGTCTAAAGATAAAAAATTCACTTCTGCAATTCTCTCAAACACGCTTGAAGATATAATATATCTCAATCAGCTTGTTGAGAGCGGATTTGAGCTGTCAGACATTAAGAAAAACAAAGCAATTATTGAAATAATGATTTCGCATAATGTTATGCCACGTAAAACTTGGGAAAATGCAACAAGAGCCAAAAATAAAAAACTTTCAGCACAAAATTCTGAGCGTGTTTTACGAGTGATAAGAATAAGCGAGATGGCTAAAACGGCATTTGGTGAAAAAGTTGGCCTTGAATGGATTGAGCGCCCAACAAAAGTTTTTGGCGGCAAAGCCCCAATTGAAATGCTCACCAATGAATCTGGCTCTCGTGCTGTAGAATTATTTCTTGGTCAAATTGTAAATGGATTCAATGCATGATTACATGGCGCATTGCCAACAAAAATCGCGCCGATTTAAGCGGGCATGGAGGGCTATATTATTCAGGTCGCTGGCACTCGCAAGGAAAGCCAATAGTTTATTTTGCAGAACATCCAGCCCTTGCCGCTCTTGAAGTGTTGGTAAATATGGATATTGACGTTCATTTTTTAACTCAATATGTAATGATGAAAATTGAAATATCTGATAGTGCTAATATAGAAAGAATAGATATTGACCCCCATGATAAGATTAAATGTCAAAAAACAGGCGATGCTTGGCTAAAAGCAAGCTCTAGTCCTATATGTAGGGTAAAAAGCGCTATTAGTCCTGAAAGTTATAACTATCTTTTTAATCCCCTTCACCCAGATGCAAGACAAGTAGAAATAGTTGATATTAAACCCTTTGCTTTTGATGCAAGATTATTTGATTAGATAATATCAATTTGAAGCTTCATGCGAAATTTCATGATGCTGGCCTCTTATTAGCTGAGCAAAGGTTTGAGAGTTTGGGGTAAGGAAAAGCCATTTTAAAAATGCTTTTATATCCTCACCAATAGCAATGAAGGCAGGCACAAGAAAAAGCACTAATAGGGTTGAAAGTGCTAAACCAAACACAATCGTCACCGCCATTGGAATAAGAAATTGTGCTTGCAAGCTTTTTTCAAATAATAGCGGGGTTAGCCCGCCTATGGTTGTTAATGATGTTAACAATACCGCTCTTAAGCGATCTTTTCCTGCTCCAGTTGCTGCCAAGCGCAAACCCTCGCCCATTGCTAATCTTTCTTGCAAACGTGAAATTAAAACAATTGAATCATTAACTAAAATGCCCGCCAAGCCAAGCAGGCCCATAAGAGAAATCATCGTTAAGTTCATACCCAAAATATAATGACCCCAAATAGCTCCAACCGAGCCAAATGGAATTATCAGCATCACGGCTAGAGGAGCAAAATATGACTGGAAAATCCATGCGATGATAATATACATCACACCTAATGCAATGATCGCGCCCAATTTTATGTCTGTCATTGCCGCTTGAGTTTCAGCACTTTCGCCTCCAAGAGAGTAGTTAACTTCATATTTTGCTGCTATTTTATCTAAATAACTTTCTTCAAGTCGAGTTAAAATCTCACCAGAATCAACACCATCTTCAACATCGCCAGTTACTGAAACTATTGCTTTTCCATCATTTCTATTGATACGGGAAAAGCCCTGAGCTTCATTAAAAACCACTAACGTTGAAAGAGGAACAAATCCACCCATTGGCGCTCTGACCCAAAGTTCACGCAAGGCTTGAGAGCCCTTTGCATTTGTTTTATTCACTAAACGGATAGATGTTTCTTCCTCTTCAGATATAATGGTCCGAACCAAACGCCCCTCAAAAGCATCTCTAATTTGCAAGCCAAGATTATCAAGAGTAAAGCCCAAAGCCGCCCCCCTATCAGTTAGGCTCATTGTTAACTCAGGCGAACCATAGCGCAAGCTATCAGAGATTGATGTAACCCCCTCAAAACCCTCAAGCACATCTTGAAGTTCCTCAGATGCCTTTTTTAAAGTCACGCTATTAGCGCCGCTAAATTCAATATCTATTGCCCGCCCCTGCGGGCCACCACGAATATCGCGCACATTTATTCTCTCCACTCCTGCAACTTTTGGAATAGCTTTTCTTAATGCAGCGGTAATAATATTTGTCCTCACTTCACGTTCTTCAGATGGCACAAGATAGACATTAAAATTTGCGCCGCCATTCTCAATATCTAATTGTGCAAAAGTAGTGTTAATTAGTTTTTCACCTTGAGGGGCAAGCTCAATCTCGACTTTCTCCACCGCATCCTCAATTTTGAGAATAATATCTTGCATTTGACTTTGTGGAATTCCAGGTTGAAAAGAAGCAAATATATTAAAATTATCACCCTCAGCTGTTGGGAAAAAATCAAACCCTAATTTACCTGATGTTATCAATGCGCCGCCTAAAATTGAAACAGCAAAAGCAATTGCAACTGTACCATAGCGCCAACGAAATGACAGATCGACCAACCAGCCAACTATTTTGTCACGGAAAAACCCAAACCCTGCATCAAACCAGCGACGATAAGCGCTTGGCTTTTTGCGTTGTTTGGGCATGGAGTGAGCTAAATGACCTGGAAGAATGAAAAAACACTCAAAGGCTGATGCCAAAAGCACTGCCATAACCACTAATGGCAAAGCTGCCATTATTTGTCCAACAACATCACCAATAACTAAGATAGGGCCAAAGGCTGCCATTGTGGTAAGTGAAGCTGCAATAACTGGTGCTGCCATTTTACCTGCTCCATTTATAGCGGCATCTTGTGGACTATCACCAAGCGCATAGCGAGTAGCTGTATGCTCGCCAACAACTATTGCGTCATCAACAATAATGCCCAGCGTCATCATTAGTGCAAACATAGAAATCATATTGATAGTTTGCCCAGTTAAATACATCACCCCAAGCGTTGCTAAAACAGAAATTGGAATACCAAGCGCCACCCAAAAAGCAAATCTAAAGTCAAGAAATATGATGAGTACTAACAATACTAAAGCCAGCCCCGTTATGCCATTTTTGACAAGCAAAGAAAGCCTATCGTCAACCAATTCGGCAGCCGCTGCAAACATAACAATATTCATTGAGGCGGGCAGAGTTGGCTCTAATTTTTCAATAAAGTTTTTTACCTTTTCATAAGATTCAATAGTGTCAGTTGTAATAGAGCGAGAAACAATAATTTTTACTGCTGGCTGAGCTCGCATAAAACCAAGCTTATCATCATCATCAAACTTATCGCTAATGGTAGCAATGTCACTAAAGCGCAGATTCTGCCCGCTTTTTTTTACTTCAAATTCTGAATTTGCAATTGAATTCGCGCTAACTTCAGGAGCAATTGCCCTTATTTGTGCATCAAAATCACCCGATAGACTACCTGCTGGCCTATCTATTATGTTAGGTAAAAGTGCTTGCGATAGGTCGTTTAAAGTTAGATCAAGCTGGCGAAGTTTATTTTCATCAACTGCAATTTCAATCTCACGTGATCGATAACCAGCCATATCAACCTTATCAAGTCCAAGATCAAGCAGCCCGTCGCGAATTTCTAGCGCATAATTTCTTAAAGTTTGTTCTGGCACTGGCCCTGATATGCCAATAGAAACCACAGGATCATAAAATCTCATCACTGAAATTTTAGGTTCATCTGCACTGCTCGGGAGGTTTTGCACTGATTTCACAGCTGCATCGACATTTCTTTCGGCTTCTTTTATGTCGGTGTTTCGTTCAAATGATATTGTAATTCTAGCGCTGCCTTCAAGTGCGATAGAGCTAACGTCTGTAACACCATCTAAAAAACGCACTGCAGGTTCAATTGGCAATAGGATATTTTTTTCTATATCTTTAGCGCTTGCCCCACTCCATAAAATACTTACTGAAACAATAGGTATTTCAATAGTGGGCATAAGCTGGCGGTTAAGTTTTGATATGCCATAAAAGCCAAACAAGATAAGTAATAGCATAAATAGATTTGCAGCGTTGCGGTGATGAACAATTTTAGCAATAAAGCCCATTGAATGCTGCTCATTAGGTCGCATTATTTATGCTCCACTTTGCTATCTTGCTCAGCTTTGTCAGCTTGAGGCTCTTCACCCTCAATGGTAATTTTTAAGCCATCTCCAGCTTGTGCTAAACGAGTAGTAATAACTCTGCTTTTTTTGCCAATATCGGCTGATATTATCACATCTTGCCCAGAGCGAGACAAAAGCTCAATATCTACTCTTTTCATACGGCCATCTTGAGCAAGATAAATATGATTATCTTCATAAATTGCTGTTTCAGGTAATTTATAAGAATTCTTATAAATTATCCCCGCAACCGCAACCTCAACAAATGTGCCAGGTTTTAATTTGTCCAGCTCCTTACCATTAAGAGAGGCAAAAACCTCAACTCCTCCGCTTGCAGCCATGATTTGCGCGCCAATGCGAGTGATGATGCCGTCTATCTTTATTGGCGTTGGCTCAATATCCCAAACCACATTAACCTCACGACCTATCAAGCCAGATTGTAGCAAATATCCATATTGACTATCTGAAAGGGTAAAGCTTACCTCAAGATTTTTCTGCTCATAGAGTTTTGCAGCCACTTCATTATTAGTAACTAAGCGGCCTTGTTCAACGTTCTTTGAAATAACCACCGCATCAAATGGCGAAAGGATTCGTGTGTTCTCTAAAGCATGTTTGGCCTTATCCAAACTCCATTGCAGGCGTGAGATAGTATTTTTTTGTCGTTCAATAGCAGTTTGCTGCATAATAAGAGAGCTTTTTCTTTGCTCTAAAGTTTGCTCACGTTGAGAAAGTAGAAATTGAGAATTTTCTAAATCTTTCTCAGTTAGTGAACCTGATTTTTTGAGTAAAATAGCCCGCTCAAGATCATTTTTTCCTATTTCATATTGCTGCCTTGCAACATCAAGATTTATCTCCTCAAGTGAAAGCTGCTCTTTAGTGATTGTTAATTGCAATTGAGCATCACTTAATGCCGCTCTAGCATCACGCACAGCGCCTTCATAATCAAAAGGATCAATTTGTAAAATCTGCTCACCTTTGCTTAAAAAACCACCCACAACCAGATTTTTTGATACCGATAGAGCCTCGCCTGAAACTTGCGCCCTTACGTCAAATGTTTTAGCGGCAATAATTTCTCCATAAGCATTAACAAAAGGGCTATATTCTCCCATTTGCGGAGTGATAATTTCAACTGTAAAGCTACGCTCGCGAGCCTGCCTTTTTGGTGGCTCAGGCTTGTTAGAAACCATGTCAAAAGCCAAATAAATTGCACCCGCAATAATCGCAATAGCAAATATTAAGCGCCAGATAATTGAAAAAATAGCTCTAGTTTTAGTTTTTAGCTTATTAGCTTCTTGTAATTTAGGCTCTTGCAATTTTTCTGAATTAGAATTTGGCACAATATCAATCCTACTTTATCACTATTACGCTATACTCCAAATCACATCAGAACAAATGAAATTTTGGTAATGTTTTATAATAATTGACTAGATATCAAATTGATTGGGATTAAAGTGATACTCGGTTGAGCAAAATTCGCATTTCACTACAATATTACCGTTTTTTATCATTTTCTCTCTGTCATCAGGCGAGAAACTATTCGCCAACATATCCTCTATTCGCTCAGCCGAGCAGGTGCAGCGTTCTATAACATGTTCAGGGGTAAAAACTCTTACCCCTGTTTCATGATAAAGCCTGAATAAAAGCCGCTCAGGGGAAATATCGGGATCAACAAGTTCATCATCACCAAGCGTAGAGAGTAGGGATTTTGCTTCAACCCAATCATTTTCTCTTTTGTCATTTTGATCAACAAACTCATCGTCCTGCGTTAATGTTTCATCATCTGTTTTATCTTTTGGCAAATGCTGTACCAAAACTCCTGCTGCACGCCATTGTGGGGTTTTCTGCCCACGTAGCTGATGTTGTGCAACTGCTAAACGCACCATAGTTGGAATTTGCTCAGATTGTTCAAAATATTGGTGGGCGGCATTTTCAAAGCCATTGCCGTCTAATTCAACAACGCCCTGATAGCGCTCCATATCAGCGCCTTGGTCAATCGACATTGCTAAATGACCCTTGCCCAATAATTCTTTTGAACTGTTTTTACCCTCATTGGCATATTGCAATAATTTACCATGATCAAAACGAGCATAGGCACGCAACCCATCTGGTGTATCAAAATCAACAATTACCATATTTATTGGGCCGTCGCTTTGTGTTTGTAAAATAAAGCGACCATCAAATTTTAATGAAGAGCCAATCAATGTAGCCAGCACAACAGCCTCACCAAGCACACGGGCTACTGGATCGGGATAATCATGACGGCTGATAATTGTGTTTATTGCTGCCCCTAACCTAACAGATCGCCCGCGACAACCAAGCTTATCAAGGGTGAAAGGAACGATAACATCATCACCGCTCTGCTCACGGTTTAGACCAAATTCAGATAAAGGATTTTTGCTCATTTTGCTCTGCCTTAGTTTAACTTTTCTATTCCAAATACATAACAAAGAATAGCCTTTTGGATATGTAGGCGATTTTCTGCCTCGTCAAAAACTACCGATTGCGCGCCATCAATAACATCGCTGGTAACTTCATGGCCTCTATGGGCAGGCAGGCAGTGCATGAATAAAGCATTTTCATTAGCTTTTGCCATAATATTCTTATCAACTTGGTAGGGGGCAAGAATTTTTAAGCGTTGATCTACATCTTTATCACCCATTGATACCCATGTATCAGTCATAACTAGATCAGCGTTTTTAACCGCTTCATTTGGGTTTGAATTTAATTTTATATTATTACCAGCTTGGCTAATGTCAGCTAACATGCCTTGATCTGGACTATATTCATTAGGCACTGAAATGGTTAACTCAACATCAAATATTTTAGCCGCATGTATCCAAGATAGCAGCACATTATTTGCATCTCCCAACCAAGTAACTTTTATGCCCTTGATTGAACCTCTATGTTCCTCATAAGTCATAATATCCGCCATAACCTGACAGGGATGTGAACGCCTAGTAAGACCGTTAATAACGGGAATAGATGAAGAGCGAGCAAGCTCAAGCAAATCATCATGGCTTAAAATACGTATCATAATTGCATCAACATAACGCGACATAACTTGCGCGGTATCTGATAATGTTTCGTCTTTAGCAAGCTGCATATCAGCCCCAGCTAGCATAATAGTTTCACCGCCCAATTGACGCATGCCCACATCAAATGAAATACGGGTGCGGGTGCTGGTTTGCTCAAAAATCATTGCAAGTATTTTATTGTTTAACAATGAGGGATGCTCGCCATTTTTTAGTTTGGTTTTTAACTCAATTGCCAAATCTAAAATAGAGCGCAAAGTCGCATAAGAAAAATCATCTAAATCAAGAAAATGCCTTGGGGTTATCGCTTTATTATTATCCATTATCTTCTTCTTTTTGCTTTTCTAACTCTTTGTTTTCTAACTCTTCAAATGAAGTGGTTATGATATTCATCGCCTCTGTTATATCCACCTCATCAACAATTAAAGGGGGAAGCAAGCGCAACACATTATCACCCGATGCAACCGCCAATAAGTGATGCTCACGTAATTTTGTAACAAATTTGGCAACAGGAAAGGTTAGCTTTATTCCCACCATTAAGCCCTTGCCGCGCACTTGCGTGATATATTGGGGGAAACGCTGCTGTAATTGATGAAGATGCCAATTTAGTTTTTGGCTCATTTTTTCAACATGAGGTAAAAAATCTGGCTGCAATATTCTATCAAGCACACCATTGCCAATAGCGCAGGCCATTGGGTTGCCACCATAGGTTGAGCCATGCGTGCCAGGTATCATCGCTTTTGCAATCTCTTTTTTAGCCAAACATGCACCAAGCGGAAATCCACCACCAATGCCTTTTGCCAGCGCCATAATATCTGGCTCAATGCCTGAAAACTCATAAGCAAATAATTTACCCGTGCGCCCACACCCACATTGCACCTCGTCTAAAATTAGCAAAAGGTCATATTTATCGCAAAGCTTGCGTAAAGAGCGCATAAACTCATTTGTAATGGTGTTCACACCACCCTCACCCTGCACAGGCTCAATTAAAATAGCAGCGGTGTTTTCATCAATTAGCGCCTCAACTGCCTTAATATCATTTGGTGCAACATGTTTAAAACCTGCCAGCACCTCACCAAAGCCCTTAGTATAATCAGGATTACCTCCAGCAGCGATTGTGCCAAGTGTACGACCATGAAAAGCACCTTTAAATGCTATTATATCAGTGCGATTGTGCTGATCCTTGTCAAAATAATAGCGGCGTGCAGTTTTAATTGCACATTCGACTGCTTCTGCACCAGAATTAGTAAAAAATACCGCATCTGCAAAACTAACATCAACTAAACGCTGAGCCAGTTTTTCTTGCTCAGGAATATCAAAAATATTAGAAACATGCCAAAGTTTTTCAGCCTGATCTTTCATAATAGCAACTAAATGCTCATCGCAATGACCAAGCGAGTTCACCCCAACGCCAGACATGAAGTCGAGATAAGAAGTGTTGTCGCTGCTAAACAGGCGCATGCCCTTGCCCCTTGTAAAGGCTATTGAGCGATTATAAGTGCCAAAAAGCGCCGACATATGTAGTTTCCCTTATTTCTAACTCTTGTGTTCGATATATTGTTGTTTTTGATAGCAAAAACTAAAAACGCGCTAACCTAGTTTGGCAGCACGTTGTTTTTACGACTTATATTTGCTCTCTTATGTGCTATTTTTATAGAAAAAGTCAATACTAGATTGAAATGCTCAATGAAATTCCAATGAGGTTTAAGTTGCAAATATTGCTACCAATATTTCTTAATTGGGGAAAATGTCACTTTATTAAGAAAAAGTTAACTCTGACTCTTGCGCAAGATTCTTCCCTTCGTGTAAGGTAATTATATTGGGAGGCGGCTAATCTCTTAAGGCGACAAGCTTTAGTGAGGCATATCCAATCAATAAATGTATGTGTAAAATTTTTAACTGGTGCAATTAGCAACAGAATAATATTGGATTCTGTTTTTTGGAAGGCTATTTATCATGGGGTGGACTGAAGATCGCGTTGAGGTTCTTACTAAACTATGGATGCAAGGCTTAAGCGCTGCCCAAATAGCTGTTGAGCTAGGTGGCGGGGTAACTCGCAATGCAGTTATTGGCAAAGTTCATCGTTTAAAGCTCTCTGGCCGTGTAAAGCCTGCAACCTCTTCAGCACGAGCGCGCAAAGCATCTAAATCACCGCGCCGCGCCTCACCAAAGGCTTCTGCAAATTCTACATCTTCACATTCTGCAACAGTGAAGCAAAGGAGTATAAATTCTGCACCTATTTCTGTTGGCGCTACGGCATTAAAATCACAAGAAGAGCATGAAAATGAATTATTTGTTGGCCGTGCGCAGGATCAAGATTTTACTATCCCCATCAATGAGCGGGTTAGTCTGCTTGAGCTAACTGAGGATAAATGTAAATGGCCAATTGGTGATCCTTTACATGCTGAATTTCATTTTTGTGGTCGTCACTCACTTGATGGCAAGCCTTATTGCAAACATCATTCACAAAAAGCCTATCATAAACCTGATCGCAAAAAATCTAAATAGCAATTATCTTATTAAGCAATTATTATATTTATAAGCTAAAATTTTTCATCAAAAGCATATCCAGCACCTCTAACGGTGCGGATTGGATCAACTTGTTTATCTTTGGTTAAAGACTTATTTTCTGTTAAAGATTTGCGCAAACGAGCGATATGAACATCAACAGTTCTATCATCTATATAAACGTCCGCGCCCCAAACATTATTAAGTAATTTTTCACGGGAGTGAACCCGCCCGACATGGCTCATAAAAAATTCAAGCAAGCGATATTCTTTTGGTCCTAAATGGATTTCTTTACCCGCTCTTAAAACCCTAAAATTCTCTCTATCAAGCTCAATATCCCCAGCAATAATTTTACTGCTCAACAATTTTGGAGAGGTGCGTCGAAGCAAAGCATCAATTCGAGCCAATAATTCTAGTACCGAAAAAGGCTTTACTACATAATCATCAGCGCCAGTGGCAAAACCTCTAACCCTGTCTGTTTCTTCGCCTCTAGCGGTTAACATGATGATTGGAATAGAGGAGGTTTTTTTATCTTTTCGCCACCTTCGACAAAGCTCAATGCCAGATATTTGCGGTAACATCCAATCAAGTAAAATCAAGTCTGGTGGATTTTCTTGCAGTAATTGCGTTGCTAATTCGCCATCACTTGCTTCAAAAACTTCAAATCCCTTAGCCTCAAGGTTATAACGCAATAAAGTTGCCAAATCTTCTTCATCTTCAACTATCAGAATTGATACTGACATTTATCTAACCTTATTTTTCTTCATCTCGTTTTTCATCAAGCATAACTTGCAGGTTCATACCCGTTTCAAGATAATAGGCTGCCTCTGCAATATTGGTTGCGTGATCACCCGCTCGCTCTAAGTTTTTAGCACAAAATAAAAGGTTAGTGCATTGGGAAATATTACGTGGGTCTTCCATCATATAGGTAAGCAATTCACGAAAGATAGAAACATAAAGTGCGTCCACCTCATCATCGCGCTCACAAACAGCAATAGCAGCTTTGGTATCGCGGGCAGCAAAAGCATCAAGGGCAGTTTTTATTTGTAAAAGCGTTAAATCCGTCATATGGCGCACACCATTGTAAAATGAGGGTGATAAGTCTTCCCCTCCTTTAATATGCTTGATACGTCGAGAGATATTTTTAGCCATATCACCAATGCGCTCAAGATCGTTAGCAACATGAATTGATGAAATAATAAGCCGTAAATCAGAAGCCATTGGCTGGCGGCGCGCAATCATAGAGACGGCATTTTCATCAATTTTACGCTGCATATCACCAACTAATCTATCGTCCTTGGCAATTTTTTTGGCTTTTTTCTTATCATGGCTTAGCAAGGCATCAATTGATTGCGCAATTGCACATTCTACCATTCCGCCCATTTGTGAAATTGAGCTAGCAAGCTCCGTTAATTCCATCTCATAAGATGATACAATATGTCCTGAATCTGGCATTCTTGTTTCCTTTATTAGCCAATGCGGCCAGTTATATAATCTTGTGTTTTTTGGTTGCGTGGATTGGTAAAAATATCATCTGTTGCACCCTCTTCTATCAGTTTTCCAAGGTGAAAAAAGGCTGTTTTTTGACTAACACGCGCTGCTTGCTGCATTGAGTGGGTAACAATCACTATTGTGAATTTTTCGCGCAATTCGTCAATCAATTCTTCAATAATCGCCGTTGCAATAGGGTCAAGAGCTGAGCATGGCTCATCCATTAGCAAGACTTCTGGGCGGGTGGCAATGGCGCGTGCAATACAAAGGCGTTGTTGTTGCCCGCCAGAAAGTGATGTTCCAGATTCATCTAATCTATCTTTTACCTCTTCAAATAGGCCAGCACGCTTAAGCGACTTGAGGACAATTTTATCCAACTCTTCTTTTGATGAAGTCATGCCATGAATTCTTGGCCCATAGGCAACATTTTCATAAATAGATTTTGGAAAAGGATTTGGCTTTTGAAACACCATGCCTACGCGAGCACGAAGTTCAACAACATCAATCTCTTTGTCGTAAATATCCTGACCATCAAGCGTGATTGAGCCAGTAATTTTGCATATATCAATTGTGTCATTCATACGGTTTAAGCAACGCAAGAATGTTGACTTGCCGCAACCAGAAGGACCAATAAGCGAAGTTACCTGATTGCGCTCAATATCTAAATTTATATCAAATAAAGCCTGTTTATCACCATAAAAAACATCAACATTACGCCCTTTGATTTTCACCTGAGGCGCTATTTTTGTGTTTTCTTGTTTTGCTTTTTTACTCATAAATCTACCATCTTCTTTCAAAGCGTTTGCGAATTATCACCGCTAGCGCATTCATCAATATTAAAAATGCCAACAATACTAAAATTGCCGCCGATGTTCTTTGCTCAAAGGCAGGTTCAGGAAAATCTGCCCACATGAAAATTTGCACAGGTAATACGGTTGCAGGGTCGTTTAATGCCCCTGGAATATCAACTACAAAGGCTACCATGCCAATCATCAACAATGGTGCTGTTTCGCCCAATGCTTGCGCAAGGCCAATGATTGTGCCTGTCATAATCCCAGGCATTGCAAGTGGTAAAACATGATGCAAAACAGTTTGTAATTTTGAGGCACCAATGCCAAGTGCCGCTTCTCTTATTGAGGGAGGCACAGCGCGCAAAGCAGCGCGTGATGCAATGATAATGGTTGGCAGTGTCATTAGAGCTAAAACCATGCCGCCAACATAGGGGGCGGAGCGATCAAGGCCAAAAAAGTTCAAAAATACTGCCAAGCCAAGTAGGCCAAAAACAATTGAGGGCACGGCGGCAAGATTGTTGATATTGACTTCAATGATAGTGGTAATTTTGTTTTTTGGAGCAAATTCTTCAAGATATATAGCTGCCGCTACTCCAAGTGGAAATGCCAAAGCCAGAGTTACGATAATGGTCAGGAATGAGCCAACTACTGCTCCCCAAATGCCCGCCATTTCAGGTTCACGAGAGGCGCCCTTGGTTGCAAATATCCAGTTAAAATCTTTACTGATAAATCCTTTGGTAAGCAATTCATCTATCCAAACAATTTCTTGGTCGCTAAATTTGCGATTAGCCTGAGGCGTTTCAATCATTCTTAATTGCCACTTTTGCACACTAGCTGGCACACCATTATCAAATGGCATTAGTAATTTTCCAATTATACGATTAGGTGTTACATATTGAGCCTTAACCACAGCCCCATTAAAATAAATCAGTATTGATTGGTCTTTATTTGTTATTTCCTCGCCTTGGGAAATTACTAATTTTGCTCGAGTTTTTAAGTCATTGGCTTTTGAGCGCAAATCAGCTATTCGCACATAAAGTTCAGTTTCTTTGTCTAATAGACGAGATTTTTCTTTATTTAGGCGCTCAGTTTCAATTTCACTTGCACCTAATAATTGTTCGTTAATTATTTTAATATCAGCCTTAGTTTTTTCAAGCGAGCGAATTGACCCTTGCATGCTCTCACGCATAAGGAGAGCTTCTTTTTCAAGTCGCTTAGCTATTTGATTCGTAATATTTGTAAAAATATTTTGCTCAAAGCTAATTTCAACTTGTTTATCTAAAATGCTAATCTGTCCTAACTCGTCTCTTTTCTCTAAAGTTGAATTGGTTATCTGCCCCTTTAGATAAAGGTCAGCAAAGTCAGAAATTGGAACAGCAAAGCTACTTGGATCATCAATATTATTTGGATTTTTAAGCACTTGCTGGCGCAAAATAACTGGCGCACCAGAAGAAAGAATTGATGAGAGTGTTTTTTTATCTTTACGTCCACTCACATTAGGGAATTGCGAGCGAATGGTTGAGCGCACCATGCCATCATAATCAGCTTTTTTGAGTTTACTTATATCAGTTTTATCCAATTCACTCATATCATAGGGGAGTGAAGCAAAATGATATGTAAAGGCTGGAAGAGCCTTAAATGTGATAGTTGATAGCAATAGAACTAAAAAGCCGATAGAGAAAAAGATAGCACCCTGTCCCCAAAACTTAAACATGCGCTCACTCTTATAGCGTTTTTTTAATCTCAAACGAGCCGCACTTGAAGTATGCTCTGATATTTCTTGTTCTGTTTTAGCTGTATCAGTCATATTGCTCTCGATATTTTTTAATGACGCTTAAGGCAATAATATTTAATGTTAAGGTTACGCAAAATAATACTAGGCCAAGTGCAAATACGGCTAGAGTTTTTGCACTATCAAACTCTTGATCTCCAACCAATAGGGTAACTATTTGCACTGTTACAGTTGTTACGGCCTCAAATGGGTTCATGGTAAGCTTTGCTGCCATTCCTGCCGCCATTACCACAATCATTGTTTCACCAATTGCACGAGAAATTGCCAACATTAGCGCTGAGACAATTCCAGGTAATGCAGCAGGAAGTACCACTTTAACAATAGTTTCAGATTTTGTTGCCCCAAGTGCAGATGATCCATCTCTTAAGCTTTGCGGCACGGCATTTATTACATCATCAGAAAGCGAAGAAACAAAAGGAATAATCATAATTCCCATGACAAAGCCCGCAGCCATTGCGCTTTCGGAAGAAATTACAAGGCCGACATTCTCACCTGCTCCACGTAAAAAAGGCGCAACGCTAAGGGCTGCAAAAAACCCATAAACAACGGTTGGAATGCCAGCTAGAACCTCCAATAAAGGCTTAGCAAAAGCCCTTATTCTAAGAGAGGCATAATCCGAAAGATATATAGCTGACATTAGGCCAATTGGCGCCGCAATTGAAATTGCAATTAGGGTGATTAGCAAGGTGCCAGCAAAAACTGGAATTGCGCCAAAAACCTCACTATTGCGAGTTGAAGCTAATTCCCCTGCACCTTCAAACGCACTTTGGGGCGACCAGTTTAATCCAAATAAAAAGTCCAAAAATGGAACTTTTTCAAAAAATCTATAGCTTTCAAATATTAGTGAAAACACAATGCCAATTGTCGTTAAAATCGCTACAACAGAAGCGCTGATAAGTAACACCATAATTGAGCGCTCAACAAATTGCCTAGCACGCAACCTTAAAGAAATATTTTTATAGCCAAACCACAAGCCGATTAAAATTAAACTAGCGCTGGTAATTGCAATAATTTTATTGGTCAAATTAGCAAAATTTGCAAATAATAAAGAAGCTTGTTTAAGCAAGTCGCTTGGCTCACCAAATGAAACATCATTTGCAAGGGCTCGCGCTTGGCGTAAAAAAGATGTCTGCTCAGCAGCAGGAATGGAAGTAAAACTCTCACCTAATTTTGAAACCACATAGATTTCAGAAAGGTAATGAGAAGAAAAAAGCCAAATTAACGAAAGAATAAGGGCGGGAGCAAGTGCATAAAGCATAAGATATGAGCCATGAAATGCTGGCTTAGAGTGTAATTCTATTATTTGACCATTACAAATAGAGATAGCACGAGAGCGACCAATTAAAAATATGCCTATAGCCAGCACTAAAAAAAGCAATGGAATGTAAAGGCTCTGTATCATCAATTATTCCGTAAATGAATAGATACTGCCTCAACTCAAAAGAGTTGAGGCAGTAGTTTAATTTAGTTTTTCTTTTTAACTGCTACAAGATTTTCTGCATCAGCTTTATATTTTGCACGTTCTTGAGCTGAAAGAGGAATAAGTCCTTTTTCTGATAAATAGCCCTCTTCGCCCCAAGCATTGTCAGAAGTAAATTCAGCAACATATTCTTTAATGCCTGCAATTACACCAACATGTTCTTTTTTAACATAGAAATATAGCGAGCGAGAAACTGGATAATCTCCAGCGGCGATATTCTCAAAAGTTGGAACAACTCCATCAACTACAGCGCCCTGTAAAGCATCGGCATTTTGATCAAGGAAAGAAAAACCAAATATCCCAACAGCTGCACTATTTGCTTCAAGCTTTTGAACAATTAAATTGTCATTTTCACCAGCATCAATATATGCGCCATCTTCACGAATATCGCCGCATAAATCTTCTTCTATACCTGTCTGGCAGGCTTCTTCCATTACTAATTCAACAAAAGCATCACGTGTGCCAGAAGTTGGAGGAGGACCAAGCACTTCAATTTTTTCGTTTGGAAGAGCGGGGTCAATTTGTGACCAATTGTCATACGGATTAGCAACAACAGCGCCATTAACAACGACATTTCTTGCAAGCGCTAAAAATATCTGCTCACGAGAAATATCAAAGGCAGGACCTGATTTTGCATTTGCTAACACAATACCATCAAAGCCAACTTTTACTTCAACAGCTGTTATGCCATTTGCGTTACATTTATCAATTTCACTATCTTTAATTTTGCGTGAAGCATTAGTGATGTCAGGTGTATTTTCGCCAACTCCTGCACAAAATAATTTCAATCCACCGCCAGAGCCAGTTGATTCAACAATTGGAGTTTGGAAGTCGCTTGTTTGCCCAAACCGCTCAGCAACAGCAGTTGCAAAAGGAAATACAGTTGATGAGCCAACGATTTGAATTTGATCGCGTGCGATAGCGCCTGTTGTGCCAAAAGCAGCAATAAGTGAAACAGCAGCAATGCTAGTGATAAATTTTAACTTCATAATATCCTCATTTGATTTATTTAAGTGGGGGGAATGTCCCTATTTATTAAATAATCAAGTTCAATGAAGCTAATATGTCAGTTTTATTACAGTTTTGTGACAGACATAAAATATATGCGTCTCACTTGTTTATAAGCACCTCAACATTTGTGCCTATATTTTCTTTTGACGTAATATTCATCATAGCACCATGTCTGTTTAGAATATGTTTGACGATAGCAAGGCCAAGCCCAGTGCCTTTTTTCTTGCGTGAGTTCTCGGCATCAACACGATAAAATCTTTCGGTTAATCGCGGAACATGATCCGCACTAATGCCAATCCCATAATCAATAATATTGACGCTATAATCAAACATATTGTCTTTTGAGCTTTTCTTTAGGTTTATGTTTATTTTTTTGCCGTCTGATCCATATTTAATTGCATTGTCAATTAGATTTTCAAAGACCTCAAATAATTCAGCCTCATCGGCCCTTATAATTATTGGCTCATTTGGCAGGTTGGTAATAATTTTCACATTGGCCGCTTTTGCCTGATTTTGCAGCGCTTCAACTACGGTTGCAAGCAGGTTAGAAAGGTTTACTTTTGATTTGGGTTTAATATTTTGCCGCAATTCAATGCGTGAAAGTGATAATAAATCATCAATCAGGTTGGCCATTCTGTCAGCTTGTGAGTGCATAATTTTTAAAAATCTCTCGCGTGCCTTTTTGTCATTTGCTGCTGGCCCTTCAATCGTTTCAATAAAACCAACTAAAGAGGTAAGCGGAGTGCGCAATTCATGAGAGGCATTGGCAATAAAATCGCTTCGCATAGCCTCACTTCGTTTTTGCTGGGTTAAATCACGCATGCTTAAAACTAAATAGGAGGGCTTTTGCCTTTGTAACCTCAATGAGGAAATAGATATATCAAACCAAGTTTCACCTATCCCGCTTTGATGAAGTTCAATAGTTTTGGAGTTGCCTGAGATTGTTACTTCTTCTATTGCGGCCATTAGCTCTGGGTTGCGAAATGAGAAAGCTATCGGATCTCCAAGTTTGGCACCAATAAATTGTTTTAAGCCAGCTTGGTTTATATATATTATTATAGCTTTTTGATTAAGAATAAAAATTGGATCACTCAAGGTTTCAGCAAAACGAAAAGCAATTTTTTGGCGTAAATTTTCAAATATTTCTTGATCGTTTGAAATTGGTAATAGCGCATTATCTCGTCTGCCAATGAACAAGCTAACCGCAACAATAAAAGCAAATGATATTATAGCAGCAACAAGGCTAATGGCGGAAGAAAAAACAAAAAATGCTAGTAAAATAAATATAGCTATCAATATAAAACGAGAATCATAAAGACGAACTTTCCAGCGTTCAATATCTTCTTGATTTTGTATTTTGTTTTTTAAATCCAGCATTAATTATCGTCTCATTGTTTATTTTGCTTGTTAAGCACGTTATTTCTCTTGCATATTACATATTATAATAAATCAAGCAAAATTGAATATTTAATATTTGAATAGAGAATAACAATGACGGCAAATACTCAACCAGATAGTTTTGATATAACTAATCCTGCTCTGCCTAAAGCAATCGATAAAAATGCTTTGACGTCGGGCAATTATCCTTATTCCAAAAAACTAAAGATGAAAATTTATGAAGAGCAGCTTGCTAACTTGCAGTGTGAGCTTGTTAAATTACAGGCGCATTTGCAAAAAAACGATGAGCGAATTGCAATTGTGTTTGAAGGGCGTGATGCAGCAGGCAAGGGTGGGGCAATTAAAAGCTATTTGCAAAATCTCAATCCCCGCCAAAATAAAATTATCGCCCTATCAAAGCCAAGTGATAGAGAAAAAGGGCAATGGTATTTTCAGCGTTATGTTAAACATCTTCCTGCAGCTGGTGAAAGCGCAATTTTTGATCGCTCTTGGTATAATCGCGCTGGAGTTGAGCCTGTTATGGGTTTTTGCACTAAGGAACAACATAAACATTTCCTAAAAGAAGCCCCTAGCTTTGAGCGCATGATTGTTGATGATAATATTCACCTGTTTAAATTCTGGCTTAATATTGGCAAGGAAATGCAGCAAAAGCGTTTTCATGCACGCGCTCATAATCCACTAAAAGTCTGGAAGCTTTCACCCATAGATTTAAAAGCCTTGGGTAAATGGGACGATTATACCATGGCCAGAAATGAAATGTTAAAAACCACCCATAGCAAGCATGCGCCTTGGCGGGTAATTTTAGCAAATGATAAACGCCGTGCCAGATTAGAAATAATCCGTCATATATTAGATAAATATGATTATGAAGGTAAAAATATAGATATAATTGGGCGGGCGGATAAAAAAATATCTCTAACAGCAAATCAATTCTTACGATCAAGAAGTTGCAATGATGAAGGATAATTTAAAAGAAACAAACCCTGTGATTGTCGAGAATTCAAAGGGAAAATCACAATTTATTTTTCTTTGTGACCATGCTTCAAACTGTATTCCAGATGAGTATAATAATTTGGGGCTGAATAAAGAAGAGCGATTAGCCCATATTGCTTGGGACCCTGGCTCACTTGCTGTTGCCCAAATATTATCTAAAC
>Ga0256839_1001725_pt1 | contig 25902 bp, 30 predicted proteins | sample 354166metaG_FD_185968 | JGI IMG/M metagenome (GOLD analysis project Ga0256839, IMG submission 185968) | Hydrothermal vent microbial communities from Mid Atlantic Ridge, Atlantic Ocean - 354-166 | ecosystem: Environmental > Aquatic > Marine > Hydrothermal vents | place: Atlantic Ocean: Mid... | reverse complement strand
CCCAAATTCCATTCGTTCTGCGGTACACTTTGGCATCGGCACAATCTCCCTGGATTTGTTTCAAAACCCCGATTTTATCGGCTCTCGGAGGTTGTGCCGACCCCTGCTTGGTGAAATATCCGGGCTAGGCCCAATTCCCGGGCGATGGCCAGGGCGGTGACCGGTTGGTCGCCGGTGATCATCTTGACCTGAATGCCGGCACGCCGGCACAGCCCGATGGCTTCCTTGACTTCCGGGCGGGGAGGGTCCATCAGGCCCACCAAGCTCAACAAGGTCAGCTTTGTGACGTATCCGAGCAGGCCGCTTTCCGGGTCGAACTGTGCTGCCGGTATTTCACCCCTGGCGGCCGCGAGAATGCGCAACCCTTGCGACGCCAGGCGTTCGTTGATTTCCATCCAGTTCCTTTTGTGTTTCTGTTCGAGGGGGTGAACCCCATCGGCGTCCAGGAATTCGGCGCTGCGTTCGAACACGACCTCCGGTGCACCTTTCACCAGCATGATCACCTTGTCGCCGCGGCGATGGAAGGTGGCCATGAATTTGTGGGCCGTGTCGAAGGGAATCTCGGCAATCCTTGGCCAATCCGGTTTCAACTGTTTGATGTTCAGCCCGGCCTTGGCGGCGAGAACCAGCAATGCGCCTTCCATCGGGTCACCGACAACCCGATCGGCGGTGAGGCTGGCATCGTTGCAGAGCGCAAAGGGCAAAATCGTTTCTGTCAGATCCTCCGCTTCACCGGTTTCAGGTTCGATCTTCCCGGTGGTGGAATACCCCTGTCCGCTGACCTTCCAGGTGCGACCGAGGGTGTAGAGTATCCGCGCGGTCATCTGATTGAGGGTCATGGTGCCGGTCTTGTCGGAACAGATCACCGTGGTACAGCCCAGGGTCTCCACGGCGGCCAGCCGTTTGACGATGGCCCGCTGCCTGGCCATGCGGTGCAGTCCCAGAGCCAGGGTGACGGTCACGACAGCGGGAAGGCCTTCGGGGATCGAAGCCACGGCCAGCGCGATAGCGGTGAAGACCATTTCACTCCAGGGCTGGCCGCGAAGCCACCCTCCCCCCAGCATCAGAATGACCACGATGCCGGCGATGACAGCCAGATACCTGCCCAATGAATCGAGCTGGATCTGCAAGGGGGTTTTTGCTTCTTCGGTTTCAGCCAGCATGGCGGCGAGGTGGCCGATTTCGGTTTCCATACCCGTGGCGGTGATAATCATTTCGGCCCGTCCCCGTGTCACGCTGGTATTCATGTACAGCATGTTGCGGCGGTCGGCCAGGGGCAGCCTTTCGGGAAGCGGGGCGGTGGTCTTGGTTACCGGATGGGATTCGCCGGTGAGAGAGGATTCGTCCACCTGGAGATTATGCGCTTGAATCACTCTTCCGTCTGCCGGAACCCGGTCACCGGCATCCAGGATCACGATGTCTCCCGGCGCCAGTTCGGTGGCCGGCACCATTTGTTTCTTGCCCTCCCGTCGTACCTCGGTCTCGGGAACCAGCATCGTCTTGAGTATGGCCAGGGATCGTTCGGCCCGGTACTCCTGATAGAATCCCAGCACGGCGTTGATGAAGACCACCGCCAGGATGATCAGGGCGTCGTCGAGGTCGCCAACGGCTCCCGCCAGGCCGGCGGCGCCGATGAGGATCAGGATCAACAGGCTCTTGAACTGACGAAACAGCAGCCGCCAGGCGGGGGTGGGGGGGGTCCAGCAGCCGGTTGGCGCCATGACGTTGCCGGCGCAGCTCGACCGTTCGTGGGTCGAGCCCCTTGGCAGGGTCCACCCCCAATTGCCGCGATACCTCTTCCGTGGTGATCGAATGCCACGGTGTGGGTTGGCCTGGCGCTTCCGGTTTCCTTTTTCTCACACGCATTCGAAATGACGGCAGCCAGGTTGATCAACAGCCTCCCACATCACCTGTTTTGTTCAGTGGCGCGATGAGGAGTATTCCTGTCGGGAACTCCCTGACTTCAGCGGGGCTGGCCGAGCTTCTGAAGAAGTACGGAACGGAGGTATTCCATTCTTTTCCGGTTGACCCCCAGATCGCTGTGCCCGACCCGGGATGCGGAGCGGAAATGAATCAGGCCGGCGTCAGGATCGATCAGGAATTCGACGTCGTCGGTAAAGCCGAATATTCGGGTGCGGAATTCCACCCGCAGATAATTCGTCTCGTCTTTGACCAGGGTACTGTTGGGGAGTGTGTGAATCATTTCCAGCAAGGTTTTTTTGGCTTGGCCAGGATCGCCGGAAAATTTTATGGGGGGAAGGTAATGGGTCTTGTCGTGGGGATTCGCCTGACTGGAGACGCAGTTGGGGGAGGGCGGGCAGGGAAGCAGCCGTCCTTCCTTGAGTCCCAGTGGCGGGCGGATATGGCTGTATTGGGCGAGCAACCATAAGGTGAAGGTGACGATGAGAAATATCAGGATTGCGGCACCCAGAATCATTTTCACATAGGCTCCAATCATGCAAGTATCCCCCTCGGCGATGGTTATGGATGTGTTTGCGCTCCATTCTACACTGCGTTCGGTGCCGGGGAAGCCGGAAACAGGGCCTGTCTGGCGGTATTGTGGATGGCCGTGACGGCCGGGTGTTTGAGCCGGCGTTCGAGGGAAATGACATAGAAGTGTTCCTGGACTTCCTCGGTCCGGCCGACGACTTCCAACTGATATTGCCGGCTGACTTCCTTTTCTATCACCGAAGGGGCGTAGAGGATGCCCGTCCCCGCTTGCCCGAAGACTTTCATCAGGGCGCTGTCATCGAATTCTCCGATCACCTGGGGGTGGATGTCCAGGCGCTCGAACCAGCTGATTAGTCTTCCCCGCATGGCCGAATGCGGTGTGGCCAGCAGCATGGGGGCACCGTCCAGGCAACGGGGAAAGTCCGTTGACCGAAGCTTCAGGGAGGGGGCGGCGAAGAAACTGGTGCCGCACTCGCCCAGCAGGTGGCTGAACGCCTTGACGGGGGTGTCGGCGGCCAGGGGCTGGTCGCTCAGAATCAGGTCCAGTTTATGGGCCGCCAGTCCGGTGATGAGGTTTTCCAGCCGGTCTTCCTGGCAGTGGAGTTTGTAGCTGTCCGCCAGCAGGAGGGCGGGTTGTATCAGGCGATAGGCGATCAGTTTGGGCAGAAAATCGGTGATCCCGACGGAAAAGCGCCTCGGCTGCCGGGTGTTGTGGTGGCTGATCACCTCCGTCAATTCTTCGCCCAGGGAGAAAATCTGGTCGGCGTAATCGAAAACAATTTTTCCCTTGTCCGTCAGGGATAACCCCCTTCCTTCCCGCCGCAGCAGTTTGATGCCCATACGTTCCTCCAGGGTCTGGATCTGGCTGCAGATGGTCTGGGGGGTCAGGTGCAGCCGTTCGGCCGCGCGTGTCAGGCTGGCTTCCTGGGCCGTGACCCAAAAATAATGCAGATGTTTGTAGTTCAGGCGGGTGCTCATGGGTTTTCTGATATATCGAAGCAATGTCCATGTATTTTCGAATTTTACATCATACGAAATTCGTTATCTTTTAAATCATCTTCCTGAACTTCCATGAGTGCCAAATCATGAGCCTGTCGCGCCCCGGCAACGATGACGACTTCAGTGTGTGGAAGAACCTCAGCCACGACATTCCCGCCGGCGTCGTCGTTTTCCTGGTGGCCGTTCCCCTGTGCCTGGGAATCGCCCTGGCCTCCGGGGCACCCCTGGCGTCCGGGATCATCGCGGGATTCATCGGCGGCTTGGTGGTTCCCCTGATCAGCCGTTCCCCTCTGGGGGTTTCCGGTCCGGCCGCCGGGCTGGCGGTGATCGTTTACGAGGCCGTGGAGCGGCTCGGATTCCAGGCTTTCCTGCTGGCGGTGGTGATCGCCGGCATCCTCCAGATGGCGCTGGGTTTCCTGCGGGCGGGGATCATCGGCTACTATTTCCCCTCCTCGGTCATCACCGGCATGTTGTCGGGGATCGGAATCATCATCTTCCTCAAGCAGATTCCCCATGCCGTGGGGTACGATGCCGATTGGGAAGGGGATATCGGGTATGTGGAGCCGGGTGGAGAGACCACCTTGTCCGCCCTGGTGGACATGACCAACGCCCTCCATCCGGGCGCCATCGTGATCGCGGTGGTGTCTCTGGCCATCCTGATTCTGTGGGACCGGCCGTTCATGACCCGGTTGCGGATTTTTCAGCTGATCCAGGGGCCACTGGTGGCGGTGGTGGTGGGGATCTTTCTCAATCTCGGCTTTCAGCGTTTCGCGCCCGCTTTGGTTCTGGGGGCGGAGCACCTGGTCCAGCTTCCCCTGGCCGATGGCTGGAGTGGGCTGCGGGAATTTTTCACCTTCCCCGATTTTCACGCCTATGACGATAAGGCCATCTATACCGCGGCGGTGACGATCGCCATCATCGCCAGTCTGGAGACATTGTTGTGTGTGGAGGCGGCCGACAAACTCGACCCCTTCAAACGGGTGACGCCCACGAACCGGGAATTGGTTGCCCAGGGTGTGGCCAATACCGTTTCGGGCCTGATAGGGGGGCTGCCTATCACCCAAGTGATCGTGCGAAGTTCCACCAATATTCTGGCCGGCGCGCGGACCAAGGCCTCCGCTTTCATTCATGGCCTGCTGTTGTTGGTGTCGGCCTTGTTGTTTCCCCATGTGCTCAATTTGATCCCCCTCGCCACCCTGGCGGCGATCCTGTTCGTGGTGGGGTACAAACTGGCCCGGCCGCAGTTGTTTGTACGGATGTACCGCGCCGGCTGGTATCAGTTCATTCCCTTCATGGTGACGATTCTGGGGCTGGTGTTCACCGATTTGCTGATGGGGGTGGGCATCGGCATGGTCACGGCCCTGTTTTTCATCTTGCTGGAGCACTACAAGTGCGGGGTCTATCTGCACGAATCCCACCATGACAACCGGTACCACCTCAAACTGTCCGAGCAGGTGACCTTCCTCAACAAGGCCAATCTGCTGAGAACGCTGGACCGGATTCCCCCCCGTTCGGAGGTCGTCATCGATGGGTCGGACACCCGTTATATCGACTACGATGTGCTGGAGATCATCGAAAACTTCAGGGCCGAGGCGGCGGCCAAGCACATCGGCCTGAAGCTGGTCGGACTGCCCGTGGAAGGGAGCCTGCCTGCTGGAAGCCGGATTCCTGTTTCTTCATCCACTACAAATAAAAGCCATGAAACTTCTGAAACACCTGTTTGAAAACAATCGCCGTTGGGTCGAAAGCGTCGAAAGGGATAATCCCGGTTTTTTCGAGCGTCTGTCCCGGGGGCAGTCGCCGGAGTATCTGTGGATCGGTTGTTCCGACAGCCGGATTCCCGCCAACGAGGTAGTTGGGTTGCTGCCAGGCGAGCTGTTCGTTCACCGCAACGTGGCCAACCTGGTCATTCACACCGACATGAGCCTGCTTTCGGTGGTTCAGTACGCGGTGGAGGTACTCAAGGTCAAGCATATCATCGTCTGCGGTCATTATGGTTGTGGTGGGGTCATCGGGGCGATGAAGGGGGATTCTCTGGGTTTGATCGACAACTGGCTGCGCTTCATTAAGGATATTTATCATCGTAACGGGGCATTACTGGATGAACTACCGGAGGACAAGCGGGCGGACAGGCTCTGCGAGTTGAACGTGATTCAGCAGGTGGCCAATCTGGCCCATACCACCATCGTCCAGGATGCCTGGCAGCGGGGACAGCGTCTCGCTGTCCATGGCTGGATCTACGACATCAAGGATGGTTTGCTGCGGGATATGGATGTTTGCATCAGCGCACCGGATCAACTGAATGAGATCTACCGCATGGAGGTGGTTATCGATTGAGTCGCCGGCCGGGTTCTTGGGCAGGCAGTCCACGCCGGCTTTACTGTCGGTGCAGTTTTCAAACCGGCGCGCCTGCCTCCTGAATGAAAGCCTTGCCTGCTCGAATGGCGTGTGCTTTGCTGGTTTGGATAGATCAGGGTGAAGCGTTTCGCCATTCTTCAAGCATTTTGTTCACTTCCATGTCGAGCATGCGTTGAATCAAGGCGGTCTTGAAGCCGACGGTTCTTTCCAGGGCGATGAAGTAATTTTCGAAATAACCGTCGGCGATCAGGCCCGTGACGACATCGGTCACTCTCTTGAAGGCGCCGAACAATTCCTCGGCTTCCGCCGGTGGGAGGGTTTCCAGGCATTTGCCGAGGAACAATTGTTGTATCCGGCTCATCATGCCAATCAGAAAGATATTGGAAACTCCCCGTTTGATATGTACCAGCCCCACGAACCATTGGTGTTGCCACCACTCCTCCGTGATGTTTCCCGCTACGAGTCCTTGATACCAGTCCCGCAGCATTTGTTCCCTTTTTTCGCGCTCGCCTTCGGAGAAGACGCTGGCCGTGGGGGGGTAGGAAAACAGGGTGTCGTAGAATGCCTGAACGACGATTTCTGTCCAGGCGGTTGTTGTTTCTCTGTGGGTGGACAGGATTTTGGGATCTTGCCCGGAATATCCTGTCAGAACGAACAAGTGTTCCAGAATCTCGTTCAGATGGGAAGTCGCGTCGTTATTCATCTGCGTAGCTCCTTGATATCGCCGGAGGTTGACTTATATCAGCCTGGAGATTTGCTCGGCCGCGCGTTTGACATCCAGGAAGATCAGCCCCAGTTTGGCTTGGGGCTTTGCCAGAACGGTCAGGACGGCCTCTTTGCCCGCATGAATCATGAGAACGAATCCGTTGTCCCCCTTGATTAACACCTGATCCAGTTCTCCCCGGCTCAGTTCTTGGGCGGTTCGGTCACCCAATGACAGCATGGCGGCGCTCATGGCCCCGACCCGGTCTTCGTCCATGCCTTGAGGGAGGAGCGCGGCCATCATCAGGCCGTCGGTGGAAACGATGCCCGAGGCTTCGATATCGGCGGAAGAGCCATTGAGTTCCATTAGAACGGATGTCAACATGTCTGCTCGCATGTTTTTTCTCCAAAGTGATTTTGTGATGGGTGGAAGGGAAGGTATGGGGTCGATATAAACCCATGGTCAACCAGATTATAGATTGAGGTTACGGTTATTCAAGGTTCCATGATCCCGGAATTCTGGTCGGTGCATGGCGGGGCTGGTTGGCCGAAAGCTTGAAAAGCCTTGACAGCCAAGGGGGCGGGCTGTCAAGGTTATCGCTTTTATCCGGTAGCGCCGATTTCGGATTCTTCTGGATCGTCAAGACGCGATCGAGCCGATTTGAGGAAGATCGTGGCCTTGCGGGATCTGAAATCAGCACAATGACTCAATCCATGGCCCAATATTTCCAGATTCATCCAATCAACCCCCAGCCACGCCTGATCAGGCGGGCGGTCGAGATCCTTCGGGAAGGGGGCGTGATCGTCTACCCCACCGATTCTTCCTGTGCCCTGGCCTGCCGTCTTGACGACAAGCGCGCGCTTGAGCGAATCAGGCGTATCCGCCACCTGGGAGAGAAACACAACTTCACCCTGGTCTGCCGCGATCTTTCCCAAGTGGCGCAATTCGTCAGGGTGGGAAGCCAGGCCCATCGATTGATCAAAGCCTTGACGCCAGGGCCGTATACATTCGTTCTGAAGGCCACCAAGGAGGTTCCGCGACGCTTCCAGCATCCCAGCCGCAAGACGGTGGGGATCCGGATTCCGGATCACCCCGTGGCCCAGGCGATTTTGCAGGAATTGGACCAGCCGGTCTTCAGTACCACATTGATCCTTCCAGGAGAAACCCGGGCGCTGGAGGATCCGGTCGAAATCCGTGAGCGGCTGGAAAAACAGGTGGATCTGGTCATCGATTCGGGCGTCATCCCTTATGAGCCGACCACGATTATCGTGCTGAGTGACGATTTGCCGGAGGTGGTTCGTCGTGGCAAGGACGATGGGCGTCTACAATCGTTGTTGGGATAGAGAGGTACGATGGAAGAACTGACTCTGGCGCAGAAAATAGCGGTTTGGGTGTTGCCGATCCTGTTTGCGATCACTTTGCATGAAGTGGCGCATGGATGGCTGGCCTGGCTGTTGGGGGACGACACCGCCAAGCGGCTGGGGCGCCTGTCCCTCAATCCCTTGCGTCATGTCGACCCGGTCGGAACCGTGGCGGTGCCTTTGGTGATGATGTTGCTGGGGGGATTCATTTTCGGTTGGGCCAAGCCGGTGCCAGTGGACTTCGAGAGATTACGGAACCCCAAGCGGGACATGGCGCTGGTCGCCCTGGCAGGTCCCGGCGCGAATCTGCTGATGGCGTTGATATGGGCCCTGTTGGCCAGGTTCGGGGTGTGGCTGGAATGGCCTTATGTCTCCGTCCCGCTCATTTACATGGGGGCTGCCGGTATCTTTTTCAATTTGATCCTGATGATCTTGAATCTTCTGCCAGTGCCCCCCCTGGATGGCGGGAGGGTGCTGGTGGGCGTGCTGCCAAACCGATGGGCCGCCATGGTGTCGCAGCTTGAACCCTATGGCATGCCCATCCTGCTGCTGCTTCTTGTCAGCGGAATGCTGGGCAGGATACTGGGGCCTGTGATCTACGCCATGCAAGGGCTCTTCTTCTCCCTGGCCGGGTTGTCATGACCGCCGCCGAGGTGATCGCGACCGTCCACGGCAGCCCCCTGACCGATCTGCCGGAGAATCTTTATATTCCGCCGGAAGCGCTTCGGGTCATCCTGGAGGAGACTTTCGAAGGGCCGATGGATTTGCTGTTGTATCTCATCCGCCGCCGAAACCTGGATATCATGGCGGTTTCGATCGCCCAAGTGACCGAACAGTACCTGGACTATATCTCGCTGATGGAAGGGATGAAGATCGAGCTGGCGGCTGAATATCTGTTGATGGCGGCGCTGTTGGCGGAGATCAAGTCCCGCCTGCTGTTGCCTCGCCCGGCCTCTTGCGAGGCGGAAGAGGAGGATCCGCGGGCCGAACTGGTGCGCCGGCTCAAGGAGTACGAAAAAATGAAGCGTGCCGCATCGGCGCTCGATGGCCTTCCCCGTATGGGCCGCGACTCATTTCCCGCCTGTCCCGATCTGGATTTGCCGCCCAGGCCGAAGGTGCTGCCGCAAATCACCGTGGAGGAGCTTGCGGCCGCGTTTCGCAAGGCGCTGACCCGGGCCGAGCGGATCAAGAGTCATCCTGTCGCCCGGGAGGCGTTGTCGGTACGGGAGCGAATGAGCAGGATTCTCGACCGCCTGGGGGAAGGCGATGTGGTGGCGTTCGAAAATCTTTTCGAGCTGCGGGAAGGCCGGGCGGGTGTGGTGGTGACGTTCCTGGCCTTGTTGGAACTGTGCAAGGAGGGCTTGGTGGAGGTATTGCAGGCCGGACCCTTGATGCCGCTCAGGATTCAGGCCCGATAACGATAGGGGGAGCGAGGTGACACTCAAGCAGATCGTCGAGGCTCTGCTGCTGGCCTCTCCCGAGCCCCTCGAACTGAGGCAACTGGTGTCGCTGCTGGAAGAGGAAGGTCCCAGCCGCGAGGAGCTGGAAACCATTCTCCAGGAACTGGCGTCAGACTATCGGGGCCGGGTGCTCGAGCTGATCCGGGTGGCGGGCGGCTGGCGTTTTCAGCTGCGGCGGGAAATGGCGCCGTGGGTTGGCAGACTCTTTCCGGAGAAGGTGGGCCGTTACTCCAGGGCCCTATTGGAAACGCTGGCGATCATCGCCTATCGTCAACCGGTCACCCGGGGCGATATCGAGGCGATCCGCGGCGTGGCCGTCAGCAGCCATATTATGCGTACCCTGCAAGACCGGGAATGGGTCAAGATCGTGGGGCACAAGGAGGTTCCCGGACGCCCGGCGCTGTACGCCACCACTGAAAATTTCCTGAATGATTTCAATCTGCAGTCGCTCAGTCAACTGCCCCCCGTTTCCGTGGAAGAGGATGAGAAAACCGAAGAACAGAGAGAAACCGAAGCGGTACGCGCCACCGCCTGACCATCAGGTTGAAACGAGTTTGCCCGATGGCGAGCGGCTGCAGAAGGTTCTGGCCCATGCGGGGCTGGGATCACGCCGCCAGATCGAGCAGTGGATCCGGGACGGCAAGGTCCAGCTCAACAAACGGCCCGCCAGGCTGGGGGACCGTTGGCACAAGGGGGATCTGGTCCAGCTGGGACGCAAGGTGATCCAACTGGAGAGGCGGCTGGAGGCGCCCCTCAGGGTGCTCGCCTATCACAAACCTGTGGGCGAGATCGTCACCCGCCGCGATCCCCAGGGGCGGCCCACGGTTTTCAGGCGTTTGCCCAGATTGCCCAAGGGGCGCTGGATCGCCATCGGCAGGCTCGACATCAACACCGAGGGATTGCTCTTGTTCACCAATCAAGGAGAGCTGGCCAACAAAATGATGCATCCGTCACGGGAGCTGGAGCGCGAGTATGCGGTGAGAATCTATGGCCGGGTGACGGACGAGATGTTGGAGCGGTTGCGGGAGGGGGTCGAACTGGAGGATGGCCCGGCGCGCTTCGATGCCATCGAAGCGGCGGGAGGCGAAGGTGCCAATACGTGGTTCAAGGTGATCCTGAAAGAGGGACGCAACCGGATCGTGCGGCGTCTCTGGGAATCGCAAGGGGTGACGGTGAGCCGTTTGATCCGGGTCCGTTACGGACCTTTGATGCTGCCTGCCGGTCTCAAATCGGGGCATGTGCAGGCGCTGTCCCCGGAGGAAATCGAAAAGCTCGAGATCGAGCTGAAACTTGCGGAATGAAACGAATCGCCCTCAAGCTCGAATACGATGGCAGTCGTTATGCCGGCTGGCAGTATCAGATCCATAGTCCTTCCATTCAGGAAGCGGTGGAAAGCGCCCTGAGTCGTATCGCCACTCATCCGGTACGGGTCGTCGCCGCCGGGCGCACCGATTCAGGCGTGCACGCCTGGGAACAGATCGTCCATTTCGATACGCCGGTGGAGCGGCCCGAGCGTGCCTGGGTCATGGGCGCCAACACACACCTGCCTCCCGATGTGCGGATCCTTTGGGCCCGGCCGGTTTCGAAGGATTTCCATGCCAGAAGCCAAGCCATCGCCCGCTGGTACCGTTACCGGATTCTCAATCGCAAGGTGGCTTCGGCGTTGTTGCGCGATCAGGTCACGTGGCACCACCGCCCCATGGATGTGGAGCCGATGCGGGCGGCGAGCCGGTATTTGCTGGGCGAGCACGATTTTTCCTCCTTCAGGGGGCCTTACTGTCAATCCAGGAGTCCTTTCAGGCGGGTCTATTTGCTCGATATCCAGCGGGAAGGGGACGAACTCACCATCGATGTCGTTGCCAACGCCTTCTTGCACAACATGGTGCGTAATATCGCCGGGGTGCTGATGGCTGTCGGCGGCGGGAAGTATCCGCCGGAATGGGCCGGGGAAGTCCTGGCGGCGCGCGACCGTCGTGCCGGCGGGATCACCGCCCCGCCCGGCGGTTTGTATTTCGCCGGAATCTGGTATCCTGAAAAGTTCGGTTTGCCGAGGCAGCCGATTTTCCGGCGCTTGCCTCGGGGTTTGAAAAGGATCGAAGAGGAGCGGGATTTTGCCGAGAATCCGGGTTAAAATCTGCGGGTTTACCCGTATCGGGGATGCGGTGGCGGCGGCCGAAGCCGGCGCCGATGCCATCGGTCTGGTGTTCTATCCCCCGAGTCCCAGGCATGTCAGTGTGGAACAGGCCCGGGCGATCGTGGATGCCTTGCCTCCCTTCGTGACCACCGTGGGCCTTTTCGTGGATGAAACACCCGCCGGGATAGAAGCGGTGCTGCGGCGGGTGCCGCTGGATCTGCTGCAGTTTCATGGCGGCGAGAGCCCCGGGCAATGCGAGCGTTTCGATCGCCCCTACATCAAGGCGATCCGGATGGCCGAGGGGGTGGATCTGGCGCTCGAGGCGAAACGGTATCGGCGGGCACGGGGGTTGCTGCTGGACGCCTGGCATCCGGAGGTTCCCGGCGGCACGGGTGAACGGTTCGATTGGCGGCGGATTCCGGGTGACCTTCCGCTCCCGGTCATATTGGCGGGGGGGTTGACGCCGGCCAATATCGGTGAGGCGATCCGGGCGGTGCGGCCTTTCGGGGTGGACGTCAGTTCCGGGGTCGAAAGCGGGAAGGGAATCAAGGATCAGGATAAAATGGCAGCATTGATTGAAGAGGTGACTCATGGCGACTGCACCCGAGCAGCTTGAAAACTATCGCTATCCCGACGAGCGTGGCCACTTCGGCCGCTATGGAGGGATATTCGTGGCCGAGACGTTGATGTATCCTCTGGAGGAACTCGACCAGGCCTATCGGACGTATTTACAGGACCCGGCTTTCCTGGACGAACTGGATCGCGATCTCAAGGATTATGTCGGCCGTCCTTCCCCTTTGTATTACGCCGAGCGCTGGAGCCGCGAGCTGGGCGGGGCGCAGATCTGGCTGAAGCGCGAGGATCTCAATCACACCGGGGCGCACAAGGTCAACAATACCATCGGTCAGGCGTTGTTGGCCAGGCGGATGGGCAAGAAGCGGGTGATCGCCGAGACCGGCGCTGGTCAGCATGGGGTGGCGACGGCGACGGTGGCGGCCAGGTTGGGCCTGGAATGTGTGGTTTACATGGGTGAGGTGGATGTGGAGCGGCAGAAGCTCAACGTTTACCGCATGTCGCTTCTGGGCGCCGAGGTGCGCCCGGTCTCTTCCGGCTCCAAAACCCTCAAGGACGCGCTCAACGAGGCCCTGCGCGATTGGGTCACGCATGTGGACGATACTTTCTATATCATCGGCACCGTTGCCGGCCCCCATCCCTATCCCGCCATGGTGAGGGATTTTCAGTCGGTGATCGGCCGCGAGGCCAAGCAGCAGATCCTCGAACAGGCGGGACGGCTTCCCGACGCTTTGGTGGCTTGTGTGGGAGGCGGGTCCAACGCCATCGGTCTTTTCTATCCTTTCCTCGAGCATGAGCAGGTGGCCCTGTACGGGGTCGAGGCGGCGGGGCTGGGGATCGAAACCGGCAAGCACTCCGCCCCCCTGTGTGCGGGGCGGCCGGGGGTGTTGCACGGCAACCGGACCTATCTGATGGAAGACGACGACGGCCAGATCATCGAGACCCACTCCATCTCCGCCGGTCTCGATTATCCCGGGGTGGGGCCGGAACATGCCTGGCTCAAGGACAGTGGCCGCGCTCAATACGTCAACATCACCGATGACGAGGCGCTGGAGGCGTTTCACAGCCTGACCCGGATCGAGGGAATCATGCCCGCCCTCGAATCCAGCCATGCGCTGGCCTATGCGATGCAGTTGGCGCCGCGGATGGACAGGGATCAGATCATGATCGTCAACGTGTCCGGGCGCGGTGACAAGGATATCCATACCGTGGCGGAGAGAGAGGGGTTGAAACTGTGAGCCGGATTGAAACTGTCTTCGGGCGTTTGGCCCAAAGTGGCCGCAAGGCCTTGATTCCATTCATTACTGCGGGCGATCCCGACCCGGAGTTCACCGTGCCGATGCTTCACGCCATGGTCGATGCCGGGGCGGACATTCTGGAGCTGGGCGTTCCTTTTTCCGATCCCATGGCCGATGGTCCCGTGATCCAACGGGCGTCGGAGCGGGCTTTGGCGCATCGTGTCTCCCTGCGCCAAGTGCTGCGGATGGTCGCCGAATTCAGGCGCGGTGACGACACGACCCCGATCGTGCTGATGGGGTATCTCAATCCCATCGAATGCATGGGATACGGCGCGTTTGCCGAAGCGGCGAAAGAGGCAGGGGTGGACGGTGTTCTGACGGTGGATCTGCCGCCCGAGGAAGCGGAAGACGAAATGTTGCCGTTGCTGTACGGGGCGGGCATAGATCCTGTCTTTCTACTGGCCCCCACCAGTACGCCGGAACGCATCGAGAAGGCGGACCGGCTGGGGAGGGGATATCTTTATTATGTTTCCCTGAAGGGGGTGACCGGGGCGGGCCATCTGGATATCGAGGAGGTGACCCGCAAGGTTGCCGGGATTCAGGCGCTGGCGGAATTGCCTGTGGGTGTCGGTTTCGGGGTCAAGGATCCCGAAACCGCCGCCCGCATGGCCGGCCTGGCGGACGCGGTGGTGGTGGGGAGCGCCCTGGTGAGGAAGATAGAGGAACACGCCGGAGACGCGTGCCGGGCAAGGGAAGAGATCACGGCGCTGCTGGCGGCGATGCGCCGGGCGATGGATGAGGAGGTGACCTTGGCATGAGTTGGTTTCAGAAACTGGTTCCGGCGCGTATCCGCACGGAGGGCAGCCGCAGGGGTGCGGTGCCGGAAGGTTTGTGGAGCAAGTGTCCCGCCTGCAGCGCCATCCTTTACAAGGCCGAGCTGGAAAGGAACCTGGAGGTTTGCCCCAAGTGCAATCACCACATGCGCATATCGGGCCGCAGACGGTTGCATTTGTTTCTCGATTCCCAGGAGCGGGAAGAAATCGGAAAGGCGCTGCGTTCCTCGGATCCGCTGAAGTTCAAGGACACCAAGAAATACAAGGACCGGCTGTCGCAGGCGCAAAAGACGACCGGCGAAACCGATGCCCTGGTGGTGGTGCGTGGCTTGTTGAAAGGTCAACCCCTGGTGGCCGCGGCATTCAATTTCGCCTTCATGGGGGGCTCCATGGGCTCGGTGGTGGGTGAAAGGTTCGTCCGGGGTGTGCATCGGGCGCTGGAAGAAAAAATTCCTTTGGTGGTCTTTTCCGCCAGTGGCGGGGCGCGGATGCAGGAATCCCTGCTGTCGCTGTTCCAGATGGCCAAGACTTCCGCGGCTCTGGCGCGCCTCTCGGGGGCGGGGCTTCCTTTCATTTCGGTCATGACCGATCCCACCATGGGAGGGGTGTCGGCCAGTCTGGCGATGCTGGGGGATCTCAATATAGCCGAACCCAATGCTCTGATCGGTTTCGCCGGTCCCCGGGTGATCGAACAGACGGTCCGTGAGACATTGCCGGAGGGATTTCAAAGGAGTGAATTTCTTCTGGAGCACGGGGCGCTCGACATGATCGTCGACCGGCGCGATCTTCGGGACACCATCGCCTCTTTGCTGGCTATTCTGACTCACGCCGAGGAAAGCCGGAAAACGCCGGCGCCTGAATCCCCGGCGGAGGAAACCGAAGTGGGCGCCGAAGCGATGCCCCCGCCGCAAGGGGATGACGAGGGTGCCGGAGAAGACCAGTAGGCGCTTCGATCACCTGAACGATTGGCTGGCGTGGCAGCAGACCCTGCACCCGCGGAAGATCGATCTGGGGCTCGAGCGGGTGAAACGGGTCTTCGCCGCGCTTCGGCCGGATTATCTGCCGCCTGTCACGGTGACGGTGGGCGGAACCAACGGCAAGGGTTCCTGTATCGCTTTTCTCGAGGCCATTCTGCGTGCCCAGGGGGTCAGCACCGGTTGCTACACTTCCCCCCATATTCTGCGCTATAACGAACGTATCCGGATAGATGGCCGCCCTGTCGCCGACGAAAGGATTTGTCATGCCTTCGCCCGCATCGATGCGGTGCGGGGGGATTCCACCCTCAGTTTCTTCGAGTTCGGTACCCTGGCGGCGCTCGACCTGTTCGCTCAGGCGGGGGTGGAGGTGCAGTTGCTCGAGGTGGGATTGGGCGGCCGGCTGGATGCGGTCAACATCATCGATGCCGATGTATCGATCATCACCAGTATCGATATCGATCACAAGGGTTGGCTCGGCGAGACCCGGGAGGCCATCGGGAAGGAGAAAGCGGGCATATTGCGTGCGGACCGGCCCGCGGTGATCGGTGACCGGAAACCTCCCGCCACTTTGTTGGAACATGCGCACAAATTGAACGTGCGGCTGCAAAGGATCGGCCGCGATTTCGACCATCGTTGTCATGAAACGGGCTGGGACTGGTTCTGTGGGGATCGCGTGTTGCAAGCTCTCCCCTTTCCCGCCCTGGCGGGGAAGCAGCAGCTGGACAACGCCGCGACCGTCATCGCCGCCGTGCGGGCGCTGGCCCTCCGGCTCGAGGTCAGTGAATTCGCAATACGCGCGGGATTGGAAAAGGCCCGCCTTTCGGGGCGCTATCAGCGGATTCCCGGGCGGCCGGAGATCTTGCTCGATGTGGCCCACAATCCCCAGGCGGCGGGGCTGTTGGCCGAATTTGTCCGGGCCCGTTATCCGGGGAGACGGGTTCTGGCGCTTTTTGCGGTGATGGCCGACAAAGACGTGGCAGGGATTCTGTCGCGGATGAAGGGGGTGGTGGACTCGTGGGCCCTGGCGCCATTGCCGGGAAACCCCCGGGTGGCGGACGAATCCACGTTGCTCGAAGCGTTCATGGCGGTCGGCCTGGACAGGCCTTACAGCGGCTTCAGCGATTGGAAACAGGCTCTGGAGAAGCTCGTGTCCCAAGCCGGAGCGGACGATCTCATCCTCGTTTTCGGTTCCTTTTTCCTGATTGCGGAGTTTCTGGCGGACCATGGACATTAAACTCAAAAGGCGGCTCGCGGGGGGGGCTGTATTGGTGCTGCTGGCCGTCATCTTCGTGCCGATGCTGTTTGAAGATGCCTTGCAGCATGAGGCTTCCACCATGGAACCCTTTCCAGCCCAAGCGGTTTTGCAACCGCCGGAGAACGCCGCTCTCCCTTCCGTTTCCGCCGGCCCGCCCGCTTCCGCGGCGCCGAAAATCCCCCTGCCTTCTACCTGGGCGGTTCAGGTCGGGAGTTTCAGCAGTCCCGACAATGCCAGGGCCTTGGTGGCGCAATTGAAAGCGAAGGGGTTTGCCGCATTCGTCGTGCAGCCTGCCGCTGGCGGCAAGCCCTTGTACCGGGTCCGTGTGGGGCCTGTGCTGGAAAAGGAAAGGGCCGCCGCGCTGGGTGAATTGATTCACAAGCAAACGGGTTTGAAAGGATTCGTGGTTTCCCATCCCTGATCGTCCAATCCCCGTCCCGCGTTTTCAGTCTGCTCGCATGGAGTATGCGTAGCGTTCATCCCGACTCTTTGGCGGAGCCAAGTGGTAGAGGTAAGGCCCCGTAGTGGATTCCTCTATTCATCCTGGTTTTTCCAGATGTCTGGTATTTCTCCCTCATGGTTGAGTTTTGCCCGATTTCCACAGAAGCGGTCAAAAGCTTCACGGCTGTTTTCAAATCCTTGCTTTCCTGCCAGTTCCCATGGACGTTCGCATCGTCCTGTCTCGTTACACCAGATGTAACCGGCCGATGGGATACAGCCGTGTTCATCGCGGTCACTTCCTGCCGGTTTGATATCGGGGGGGCGTGCTTCTTCTTCGCCAGCAAGCCTCTCCATCTTGATAAGGCTGCTTTCAACGGCGCCAAAGCCAGCGCTCATAGTAGTGGCAGAAGCGGCTAAAACAGCAAATGAAACGAAAACTACTTGGTGTTTGAGCATGGATTTATCTCCCCTTGGAGCAGATGTAATTTAGATGCGTCGACATGTTCTAAGAGATTGGCCGATCTGAATGGTCTTGTTCAATGGGGAAGTTACCATAACAATTCCACGGGGCCAGCATTTTTCCACTGGAGTTCACGAAGGGGATTGGACCAGCGGCCCCGCTTCGAAAAATGTCGTGAATGTATTGAATATATTCTTGTAGGCGACCGGTGGGGCTTGCTCCCGCCGTGGCTTCCGGGCTTATTATTTACTATATATTTACAAATAGTGTACTTATTGAATTTTTGTTTTTTGTATCTATAATAATATTGTCTTCTATCTTTAGAACGTAAGTGAGGTAGCGAAACGATGAAGAAAGTGATGTTGGGTGTCGCTTTGTGGCTGGGACTCGCCGGTATGGCGGCTGCCCAGGATCCGGCCAAGGTGGCCGAGGATGTGGTGGCGAAATGGAATTCGGTCTTGCGGCAGGGAGGGGGTATCAACGCCTTGATGCAGTTGTATGCCAAGGATGCCAAAGTGCTTCTTCCCAACGGGGAGATGGCCGGCGATGCGAAGGAAATCAGGGAATTCTGGTGCCGGTTGCTGGCCCGCCGCGGCAAGAAATATGAAATGGATCTGGAAGATGTGATCTATGCCAAGGATGATACGGTGGTTTCCACCCTGCGCTGGTCGGAGCTGGATGGGGGAATGAAATATTCCTACGACGGCGTGATCTACAACGTCTTCAAGCGCCAGGCCGATGGCAGCTGGAAAGCCCAGGTTCAGCGTTGGAACTGATCGGAATTTGACACAGCGATAAAACGAGCGTCGTTCCATTGGGGAACCGCAGAAGAAAGGGCCCGGCTGAAAGGAGCCGGGAAACCTTTCCAAGCGGTTTTTTTATGCGCTTTCCTTTTCCGTCTGCCTGCCATAATGACTGGCGACATACTTTTCGACGATGGCCTGGAATTCCTCGGCGATGTGGTCGCCTTTCAGGGTGACGGTCTTCTGCCCGTCCTCGTAGACGGGTGCCACGGGGGTTTCGCCCGTTCCGGGCAAGCTGATGCCGATGTTGGCGTTCTTGCTTTCCCCCGGCCCGTTCACGACACATCCCATGACCGCCACGTGCATTTCTTCCACCCCGGGGTAACGCTCCTTCCATTGCGGCATCTTTTCCCTGAGATAGTCCTGGATCTGTTGGGCCAGTCGTTGAAAATAATCGCTCGTCGTGCGGCCGCAACCGGGGCAGGAAATGACCATCGGGGTGAAGGATCTCAGCCCCATGGTTTGCAGTATCTCCTGGGCCACCACCACTTCCTTGGTGCGGGAAGCGCCAGGTTCCGGTGTCAGTGAGATCCGGATGGTGTCTCCGATTCCCTGTTGCAGCAACACAGCCAGGGCGGCGGTCGAGGCAACGATGCCTTTGGTGCCGATGCCCGCTTCGGTCAGCCCCAGATGCAAGGCGTAGTTGCAGCGTCCGGCCAGATCCTGATAGACGGCGATCAGTTCCTGGACACCGCTCATCTTGCAGGAAATGACGATCTTGTCGGCGCCCAGGCCCAGTTCCTCGGCCCTGGCCGCACTCTCCAGCGCCGAAGTGACCACGGCGTCGCGCATCACCTCGTCGAGGTCGCGGGGGTTCGCCGATTGAGCGTTTTCATCCAGCAAGCGGGCGAGCACCGATTGATCGAGGCTTCCCCAGTTGACGCCGATCCGGACCGGTTTGTCATACCGGATGGCAAATTCGATCATCTGGGCGAATTGAGGATCGCGTTTCGTTCCCCGCCCCACGTTGCCGGGATTGATCCTGAACTTGGCCAGCGCTTCGGCGCAGCCGGGATATTTGTCCAGGAGCTTGTGACCATTGAAGTGGAAATCCCCTACCAGAGGAACGTCACAGCCCACTTGATCCAGGCGCTCACGGATTTTCGGCACGGCGGCCGCCGCTTCCTCGGTGTTGACGGTGATCCGGACGATTTCCGAGCCGGCGCGGGCCAGCGCCATGACCTGTTCCACCGTGGCGTCGATGTCTTCTGTCGCGGTGTTGGTCATCGACTGGACGACGATGGGTGCGCCGCCGCCGATCTGTACATTGCCGACCTTCACGCCCACTGAGGGCCTTCTTTTGATGGGGGGTGTGCTCATGGGTGGATCGCTTTCAAACTGCTAGTATTGTTGAGGACGCTTATAGGGAATGATCCGTCAATTATAAAATGAAAAGTGGTCGCCGTGAGGATTCATTATTTTTCTGACATTCATCTGGAGTTCGGCCCCCTCGAGCTGCCGAAGGTGAACGCCGACGTCATCGTCGCCGCAGGAGACATTGGTTTGGGACACCAGGGCCTCGACTGGTTGTCCCGTCTGGGAGTTCCCGTGGTGTATGTTGCCGGCAATCATGAATTTTATCAACACGACCACGGGAAGCTGGTGGCTTCCCTGGAAAGGAAGGCCGGCAAAGGATCCGTTCGTTTCCTCGAGAACAGGTGCTGCACGATAGAGGGGGTGCGTTTTCTCGGTTGCACGCTCTGGACCGATCTGGGGGCGGGGGAAGAAGACGTGACCCATCTGGAATCCACCGTCAACGATTTCCACAAGATTCGTTTTAATGGCGGACCTTACCGGCTGGCGCATTATCAGGCGTTGCACCGGCGTTCCAGGGTGTGGCTGGAAGAGACCTTGCAGAGCCCGTTTTCCGGTGTCACGGTGGTGGTCACGCATCATGCGCCCACTTTCTGGAGCTGGGACAACCGGCCTTCGGCCCTGAATCGCTTCGCCTATTGCAACGACTTGCGCGGCTTGATGTACGAATATGACATCGCCGCCTGGTTTCATGGCCATACCCATGTGGTATGGGATTATCGCTGCGCCGATACGCGCATTCTCTGCAACCCCAGGGGCTATCATGGGCGGAATCTGGTGGAAGATTTTCGTCCCGACAAGGTGGTGGAGATCTGAGCCTGCCACCTGTTACGAAGGGGTTCGGGAAGGGACCGTCAGCAGCCGGGGAGGGCCGCGCCTGAATTCACGGACGAATTTCGTTCTGGCGGACCCTTCCCGGATCCTGGAAAAGCAAACCGACAGGTGGTGAGAGATCTGAGGCGGGTTCTTTTCTTCCCCGGCCGACGTGCTACTTTTCTATTAAGTAGTGCGAATGAATTGTGAGGAGGTTCGGTCTTGGATATCGCAACCCTCGTCGGGTTTCTCGGCGGGCTCGGAATCATCGGCGCCGCCATCGCCATGGGCGGCGATTTCGGTTTGTTCATCAATGCGCCATCCATATTGATCGTGGTGGGTGGAACTTTCATGGTGACGTTGATGAAGATTACCCTGGGAGATTTCTTCCGTTCCTTCGGTGTGGCTTTGAAGGGGTTTTTCAACAAGGTCGAAGATCCTGCCAAATTGATCGAGGAGGCGGTCCGCCTGGCTGACGTGGCGCGCAAGAACGGGCTGTTGGCGCTGGAAAACGAGACGGTGGAAAATCCTTTTTTGCAAAAGGGAATCACCCTGTGCGTCGACGGGCACGACCCTTCCCTGATTCGCAAGATGCTCAGCGAGGAGATCAACCAAGCCATCAAGCGGCATGAGATAGGGCAGGCCATGTGGACTTCCATCGGCGACATGGCGCCGGCCATGGGCATGATCGGCACCCTGGTGGGACTGGTGCAGATGTTGGCGAACATGTCCGATCCGGCCAGTATCGGCCCCGCCATGGCGGTGGCGCTGTTGACCACGCTCTATGGCGCGGTGATCGCCAATGCCTTCGCCATCCCGCTCGCCGACAAGCTCGCTTTGATCAGTGAATACGAAAGAACCACCAAGTCGCTGATCATCGAGACGATCAACGGCATCCAGGAAGGGATGAACCCCAAGGTACTGGAGGCACTCCTCAGCACCTACGTCCCGGAGAAAAAGCGCCAGAATGGTGACTGAACATGTCCGATCAGGCTGAAGAATGCCCCAAGTGCAAAGCCGGTGCGCCGGCATGGGTGATGACCTTTGCCGACCTGATGTCCCTGTTGATGTGTTTTTTCGTTTTGCTGCTGTCCTTCGCCACCATGGATGTGAACCGATTCAAGAAAATGGCCGAGTCCATGAAGAACGCCTTCGGGGTTCAACAGGAGATTCCCGCTTATGAAGTCGTCAAGGGGACCAGCGTCATCGCCCAGCACTTCTCTCCGGCGACGGTCGATCCCAGCCCTGTCGACGAAATCCGGCAGACCACCACTGAAGAGCATCCGAATCTCCAGATTCCCGAATCGACCCGGGAGATGGACAAGGCCGAGATGGAGGCGAAGTTGGAGGCGGAGCGGCAAAAGGAACTGGAGGCCGAAGCCAAAAAGATTCGCGAGTCCCTGCTCGATGAAATCCTGGCGGGGAAAATCTCCGTCGAGACGGAGAAAAGGCGGATCGTGATCCGTATCCACGAGAAGGGTTCCTTTCCTTCCGGCAGCGCGGTTTTGAACGCCGGTTTCGGCAAGGCGATGAAAAAGATCATCGAGGCGGTCAAGCGCAGCCGGGGCAAAATCATCGTGGCGGGACATACCGACGACGTGCCCATCAGAACCGAATGGTATCGCTCCAATTGGGAATTGTCGGCGGCGCGGGCGGTGACCATGGCCCATGAACTCCTCAAGGGGGGCGTCGACCCCAAGCGAATGATCGTTTCCGGTTACGCCGATACCGAGCCCTTGGTTCCCAACAGCAATCGGAAGAACCGGGCCCGGAACCGGCGGGTGGAAATCATTCTCATGCAGGAAACCGGTTCGGATGAGCCGGAAGCCTATACACAATAGCCGCGGATGGAGTTTTGCCGATGAGTGAAGAGCTGAGTGTGGTCGCCTCGACCGAGAGAAGAAGATATTTCCGGATAGAAGACGAAATCGTCCTGGTCTACCGGCCGGTTTCCCCGGAAGACGTGCCTGATCCTGAGAACTTTCCTCAGCAGATGGCGGATCAGTTTTCCGTCACTTCGACCCTGGAGTTCCTCACCCAGGAGTCGCAGGCGCAACTGCGGAGCATTCAGCGCGAGTATCCGGAAGTGGCCGGTTTCCTGCAAACCCTGGAGCGCAAGATCGATGTGCTGGCCCAGGCATTGCTCACCCGTAACAACCCGTTGTTGGATCAGCCTACCCGCAAAGTCAATCTCAGCGCCGCAGGGCTTGCCTTCGATACTGAGCAGGCGATGAGCGAAGGCAGTATGCTGGAACTCAAGATGGTGGTGCCGCCGGCGTTGGTAGGCATCATGACTTTCGGTAGGGTGGTTTACTGCCGGAAAAATGAAGGCGGGACAGACTACCGGGTAGGGGTGGATTTTCTCAGTATGCGGGAACAAGACCGGGAGTTTTTGATTCGTCACGTCGTCAAGCGCCAGTTGTCCAGACTCAGGGAACAAAAGCAGGCCCGGTTGGATACAATATGAAAAACCGATAGCCTCGTCGCCCCGGTGATTGAAGGCGCCGCTTGGGGGCGATACGCCGCCAGTGTTTTCGATGCCGCTCATGCCCGCTGATCCCGCAAGTCCTTTCCATGTTGCAACCTTCCGACGAACTTCTTTTGCGCCACTTGGCCGATGGCCGGTTTCACTCCGGGCAAAGGCTCGCTGCTGAACTGAATCTGAGCCGTACCGCAATCTGGAAAAAGATCCAGAGGCTGAAAGATCTGGGACTGGAGATTCATTCCGTCAGCGGAAGAGGTTATCGTTTGGCGCAACCCCTGGAATGGCTGGATGGCGACCGGATACGTCAGGCGGTCGGGATTCCCGAGTCCGGTGCCGAGCCTGTGATCGAAATTCATACCTGTCTCGACTCCACCAATGCCCATTTGTTGCGCAAGGCCGCAAGTCTGGGAAACGCTCATGTCTGTCTGGCCGAGACCCAGACTGCAGGGAAAGGCAGACTGGGGCGGCGCTGGGTATCCCCCTTTGGCTGTAACGTTTATCTTTCATTGTCATGGCGCTTTCGTTGCGGCGCCGCCGTGACCGGGTTGAGCCTTGCTGTGGGCGTGGCGGCCGTTCAGGCCCTTCACGATATGGGGTTCGATGAATTGCAACTGAAGTGGCCCAATGACATCCTTTGGCGGGGGAAGAAACTGGGCGGGATCCTGATCGAGGGGATCAGTGAACACCAAGGGGAGAACCTGGTGGTGATCGGCCTCGGTGTCAATCTTTGGTTACCTTCCCGGCTGGGGCGGGAGATCGACCAGCCGTGGGTGGATGGGCGTACCATTGTCGGGCGCCTGCCACCGCGTAATCTGATCATCGGCAGGCTCATCGCTCAAATGCTTTCATTGCTGAAAGCCTATGAGCGGCGGGGGCTTGCTCCCTGGCTCGATCCATGGCGGCGTTTGAGTTGTGTGCTGGGCCGTAAGGTTCAGGTGATACAACATGGCCAGAGCTACATTGCCACTGCGGTCGATGTCAACGACGATGGTTCGTTGTGGTTGCGGGATCAGTCGGGAGCGCTGAAACTATTGACCGCCGGTGACGTGAAATTGCGGGTCGAAAACCAGTGACCATGCATTTGTTGGTGGACAGCGGTAACAGCCGTTTGAAATGGTCCTGGTGGGCCGGGGGGGAACTGTTTGGGCGTCAGGGAGTTGCGGGTGGAAAGCGGCTGTCCATCGAGACACTGGACACGAACTGGGGAGCGTTCGTTTCTCCCCCCAACGGGGTCTGGATAGCCAATGTGGCAGGCGCCGGCGTGGCCGCCCTGCTGGCTCGATGGATCGAATCCCGCTGGGGGCTGGAACCGGTGTTTGTGACCAGTCAGGCGGAGGATTGCGGGGTCACCAATGGGTATGACAATCCGGAAAGACTCGGTGTGGACCGCTGGCTGACGCTGATCGGCGCCTTCCATCATTACCCCTTGCCAGCCTGTATCGTCGATTGTGGAACCGCCTTGACCCTGGATGTGCTGGATCGTCAGGGGCGCCACCGCGGTGGCCTGATCAGCCCCGGCCTGGCGTTGATGACGCAAAGCCTGGGCAAGGGGACGGCTGATATTGGGTTGGATGTGGCCGTTTTGTCCTCGAAGGGGAGGCTTGGCAGGGAGACTTCCCAGGCGATCGGACTGGGAATCCGTCACGCCGCTGCCGGACTGATTGAAAGGGTGATGGAAGACATGGCGACGGAACTGCCGGATCTGCGCCTCATCCTGACAGGCGGCGATGCCGGAGACGTTGCGGCGTTTCTGCGGAAGGCGTTCATTGCGGCGCCGGAACTCGTGCTCCAGGGGTTGGCGGTGGTGAGTCAGGAACATGAGTAAGCGGGTGTTTTTCCTCCTGCTCGCCGCCAATATTCTCCTGTTCCTTTGGGAAGTGGGGAGGAGCAGGGAATCGTCCGTCCCGGCCGCAGCGGATGTTTCTCTCGAGCCTTTGCTGTTGTTGACCGAGCGGAAAGATCCATCCTGAAAGGCTGATGGGGGGCGAACGCCTTCCTTGGGGGCAAGGGCCGCTTCTCTCAGTCGGAAAGGGAAGAGGCCGTTCCAGCAGAGGGTTCTTCGGCAGTCACTGAAACTTTGGGGCGCGAGTAGTTCAAGGCGGTCAACAAGGAGAACTGGACGCCGAAGATCAGATTGGCGATCAACAGGTGGAAAGGTTGGATGATGGGTGGAATGCCCAGCCTTGCCATGCTGATTCCCGTGGCCACGGCAAGGAGAACCAGGAATCCGAGGGCGAGAGACAGCTTGAACAGGATGTGATTCTGGGGCAGGGCGCGGATCATCCGCCAGATCAATGCCAGATTGAAGCATAACAGCAGCAGGGCGAACGCCTTGTGCAGGTTGAACACCCATGGCAATTCGTTGAGCCACAGCCCGCGATGGGCGTATTCGAAACTCTTGGCGATCAAATCGACGTTTTCCCGTACCTGGGCACCGGCCACGATCTGAATCAGAGTCATGACGAGCACCAGGAGCAGCCACCAGGACAGCCCATGGTTGAGGGTGTTCAGTCGAAGAGCGGTGAGGTTGGATCTTTGGGAACGGATGACGGCGTATAGCAACAGGGCCACGATCGCCAATGCCAGCAGCATATGGGCCGTGATCAGCAGGGGATGGAGATTGGAACTGACCACCACGGCCCCGAGCCATCCCTGGAACATGACCAGGAACAGGGCCGCCAGCGCCGAGTAGAATACCGGGCGGTCGCGTTTCAGGAAAGGAATCGCCCGCCAGACGGTCAGCAGGATCAGAATCCCGATACTGACGCCGGTCAAGCGGTTGAGATATTCGGTCCAGGTCTTGACGGGATTGAAGTCGGTGTCGGCATACCCCAGCTCGGAATAGATTTCATGATAATTGGCGGGCAACTGCGATTCATCGGTGGGGGGAATCCACTGGCCGAAGCAGGTGGGCCAGTCGGGGCACCCCATGCCGGCACCGGATGCCCGGACGATGGCGCCCACCAGGATCAGGAAGTAGACTGCACCCACGGTGATCATGCCTGTCCTGCCGAATTTTTGCGTCGCTATGTCATTCATGAAATTTCTGGTTCAGCATGCTGCGGATCTCTCTGTCGCACTATAACGACAGATGGCGAAACGAACAAGCATTAATGGCGCTGGCGTCTCCCCATTTTTTCACCTGATTCCCGCCAACAAGCCACCGGATTCGTTGAAAAGGTCGTCAATGGGAGGGTCAGTGATGCCAGGAGCGGGGTGTCGCCGCCACCAGTGGTAAAAGATG
>Ga0256839_1001724_pt1 | contig 25906 bp, 18 predicted proteins | sample 354166metaG_FD_185968 | JGI IMG/M metagenome (GOLD analysis project Ga0256839, IMG submission 185968) | Hydrothermal vent microbial communities from Mid Atlantic Ridge, Atlantic Ocean - 354-166 | ecosystem: Environmental > Aquatic > Marine > Hydrothermal vents | place: Atlantic Ocean: Mid... | reverse complement strand
CTGCGAATGACTCTGATCCTGCCTTTTACGAAATTGATGTGGCAACACTGGATGTGGGTGAGTTGACCAGCGACACTCCCGTAAAAGTGCGTGGTTTTGTGCGACCCTTCGGACAAGTGACCACAGCCGCCCCCAGTGATTTCGCTGCACACACCATTGTGGATGTAACAGCACTGAAAGCAGTGATGACTATTGGCTGGGCTCCGGCCTCGTTAACAGCCATTGCAGGCAGCTCGGCGGACAGTCTGACATTCAACCTGGAAGGCGTGGGCAGATTTCATCATGTTGCCCGTGGCAGAGTCGCAATTGATCTCACCACAGTGGATGCAGCGCCCCGTATTGTACCCCGCAAAAATGGTGACGGAATGTACAGGATTGTGCAATCGCGTGTTGTTAAAGTGTACACCGAGTTTGCAAGGTTTACGGCTGATCTGGAAGCCCGCCTGCGGGAGGGAGCCATGGTGAAACATGTTTCGGCAAGTGGACCCTATAACGATGACCGTGCCACGATCACGGCGGGATTGGCAACGGTCGTGCTCGAATAGCCAAACACACGCGCCATGCTGGCGTTACTGGTATGCTTTGAAACAGGTTCTCTTCGTATGGTAAGGGAGCCTGTTTTTTTATGTATATTGACCAAAAACCGGATTTTACCATCAGGAGGAGTGATGTTCGCACAGGAAACATTGTCTGTGACAACGCAAGGGCGGGGCAGCTATAACGTCACCAGAGAGGTGCAACAAATTGTAGCAGCAACAGGTATCAAGGTCGGGCTGTGTCATGTATTTGTTACGCACACCAGCGCATCGCTGATGCTATGTGAAAATGCAGACCCGGATGTACGGCAGGATATGGAAACCTTTATGGCGAAACTGGTACCTGATGGGGATGCCATGTTCCTGCACCGGGATGAAGGCCCGGATGATATGGCCGCGCATGTGCGTACCATTTTGACGCACAGTGATTTGACCTTGCCCGTGACGGCGGGGCGTTGTGCATTGGGTACCTGGCAGGGGATTTTTTTGTGGGAGCATCGCACCATGGGGCATCAGCGAAAAATGATTGTTACGGTGCAGGGGGAGTAAACCCGGGAAATGAGAAAATGTTATCGTCGTGTCTCATTCCATGTTCTGATGCAGGAATGCGGATGTTGACTGGAAAGTAAGCTCAGTGTTGGTTTCCACAGGAAACTATGGCAACCTGAAACAAAATATGGCCCCTTGATCGCCCGGAGTTTAATTTCCCGCCGCTTGCTGTGAATACCGTCATTCCAGCATGTTTTTAGCCGGAATGACGTGATGGTTTGATACCCTGCTGTCGCGCAGCGAAAGTCAAGCGTCAGCGAGATAGCTTTCTGCAGGGTAGTTTATTAAAAGAGACATAACACAATGAGTCAACAATTAACCAGAAAGGCAACCAGCCTGTTTGTTAAAGAAATAAAGCGACAATTCGCTATTCAATGTGTATTAATGTTTGGCAGCCGGGCCCGGGGTGACGAACATAGCGAAAGCGATATCGATCTTGCTGTTCTAATGGAAGAAGAAAATGGCGATTTTTTCAGTCTCAAAATGAAGCTGGATGATATCGCCTACGACATTCTGCTGGAAACAGGCCTGAGAATACAGGCGCTGCCGGTTTGGCAAAACGAATGGCGGCATCCTGAGCATTACAGCAACCCCTATCTCATCAAAAATATTCAACGAGAAGGGATTCCTTTGTGATTACTGCGGATGAACTCATGGCAAAAGCCAGGCGTGTACTTGCTTCGTCTCAGTTGCTCCTGACTGAGGAGGATGCTGACGGTGCGTGTAACAGAGCTTATTACGCTATGTTTTCTGCTGCGCGCGCCGTATTGATTGCAAGTGGTTTTGAAGAAGCTGCCATTACAGCAAAAAATTTCAGGAAGACTTGACGAAGCATTATCCTGGATTCCGCAGTTGATTGCTTCGCGGATGTGTTAACATTTTGATAAATAGCTGGTTTGGTGGTTTTGGCGCATTCATTGGTTGAGTGAGTCGCTACGACCGGTATCGTACGTTGCCCTTTGCGTCTGGCTGCGTTGCGCATCGTCGCAACAGCGGGCTATGACTCCTCATCGCGCCTTGCCAGCCACAAAATTCAACGTACTCCACAGGCCGTTCAGCTGCGGAATCCAGGGTTATCGATACAAATCTGTTCACTGACATACGAGAAGAAATTACACATGGCACAATACGTTTTTACTATGAACGGTGTGGGCAAAGTTGTCCCGCCCAAACGCGAAATCCTCCGCGATATTCATCTTTCTTTTTTCCCTGGCGCAAAAATCGGTGTACTGGGACTCAATGGCTCAGGTAAATCCACCCTGTTGCGTATCATGGCGGGAATCGATACCGACATCATCGGCGAAGCCCGGCCACAAGCCGGCATCAAAATTGGTTACTTGTCGCAGGAGCCTGAGCTGGATGAAAGCAAGGACGTGCGCGGCAACGTGGAAGAGGCACTGGGTGATTTGTCGTCAGCACAGGCAGAGCTGGACGCTGTATACGCCGCTTATGCCGAGCCCGATGCTGACTTCGATGCCCTGGCCAAAAAGCAGGCCGAGCTGGAAGCTCTGCTACAGGCCAACGACGGCCACAATATGGAGCGCACCCTGGAAATCGCCGCCGATGCCTTGCGCCTGCCGCCCTGGGATGCCGATGTCAGCAAGCTCTCCGGCGGGGAACGTCGCCGTGTCGCGCTGTGCAAACTGTTGCTTTCCAAGCCCGACATGCTGTTGCTGGACGAACCCACCAACCACCTTGATGCCGAGTCCGTCGCCTGGCTTGAACGCTTTCTGCACGACTATCCCGGTACCGTCGTGGCTGTCACCCATGACCGCTATTTTCTCGACAATGTCGCAGGCTGGATACTGGAACTGGATCGCGGCCATGGTATTCCCTGGGAAGGCAATTACTCTTCCTGGCTGGAACAAAAAAGTGCCCGGCTGGAACAAGAGGAAAAAGCCGAAGGCGCACGCATCAAGGCCATGAAAACCGAACTGGAATGGGTGCGCACCGCCCCGAAAGGCCGACATGCCAAAAGCAAATCACGTATCGCGCGTTTTGAGGAACTGAGCAAACAGGATTTCACAGCACGCAATGTCACCAACGAACTGTTCATTCCCCCCGGCCCCCGGCTGGGTGATAAGGTCATCGAAGCAATTGACCTGAAAAAGGGCTTTGGCGAGCGCCTGCTGTACGACAACCTCAACTTTAATCTGCCTCGCGGCGGTATTGTCGGTATCATCGGCCCTAACGGTGCGGGTAAAACCACCCTGTTCCGCATGATTACCGGTGAAGAAAACCCCGATGGCGGCGAACTGAAAATTGGCGAAACCGTTAAAGTTGCCTGTGTTGATCAAAGCCGTGACGCACTGGATGCCAGCAAAACCGTGTGGGAAGAAATCTCCGGTGGCCATGACAACATGATGATAGGCACTATGGAAATCAACTCCCGTGCTTACGTTGGTCGTTTCAATTTCCGGGGTAGCGACCAGCAAAAACGGGTCGGTGATCTTTCCGGTGGTGAGCGTAACCGTGTACACCTTGCCAAACTGCTTGCCTCGGGTGGCAACTTGCTGTTACTCGATGAACCCACCAACGATCTCGACGTGGAAACTCTGCGCGCCCTGGAAGAAGCTCTGCTGGAATTCCCCGGTTGTGCCGTGGTCATCTCCCATGACCGCTGGTTTCTTGATCGTATTGCCACCCATATTCTCGCGTTTGAAAGCGACAGCGAAGTCGTTTGGTTTGAAGGCAACTATGCCGACTACGAAGCGGATCGTAAACGTCGTCTGGGTGCGGATGCTGATCAACCGCATCGCATTAAATATAAAAAACTGACACGTTAGCACCTGCAAGCTTTATGGAAATTTAGCGCACTTTTTTACGATTCGTGTCATATTACTTTGACAAAACCGGGATATCTATCGATGTACGCCCGGGTTTTTCTGGGGGGGGTATTGTGGACGTTGAGTTGAAAAAAAGAAACGTTGGCAGGAAACGGGGTGTTTATTGGCTGGGAATGAGCCTGGTGTTGTTGACTGCTTGTGCAGGTGAGCCGAGGGTAGTGGTTGATGTTATCGAAATACAGCAGCAATTCAAGGGCAAAACGGTTGCGCAGGCGCTGAAAGAGACCGAAACCACCATGGCGCGCGCCGAGCAGGATGAATTGGCCTTTTATTCCCCCGGTTTTTTTGCTGTCGCACAAAAGGCGTTGGATGAAGCACGATTTCTGATGCTGGAGCCCAAAGAAGGTACTCTGAAGACAGCGTCGGATGCACAAATTTTCCGCAAGCTGCTGTTGGCGGATAAAAGCCTGATGCAGGCTGCTGTTACCAAAACGGAGGTACAACAACGTTTGGGGGATATTTTGACGGTGCGTGACTCGCTTGTTAGCAAGGGTATTGATCAATCCGCTGCGGATGAATATAACGACGTGCTGAATGAATTGTCGAATTTGTTTCGCCGTATTGAACGGAAGAAGCTGGATGGATTTGAGAGAGCCAGCATCATCACCCTGCATCAGTTTCAGCGGTTGGAATCAGAATCGGTTAAAGCAGCAAAACTGGGTGAGGTCATTATCGTGCTGGAGCAGGCGGAAGCCATGGGGGCCAGGGGTGCTGCACCCAAAAGTTACCAGAAAACCCGGCAGGCATTGGAAAATGCCCAGGCTGTCATTGAGCAAGACCCGAATGAGCGGGTTGCTATTGAGAATGCAGTACAGCGTTTTGCGTTTGAGGCTAATCATCTGGTGCAAATTACGCAAGCGGTAAAAGAATTACGGGCGCTGAATGATACGGCGATGGAAAATATTGTGCTTGCCGCCGAATCACGTTTGCTGGCCATTGCTGACGCCCTGGGGCAACCTGATCCAAGACAGAAAAATTTACGAGAGCAAACAGAAATGCTGGTTAATGCCGCTGCCAGACTGGCTGCTGATAAAACGGGGCGAGGCACAAAATTGCGCACCCGACCGGTTGATAAAAATGAACTTGAAGAGGCATATTTGCATAACGAACAATTGCAAGCACAGTTACGGGATTTTCAGACAAAAAATGCTCAACTTAAACGTGATAAAAAACCGCTGATGAAACGCATTGGCGAATTGGAGCGGATAGTGCTTCAGCTAAATAATGAAAAGACAGTGTTAGAGGAGGAATTAGCGAAGATGACAGCACCGCCAGCCAGCGGGGTGGAGATCATACCGCTTAAGTAGGAAGAAGAGGAGCCTTGGTTTCATTTTGATCATCCTGTTTTGAGTCGCCTATGATCTTTCCATCATGAACAGTAACCACTCTTTGCGCATATGAAGCAATAGAGGCATCGTGGGTTACGATAATCAACGTTTTTCCCTGCTGATGTAACTGGCAAAACATGTCCATAATATTCTTCCCGGTTTTGCTGTCCAGGTTCCCTGTGGGCTCGTCTGCAATGATGATATTCGGGTCATTGGCCAAGGCCCGGGCAATAGCAACACGCTGACGTTCTCCCCCGGAGAGTTTATTAGGCAAATGGGAGGCGCGATCAATGAGGCCGACTTGATCCAGCAGTTGAAATGCATTCTCCTTCCTTTTTTGTCGGGGGAGTTTTGCATACGCCATCGGTAATGCCACATTTCGCCATGCATTTAAGCGCGGAAGCAGGTTGAAATTTTGAAATACAAAACCGATTTCACGTAACCGGAGATTGGCGAGTTCGATTTGTGTTAATGCTTTTACATCCTGGGATAAAAATGTCATGTGACCCGTCGTCGGTTTATCCAAAAAACCGATGATGTTCATTAATGTTGATTTTCCTGAGCCTGATTTTCCCATAATGGCAACAAATTCACCTTGTGATATGGAAAGGCTTGCATCTTCCAGCGCATGTAGTTTTGGCGGGTAGATTTTGCTTATGTGGTCTAATTTAATCATCGTACACATTAAATAACAGGGATAATTGGAATGTGCGGAAATTTATTCATAGCGCAAGGCCTCTACAGGAGAAAGTTTAGATGCATAAGCTGCCGGATAAAGTGAGAAGAAAAGCCCGACGCCAGAAGAGAAGGCTAAAGCAACGACAATGGCTGACCAGGATATTTTTACGGGGATTTCCATTAATTCAGCGACGACTTGTGCGCAGACGATGCCAAAAACAGTACCCGCCAGGCCGCCCAGAATACATAATATGACACCTTCCAATAAAAACTGATGCAGAATACTTGCATCAGTGGCTCCGATGGCTTTTCGTATTCCGATTTCTTTGGTTCTCTCTTTTACCGTGACTAACATGATATTCATTATGCCTATTCCACCAACAAATAATGACAGGCTGGCAACACCCGTAATGATCAGTGTTGTTTGCATAATAATGGCTTTTTCGCCCTTTAACAGGTCAGTCATACCTTTGACCCAGTTTTTACTTGTTTCACCATAGATCTGTCGAAGCACAGACTCAACTTCCCCAATGCTTTTTTCTACTGCATAGTCTTCATCAATGGTCACATAAACGGTATCCAGAAACAGATAGGGCCATTCTTTTTTCATCACCGTGTAGGGTATGTAGGCTTGTTCAGGTTTTGCATTATTTTGTAATGGGGGCAGGTCATTAACGATGCCGATGACTTTATACCTTCGGCCATCAATAATGATATTCTGGTTAAGGATGCTCTGCCCATTGGCTGACAGACGTTTTGCGGCTGATTTGCTCAGTACACAGACCCGTTTGTTATATTTTTCCTCAAATACGGAAAAATAACGTCCGGAAATAACTTCAAAATTTCGAACAGTTTGATAACTGGAAAATGTCCCATTGATAAAAAATTTGATGGACTTGCTCTGGTATTTAAAACGACTGTTTATGCGTAAAACAGGAGAAATGGCTTCAATAGCCGGAATTTTCTTTTCTAATGTCGCAATTGCCTTTAAATCGACAAATGTTGGCATCCCGGCCAGTATTTTTCCATCATCAAATTCAGAGTTTTGCAGCGTGATGGCGAGAAGATTTGCCCCCATCATTTTGATCTTGCTCTGGATGACTTCCCGGTTTCCTTCTCCAATGGCAATGACGACAATGACTGCGGCAATACCGACGACAATACCGATTGTTGTCAAAAAACTGCGTAACGGGTTGGCAACAATATTCCATAAGGCAATGATTACCGCTTCCATAAAAACTCTCGCTGCGCTTTCATCGATGTAAGGTTGTTATCACATTAATCCGAAGGGAACTCTGGAAAGGCCGCAAAATCTCCCTCGGCATCATTGAAATCCGGAAAGTCTTCCGGGTTGATAATGTTAATAGAAAATGATGAGTCATTGCCTTTAACAGGTTGTCCGCTGATATCACCCAGGTTTTCAAAGGCAGCTCCAAATTCTTTGAACATGCCATTTTCATCGGCAGTGAGAAGCTTCGGGTCATCATGTGCGGCAAAATTCTGCTCAGGGGAGGGTTTTGCGACAGCAGCAATTTTATTGCCATTCTTTATGCCAATATTTCCTGTGGTAATCACTCTTTCTTCTATACCGATTCCATCTATAATTTCGACATATTCTGTATCACTTAAACCGGTTTTTACGTATATTTTTTCAGCAATTCCCTGGTTGTCGTTATACACAAATGTTTTGCCATTTTCTTCAAGAATGGATTCTATCGGAATTACCAGCCTGTTTTTGCTTTCAGCCACGATGATTTCAGCCTCAGCTTCAGTGCCTAATTTCAAATTGCCGGGTTTACTGCCAATAATATTTGCGGTGACTTCGATGATGTTGGGGCTGTCCCCACCGAAGACGGCCTGTTTTTTAATGACTTCCATGCCAATGTCATTGACCCGGCCAGTGAGCACCTGCCCGTATTCTTCAAGATAGATTTCCACTGTTTGGCCGACGCTGACACGCGCAATGTCATAGGTGTCAATTTGAAGCTTAACCTGCATTTTCTCCGGGTTGGCGATGACTATGAGCGGCTCTTTTTCCCCAGAAGAGTTGTTGTTGAGTTTTTTTCTGAGTTTAATGACTTTTCCATCAAATTCGGCACGTTTGATCAGGTCACGCTCTTTATCTGCCAATTCGTCATATATGATTTTGGCCTTTTCATAGGTCAGTCTGGCGACCTTTACATCTACCGTTTGTTTGTCACGTAACCGGTGAAGATTGGCTTGTTCGCCGGTATAACGCAGTTCCGCCTTTTTCAACTGTATAGTTGCTTCTTCGTAACGTTTAAAAGAAATTGCTTTGGCATTGAACAGTTCTTTAGACACTTCCAGTTCTTTTTGTTGTTTTTCATATTCAATTTTTGCCAGTGTCATTTCCCGGTTGGCAGTTACAATACTTTCTGATTCTTCTCCGCGCTCCAGTTCCCGAAGTTTGTATTCTGCGGTGATCATATCCATCGTGGCGCTATTCTTCTCTTTTTTGATTTTGTGATCTTTGAGCGTGACCAGGGGCTGACCTTTTTTTACTTTTTCACCTTGTTTGACATGGATTGTTTTTATATCAGTGATGTCTTCCACCCAGACTTCACTGCTTTCGGCGGAGATTATTTTCCCCCGGCCTTTGACCTTTTGTTTGATATCCTTGAAAGTGGCTGAAACGGTGACGACCCGAGGAATATCTTCATCGGGGCTCATGCTTGAGCTAAAGGTTGGGACGTAATAAATCAACACGGCTGATATGATTAAAAATACGGCACTGATGGCTATTTTTTTCATGATGTTTTACAGGGAGTCTGTTCCTAGTACACCGATGGCTTTGGTTAATTCAATTTCTGATAGTTTGTAATCGACCAGCGCACTGAAACGGTCAACTTTTAATTGCAGGAGTTCCAGTTGTGTTCGCTGTAAATCGTTACTGGCAATAACCCCTCGGCTAAACCGCAATTCATCAATGCTCAAGTTCTCTTCCGCAAGTTTTAGTGTTTTTTCAAGAATTTCATACCGTACTTTGGTGGATTGTAAATTTCTGATTGCCTCATTCACTTCGAAGACAATCCGGTCTTTTGTTCTTTTAATGCTGACGGAAAGATCAAAAATCTGGGATAATATTTGTGCCGTTTGGCTTTTTGTTGTGCCGTTATCATCAAGAGGAATAGTGACGGTTGCACCAATCCGCCAGGAATCTTGTTCAATCCCGTTTAAAGCCTCATTAAAGCGACTTTGTTCCCCCCTGCGTTGAAATAAAGCATTCAAGGATAGCGATGAATCATCAATGCTTTTTGCATCCGACAAGTCAAGGTTGAGATTTTCTCTTGTGTAAAGAAAATGCTTCAATTCTTTTCTTTCTTCCAGTGCTTTATTGATCATATTATTCTGGTCTACATTCACGGGGCTGTAATTGATATCTTGTACAGGGTTGATACGCTCTACATTGGGTTGCCCTATGAGTATGGCCAGTTGCTCCTGTGAAGATTTATAACTTCGTTTTGCATCAATCAGGTTGCTCTGGTCTCTGGAAAGCTGTACTTCCATCTTTGATGCTTCGATTTCTGCTAAATTTCCCAGTTTGAATTGAATTTTTGCCGTTTCCAGCTGTTTTTGGGTTTGTTTAAGATTTTCCTCGGTAAATTTTACCAGTTGCACCGCTTTGACAAAATTATAATAGCTGCCAATGACTTCAAAAATAATGTTTTGTTTATCCAGATCATACTGGTTTTGTGCGGTGCGCCAAATATTGAGCGATCTTGATAAGGGAGAGTATCCTGCGACACGTCCATCTTTTGTCAGTGGCTGCAAATAGTCAATGCTGATGCTTGGCCCTAGTGTATATTGTTTTTCATTCTGCCCCGGGGTGGAAAGGTCATTCATCACAACGCCGATATCTACCGTAGTGCTCAGCTTTCCGCCCAGCTTGCTGGAAACCAGCTTATCCATTTTCCATTGGTATTTTGCTTCATTTTGGGTTGTTGTGTTGAGCGTTTGATTGCTATCGATTTCATTTAGTTCCCGGCGGGTTGAGAAAACCAGCTCGGTTTTGGGCGTGTAATTAGCAAATACAGAGTCAAGCTGTGCCTGGCTAAGTTTTAACCGCTCTTCGGCTGTTTTAATGGCGGTACCATCGGAAAGCGCCATTTCCACTGCTTTTTTTAAGGATAGCGTCAGTCCGGGCTTTTGAGAGGGCTCGGGTGATGATGTTTCCGGTGTTGGTGCGGGGAAAGCTAAAACAATGCCATCCCATATTGCAGAAAAGTCTTCCCGGCTATGTGTGGCTTTTCCTGATCCGGGATCAAAAAAAGTCACCGTTTTGGCGTCACTTGCCAGGATCACCACATAATGACTGTCACTAATATAGGCAAGAACGGGGTTTTTTTCCTGCATCAGACGTGCCCAGTTCCACCGTTGCCCTTTTGCTTTTACGCCAAGAGATTCTGCGGACTGTTTTAATCCCAGTAACGTAGTACCTACATTCATTGTTGTTCCGGACAGTTTTGCCAGCTTGTCTTCCGTAATTTCTATGTTGTAGTGTGAGAGTATGAAACGTAAGGCCGCTGGCCCACAGGTCCATGAGGTTGTTTGTAAGAAATGGCTGTAGTCTGAGTGCTTTGGTGTGTTTTTATTGTTGGTGTGTGTTATGTCTGGCGTAAAAATTGTATTTTCGGGTGACAATATTCTGTCAATTTTTGTGTCACCACTGGAAAATCCTGATGCAAAAAAGAAGAGTAAAAATATAATCGGGAATCGAAAACCTTCACGGAGTCTGGTATGTACTGTGGAGGAGTGAAACGGAATGTTAATGAGCATGACTTTATAAATTTACGGTAATTTTCAGTTAAAAATATGAGTAATTAAAATATAAGTAATTAAAGGAAGTGTATGAGTTTTTTTCTTCATGACCAGGCTTTTGACTAGTATGGATTAGTATAAAATTATATTATTAACGTTATGGATTAATAGCGATCTTTTCAGGGTAAATGGTAAGTAAAATGCCTCTTTAAAGAGGTTTAAATAATGACTGAAACGAACTTCCCTTGTTTGTTTATTGGTGATGAGTTAATGCTTGACAATACGATAAAAAATTCCTGATTGCCATTGTTTACTATTAAATAGCGCAGGGTATTTATTCACCCATTTAATAATATTCATTATTGCAATAATTTATTTTTTACTGATCATGCATTCCATGCCTGAATGGTATTATTGCATTTTAATTTTTGAAAGTATTATTTATTATCAATGCGCTATTAGTAAATTACCTGTCGGTGTTTTTAGCATTATTGGATTTAGCCTGAATCGGCGTGTTTCATCTCTTTGCAGGAGAGTTTCATCATTTTTTATCAATTCTCTCTGCGTTTTTAAATGTTTTAATGAGTGGCGCAACCCGCATCTTTGTGCAGCGAAATCGGTCATTGTTGGGTTTTGTGTGCAAGGTATCTTTTATTGGTTATTTTTTGTACTAAAAATACGCTTATTCAGTGTTAATGTTTTATCAAGCGGTGTTGGGTGTATTGAGAATATACAGAGGAGTGCGGTATATTCAATTCAAATTGTACGGTTTTAAAGGCGGAGTAGAAAATATAAGGTCGTTGTTAACAGTCAGCAATAGAAACCAAGCTTGCCAGGGAGGGGGAATTGTGCCACACAAGAATTCGACGAAACTATCCCATAAAGAACGTGTTAACACTATTATTGAGTATATTGACACTCACATTGAGAATCCGGCATATCGACTGGATTTAGACACATTGGCCAGCGTTGCCTGCCTGTCACATTATCATATTTCCCGAATTTTCAAGTCGCATACCGGCGAGGGAATTCATCAATATGTTAAAAGGTTACGTTTGGAAAATGCGGCTAAACAGCTTTTATACAGCAAAAAATCGATTCAGCATATTGCAGAATTAAGCTCGTATAATAATTTTCCCGCATTTACAAAAGCCTTCAAACAACACTTTGGGTGTCCGCCCAGCGATTTTCGGGGGCGAAAGAAGATAATTGATTTTTACGGTGTCCGCCCTGTTTGTACTGAACAATCAGTAAAAGGCAGAAATATTATTGATATGCAAACAAAAAGCCTATCTAATCAGAAGGTGATATTCATGCTGAAAATTGGCCCGTATGAAGAAGCTGCAAGTCGTGCCTGGGCGGGCTTAATGCAATACGCCTATGCGCAACAGCTCATTAGTGGGGAAACCAAAAATATAGGCATTACGTATGATATGCCTGAATTTACACATGAGGAAAAAATCCGCTACTGTGCCTGTATTACCATTGATCGTAGTCATAAAACACAGGGTGATATTGGCACAAAATTAATCCAGGGCGGTCGTTTTGCAACTTTTATACACCAAGGCCCGTACACGGAGTTGAGTCATACATATGATTATATATACAATGATTGGTGTTCCAAAAATAACGTTACGCTGAGCAATTACCCCAGTTTTTCAATTTACCTGACAGATCCGGTAAAAACCGCGCCTGAAAATTTGCTGACGGAAATTTATGTGCCAATTGAATAGCACTCTGCAAAAGCACGTATACTGATATTTAAATATTTTTTATTATCCATAATGTTTATTATTTATTGCCAATGACATTAACTTAAGGGCATCGTCTGGTTACAACGCATTTCTTGTTCAATAATATTTTACCGGGTTATCCATTGCGGGAAGCTATTGTTCAACCCTTCGCGGGTTAAACGTTTTGGCGTGTTTTTTCCATTAATTGATCGTTTCCAGATATCCGAGTAGGGTTCCTCCAAAAGAAAACCCTTTGGGATATAAGTCATCATGTTTTTATGGTCATTTTCTTCATGAGAGTGTGCTTCATTCTCGGGAAAATGCGTATCATGTAACGCTAAAGGCGTTTCTAAAGGCGCTTTATTATTGATCCGGCTATAGGTTAAATATTGGCTGTCAGGAGACCAGGCAGGTACAAAATCGACATCGCCCTCCCTGGTCAGGCGCTTAATCAATTTCCCATCTTTTCCGGCCAAATATATATCTCCTGGGCTGGAGTCCATAAAAGCGAGCAAATTTCCATCCGGAGACCAGCGGCCAAACATCCCGTTGTCAATAAAAAGTTTCGGATTTGAACCGTCTTCATCCATGGTAAACATTTGCCACTTTCCATTGCGATTGCTGGTGAAAAGTATTTTTTCACTGTTTTTTATTGGAACAGGGGTGGTGTTCGCAATATTATCTTGCGAGGTGGTCAGTTGTACAAGCTTTGACCCGTCAACATTCATTGTCCATATATTTCCTTCTGTTGCTGTCAATGTGCCACTGATAATATCGATGAATATTTCACTGCGCGTAAAATATATTTTGTCTCCTGCTGACGACCAAACTGCATCAGAATCCATTACTTTTCCGCTGGTTAATTGTTTCATTCGACCATTGCTGTATAGCCAGATATGACTGTTTAACCAATCCGTGTTTTCATTTTTTTCAGGGGAATGATCGGGAATTATTAACAATAATTTGCTTTTATCAGGTGATATCTGTATTGAAAAAATGGTTTCCCCTTCAATGATGGATATGCTGTCACTGCCATCCGCTTTCATGGCTTTGACAATAGACGTTGGTTTTGAGCCGGTGCCGGGTGTATTACCATAATTTTCAGAGATATAAATGATGTTTCTTGTTTTTGGAATCTCTGTGCTGAGTATTTTGAAAAATTCGTTTTTATTATTGTTGGTTTTGTCAGTGTTTGCTGGGTTGCTAAAGAGAGGGGAGGAAAATGCAAAAAAAATGGCCGCTAAAATGCCACTGATATACGTATGAATAGTTTTTCTTTTTGACGGATTTATCATGTTTATCTTATTCGGAAGAGGTTTTTGATATGCGACAATGCAAAGTTAAAGTAACAAATTTTTCTTAATATCCATTTCACAGGAAGAATAAAAGTAAGCCTCACAGTGCTGATTATTTTCCAGATTGATTAATGTGTGGTGGGGCAGGAAAAGGAGGCCAATATATCACTATTGACAGACAACACTAGCATCCTTGCTCCTGCCCCTGACAAATTATTTAATCTGTCGTTAGGCAGTTTACTGATTACAGATACATTATTCTGATCTGTATTTTAATCAGCATTTAAACGGCCTGTTATCGACACTGAAGCCCAATGCTATAGTTTGGCATTCTGAATTGCGCGGAACGCATCGTATATCCTCGGCACCATACCTGAACGAATTGCCCGGCTCGAATGTTGTGGCCACTGAGCAAACGCCAGCGATTAGTCCGAGGGACAGTAGCCCGATGCGGTGCATGACGCCCATCAGCTTGAAAAAGCCGTGTTCGCGGTGCGACTGTGCGCCAGTATATCCGGCCTGCACCAACAGCAGAACTCATTTCTTGCGCGTTCAAATCTTTAACCTGTGGAGCTTGGTCATTCATGTTCGAGGCAAATGATGTTGATGCCCCCCCTAAAGATAAGGCTGCTGTAAATGCAAAAGCAGTAAGCTTATTCATTCTTGATCTCTCCTTGGTTTAATTATGCTCACAAAAATGTGAGCGATATTATTACCGCAACTTTTTTAACTACCTCTATAACTGATGTAATGTTGATGCTTTCCGTGCATGACCACATTCGTCAATGTAGTTTTATAGAAAACCCCATAACTCCAGTCATGCGCTGATACTAAAAATAATTTTTTGTAATGACAATAAATTCAACTTATCCATTCGTGCTAAGTTTTAACTTTATAAAAATTATCCAGGATTTGTTTTTGTTTTATGGTTGTTTTTATGAAAGCATCCGGTTCATGTCGTAAGCTTTAGTTTTTAGATGTTGTTAATGACTATGTTTGAGTATGATTTTTTCTGTATTTAAGAGTGTAATTCATGTTGTTTTGAAAATATCGAAGGATATTTTTGTTTGACTGGTTTCTATAGATTAAAAATTTTCTTTCTGGATTATGGGTGGTTTGTTAACTGTTGTTTTCATAGGTGGATTATATTCATGTGTTTTTTTGGCGAAGCAGGTTGTTTCATTTTATTTAGCAATATGCCATTTGTGGATATAAACGTTCATGCATGATGGAGGGTAAGTAAATAACTACTATGCTTTCTGTATCGAAAATCGCAGATTCCAGAAAGACAGCATTTCTTGTTGGCGTGTTATGCGCTTTGTTTTTAAGCAACCGTTGGTTTGAAAAATGAGTGTAAAAAATCGTTGTGCCTTTTTAAAAGAGAGGGTTATATTTTTCTGTTTACCGGTATAGTGATGTGAAGGTGTTGTTTATTGTTGCTGAAGTGAGAAATGATTGTTCATTCCCCCTGGACGGGGAAGCTTTTCCATGCGTCGGGAAATCATGCTGAGAGTAAACTGGAAGGTGGCATGCTTAAATACGCAGTGGTTACAGAGACGCAAATCTCTCATGGGGTCCGGCAGTCTGCCTTCTGGGTGCAGTGTGGCAATGGGAAATGTTATATGGCGCAGCGGCGAATTTTCTGTACTGATTTTTTAGAAGCAGAAAGTAAACGGCCCAGTTGTTCGAGTCCGTACGTTTGTGTACGCAGGGGGAGTGAAGCCTTTATTATGTCCAGAAGTGGGTTTGACGGCAGATTTTTATTATTTGTGGATCATCCACACAAACGCTGCAATGTTGATGGTGCCCAGGAGAGGACTTGAACCTCCACGGGGTTTCCCCCACTAGCACCTGAAGCTAGCGTGTCTACCAATTTCACCACCTGGGCCCGAGCGCAATCATGCGGGGCGAGCGCCCTCGATTGCAACCGGCGGCAACTCTACCCATAGACGATATTTTTGTCAATTACCCGTTGCGGGCCCGACAAGGCCCGCTGGGCAACTTTTATCCACTAAAAGCGCGTATACTCTACTACACATAACAAGCGGTTCCTTTCAAAACCGCGTTTACAGAGATTTTCAAAGAAATATTACATGTCCAAAAAACGTTCAAAACCAGCCCGCGACCCCCATGCCGAGCGCGAGGCACGCAAATACGATAACCCCATTGCCAGCCGCGAGCTGATCCTTGAAACCCTGGCCGAAGCCGGTGAGCCCATGACCTGGGAGCAGGTGGCTGAGGTGCTGGACCTCCTTGAGGAGGATCAAACCATTGCTCTGACCCGCCGCCTGCGCGCCATGGAGCGTGACGGTCAGGTGGTGCGCAACCGGCGTAATGCCTACGGCCCGCTGGACAAGATGGACCTGGTGCGTGGCCGCATTCAGGCGCATCCTGATGGCTTTGGGTTTCTGGTGCCTGATGATGGCAGTGACGATTTGTTCATGTCAGCACGGGAAATGCGTGCGCTGATGCATCGTGACCGTGTGGTGGCGCATGTTTCCGGTATTGATCGCCGTGGTCGCCGTGAAGGTGCTGTGGTGGAGGTGCTGGAGCGCAATACTCATCAGGTGGTGGGCCGTTTCCAGCTTGATAATGGTCTGGCTTTCGTGATTCCTGATAACAAACGTATCGTACATGACATCGCCGTGTTGCCGGAAAATATGGGAGTTGCCGAGCATGGCCAGATTGTGCTGGTGGAGCTGGTGCAACAGCCCAGCCGCCGCCGTCAGCCCATGGGCCGTGTTATCGAGACTTTAGGCAACCACATGGCACCCGGTATGGAGATTGATATCGCGCTGCGCTCCCATGAGCTGCCGCATGATTGGCCGGAGGCGGTGGATGATGAGATTACCTCACTTAAATCTGAGGTGCCGGAATCCGCCAAACAGGGACGTGAAGATATTCGTGATTTGCCGCTGGTGACCATTGACGGTGCAGATGCGCGTGATTTTGATGACGCCGTATTTTGCGAGCCGAAAGGTAAAGACTGGCGTCTGCTGGTGGCCATTGCTGATGTTTCACATTATGTGGCGGTGGACTCCGCGTTGGATCAAGAGGCTATCGAACGGGGTAACTCTGTGTATTTCCCCGGCCGGGTGATTCCCATGCTGCCGGAGGTGCTGTCTAACGGACTGTGCTCCATCAATCCGAAAGTGGATCGCTTGTGTATGGTTTGCGAGATGATCATCGGTAGCGGCGGCAAGGTAAAAAGCCACCGTTTCTTTGAAGGTTTGATGCGCTCCCATGCACGACTGACTTATGATCAGGTGGCGGCCATGCTGGATGGCGACAAGGTCTTGTGTGAAGAATATGCCGCCCAGCTGCCGCATTTGCAAAACCTGCACAAGCTTTATCGCGCCTTTGATCGCCGTCGCAAACGGCGTGGGGCCATTGAATTTGAAACCACCGAAACCACCATCGTTTTTGGTGAAGGCAAAAAGATCGACCGTATCGTGCCGTTGGTTCGCAATGATGCGCACAAGATGATCGAAGAATGCATGATCGCGGCCAATGTGGAAGCGGCCAAATTTCTTGCCGCCAACGATATGCCCACGTTGTATCGTATTCATGAGCCACCCAAAGAAGAGAAACTCACGGACTTGCGGGCATTTTTGTCCGAGCTGGGTCTGAACCTGCCCGGTGGCGATACACCCGAGGCGCAAAACTACTCCAAATTACTGGCTGAAGTACGCGAGCGCCCCGATGCACATCTGATTCAAACGGTGATGCTGCGCAGTCTCAAACAGGCGGTGTACAGTCCTGAAAAAAAGGGCCATTTTGGTTTATCACTGGAAGAATACGCGCATTTCACATCACCTATTCGTCGTTATCCTGATTTGCTGGTACATCGCGCCATTCGTCATGTGTTGCGTGCAGGCGGAGCGAAAAAGAAATCCGGTATGGCGCGGGTAACGCGCGCGCTGAAAAAGCTGGTGGGCAGCGGCCCGGCCAAAACCTTTCATTACAGCACCGCTGACATGCAAAAGCTGGGCGAAAACTGCTCGATGACAGAACGCCGTGCCGATGAAGCCACCCGCGATGTCACTGACTGGCTCAAGTGCGAATACATGATGGACAAGGTGGGCGAAGATTTTGATGGCATCGTCACCTCGGTACTGGGTTTCGGGTTGTTTGTGGAGCTGGCCGATATTTATGTCGAAGGACTGGTGCATATTACTTCGTTGCGCAACGACTATTACCACTTTGATGCTGCCAGGCACACGCTGACGGGTGAGCACAGTGGCAAGTCTTACCAATTGGGCGGCAAAGTGCGGGTGAAAGTGGTGCGAGTGGATCTGGACGATAAAAAGATCGACTTTGAAATGCTGGATGACGAAGGCGAATCTCTGCCTGTTGAGCGACCCGCGCGTGCTGGAAAAAAAGGCGGTAAAAAAGGTGTTAAACGCAGCCGTAAAAAAACTGCCGAGAAAGCAGAAAAAAAGACGGTGAAAAAGAAGGTCGCCAAGAAAAAGGCAATCAAGAAAAAAGCATCAAAGAAGAAAGTCGCCGCTAAAAACCCGGCGGATGCCGTGCAAGGTACGGTGAAGAAAAAACGTCGCCGCCGCCGCAAGCCCAAACCCAGCAGCGAATGAGCGATTATCTTTATGGCCTGCATGCTGTACAAGCGGTACTGGAACGGATTCCGGGTGACGTGTCGGAACTGTGGGTGGATAGTAAACGTCATGATCAGCGCATTGCCACTATTCTTCAGTTAGCCAGGGAAGCCAATATTACCGTGCATGCGGTGGACAAGCGCATGCTGGAAACACGGGTGCCCAATGGCCGACACCAGGGCGTAGTGGCACAAGCTGTCGCGCCCAGAGTGCATTCAGACGCCGAACTGGATGCGCTGCTGGGCAGTCTTTCTGAACCACCGTTCCTGTTAATTCTCGATGGCGTTACTGATCCACACAATCTCGGAGCCTGCTTGCGCAGTGCCGATGCTGCCGGTGTGCAGGCCGTTATTGCGCCCAAAGACCGTGCCGCTTCATTGACGCCCACAGTAATAAAAGTGGCCAGCGGTGCAGCGCAAACGGTGCCCTTTGTACAGGTGAGCAATCTTGCCCGTTGCCTGCGGGATCTGAAAGCGCGTGGTATCTGGCTGGTGGGGCTGGATGGTTATGCTGAACAGACGGTATATGACACCGACCTCAAAGGCCCGCTGGCGATGGTTATGGGGGCAGAGGGGCAGGGCTTGCGGCGGCTTTCCAAAGAACATTGTGATTTTCTGGTGAATATTCCGATGGCAGGCACTGTAGAAAGTCTTAATGTGTCCGTAGCCACCGGTGTGTGCCTGTTTGAAGCACTGCGGCAGCGTAGGGTGGGCACTGCTCACCAGTGAGGTTTCTGTCGTTACTCATTATTGATAAAGTCATGGTGGAACCGCTGCGCTTGTTCCGCCCTGCAATTTTACCCTGTGTTGCATAGGGCGGAACAAAAAATCGATGAACGTTTCAATACCACCTTCTATCCGGGGAGGGTGGAGCAAGCGCAGCGGTTCCACCGAACGGGATAAAGGGTATTTTCAACCGGTTATGGGCAGTGATCCCCTGGTCACGGGTGTATCGCACGCTCCCTAATTTTTACTGGCAACAAGCGTGCCCGAAAGACCAAACGTCGAATTGGTCCATGTGCCTGAAATACTGCCATCCCGGTTGATGTTCATGACAAAGTCTGCGCCTGTTGTCGCGTCACCCGCTGCTGCGCTGCCGTTACTGTTGACGCTTCCTGAAATAGAGAAGGCTCCATCACTTCCCTGTCCGGTTCCTGTGATCGTGCCATTGTTATCAATGGTGATAGAAAAAGTGCCGCTATCACCACCCGAGAAACTGCCACTGTAATTCCCGGACAACAGGGCAATCAGTGAGCCATTCATATGCACTTGCGCCTGAGATGCAGTAACAAGAGTGCGTGCGCCTGCCGAGGTGGAGGCGGTCAGCTCTGCGATAACGGTTTGTACATTTCCATTGTTTTCAAAGTCACTGATTGACAACATGAAATCGATACTTTTTCCCGCAGCAAGATTTGAAACTGTAGTGGAAATGGTAATACCGTTATTCGGGTCTCCGTCATCATCCAGTGTTTGTAAAAAACGGGCGATGTTGGTGACGACCGGGTCGGTCTCACTTGTTGCACCGATCACAATGTCAAGGGGTGTGATGACTGCGGCACCGGCAGTGCTGCCCAGGGTGATATCACCAATGCTGAAAGTAACAGTTTCATTTGTTTTATAGCTGAATGTTCCATTAGCGTCCGTGATCCCGTTTAGTGTGGCGGAAGCATAAGAGAGCCCTTCTACGGGGCTGTCAATAAATACCCCGGACTGTGTTGCAGTGTCGTCAGGAGAGTTGTCAGGAGAGTTGTCAGGAGAGTTGTCAGGAGAGTTGCCACCACCACTGCATGCAGATAAAAGCAGAAATGAGGAAATTATCACGGGTAGTAACAGCTGGGTTTTCATAAGCAATACTCACAATATAGTTGTTGGTGGGAATATTTCATAAAACAGAAATAATATTTTCCACACTGTAACGGTATCCGGCAAAATTCTTGTAGAATTCGGTTGCAAGTTAATGGAATATTGTTTCAATATTGATAATAAAAACGACCCACTATAACAATGAATAGTTGTCATCAGGTAACAGCAGTTGCGGTTGTTGATTTGGCCAGAGAGCTTAAACGCAACGCGATAATCAGTCTTGCCCAGATTTGTACCTTGAGTCCTCAGCTGGCTGACTATGTTGTTAAGCTGGAAAACAATCTGGATGTGTCCGAATTAATGGGCATGCGTTATCCAGAAGAATGGTTGATTGCCTTATGGCAAATGGCGGATCAGGCAGCGGCTGATCACAAATCTGTCGGTGTACTTGTTGGCCGGGCAATCTCACCACAGACCCAGGGGCTGCTGTCCAGAATGATGCTTCATTGTGACACGCTCGAAAATGTGCTCGATACCTATCTTTCCAATATTGCGTTTGTCAATGCTGCTGAATCCTGGGAGATTCAGCGTACCCATGAAAACGTCGCACTGATATTCTGTTTTACGCCGGGCAAATCCTATCCACGATGCGCTGTAGAACGCAGCATGGTGTCTTTGCATTATCTGGGGACGTATTATTGTCAGCAGGCGATTCCGCTGGATGCTGTTGAGTTTGCATACCCGAAGCCTGATTACAGTGGTCAGCTGGAAAAACAGTTTGGCTGTGAAATTATTTTTAACAGCCATCGGCATGCACTCATCATGAGAGAAACGGTTTTGTGCCAATCGTTGCCACAGCGCAATCAGTACATGCGGGAAATATTTGGCCAGAAAATCTCAGAACTGAATATTCAACCTGCTCCTGACTCAATAGAAAAGAAAGTGCGTGATCTGCTTGGGAACAATATGCCGGATTTTTGTAATGTTGATGCATTGGCCAGTACGCTGTGTATGAGTCGGGCCACCTTGTATCGCAAACTTAAAGCCGAAGACAGCAGTTTTTCACAATTGGTTGACGAGGAACGACAGAAAATACTGGCGGTACACCAGCATACTCCGGTAGCGGCGTTATGTGATTTGCTGGGTTTCCGGGATGCCAGCGCATATTATAAAGCGCGTAAGCGCTGGGGTATGCCAAAATGATTATAAAACAGGTGCTGTTTATTTTATCCATCAAACGAATGACAGTTTCTCGTATTATCAGAAGAGCAGGTGGTTATGGTGCAATTCTTTTGTGTGATAACCGATTGGCTAACAATCGAGCGATAAAAAATTCAAGAAAAATCCTGGTAAACCATTTCAGGTATCTGGCCATGATGACCATATACATATATCAGTGAACTGGACATGCGTTACTTGTTCAGACCAATAATCAACCTGCTATTCGTTATTGCGTTGATCACGATTTCCTCATGTGTAAATATACCCACTAAAAATGTTGATCGTATGAATCTTGGTAGTGTATTAGCACTGGGAAAGCTTATTGAAACAAAATCAAACACCGCCACTCATGAAATAGATTTATATGTCCGATTATATGAAATGCCTGTTTATAAAAACGATTGTTTTGTTGAAACCCACGGAATATGCCAGAACCAGTATTATATATACCGTATCAACGTATGACGAATATCCCGAAACAAATATATTCAAGCTGAAATACAAAGGAGTACTCGTTGATTTATATTGGATGGAAGATAATCAAGTAGACTATGTAAAGTTAATGCTGGTATTGGACAAATATACTGATGATGCAACAAAAAATAATAACAGTTTAGCTAACAGTAAAATCAGAGTTTTAGTTGAATTAACGCCAAAAAATATTAGACAAACCCTGCAATAAACCTGCTTCCAAATTTAATCTTAAAGGCGTCAGAATCTGACGGATCCTCACAAAATTTGGCTCCTCAGCAGAATCTATGGGTTGACTCAGGCTCAGGTAAGCCGCCCGGTGTATGATATAAAGTGATTTCAGCGCCATGACAGGTTCGAAAACCAAACGCTTTTCTGATAGTCAGTTTTGCTTTGGTTATTAAACCCCTCTTGGTTTTGTTTGATGCGGGCGATTATGGGGCGATTATTTTATACAAACGCCCGTTGCCTCTGTTCAATGCATAAACTTCGTAGCTTTCATCATAACCAAAAGAACTCAGGTTACCGACGGTAGGGCTGAATGACCGTTCTTCCGAGTAACCACCGACACCATCATAGCGCAGACCCCGCACATAGCTGGCAACATAGTCTCCGTATAAATAAACGCCACATAAACCTGGAATGTCTGAGCCACGATAGACCATGCCGCCGGTAATTGAAAACCAGCCATCATTTCTGGGCGGGGCAATAACAGGCGCTTCGTAGGCAGCGAGATTGCAGCCCGTCACAAAACAAATGTCACCCTCAACTTCATTCCAGCCGTAGTTCAGTCCCTTTTTGATAATATTCACTTCTTCCCGCATGACCTGCCCGACATCTGCTGCGTAGAGGCCACCTGTTACCGGGTCAAAACTGAAGCGCCAGGGGTTGCGCAGGCCATAGGCCCAAATCTCCCGGCGTGCGTCAGCGACACCAGACCATGTGGGGTTATCCGAAGGAATGGCGTATTCCAGACCACTGTCTTTGTTGTTGATATCAATGCGTAACATGCCACCCAGCAGAGTAGTGAGGTCTTGCCCGTAACCATCCGGGTCTCCACCGCTGCCGCCATCGCCCATGCCGATATAGAGATAAGGATTTATTTCGGGGCCAAAGGCAAGTTGCCCGCCGTTGTGATTGCTGTAAGGCTGGGCGATTTCAAGAATGATTCGTTCACTGTCCTCCAGCGTTGCTGTGGCTCCGACAGTGAATTCAGAAACGAGGGTACATCGGTTGCTGTTGGTGCATTGTGAATTTGACACACTGCTGTCTGATACATAGTTGACGAAAAAACGCCCATTGCTGGCGAAGTCAGGGTGAAAGGCGATGCTTAATAATCCCATTTCGCCACTGTTACGCACCCGGTCCTGAATGTTCAGGAAATTACCCGCTTGCAGAACGCCATTCTGGACGATGCGTACGGTGCCGCGTTGTTCAACGATAAACAACCGGCCACTACCATCTCCTGCATGAGTGACATGTACGGGGGCAGACAGTCCGCTGACGATTTCCTGTATGGCAATATCCGGGATGGCGGGTGGCGGGTCACTGACTTCGCAGGGTGTCGCCGCTGCCTGAATTTGCGCAAACGTTGCAGTGACATTTCTGTCAGTTGACATGTTGACGGTACAGCCTGCTGAACCGGTGCAATCACCACCCCAGGCATCAAGCCTGTAACCGGTATCGGGCGTGGCAGTGAGTGTGACAGCCGCGTTTTCGCTGAACTGTGTTACACAATCAGGGGCGCAGGCGATGCCGCCGGGGGAGCTGGATATGCTGCCGTTGGCCCCGGTGCTGACGGTGAGTGTGTAGTTGACGGCTGTTGGTGTATAGCTGGCGGTCACGTTTTGCTCGCTGTTGAGTTCAAACGAGCATGCATTCCCGGTTTGCGAGCCTTCGTTACAGCTCGCACCGCTCCAGCCGGAGAATGTGTAGCTATCGACGTAGTTCGCATTCAGGGTGATGGATGATCCTGGCAGAAAATGGTAATCGCAGGTGTCCGGGCAGTTTATGCCGGGCTGGCTGCTGGTAACGGTGCCTGTGGGCGGGGCCGTAATGCCGGAAATAATGGTATTCAGACGATAGGTTGCGGAGAAAGTATCCTGGCCTTGCAGGAAGGCGGCAATGTCTTCCGCTGCCTGATGGGTGAGGTTAATGCTGCTCATGGCCGGCACCGTTTGTACGGCCTTTAAGACCAAAGAACCCGATACACGTTGTATACGCGGAGATTGCCAGCTATTCCCCGTGAGACTGCCGATACCATTGATCCCATGGCAACTTTCACAAAGGTTGCTGTAGAGCGTGCTTCCCGCTGCGGTGTCCGTGTCGGTAATGACCGGTCCGGTCAGGGGTTGTACATTTGTTCCGGGGATAAATTGTTTGTCATCTGCATTGCCCGTGTTGCGCAGACGGCGGAATTCCACCGTCCAGCGTCCGCTTGCTGAATCCCAGGATGCGCCGGATGTGATATCGGCACGACTGCTCTCCGGTGTCCGGGTAATCACCGCCGGTATTTGATCGCCATTGTTCGGGGGGCCGCTGAAGACAATGGCATCTGCCTGAAAAAGGACATCACCGGAATAAGTCAGACCACTGCTATGCATGGAAACGGGATCGTTGCCACTGAGGGTATTGTCGGCATAGGCGGGATTGCCGGTATCGGGAACGAAGCCGCTGTCGCCCGTGGGTGAATAGGTAAGCAGCCTGTCATCGGCAACACCGGCGGGTTTGGTCCGACTGGATTGCCATTGCCAGACATCAACGGTATCGCTGCTGTTATTGGTGTGCATCACAGCGACATCGGTGCCGGTATAGTTTTGAAAGGGATTGTCTGCGCCAAGGTTGGCGTGACAGAAAGCCGCGCAGCCAAGCCCGTTGGTCGCGAATGCCTTTTCGCTGTCAGTGACCGGAAACATGAGATAGACACGGTCTTCATCCTCACTGCCCGCAAGCACATGGCTGGCGTTGGCCGCTGATTCATTGGGGCTGCCGGAACGGGTGCCGGTGTGAATCTTTGCGGTCCAGCCAGTTTCACCGTTGCCCTGATTGCCATAAATCCATTTTCGATATTGGGTGCTTTGTGTATGGCCAGCGTCTTCCCATTGAACTAGAAAATAAAGGTATTCATCGTCCCAGGCTGAGCCGATGGTGATGTCGGTAGGAACGGCATCAATGAACTGGCTCAGGGGATAATTGTTTTGTACCAGACCCCTGATCGTGGTCAGGTTGGCGTTGTTCCAGTCGCTGCTGTCACCATCGGCAGTTATACTGTCGTTGCTGATGCGAGGTGAAATAACAATATTGTCAGCGCCTGCACCGGTAACGGGTGCAGTTTCCATGAAATCGAGTAAAAGGATTCTGGCGCCTGTGTGATTGTGCGAGTTTTCAGTGACGGCCAGAGAAAAATAACTGTCTGCCGGAATGGAGACAGGAGCGGGCGTTGTATCATCAGGCCCGCCGGACCCGCCGCAGGCGGATAGCAACAGAATGACTACCGGCATCAGGACGTTCAGCCCGTATGCCATTCGGGGTGCGGTGTGTATCTTCATGCTGCTTTACCTCATGCGGGAATGCGGAAAATTTTCCCCCGATACGCGCATTTTGACAGGAATACAACGTTCCTGCCAAACGGGTAATACAGGGCAAATGCTTATTGTTGTAGGAACGGTGGTGTGCGCATTATTGTTGCCCCGTTATACAAAAAATACGCACGTCAATATGTGAATCTGATACTTTGTGTTTACCGTCTGTCAAAATGTTACATGCCTCTGCATTTAATTCAGGCAGGCCATCGATTGAGCAGAAAAACATCCTTTCGGGATACCAACGGCGAACAAATAACGCGCGAGCTGAGCCAGGTACAGAGGCATGAAATGTTAATACATTCCCGAAGCGGTCAACTGCGGAATCCAGGTTCATGCTGCGACGAAAAAACAAAACCCGTCAGCTCAACACACCCTTTATTGCATTGCTCAACAATTCCGCATAGTCATTCTTTGATAACCGCAGGGGATTACCACCAGCGGAGGGGTCGTGAGTGGCCATTTCTGCAATGG
>Ga0256839_1001723_pt1 | contig 25909 bp, 29 predicted proteins | sample 354166metaG_FD_185968 | JGI IMG/M metagenome (GOLD analysis project Ga0256839, IMG submission 185968) | Hydrothermal vent microbial communities from Mid Atlantic Ridge, Atlantic Ocean - 354-166 | ecosystem: Environmental > Aquatic > Marine > Hydrothermal vents | place: Atlantic Ocean: Mid... | reverse complement strand
CATCATTAGCGTTCAAAGGCTCATAACAATAACACTTAGAATCTGATAGACACTGATTATATGAAGGGCTTTCTATCTCATACGCGGGACCAATAGTCTGACCCGCATTCGTATCCCAAGAAGCCTGAATCACGTGACTATAAGCTCTAGTCCCATTACATGCACCGTTTGCAGGTTCCCTATAAAGATTCAAAATCCAAATATAATCTAACGTTCCAGGGGCATTTCCTAAAACAATACCGGTTTTAGAAGCTTTTAGAGAACCATCGGCAGTCTCTACATAAAAGTCAGCGGTCATATTAGTACCATTCAAAATGCTGTCCCCTCCGACACACAACTCAACCCTACACCAAGTGTTCACACATTCCATCGGGGTAATAGAATCAGGTCCAGGAACATGATTTCCTGAATCTCCAGAAGCGAAGTTAGCGCTCACATTAAGCATAATCTGAGATCCACCAACGGACGTGGAAGACTGGAGCTGACCTCCATTCTTCCAAGTTATCTCCATAATCTTATTATTGCAATCGGACCACAAAGAATAATCCGAAGTAAAGTTAACATACATTCTTTGGCAAACACGCTTAGTAGATGCCGTTATTTTATCGATTCTACCTACACCAACATCAACCCCTCCAGCAGACCATCGCCAAACTGTTGATACATAGCTACTTCCTGGCATATTCTGAGCAGACTCTGGAGACAAGTAAATATCTGGATCATTATTTCCTTGAAGAAATATCCCACTAGTACTACCGCACTGCAGATCTCCAGATGAGTTCACAGGATTAGTCTCATAAAGAGATGCCCCGCTACCTACCGTATAATGGGGCGGACTAGTGTCAAGAGTTTCAGAACAATCACAGTTACTTCCAAGCTCAACACACCTTTGCTCTTGTGCATAGGCAAGCTCAATCTGTATTATAATAAGACCTAAAACAACCAACAAACAGAAAAGAAGTCTTTGTACTTGATAGTAGAACACTTATTGTATGCCTCCTGCCGCAGATTAAAAAGACCTTAAACAAAACAAACTACCTAGGACTAAACCCTCTAGAAAACCTATCTACCTCTAAAAACCTATATGCTCACAAGAAACAGGCTCAGGACCTACAGAAACCACAAAGTTATCCTCAAGCCGATAACCAAGACTCGACCCAGTGTATCCATTATTATAGTAGTTATTCCACACAAACTGACTTATACCATTCTGATCCCCGCTAAACTCGTAAGAAGACATATCCAGAATAGCATCAAGTATGATACGTCTGGAGAACCTTGCACTCTGAAACCAAGCCCTATGCCTCGCATTAGAAGTACACCAACCATCGAAATGCACCTGAAAACACCCCCACTCTCCCGGACCAAAATCAACTCCCCACTCATAATCTACAGTAGACGGAGAGAACCTTATACGTCCACCAGAAGGACTAGGAATGTTTGGATCCCTCGAATATACTCCCTTGAAAACCTGAACAATACTTGAACCTGAACTAGTAAAGACGCTACCACCAAATGGATGGTTCCTACCGGTATTTGAGGTAGATGCTCCCAAAATAGGAGCAAAGCCAACCCCAAACTCATTATGCTTATTTGCTACAGTAGGAATCTGAAAGTTAGACGAATACTTTACCGCATAAGTAACACCAAATCTCTGAACTTGGGAGGGAAGATACGCAGTTCCGGTAATCCCTTGATTCCTACCCGGAACATGTCTATGAGCTAAAGATTGATTACCATCAAAAATACAATCAGTCTTATTTGACATTTCACACGTATTAGCATCTACTACCAAAATACATGACTCATCAACACCAGCAGCCATTATGGTATACCCAGTACCAGTGCCCGGAGCCGGATTATAAATACATGGATTAGCTCCTACTCCATAAAGATCAGTCCAACCCTTTCTACTCCCTGTCACCGGAGGTCCATTATTTATATCCAACCTCTCAAAATCCTCACAAAAAATAATATTAGAGTCATACAAAGCATTGTTAGGATCTGCTACCATATCACAATAGCAGTCTACACCATCAGTACAGGTACCTCTTCCGTACTGAGAACCATTAACTACCGTTACAGAAACACCTGTTCCTTTCTCTCCTTGAAGAGAGGAACCCAAAGACATCACTAGTAAACTTAACATAACTAAGTTCAAAACTTTTTTAGAAGTCATAAACTTACCGTTTCGACATTAATACTTTCAAAATCCTATGTCTGCACAAGAAGGAGGTTCGCCATCGGTGATTACAATAGAATCCTCGTACCTATAAGTAGTAGCTGTGACTCCAGATTGTCCAATATTTGCATTGGCATATGAGTTCCAATACAGGTATGTTGGAACAGGACTATTCCAGAAAGAACTGTCCATTCCGCAAAAATCGATCACAACCTTTTCAGTAAACCCATTGTTGAACCACATCGTATAACAAGTGTTTGTAGTACCAAGCCCAGTGATCCTAGCTCTAATACACCTCCATTCGTTAAGGTCGGACCAATCAGTAGACCTACTGTACCTATTTGGATCCGCATACCATCTATACCTTTGTGAGGTACATTCTTTAACTCCAATAGGCCCATTGGGGTCTTCCGGACCCGCAGTGAGACTATCATTAATGCATTGAGAATCTGTACCCGACGGTGTAACTGCAAACTGTTGAAGAGGGAAATCACTAGGACCTTTACCATTACCGCCTAGACGCATTGAACTAAACGTGAAATACCCGTGCTGCCCGTTCCCCCATTCGTTATGCTTCCAAGGGTAGTTAAGAATGTTAGTCTGCTCTACATTACTAGAGTACGCCATCAAAATGGCGATACCAAGATTCGTACTAGATGCCCATGAACTACCAGATCCACCCCCCAAAGCATTGGTACCAGTTGTAGAAATACGCCTAGCGGCAGCATGATTTCCAGCAATAACACCATCTGCCGTTGATCCCGGCCTCTTCGGTGGTGTCAATGTACTAATCTCGTCATAAAAGTCCTCATCATACTTAACAATGTCTATATGAGGATTAAGCTGGTTAGCCTCCCAACAATCTACTCCACCCCCATCCACTTCATTACCTTGACGTACAGAACACCACTCCTTAACGCCGTTACAAGCAGATCCAGCTTCTATATTACACACAGAACCAACCCTAGGGTTTGTATTAGGCTGTCCTTGATCCCACATCGCGCCGCCAGTAGCAGTACCATACGTCAAATGCCAATACTGGCAATAGCCTCTCTCATTGCTTCCGCACCACCCAGAATCAACCCAGTGCTGTTGAGCCAAACTAGAATACAATACAGGAGCATCAAAGTCTTCGCATAGGAGAATAGAAGTTCCTTGAGGAAGCTTGCTTGCCACTGTATCACATACACAATCTACCCCATCAGTGCACCCGGGAGGATTACCTCCTGCTTGTCCTCCACCCCCACTTCCGAGATTATTTACAATAGCCCCGCTGATGCTGGTTCCAGAAAACCTAAAACCTACCAACGTGCCAATCGAAATCGAAATAAAAACTGCCAATATCACTCTAAACATAATAAGTCTAGACCACCATCAATCCCAAAACCAAACAATCACCTACTCACCTTCCCCTAGAAGACCTAGAAAACCTATCCAACTTAAAATCCTGCCAAGTCATGCCGAAGGCTTGATAGGAATAGTCCAACAATGAACATCTCCAGTATTGGTACCAACTAAATCAGAAGTGTTCGGCCCTACCGACCCAGAAGCCTCCAGCTCCTCAACCCCATGCACCATGATATTAGCCGCGCCGCCCCCAGAGGAGTTTACATCGAACGACTCTGTCCCGGCAGACCATGTAGCTGTCATCCCAGATGAAGATCCCGTCTCGTAGAACGCAGCCCTTGCCACCATAGCCCTAGCTGGTAGACCTGAAACGGATTGACAGGCGAAGCTAGATACCGAGGCCGCAGTCTCGACATAGCTCGTCAAGCTGATCAACCAAGATCCAGGAGAAGAATCGTTGTAGGTTCTCGCTGCAATCTTGTGCATTGCCCCTACCCACTCACGGGAGCAACTACTGGTCCAAGTCCAAGAAGCCGTACCGGCCTCAGCCGTGTCATCCAAAGTATTCCAGTATACGGCAGTGTTTCCCCTTAGACTTGCCCCATTGGAAGTACTACCGATCTGAGTCCATCCAGTTGGTGGAGTAAAAGTACAGTCATTGGATGACTCCTGACCAATGAAAGCCAATAGAAGATCTCCGACCTCTCGATTTGCGGGTGAAGACAGGGAAAAGCTGGTAGAGTTAGAACCTCCATTGTCTTGGGAGTTAAGACCTTCAAATAGAGGGGAGACCTTACAAGGACCGTTGTAGATATTGATCTCATCAAAGTACATTCCAGGAGGAAAACCAAGACCCCCGTCCCCGAAAAACAGCTTCTCCCAAGAAGATGCAACTCCTGCCGAACAACAGACAGAAGACCCGGACTGATAAGCAGAACTATCGTAAAGATGCAGACATCCTGATGAATCCGAATCAGTGAAATCAGCCTCAATCCTCATATAAAAGCCTGTATTCAATGTAGTTTGCGTTTGTGGAGACCTTACACCAGAACCACACACCAAATCCATTTTATTACCGGTCCTATAAGAAATATAAGGATATACCGCTGAATTAGAAGAGCTCATAGCATAAATGGGATAAGAGTCATCCGATCCGGTAGAAATTAACTTACCATTAAATGAAAAGCACACTCTACTCTTATGAGTCATAGACCCTACTCTAACACCGGAATTCCCACCATCAGATTTCAAGGCCTGAGATCCAGACAAAGGTGAAGATGTATCATCGCAATTTGCCGACGGCTCAGCAAACTCAATTTTTACCGGGACACCTTCATTAGTACATCCAGTTGATTCAAAGTCAATATAAACAATTCTAGTAGATTGGCCCCATACTGTTATAATGCCCATAATAAATACTGACATAGCGATGATCAATGACATAAAGACTAGGTCGGTGATCCTAGATCGTCCCATCGCAGACCCCATCTGCATCAGAACCGCAGGACCATACTCCATCATCGGCCCCGCACTCTGTCCAAGTATTGCCATCAGCCGTGTCCATGTCCTCGATCATCACTGTGAACTTCCCAGCTGTAATACAGAAAGTGAACTCGCTAGTCCCGTCATCGTCTGGATCCATTGCCAAGTTCGTCCCAGAAACCGACACGTTGTTCACTGTGTCTCCATCATCATTCAAGGTCTTCGCGCTGGATACCGAAAGGGTCGAGGGGTCCGTGTAGCCAAACTCCCCAGTCGTTGCGTTTGCCACCGATACCAGCTGACCGTTAGAAGGGGTAGATGTGCCATCATCTAGTTCTGATGTCGTTACGGAATCCGCAGCAAGATCATCGGCCGTAATAGTATTATCTTGGATTTCACCTCCGGGACCACCGTCAACAGCTCCAGCAGCCAGTGCAGTGTCCCCGACCTCCCCAGCATCCGGGACATCATCATCGGCAGTACATCCTTCAGCATTACCAGAGGCATCCACACCAGCCGCCCATTGGCCAGCAGCACAGTTGGATCCATTCGCAGCCAACTGAGTTGCGGTTCCTACAGAAAGGCTACTTTGAGCCAAATATTCAAAAGACGTAGCTCCAAAAGCCACAGCAACAATCTCCCCGGCTACTGGAGAATCTACTCCATCATTCAACTCGGAAGTTCCAATGGCATCTTGAGCCACCTCAGAAGCTCCTACAGCATCTGCTGCTATCTCAGCAGATGTAACAGAATCAGTTCCCAAATCAGCAGAAGTGATCGTGCCATCAGTTATCTCGACACTTTCAATAGTCGCTCCAACTGTAATACAAGAATCCATAGGGTTAGAATCGGCTTCCAATGTACACGATACCCCTCCGTCTGCAATGGCAGAAGGTCCAATAATCGTCAAAACATCAACAGGAGTAGTCCCTTGATTATCAGAATCTTCATAAAACTTGAGCTGACTAGGTCCAGCATCGTTTGCTTGACAATCAATAGAGCCTCCCTTAGTCGTAGTACCCAACTCCGAATACAAGCACAAAGAGTCTTTCAATCCACCTGTAGCATCGGAATAAACTGCAAAAGCATTAGAGGTAGTAACAGTAGGATGTTGATCTGAAGTATCAACCTTTCCATTATTATCGGTGTCGTAGACCGCCTTGGTCATGTCACCAACACCCCCAATACCATCCCCGAGCTGGATCCAATCCGCGGCCTGCGAACAACTCGCTACCGAGCACCAGTAGACCTTCGCCGGCGCGACATCGTCCGAATCAATGCAGATGCTCCCGCGCTTGGCCACGGCCGTCGTACAGTCCGCAGCAAGAACCGTGGAGGGAGAGACATTGAATCCCGACGGCACAGTCGAGGGCAGGCTCCCTCCAGAGATTGCCCACTTCGCTGCCCCGCCAGACGAATCGCAGATGCTCAGCGTGGACTCGAACACGTTCCCAAACCCAGCCACCACGGCCGTCCCAGCGACGTCGGCCTTGATGGAACAGTTCATCGAACTCGAGCCCCGGAACACGTTTCCCAGCAGGATGATCTCACCATCCTTGACCAGCAGCCCGTTGTCGACGTCCGGAAGGCCGGCCGCGGCCTTCCCCTCGATCCAGTTCCCGACGAGGATCATCGAATCCCCGGCCTGCATCCCGGTGGCATCAATGCCATTAGTCAAGGTGGCATTGCTGGCGTCGAACTCGAAAGTGTTGTTCACCAACCGAAACCCAGCCGGGTCTCCAGTCACCTTCACATTGGCATCCCAAGTAGAACTAAAAATCGAGTCATAAACCGAGACCGCATTGGGCTTCTGGGTCGCACTGAAGTTCTCCAGAAGCATCCCGACCGAGCACTCATAGAGCTTCAGCCGCTGCATCGAGCCCTTCAGAGCCCGAACCTTCAGACAAGTCGCCAAGTCGGTCGTGGCTCCACCGATCCCTGCCGCACCCCGGATGGCCACGTCATCCACGAACCACTCCGACACGTACTGCTTTGATCCAATGGTCAGGCCCGTCATCGTCGAAGCATTCGAGATGGTCCCATCAACCTGGATCCGGAATCCCACCGCCGCAGCCGAATCGCCCTCCAAGCAAACCCCGTTCGTCAGGGCCGTGCTCTTCAGGGTGATAACCGTGCCATCATTGGATCCGAACCCACCAGCCGTTCCCATGAGGACCACACCGGGCTTCACCACGAGAGCACAGCCCGGGTAGTTAAGAGAGTCCGCCTCGGCTGTGATGGGATAATGACCCGTCGCAGCCACCTCGTTATTGAAGGACAACAATACCAATCCACCCTCCATCTCCGCGGCTGCCGCGTCGATAGCGCCCTGAATTCCATCCGAAGCAGGGGTCGAATCCGCGTAATCCTCCGGGTAGTATATCCGCGGCGCACAGATGGTCCGAGTCCTCTGACCCCCACCCGCATTGTCCAAGATCTTCAGACAGCCATCCTGATCCCAGAACACCCGACCAGTGGTGGTGCCCAATCCAGGATCTGTATCTCCTGTAGGTAGAATCAACTGGCCCGAAGAGACATCTATCTTATCTGAAAAGACGCGGTCTCCTGTATGTTGAACCGGAGCCATCAAACCGACACTAATAACAACTAAACATAAAATCAAAAACTTTCTAATAGCTAACATAGACCATATCCCACATTGAAATCAACTTCGAAAGTAAAATCCCTTTCGGAAGTCTTATCTTATTTGGAGGAGAGCCTCCACCGGCCCCTCCAGTACAGTTCAGTCCGTTGACATCGCAATAGCCTGTGTAGCCTCTACCAATCTCCGGAGTCGGGCCAATCTTCTGGCCATTATTTGTAGTCCATCCAGCCATAGTAATGTTGGCAAAGTAGGTACGAGCTGTAGCAGAGCAAGAAGCAGTCGTGTAAAAGTCAACAGACCTGAACTCTCCAAACGAACTGGCAGGGTTCGCCGGATCCGAATCTCCCATGTAAGTCTTGGCATACTCAATCCTAGCAGTAGAAGATGCACCACCAATCTTTTCCAAAATACCCTCAATGGAGATATTATTTCCGCTGGCCAGATCCGTCGAAGTAGGAGCCTCCATACAAACTTCAAGCCTACACCAACTACTCAAGCAATCGGTATAGTAATCAAAACCTCCATAAACTGTTCCATTGATATACACAAATCCATCATGAGTACCATCTTCGTTCTGATCGAACTTATATGTAGAGATCCTAGTACTATTAGCAGAACTATCTAGATAATGATAAGCCCCAGCACTTCCCCATTGAACGTAATACCTCCTACCACCTTGACAGCTCGAGTTTACAGCATCTTGATTGATCCTGATATACTTAGAAAGGCAAAGTCTAGTCACCCCATCAACACTAACAGCATCATTCGCAGACTTTGCACAAAGCATATAGGCAGTAGCTGAAGGCTGAAGTCTAGACCAGACGTAGGTGTGGTTGATTGGAAGTGAGAAAGATGGATTAGTAGGAGCTGTCTCTTGCTCGAAGTAAATGTCCCTATACATCGTATACGGATCGATCGAGCTCGCGGTCACACAACGCTTGACCATCGTATCGGCATCTTTGATCCAAGTTCCACCCGAATGCACACTTTCAGCTCCAGATAGAAGCTCGCTCGCCTTACAAGAAGCCCCAAGATTCTCACAAACAGCGGTCTGATTCGTGGGATAGTTCCCGTCGTCATACCAAGCAGCGAAACTCATCTTGCCGAAAAGCAGAAATATTACAACTAAAAATCTACTTAGCCAAGATACCATAGTTCAATCCTACATAATGCAAATCGACAGTATTCACATCATTAGTATCAGAACTCGTACAAGCCGCATTACCACTATCATCGTCTCTTATGATTCTACCAACCAATATGTCTCCAGCCGCCAAAGTAGGACTAATAGTAATATTGGTTGTCACCGGAGAATCTGCAACACTTGCATATGAAGATCCATCGGCACAAGTAAGCGTCCCCGGAGTCGGATCTAGAGACTCTCCAGCGGCTACCCCTTGGATCTCCACACACCAACATGGAGCTTGAGTAGTTGTCGTATATCCAGAAGACCAAATAATATCGACAGTAAAAGTTGACGTAGAATCGTAATCGGAACTCAATGGAACTTCGAAATAAAGAGTATTATCAGCCGTAGCACTGAACTGATAAACATCCTTCAAGAAGTTTGTTCCAACGGTATTCAATGTAGGAGCTCCAGTACCTGGAACTACCATAGAATCTACTCCAATAACGATGGACGTTTGAAGATTCATCCCACTAGACGCACCAGCAAAGTTCAATACGCCATTCGAATCGACAGTAATCAAATCTGTACCGTCACTTGCCTCTATGACCATCAAATCCGCTGTTTGAGATGCAACAGCTTGAATCAAGAATGAAACTTCAGTTGTTGTATCAGAATCTACCGCAAGCTTCGCTAGAGCAGTAGCGCTTCCAACTGTAACAGCATCACCAGCCGTAACCAAGTTGACGACACCAGCCGTAGTTTGCCATGGAGAAGTTCCTCCTCCACCGCCTCCACCATCACCTACAGAAACCCAACTTGTGCCATTGTAATAACAAAGACTTACAGCTGTGCCCGCAGCGCTGTCACAGGCTCCTTGAGCACTATCGTCTGTAATAATGATGACTTCACCGGCGGCAGGTGTGGCAGGAAAAGCAGTTCCAGTTCTAACCTGGTCAGGAACACAAACCATATCTCCAGCACTTATATTGATAACACCCTTATCGGACTCGGTGAGATCATTGTTACAATCCAACCCTGTAAATGTATAAGTGGAAGCAGTAAAGATCAGATTATCGGTCCCTCCAGCATCTTCAGAATCGTATTGAATGAATATATTGGCACTTGCCGTCGAACCATCTTCTTGAGCTCCGATGGTCATATCACAGTCTTCAGCAGCAGAAGCGGTATTCGTACAATCGACTTGAATCAATGCAGAAACATCTTTATCTATGGTATCAGAATCGATAAAACTTACCGACGGAATTCCATTTGGAGCAATCTGAAATGGGGTATTGAATGTAACCTTATTGTCTTCGAATGTAATCGTGGGATCGACTTCACCTCCACCACTCTTGAATATATCAAATGTCCATACGATGGAAGTATCAGTAGTTCCCGCTCCAAAAGTAGTGGATGCAATTTCCGTAGTATCCAATGAAACCGTAACCGTATCAGTAGCCCCTACCGTAGTATCGATACCATTCGTACTCCCCTGAATTAGGAGAGTGTCTCCATTGTCAATGGGTTGTGCAGTTCCAGAATCCGCATTAGCTGTAAAAGAATAAGTCCCACCACCAGCACCATCTCCTAAGGGAATCCACGAAGAAGATGTAGCGTCATATCTACAAATGGTCGCAGAAGTGCCTCCTGTAGAACAAGAACCCGCAGAAGACGCAGAAGTGATTACAAAGATATCACCGCCAGCGGGAGAAGTTGGGAAAGTCGACCCGGATTGAATTTGATCGGTATTGCAAAGGAGAGATCCGGTATTGTCACTAGTAACGAATTGCCTTCCAGAAGAACAATCGAGTTGAGATAAGATGTATTTTATATTTACAGAATCGAACTTCAAGAAAGTAGTGTTGGTACCGTTTATCAACGTATCAAAAGTCATATCGCAGTCTTCAAATCCTGCAGTCGTGGTAGGACAATTCACAGTAACGGTAGAATCCGGATTTGAAGTAGTATCACTATCATTGAAGACTATTTGTGGAGTTGCAGAAGCATCAGCGAGGAAAGATGTGGCTCTTATTTCCGTACTGACATCAACATAGTTGTCACCAAAAGTGATTACAGGATCGATACCAACACTCAAATCATAGGTCCACACAATAGAAGTTAGTGAGGCACCATCACTGAAAGTCTGATTCCCGAGTTCAGTGGAATCGAAATCAATAGTAACAGTCTTAGAGACACTATCACCTACAGTATCGATACCAGTCGTACCTCCGGCAATAGTCAAAGTTTGAGCATCTGTAATATTGATCAAAGTTCCACCGTTGTTGGTGTCTCCACTCGCATTGAAGTTCGTACCGGAACCACCCCCGCCACTAACATCCGAAGAACATACGATCTGATTCAATCCATTTACCGTCAACTTCCCTCCATTCCCGTCGTTGGTACAAGTGGAAGAAGTGACGTTCCAAGTCAAAGAACTTGTTTGAATAATGTTTCCATTGACATCGAAAGTAAGAACCGAGTTGGCTCCTGGAGGAGTAGCTGCAGTAGTAGCAAGTTTAGATCCGTTTACTCCTCCAGTCAAAAGAGTAGAACTGATGTCGGCTATCTCATTGAGAGCACCTACAGTCAACTGACCTGATCCATTTATCTGAATGTCAACATTGTCCACACTTACAGACACAGATCCAGCAGATACGGTTAGACCGTTTGAAATATCCGATTCGACTACTACATCAGAAGCAAGTTTAGAAGAAAGAATATTGGCAGAAGCAGCAATATCAGCATCGACTACGACCCCCGCTTTGAGATCAGCAGTAATGGTTTGTGCATCTACAGCAACACTAAAGTCTATATCACCACCATCCGAAAACTTGGCTGTGGTGTTGATATTCGAATAAGACCCACCAATAGTCTCTACTTGTACCTCATCTCCAGAACCTCCCCCTCCAACCCCACAAGGAGCTCCAGCGGGAGTGAGAGTACCGTCCGCAGCGAACTGAACGCAATCTCCGCTAGTGAAAGTAGAGACAGTAGAAAGAAGAGTTCCACTTCCAAGAAGGATGGCCGAATCTATCATATTCATATTGTTCAACCCACCAACTGAAAGTGAGCCGGCTACTGGCCAAACCTTTGATACATCGATCAAAAGTTTATTTACAGCCGGGACAGTAAAAATATTGTTGGTGTCTCCAACAGTTGCAATCTCATTCAAGTTAGTGGCTTCATTCGTTCCATCATCTAAAAAATCGACTGCAACTTGAGCACCTCCGCTCTGTTGAGAAGCGAACTTCCTAGTAGCAGCATCCGTATCATTCGTCGGATCTGCAATGTTTATAACTCTAGCTCCGCAAAAATCTACGGTTTGAGTTACAGGGTCCCACTTCGGAACACAATCGGAGGCATAACTTACAGAAGAAATCAAAAATACCAAAATAAAGACTAATCTATACAATTGTCCGTACCACCTTCAATATCCTACAACTACAACCAAGATATCGGTCGTATTATCGTTACTGCCAATAGTTATTGTCTTACCTTCCACCTTCGCGGAAGGATTAACAAGAGTTGTAGTGATATCCGCAGTAGCCGCTATAGCATACAATGGATGTTGAATACGAGTTTCTACCGTATCATTGGTATCGGGAGCTTCAACAAGAATAAATTCCATCTTAGCGGGCCCTAATGCGAACATATGTCTGGATAAAACATTAGCGACAGCCATTTAAAAATTCACCTTTTTCTTTGGACATGCTTCCTGAAACTCAGAACAATCTTCTGAAGTAGGAGATTTAGGAACTCTAGGATCCTCCTTATAAGAAACATATCCCATTTGATTCAAAACGTCTTCGGGAATAAGCCAATGATTCATATGTTGACAATGCGGGCAGGCACCATAAGTCAACCCTTTTTCGAACATGGCTCCGAAAAACGATTCATTCTTGTCATCTTCCAAAAGTTTATTTATGATTTGAATACGAACGTTCTCTGTCGTCTGAGGATCTACGACGATGGAAGCCAACACACGAGCATTTTGGACAAGAAGACTCTCAACAAAATCGTCTTCCTCTCCTTCCTCGACCCTCACCTCTGCTTGATTCTTCCTAGGTCTACCTCTCTCTTTCTTCTCAGCCATACAATCAGTATTATTCCTTTTTTTGAAGACTAAAAAAGATCGAAAAAACCCGGCATGACTATTAGTTCATGCCGGGTTTTTACATGGACCCAAAATATGCTTTAGATCCTACATCTACCCTACAATTTCAGCGATGTCAGACGGGCGTACGAACAAAGGAGACAGCCTCCGAGGATACATATCCACCAAATAGATCTTCCGGTCTCTCTTTCTACGAACACTTACCACCTTACCAACACGACGATGGTACCTGGAGGGTAGAGAAGATGCCCTTCCGATCCTAACATAAGTACCCTTCTTGATAGTCTTTGCACTCTTCTTAGCCATATGAATATTACCTCCCTTTCTTTGTATTTTTCAAATAAAGAGTCAAGAGTGAACTTCAGCGAAACCTCACAAGAACAACTACCCTTTCCTCTCTACGACGTAGAGTCACCTCCATCCATCACATATGGAACAGCAGGAGACTCTTTCACAGGAGGGAAGATATAGCATGGTTTGTTCTCGTAAGCAACGAGCAATCGGAAAAAAATATCCATGAATCTCATACTCTGTTCATTGGAAAGAGTTTTCAAAAGATCAAAGATCATCTTCCGAGTCTCGTCATCCACGAAACTACCCATACTAAACACCCCCTGTAGTATGAAATACCGTTGCGATTACGTTGGATGATGCGGCTACTGATCCACGGAACCCGTTCTTGGCTACGAAATGACAAAGAAGATTCTCAGTATCCGTAGGAGGAACAGTGAACCTCAGAACTATATTTCCTGCATTATCTATGAAATCCACAGTAGCAGCCGTACCAGTATTGTTCGCGACGATAATACCGCATACAGTAACAGTATCTCCGGGACCTGCAACGTTTGAAGTGGTCGGAGATACGGCAAAAGTAGTTCCAGTATTGAAATCCATTGTAGTATATTGAGGAGAAATCATCTAAAAAACCCCTTTCTTGTGGTAAGGAATAGCTCCAGAATCTATGAACTTCTTCAACTCATCGAAACTTCCATTGAACCTATATCCACGATCATCTACATAAAGTTCAGCTGGTTCCTTGGATCCAGTGATCCTCAATCGATCCGGAAAACCATTCTCTATCAACCACCCTCTCACTTTCAGGACTGATTTTACACAGTCTCTATCTTTACCCCATTCAGCGGCTCTCGACGTAAAGATAACAACTTCATGACCATTGTCAACACACCATCTAACGAAATCCAAAGCACCTTCAGTAGGAGCCTCCAAACTTCCATCGGATTGAAATCCTTTACTGAAGGAATGAATGACTCCATCAAAGTCCAAGAAGATCTTCATCTTTCTCTACCACTATTCTTCTTACCTTTTTCAAACTATACCCTCTATCGGAAGACAGCCGCTTACCACTTTCGATCATGAAATCAGCGACTATATCTCTGTTCCTATCGTGTATCACAACAAGTTCATCAAGACAAGCCAAGAAACCATTATTTCTGTTTGAAAAGGCCAAGTTATGCTTGTGAGTCGGAAGACTCCAGGAATAAGCATATATGATAGTTCCTTTCGCAGAATCGACCACCTTCTTGAGTCTATCATACCATTTCCAATGGATCTTGTAAAGAGCGACGTCTTGCTCGAACGGAAGATGGAGAATGAACGGTAGATTTTTTTCCAAAAGAAATTCAGAAGCTATACAATCCGTTCCCGGATTCAAACATAGATGAAATATGACATTATTATTCTTTATATAATCTTTTAGACCCTCTCCAATCAAATCCTTGACATCCTCTTCATCACAACCTTCAAGATTTCTCTTACCAAAGAACCCAACATTCAACATGGATCAATTCGGCAATAACTTCACCAATAAAAACAAATGATGTTTGTTCTGAATACATACAGGAATGCTGTTCTGATTGGATATGGCTTCCTCCCTTTTCATTCCGATAAGATTAGCTTGATAATCCAGGATTTCAACATATTCATCATAGGATACCAGGAACAAAGGATTTCCGATCTTCAAGATCAACTCTATAAGGGACTTTTTTGGAATCCCCTCCATCATCACCTTCCAAGAGATCCCTTCTTACGTGCCTTCTTTGCAAGATGCCCGGAAGAAATCTTCTCAACCCTCTTCCCCCTCCGCTTCTTGCTCATATTGATCGCTACAGCCTGTTTGATGGCCTTCTTCTTGGCATCCTTACCGTGATAACACTTCCCCTTCCTCCCGTACTTCCACCCCCCATGTTCACATCTCATCAAAGGCATATCTACTCTCCCCTACAACCTGTCATCTGGAACGGCTTTCACTATTTGATTTCTTATTTCAACTAAAGTATCAGAATCCAACTCCACCCCAGACATATACTTCAATACTTCTTTAGACAACATCGTCTCATAAGCATCCAAAGCATTGTTGAAGCTCAACGGATCCTCTACAGGTTGTCTGGTCTGAATGAAATAGTTCATGAACGTCCCACTCACATCCACAGACCCCTTCAATACGAGATCTTCCAGATCGACCTTTCTCTTCCTGAAGTGAGGAAAGAACAACTTATCCAAAGAACTCCCACGTCTCTTCTTTAGAGGTATCTTATGCGGAAGAATAGGACCAACATCCTCAACCTCCCTTCTCAACGTAACAGGAGCCGACTTAGTATCAGGAGACAATACTGAAGCCGGTCCACTATCGAGAAGAGCTCCAGCTTCTTCCTGAGGAGACTCCTCCTCAGGAAATCCTCCAGACATCGGTCTATCGTTAGAAGAAAGAATAGAAGCCATGATTCATCTCCTAAAACATTATTCCATTTTTCGCCCCAATAAAGGATCCATGTACAACCAAGAACTAAAATAAAAAAATAAGACTGAAGAAGAAAAAGGGACTGAAGATGACCATCAGTCATTTTTCGCCCCCTATATATGTTCTATATACATAATTATAAATTTTTACTATTACTATCTTCTGAGGTTCTGAAAGAACCGAAGAAGAAGAGTAATAGTAAAAAGAAAAAAGAAGAAGAAAGAAAAGAAAAAGAAAAAGAAGAAAAAGAGAAAGAGACTCCCACGTCCATCAGTACTTGAACGATAGGTATTTTCCTTCCACATCAGTAAGAGTACAAGAAGTTTTTTAGGGGCGCGAAAATGGCCCCTGAAGGGGCCTGAAATCGCTTCTATGGAGAACTGAGGGAAGGGGATAAGTAATCGATTTTCCTCGAAGAAAATGCTTCTCAATCCCCTTTGAAGGGAACCCTTTCAGTGTGTCGTTTGAGTACGTTTACAAAGCCCTATAAGGCCTCTATAGAGCCTTTTACGAGGGCTCTTCAGGGGTGGAAATGGACGGATTTCTATTTGAAAACTTAGATAAGTTTTTATTTCCAAACAAAAAAATCCTTATAGGCTGACTTTAATGACGAATCAACCCAAAGGATTCAAGTCTAAAGGATCGTAAACCAATCCATTCATGAGTTCAGAATCGAACCAAAAACTGGTCCAAACGAACTCATCCCATATTTTCATTCAAGTTTTTGCTTTTTACCCTTTTTCGTTTTTCGAAGCTTAGAGATTTTTTCGAGGCCAATTTTTTCGATTCAGTGCGACTATAGTGGGATTACACCCGATTGCGCGATTGTTCTGTTCAGCTGCTCTCTTTCTCTTTTTCTTCTTTTTCTTTTTCTTTTCTTTCTTCTTCTTTTTTCTTTTTACTATTACTCTTCTTCTTCGTTTTTTAGTCCCATGCGCCGACCTTCACCCCTCACGGGAGTCAACATCCCGGAACACGTTTTCGTCCGAGTTTACCCCTTTCTTGGTTTATCCAGCAAAGCTGGAATAGTGAAGGCAGTTTGTTGCTTTTGTTGACCCGGAGCCGCGAGAGCCCTCTTGCAACCGGGGTGCAATGCATCATTTGAACCATCCTGAGTGGCTACCCCAGGTTCGGTATGAGCATTAACGCACATATCTCAAGTTCAACGAAACGCCCCTCTACCCATCTTTACCTCCATTATACCTTTTCATTCTAACCACATTCAGGAAAATGTCAAGTTTTTTCGAAAAAAAATCACTTTTTTCTACAAAAAAACAACTTGTCCGGCAAATTCTTCACCTGAAATCTAGTATTCTTCTTCTTCAATCCCAACTTCGCCCCCCCTCTCCCATCCGCTCCACCTATCTTCCTCTTATGCCATCTTTCCTTTTCACACAACACTTCAAACCCATTCCTCCTCAACATATCACGAATCTCATCAAACGTCAAGTATCCCGTAATCGGATACAACAACATCAAATACTTACATCTAGCTTCCGCTATCACCTCCTCCAGCGCTCCTGCATGCAATCTCTTCCTATAAAATCGTGACCCCCAGTCACCTTCCAAATCCAAATCCACCCTAACCCCCCCACTCCTATACCCTTCCATATCATCCCATCTCACCATAGTCTCGAACATATGCCCAAACCTCAAACTATTCAACCTACAATAAGGGGGATCCAACACCAACAAATCGAACTTCCCATTCCTGACAAAATCCAACACATCTCCACAACTCGCCCACCCCCACCCATTCTCACTCCATGGAAATGTCTCCCACCTCCACTCCCTCACATTCTTCTTCAAACTGAAAGTCCAATCCCCATGATCCATCCTCCCCACTTTACTACTACACATCATCAACACAGTCAAAGCCTGACTCTTCTCCAATCCATTCAACTCCGAATGAATCCAATCCCCCAACCCCTGAATCCTCTTCAAATCCTCCTCCCTGAAAAACTGCCTATACCTATCCGAAAACCACCCCTCCCCCGGGGGAACTCTCATCAACCTCCCCATCAACCCCCAAAACTCTTTAGAAGTCCTCAACAAAGCATCTCCAACAACCTTACAAAACTCCACCCTATCATTCGCATACACTTCCATCCCCTTGTCCTTCAAAAACAAAGATATGATCCCCGAACCAGAAAACCCATCCCCACAAATCTTAATATCCTCAGACAAACACTCCTCTATCAAAGACAACCACTCAACCCTACACCACCTGAAAGGTATACTCTTGTACTTATAATATAGACTATTAAAATGTACAGCCTTGAAATGAGGCCTCCTCAATCTCCCACTATACCTCTTGGTCTCCAAAACACATCTAGTATGGAAAGACATAACCTATATACAATAATATCTTATATATTCACCTAAAAATATACCATATCATGGTGTGGCATAGGTGAAACTGATCCGAAAGGATCTATTCACCTAAAAATATACCCTGGAAGTGGATTGTGTAGTTGAGAATATGGGTGTGGCATAGGTGTGGCATAGGTGAAACTGAGTACATAGGTGAAACTGATCCGAAAGGATCTATTCACCTAAAAATATACCCTGGAATCTGGGTTTGGGATACACTAACTTGGCGCGCCCCCCTCTCGCGTGCCCATCCCCCCTTTCGGCCCCCCCGGGGAGAAGAACCACAAAATCTGGAACAAAGTATTGACTCGTTGTTGAGATGAAGTACATTGGTGGCGTTGACGGGGAATGGGCCCCGTCAACAAACAGGGGAGGGTCGGCATGAATCGTCGTCGTCGATCCACCACTACGAAGGATCCGGTTCTCCGGATCCTTCAGGAAAACACTAGCCACATCCCGAACGGGGTGTGGCTGGTGGTGGAGACGGACCGGGGGGTCTACCTCATGGAAGACCCCCTGGTCACGGTCAACGAGGACAAGGCCCTCCGACGGGCCTTGTCCTTCGTGCAGGGCCCGGGCAGGCAGACTGCCCGGGTGGCGTACGTTCGGTGCGCCAACGGTAGGTGGAAGGCCTACCGTTGGCGCCCCGATAAGGAGAAGTAGACCTCAAACCCCCGACGAGGGTTCGATCCCCTCGCCGGGGGTTCTTTTTTGTTCTAAAGTTGTTGGAAGTCGAAGTCCCAAAGTCGACTGGGCCCAAAGTCCTGGTTTCGCCTTATTTCCCCCCACTTCACCAGATTCTTTTCCAGGATTTGCCTCGGGAATTCTTCGTTTCACCATTGACATCCCGCTGAGTTTAGGTATGTTATAGGCGTCGACGGGGAATAGGCCTTGTCGACACATATAGGAGGTGTCAAATATGGACACCAAGAAGACTCACCCCCTGGTGGTGACTCGCCACCAGGGATTGGTCGATTTCCTCCGGGAGGAGAACCTTCTCCCGGAGGAGGTCGAGGTCGTTAGCCACGCCGGCCCCGACATGGTTCGGGGCCGGGTGGTGTGGGGGGTTCTCCCCCTGCACCTTGCGATCCACGCGGACAAGGTCGTCTGCGTGGATCTCGACCTTCCCCCCGAGGCTCGGGGGAAGGATCTCACCTCTGACGAGGTGAGGAAGTACTGCCGGTCGATCTCCACCTACCGGGTGGAGATGGTGGACAGGAAGGAGGTGAAGTCGAAGTAGGGCGAACTCCCCCCCAACGAGGGTTTCATCCCCTCGTTGGGGGGTCTTTTTTTGCCCTGAGAAAGGGATACTCTTCCAGTCGGAAGATAGATTGAATCTTGATGGGACTTGAAAGGCCCAAATCCGACTGGGTGTCTAGTGGGGGGCTTTTTCCCCGAGATTCCATTCTACCTACCTTCTATCTCTTTCTCAGGGCCATATAGAGCCCTGCGCTTGACACCCTGCTGAGTTTAGGTATGTTATGGGTGTCGGCAGGGAATGGGCCCTGTCGACAAACACGGGAGGGATCGATATGAAGATCCCTATCCATACGGTTAGCAACGTCATCTCCGACGTTGCTGACCGTTTTGTCGAGGGCGAGCGGTACTACCGCTACCTCGACAAGGCTGTCCGGAATTCAATTCTCCAGCAGCACTCATGGGAGCAGATGAGTGCTAGGTGGAGTCGGTGCTATCAGTACCGACGGGAAGGGGAGTGTAACGGGGAATGTGAGATCTGCTCGGAGCTCTCCGAGCATGAGCAGCACGTCGATGCGGTTCTTTCCGTCCTCTACGTCATCTACTTGAAGGCGTTGGGGGCGGAGGAGGGCATGGAGAAGTTCGCTGAACTTCTCCGGAGCATGGCAGCAAGGAAGTAGTAGATTCTAAAAACCCCCCGGGAAGGGTTCGAATCCTTTCTTGGGGGGTTTTCTTTTGTTCTTATGAAAAGGGGGGCTCAAATCCGACTGGGTGCTTCTCCCCGGATTCCGCTCGTTTCACCACCCATCAGTTCCTTCCCGTCCTCTCAGCATTTTTTGGCCCGCGGCCCTTCTACTTGCTTGACAGCCTGTTGAGTTTAGGTATGTTATAGGCGTCGACGGGAAATAGGCCCCGTCGGACAAAGAAGGAGGGTCAAAATGACCATCAATTCGAAGATCCCCCTGGTGGTGACTCGCCACCGGGGGCTGGTCGATTTCCTTCGGGAGGATGGTTTCTTGGAGGAAATCGAATTGACTTCACACGTCCGCGACCCCAACATTCTGCGGGGTCGGGAGGTGTGGGGAAATCTTCCCATGCATTTGGCGGCTTACGCAGACAAGGTGGTCTGCGTGGATCTCGACCTTCCCCCCGAGGCTCGGGGGAAGGATCTCACCTCTGACGAGGTGAGGAAGTACTGCCGGTCGATCTCCACCTACCGGGTGGAGAGGATCGGGAGGATGTATATGGACGAGGACTAGGGCTCTCACTCCCCCCGATGAGGGTTTGATTCCCTCATCGGGGGGTCTTTTTTTTGCCCTGAAGAGCCCCACTTGACAGCCTGTTTAGTTTAGGTATGTTATTGGTGTCGACGGGGAATGGGCTCCGTCGACAAGCATGGAGGGTCAAAATGGCCCATATGTCCGTTATCTTCGAGGACATCCTTATGGATGTCATCGAGAAGGTTACGGAGGCTTCTACTTCTAAGAACTACAGTTTCGAGGATCGCATGAGGAAGGCGATCCTCGAGACGATCCGAGAGATCTCCGAGAGGTACTTCGAGAACATGTGCTCGAAGTATCGTTATGACAGTTCCTGTAACGGATGTAACATCTGTGACAGGAACATGGAGATCTTCCGTGCCGAGCACACCTCGGCACGGATCATCGAGGGGGTTTTCCTCTCGATGAAGAAGTCCGAGAAGGCCCTCGAGGTCCTCGAGAAGCTTCTCGAGGTCCTCGACAAGGAGGTGTACGTGGGAAAGGAGTAGTTTCAGAGAAAACCCCTGGGAAGGGTTCGAATCCCTTCTCAGGGGTTTTCTTTTGTCTGTGGGGGGTGGAAGACTTAAATCCGACTGGGTGTAATAGCCGGATTCCAGCCCGGTTTGCCTCGATTTACGTCCGGCACGGCTCCCGGGATTTTCCTTCTTCCCCCCCTTGCCTTCCTGTTGAGTTTGTCTATATTATAGGTGTCGGCGGGGAATAGGCCTCGTCAACAAGCAAGGGGGAAGCAATGAGCTTTAGCTTCCAAAACATTGACTACTACGACTTCGTCGTGGTGGTCAAGCAAATCTTTCGCGACGTCCTTCAGGCGATCTCCACTCGTCTCGAGTGGGGATACGAGTCGGAGGGGGGCCGCTCCCCTCACGTGGCGCGGGTGCGAGACGCCCTCGACACGGTGAGGGACGAGATTCGCGACCGATACGCCTGGGGCATGTGCCAGGGGTATCGCGTCGATCGATCCTGCAAGGGAGATTGCGAGACTTGTCTCGACAATCTCTCGTCTTTCAACCATGAGGAGGCTGCCTTTCGCGCTATCTCTAGCGCGTTGAGTCTCCTCTATGACAACGATGAGGCGATGGAGAAGCTCGCCGAGCTCGTGGCCATCGCCGTGGGTCCTGGTAAGGTGATCAAGATCTAGGTCTTAATCCCCTTCGTAAGGGTTCAATCCCCTTGCGAAGGGGGTTCTTTTTTGCCTTGAACGGGGGAGGGGGGTTCAAATCCAACTGGGTGTTTCGCCCCGGATTTTCCTCATTTCTCGCCTTCAAAGCCCCCCCCTCATCCACTTTCAGCCCCCCGGCTTGACATCTACTTGAGTTTATCTATATTATGGGTGTCGACGGGGAATGGGCTTCGTCGACAAACAGAAAGGTGAAACATGGTAAATGAGTTTTGGTACCGTCTCCTCTGGAATGAGACGGAGAACGAGGAGCAGGAATTGCTCCTCAAGATCGTACTTGCCGAGATTCTCGCAATCTCGGTCGAGTACAAGGCAATGACCAATGAGGACGTGGTCCATAAGGCTTTGTGGGCTACGTTGCATTTCATCCAAAATCAAACTCCGGAAAAGTTTCCGGAAGTCAGGGACTTCCTTCGGAAGGGGATTCAGCCTCATATGCTGCGGTTCTCCCACCGAATTGTCGAGTGGGCGCGGGCGTGTGAGACCAACCCCTTCGCGGAGGATATGGAGGAGGAGTTCTAGAAAAAAGGGCCCCATTCGGGGCCCTTTTTTTGTTTTGAGGGGAGAGAGAAGTTTCATAGCCGACTGGGCGTCCCCCGGGGGGATCGGCTGCTTTCAATCATTTGAGCATTCAATCATTTGAGCATTCAATCATTTGAGCATTCAATCATTCCGGCATTCAATGCCCCTTCCCCGCGGGGAACTTTCCCCCCTATCGGGGGAGAAATTTTTTCTCAAAGGGGTTGACGTACACTTGAGATAATCTACATTGGTGGCGTCGGCGGGAATGGGCTTCGTCGACAAACAAGGAAAGATCAACATGGCATCGAACAAGCGAAAGACTCACTCCTCTCGGATCCGGAAGGGACCCGGCTACCTCGAGGTGCCGGGGGTGGGCCGCATTGAGCGGCGCGCCCACCAGCGTGCGGGGAAGTCCGGGACCAGTTACATCGTCTCGGTCCCGGGAGCACGATGGGTCGCGCTCCGCACCCTCCCCGCCTTGGGGAAGGTGCTGTCCGCTTTGCGGGCCGAGGGCGCCCGCACCCTCGACGATGTCCGGGAGATGATCCCGGACGGGGTGGTCGAGGGATCGAGCTCGAACGACACGCTCTAGCGCCTAGCCTAGAGCATCAACCAAAAAAACCCCCGGAGGGAACATCCCCTCCGGGGGTTTTTTTTGTTCTGAATTCTATTCAATCATTCAATCCCTCCCCAGGAACACCCCCAGAAAATCCCCCCGGGAAACATTCTATCCCCCTCGGGGAAAATCATCTAAAGTTTCTACCATCGAAGGATTCCATAGGAGACTGGGTAAAAATGATCGAAATAGAGCTTGCATTCAATCATCGAATGATTCTATAGCTGACTGGGAGATTGAATGAAAAAATGAAATAAAACATCCAATAAATGTTACACTAAACTCACTAACCTGTAACATTTCCAGCCGATATCTATGATATGATGATTCTATAGCTGACTGGGAGATTGAATGCAACATTTTGCTGCACCAAATATTCAATCAATGTTACACCAACCAACCAACCTGTAACATTCCCAGTCAATCATATGATGATTCTATAGCTGACTGGGAGGGAAATGTTACATTCAATCTAACTTTGTGTAACATCCAAAAACAAATCTATATATGTTTGCAAAAAATGTGCTCTAAAGCCACCAGAACGCGTTTCAGCCCATTTCATATGTCATTTTGACCCCTACGTGAGATAAAGAAATCGAAAAATCTCCCTCTAAAGCCACCAGAACTCGTTTCAGCCGCCTTCATTTCAGACCCCTATATGAGATAAACCCCCCCATAAAATATCCTACTGAAGCCATCACCATCATCATACTGAAGACATCTCCCCTATATATAGAGATCAAATCATCTCTACAGAAAAAAATACTCCCCCATATAGAGAGAAAAGACAAACCCCCCATATAGAAAGATAACATCATCCCCCTATATATATAAGACAACCTATAGAGAGATATCCAGTACATATATATAGAGTCCCCTATATATAGAGAAGAACATCCCCATATACCCACAAATCACTCCTATATATATAGAGAAGAACATCCTACAGTAAAAAATCCCCCTCACAGAATCTCCCTATATATAGTCAACAAACCCATCTATACAGTAAAAATCACCCCTATATAGCCACAAATCACTCATATATAGGTTTGTGTCACTAGGTGTCAGGTAGAACAAGATGGAAATTTAGCGAAATCGGCACTTTTTGGGCCAAAGTTGGCCTTCTCTCAACAAAGTTTTCTCAAAATCAGCACTTTTTAGTCGAAAGTTGGTCTTTTTTGTTACAACTTTACTCCAAAATTGAAAGAAATTTGAAGAAAATCGACGAAAATCGAAGAAATTCACAGAAAAATCGGGAAAAAATCCGTCCAAAACCGTCCAAATCCGTCCAAAACCGTCCAAATCCGCCGAGAATTTCGTTCATGGGGTTGCCCCTGGTTCAGTATTGAGTAGTTCAACTATTGCCTAGAGTGGGCCTGAGAGGCCCTAAAATGGCCTGTATTGAACGATCTCAACTAAACCCTTGTTTCCCCCCCCTACCTATTTTATTTTCTTTGTTTCTGGGGGAATATAGAGCTTTTTTTTCAATTCATTGACAACATTCTTTGTGTTATGAGTCCCCCTCACTCCTATAGAGTCCCCTTCTCTTTCACACCCCCTCTCTACTTACTATATAGGGTACTCTATACATACGGGTAGTTTTCCCCTATATATAGGAGAGAGAAGGATGATCCTTCCAGTATTCTAGTCTCTCTATATCTTTAGAGAGTGATCTTTTCTCCCTATATAGGGGAGAATTGGATGTCTTCTTCTCTCTATATAGAGGAGAAGTTGTCTTTATAAAGGGGGGAGTTGTCTTCTTCTCTATATGTGGGGGTTGTCTTCTTCTTCTCTCTGTATAGGATGGGAGTTGTCTATATATAGGGGAAATCTTCTCTATAGATACCTTGGAGGATGTCTTCTTCTCTATATATAGGGGGGGATCTTCTCAGTGGGATATGAGAATGTGTACACTGGTGGGAAAAGTGATACCTTGAAGAAGATGGAGTACTTCAGTCTTAGAAAATATAGAAGTAAAAGCTTTCTACCTTCCGTATGGAAAAAGGAAGGGGAGAATTGGTTTAGACTCATCTATAGACCTTCTGTATCGGGAATGAAAGTAGGATGGTTGGAAGCTACTATGCAACTTTTGGGATTGTATCATGAAGTGAATAAAGATATGGTAGATGCTGCTATCGAAGAAGTTTTGAGTATGGATTTCTGGAATATGAGGTTTGATGACTTGATTTCTGAACTGGTTCCATATAGATATCTATGGGAATTGCCACAGAATGTTTATACATTGCCAATGGATGAGTTGTATACGGCGGAAGCGGTTTTGGTGGAAAAAGGAGTTGTATTGTATGGGTTAGTGGGGGAAAGGGGGGAGAATGAATGGTGGTCTATGGTGGAGGTTCCGTTGAAGAATATAGTTTACTTTTGTCGTGGATGGTCGTCTATGGTGATTCCGGATTTCGACTCGTTCTTGAAGAAGCCGGATGAGGATTTCGTATTGATGAACATGTATCACAATGAGTATTTGTTTTTGAAAAATTTCAAGGGTATAGGGGACTTGAAGGATGTGTTTCGGTTTGAAGGGTATGAGGAATGTATTGGAAAAGGGAAGTTGAGTAAGGTTTCTGAGGGGTTGAAGGTCAGATTTGGATTCATCAATGGAAGTTTTGCGGACTTGAAGGACAATTATACGAAACTGAAAGAGAATTTGGAATGTGGAGCGCTTACCAGGAAGAAGGATCTTTTCTTGAGTATGTTTATTTGATGGAATGAAGGTTCAGGATTTTGGCTGATCAGTAGGACATGGGATTATGTATTTGAACACCGTGAAAGCAAAAGTAGATTTGGATTCCTTGAGTTTTACCTTCAAGAAAACAGGAGCAGACTGGTATAGTCTCGTATACTGGCCTTCCATGTGTGGAATGAATGTTGTATGGAAAAGATTGTCGAAACCGTTCAAGAGATCATACAAGATAGCTGATCCCGATAGTGTGGAGAGATCGTTGAAAGAATTGAAGGAAATGGATGTCGATGAAGTGGGATTCGTGGATCTTTTCTCTGCGAAACATTCACTTTCTTTGCCATATGAAACCATTCGAGAAATACCCGACGATTTGAATCGTGCTGTTATCACTTTGTTGGAAGACGGTGTGGTTTTGTATGGTCTTATTGG
>Ga0256839_1001722_pt1 | contig 25918 bp, 25 predicted proteins | sample 354166metaG_FD_185968 | JGI IMG/M metagenome (GOLD analysis project Ga0256839, IMG submission 185968) | Hydrothermal vent microbial communities from Mid Atlantic Ridge, Atlantic Ocean - 354-166 | ecosystem: Environmental > Aquatic > Marine > Hydrothermal vents | place: Atlantic Ocean: Mid... | reverse complement strand
AAATCCAACACTATGGGCACAGTTCAAGTCTTGAGCTGTACTCTGAATGCTGGCCCGTGTCAGTACCACAAGCGGCAACGTTAATGGGGCAGTGGTGATAATCATAACTGCCCTTGCTAAAGTCATAGCCCCATATTGGTCGATGCGATCCCAGTCTAGTAGGTTGGGGTGAATGTCTTTTATGAAGCCCAACATGTCAGAGTCAAAAACACTAAAAATATTCATATTCTGGCGATGACCATGTTGGGGCTCGTACCTCACCCCAACCTACCAAACGGGTATGAACTAACCCTCTACCGCTCTTACCAACAGCAATGATGCAAATAACTATTTCGTTATCATTTATGTCCATCATTGTATAGCTTTGCTTCCCCAAATATCTTTCAGGCGCTGATCCCGCCCACAATTCCAGCGATAGTATTTGTAACGAACCGGGCTTTTTTTATAAAAATCCTGATGATAAATCTCATCACCTTTTATGGGATAAAATATGGATGCATCTAAAACAGGGGTGATAATTTTTTTCCCAGGAAACTGTCTGGCAACATCCCGTCGCGAATTTTCTGCCAATATTCTTTCTTTTTTATTGGCCACAAAAATGGCACTTAAATAACTGTGTCCCTTATCGCAAAACTGTCCTTTGTCATCAAACGGATCAATGTTCACCCAGTAGTAATCCAGTAATTCTTTGTAACTTATTATGTCGGGATCATAAGTGATTTCGACGACTTCATAATGCCCTTCATGATTGCCATTGTATGTCGGGTTTTCGACTACACCGCCGGTAAAGCCGGATACAACATTTGTCACGCCTTTCAGTTTTTCAAAGTCTGCTTCCATACACCAGAAACATCCTCCTGCAAGCACAGCTTTGTCGGCGGTCGCATTAGCAGCACAGGCCAGCAGACCTAAAAATAAAAAATGCATCCATATTCTTTTCATATCCACATCCAATTAGAAAGACCATTTTGCAAAACTAAAAAGCCCCATACCGGAGCCTTTACAGTAAATACTCCTCGGGGGCATAAGAAAGGGGTGAGGATTCCAGGCAGCATTCCGGCTACCTCCCCCGTTGAGGCGGGCCACTGTAACCCGTACATTCCTCTGTCATGCGTAATGCGTTGCCTGCCAGTTAGGAATGGAAATTAAATAACTTATGCAATTGGCATCCCTTCTTCAGCTCGTCTTTGCCCGTTCCTCAATCGTAAAAACTCGAAATAAGACCGACTATTCCTGCGCTTTTACTCAATCAGAACGAACAAATACGAACTAAATAAGAGCGCCACTTATACAAGTTATTTAATTTCCATTCCTTAGCTTTTTCACTTAAACCATGATCAATATGCAGAGCTATAAATTCATAAGCGTTCAGTGGGTGTTGTCCTGTAATAATGCCAGCCTAAAACCATAGCCTCAAACATTCATTGATCGATGCAAATTCAGCAGATTCGGGTAAATAGTTTTTATGGTTTGTCCCAGAACATTTCTTTAATCTTTCCATTTTTATCTGTCACTACATAAAAATAATTTTGTAACACCAAGTCGGAAAAATATCTCCCCAACTCTTTTTTTCTTTTTTTATCTGCGCCGCTATACGACAGTATATAAAATTTATTATCCTCATCCTTAAGAGGCAACCCATCATTACTTTTTATGGGTGTTATTTTAATGTTTCTTGCGTCATTCTCAAGAGAGTCAATATCAAACTGTATTCCTTGTCGAATGGACATAAGCTTCCAGAATTCCAGGTTATCGGCAATATTATAAACTCTTTTTTCTGCATTTTTTAACGATGAACGATGATCGTACAGAGCAAATTGCGACCCTATAAAATAAAATATGGATAAAACGAAAAAAAAAATGATCACAACATTATTTCGGCTCATTTTGATCATTGATACTTAACGTCAATAAGCACACTTTTCTGCCCGTTCAAATGAGCGTTAATGAGCATTTGTTTGATCTCTTTCAAATCTTCCCCGCTTTTTAGTCCAATACAACCTGATGTACCACGGGCACCACCATCATGATGCAAGAAAAAGCCAAATCTTCCACCAAAAATATTACCGACCTTTGCCCAAAAATGTTCTGCCAATATCCAGCCTCCCTCCCCCCAGCCAAGACCATCACCCGCCGCATACGATTTGTCATACGGCATGCCTTGCTTTAAAGGTAATGTATAATGATCCTCCTGGATTGGTCCTGCATCTTTAACATTTTGATATCTGAGCAGGGTATAGTCTGCTTCAATGTCTAAATCGTCTCTGCCTTGTTCGATTAATTCCGCCAAACGCGGTGCATGTGGCGGCAACCCGGATATAGCGGGATATTCACCCCGTATTCTATCGTTATTTATCTCATATACAGTCAAAGTATTTCCATTAAATAACATTCTCGAAATATATACTTCATCCACAACTATTTCGTTGGATATTTTTATCACCATACCCGGATGTATTAAATTCTGATTCTCTCTGACTGAAGGATTAAGAGCCAGTATTTCACCAAGACTCATCGCATATTTTTTTGCAATGACCGTTAAATTTTCCCCGTCTTTTACAATATGCACACCAGCCATCCATATGCCTCTTTGTAGTATTTAACTTGGATTTACAATACGGTAAAATCAAAAATGCTATTCGTCATGCTGCTCCGCTGTCCACGCTCGGCTTCCATGTACCAGAAACAGTTTCAATTCTCCTCAAAATTCCCATACGACATCAATCGTTCATAACGATTATCCAGCAATTCATCCAGCGGCAGGCTTTCCAGCACTTCCAGGTTTTCACACAGGGCATTTTTAAGGTTCAACGCTATTGCTTCCACATCCCGATGCGCCCCACCCAATGGTTCGGCAACAATCTGGTCAATCAACCCCAGTTCTTTGAGTCGTCCAGAGGTAATGCCCATGGCTACCGCTGCATCAGCGGCTTTTTCGGCACTCTTCCATAAGATAGTGGAACAACCTTCGGGAGAGATAACAGAATAGGTGCCGTATTGCAGCATCAGGATACGGTCACCTACTCCGATGGCCAATGCGCCTCCGGAGCCACCTTCACCAATGACGGTGCAGATGATCGGGGTTTTGAGTTGTGACATGACAAACAGGTTGCGCGCAATAGCTTCACTCTGACCACGCTCTTCTGCGTCAATACCGGGATAGGCACCGGGAGTGTCGATGAAGGTGAGAATAGGCATTTTGAAACGTTCGGCCATTTCCATCAGGCGCAGTGCTTTGCGATAACCTTCAGGACGTGGCATGGCAAAGTTGCGTTTGAGTTTTTCGGTGGTATCTCGGCCTTTTTGCTGGCCGATGACCATGACGGGTTTGCCATCCAGTCGTGCGACGCCACCGATGATGGCCTGGTCATCCGCAAAGGCGCGATCACCGTGCAATTCCTGAAAGTCGGTGAAAATATGCGCGATGTAATCCAGCGTATAGGGGCGCTGGGGGTGGCGCGACATTTGCGAGACTTGCCAGGGATTCAGGTTGGAAAAAATGCTTTCGGTCAGTTCACGGCTTTTGTCTTGCAGGCGGCTGATTTCTTCCGAGATGTTGATTTCGGCATCGGAGCCGACATAGCGCAATTCTTCGATCTTGGCTTCAAGTTCGGCGATGGGTTGTTCAAATTCTAAAAAATTCAGGTTCATGAGGATTCAGAATAGTTAAGATAAAAGTGGCCCATATACTACCCCTTTCTTTGGCATTTTAATATTCCACTCTCACCTGCGCCCGCCCCACCAATTCATCCAGCTGTCGCATCAGTGCATCGGTGGGTCGCACGCGCCAGTTCGTACCCAGCTGAATCTGTGCCGTGGCTCCGGCCTGCTGGTAATCCACCCGTACCGGGCAATGACCCTTTTCACGATGGGAACCCAGCGCTGCACTCAGGTCACGAATAAAACCGTTACCGGCTTTTTGCTGATCCACGGTTAGCACCAGCTGGCGGGCAAACGCTTCGCGGGCATGATCAATGTCATAGAGTTTATTGGCGCTCATTTTCAGGCCACCGGTGTAGTCATCCAAGCTGACTTCGCCTTCCACCACCAGCAAGCGGTCTTTGGCAATGAGGTCACGGTGCTGATTGTAGGCTTCGGAGAATACGGCCAGTTCCAGGCGGCCAGTGCGGTCATCCAGGGTGATAAAGGCAATACGGTCACCGCGTTTGGTGTTCATGGTGCGCATGGCAACGACCAATCCGGCGACGGTGATGTTTTGATCCTTTTTGGGGTTCAGTTCGGCGATACGTTTGGAGACAATCTGGTTGATCTCGTGTTCGTAACGGTCGATGGGATGGCCGGTGAGGTACAGGCCCAGGGTCTCTTTTTCGCCGGTGAGGCGGATTTCATCATCCCAATCTTTGGCAATAATAAATTGCCCGGCCTCTTCTTCCGCTTGTTCGCCCGATGAAACAGGGGCAACACCAAACATGTCGTTCTGGCCGCTGGCGAGATTTTTATGGTGCTGATCGGCACGCTGCACCGCGGATTCCAGTGTCGCCATGAGCGTGGCCCGATTGGGGCCGAGATCGTCCATGGCACCCGCACGGATTAATCCTTCCAGTGTGCGTTTGTTGGCTTTTTTCAGGTCGATACGCTGACAGAAATCAAACAGGTCGCGAAACGGGCCATCCTGCTGGCGGCTGTTGATAATGCCTTCAATAGCGCCTTCGCCCACCCCTTTGATGGCACCCAGCCCGTAAAAAATACCCTGATCATCTTTTACGGTAAATTTGTACTGACAGGCGTTGACGTTGGGGGAGACAACCTCCAGCTTCATCTCCCGTGCATCTTCGATGAGGGTAACGACTTTGTCGGTGTTGTCCATGTCGGCGGACATCACCGCCGCCATAAACGCCGCCGGGTAATGGGTTTTGAGCCACGCGGTCTGGTATGACACCAGGGCGTAAGCCGCCGAGTGTGATTTGTTGAAACCGTAACCGGCAAACTTTTCCATCAAATCGAAAATATAGGTGGCGGTCTTTTCTTCCACGCCGCGTTCCAGCGCACCTTTGGTGAATAATTCGCGCTGCTTGGCCATCTCTTCCGGTTTTTTCTTGCCCATGGCACGGCGCAGCATGTCGGCACCCCCGAGGGTGTAACCCGCCAGCACCTGGGCGATTTGCATCACCTGTTCCTGATACAGGATGACACCGTAGGTGGGTTCAAGAATGGATTTGATGTCCGGGTGCGGGTATTGCGCCGCCTTTTTGCCGTGTTTGACGTTGATGAAGTCATCCACCATGCCTGAGCCCAGTGGGCCGGGTCGAAACAGCGCCACCAGCGCAACGATTTCCTCGAAGGCATCCGGTTGCAGACGTTTGATAAGGTCTTTCATGCCGCGTGATTCCAGCTGGAACACAGCGGTGGTATTGCAGGCTTTGAGCAATGTGTAGGTGGGCGCGTCATCCAGCGGAATGGATTCAATGTCCGGGCGTGCCTCCTTGCCCTTTTGCAATTCGATATTGTCCAGCGCCCAGTCAATAATGGTCAGGGTACGCAACCCCAGAAAGTCGAATTTGACCAGTCCCACCGCTTCCACGTCGTCTTTATCGAACTGGCTGACGATATTCTCCCCACCTTCTTCGCAATACAGCGGGCAGAAGTCGGTGAGTTTGGTGGGGGCAATAACCACACCCCCCGCATGTTTACCGGCGTTACGCTTGAGACCTTCCAGCGATTTCGCCATGTCGATGAGCGCGGTCACGTCCTCGTCCTGTTCGTAGAGTTCGCGCAGGGAGTCTTCCTGTTCCATGGCCTGTTCGAGGGTGATGCCCACCTCGAAGGGAATCATTTTGGAAATGCGATCCACAAAACCGTAGGGATGACCGAACACACGCCCGACATCACGCACCACGGCCTTGGCCGCCATGGAACCGTAGGTAATGATTTGTGAGACTTTTTCGCGCCCGTAGTGTTGCGCCACGTAGTCAATGACACGATCACGGCCTTCCATGCAAAAGTCCACGTCGAAATCCGGCATGGACACACGTTCGGGGTTCAAAAACCGTTCAAATAGCAAATCGTATTCCAGTGGGTCGAGGTCAGTGATGGTCAGCACATAAGCCACCAGCGAGCCTGCACCGGAACCACGCCCCGGCCCCACCGGGATGCTATTATTTTTGGCCCATTGAATAAAATCCGCAACGATCAAAAAGTAACCAGGGAAGCCCATTTCGATGATAACGCCCAGCTCGATCTCCAGCCGCTCGTCGTAAGGTTGACGGGCCTCTGCAAAGCCCGGAGCGTTGCGATCGAACAATTTATCGAGCCGGGCCTCCAGCCCCTTTCTTGATTCCTGGCGAAAATACTCAGCTTCGGTAAGACCTTCAGGAATGGGAAAGTCCGGCAGAAAATTTTCGCCCAGTGTCAGCTCAACATTGCAGCGTTTGGCGATTTCCACGGTATTTTCCAGCGCTTCGGGAATATCGCTGAACAGCTCGGCCATTTCTTCCGGCGAGCGCAGGTATTGCTGTTCGGAGTAGTTCTTGGGGCGACGAGGGTCGTCCAGTGTGCGGCCATCATGGATGCAAACTCGTGCTTCGTGGGCCTCGAAATCCCCGGTTTGTAAAAAGCGCACGTCGTTGGTGGCTACCACGGGCAGATCCGCCGTTTGTGCCAAAGCCACAGCGGCATGCAAATAATCTTCCTCTTCGGGACGCCCGGTGCGTTGCAGCTCCAGATAATAGCGATCAGGAAACAGGCGTTGCCAACGGTCGAGGCAGATTTGAACGCGCGTGCTGTCTCCAGCTAACAAGGCCCGGCCCACATCGCCCTCCCGGCCACCCGACAGTGCGATCAAACCTTGGCTATGGCCCTCCAGCCACTCGGGCTGCAAGATGGGAATACCTCGATGCTGGCCTTCGGTATAGGTGCGGGATACCAGCTCGGTAAGGTTACGATAGCCATCGTTATTTTGGCATAGCAGGGTTAGTCGATGCGGTTGGGTGGGTTCATCATCACTGGCCAGCCAGATATCAACACCAATAATGGGCTTGATACCTTGTGCCATAGCGGCGCGATAGAATTTGACCATGGCAAACAGGTTGCTCTGGTCGGTAACCGCCACGGCAGGCATACCCTTTTTTGCCACGGCTTTGGCCAGGGGCTTGATGCGAACCACGCCATCAACCAGTGAATATTCTGTGTGCAGGCGCAGGTGAACGAAAATAGTAGACATTGCTTACCTCCATCCACGGCAAGACATTTCGGCATCGTCGCGCCAAAAACTGTGATCGGAGCACGTCATCGGGACAATGCAGTAAAAAAGTAGAGAGAAATACGACCGGACATTCATCGTGCAATTCTCCGGTGTCAGAGCCGAACATTCAAGTCTTGACAACCACGACAAGCAGAAGAATTTCATCGCGCTATTTCAGGAAACTACCCGGCTGACCGGGGGGGCTGCCGTCACTACTGCTGGAGGAAAAATATCGTAGGGTCGGTAATGCCCATCAATGCAGATTGGCAGTATTCACACACAAAGGGTGGCGGTGCCCGCCCTACGAACAACGCGGGCTTTTTGTGCGAGTTAATACCCCACTTTCGCGTAGCGAAAGTAAAGCGTCAGCGAGATAGCTTGCTGCGAGGTTGTTTATTAGGTTGAACGCCGTTGTTATTGAAAAATAGCACTCAACGGAGGTTTGATATTTTCAGATGACACCAGATACGCATCACGAATAATTTTTTGGCCTACAATTGTCTTTTTTAACTTATTTGCCGAGCTGAATGTTATCGCCTCTCCCAACAACACAGGATAGTAACCATTGTCAGCTTTACGTCCCACGTATGCACGATAAATGCTATCTCTGTTATTAATGGCCTTCGCATGTTTTTCAGCACTGCCTTTATCTTTGAACGAACCGGCTACCACATAATATGATTTGATTTTTTTACCATAACCAAAAAACATTTTTATTCCACTAACGCCCGCGTTCCACCAACTCATTGTGCTACGTTGCAAAGGGTCGATGATTTTCAGTTCATCGCTATCATTACTTTGTTCGACTGCATAAGCTGATGAAATAATATTGAAGCCTGCCACGGAAACGCTGTCATTGTTTTTAACTCCTCCCGACCAGGTTGTAATCATCGCTGGAGCAGCAATAGCAATAGCCAGTAATTTGATGCGGCTCGTTTCATCCGAAACCCATGCCAGAAGCGCACCCAGGAAAATCAGGATCGGCGTTAAAATAAAATAACCGATTTTAAAAGCAAACCACTGGTCAGCGCTCAAGTTAGCTCCCTGCTCAATGAGCAGCGCGTAATCTTGACCAAGAAACTTGACACACACCGCAGACAAACCGCCTAGCGCACCAATAATCACCTTTTCCCACGTTGTAAGCCGAGGCAGCTTTGCCATATCACCGTCCCTTAAATTTGTTTCGACCTTTTGCGGCAGGGGAAGAATAAACACCCTTTCCTGCAAATTCAACAATCAAACAGACGATATTCCATGCAGCACAATAATTGTTATACATAAACCCAGACATTGTCGATTTTCCAGCCAGGAATCGATGTGTTTTTTCTGATCATGGTCAAGAAACAACCAGCCTAGAAGTTCAAGAATCAACGCCGCTGTAATTCACCTCAGACTCCTGTCTTCTTCTTGGTGACATTAACTAACCTAGACATTCCGCAGTTGAACGGCCTGTAGAGTGCGTTGAATTTTGTGGCTGGCAAGGCGCGATGAGGAGTAATAGCCTGCTATTGCGAGGATTCGCAACGCAAAAGCAGGATATCAATACCATTACGACACTCCGACGAAGGCCGGAGTCCGGGGGGCTCACCAAAAATAGGCGTTCTATTGAGCCTCTTGCAAAACTATTTCATGACAATCAACAATCAATGGGTTACACCCGATACATCACCGTAAGCCATTGATATTTGCCTCGTGTTTGGAGTTTTGCAAGAGGCTCTATTGCGAGGAATTTCAACGCAGCCATGAGATAAAAAGGGCGTGCAGTGGTGCCTAAATCTTAATCGTCACGAATATATGTTAGTCCGGCTTGCGGAAAATCAACGTGCCGTTGGTACCACCAAAGCCAAAGGAATTGGACATAACAATATTGATGTTCATTTCGCGTGCGGTATCCGGCACAAAATCCAGATCACATTCGGGGTCAGGGTTATCCAGGTTGATGGTCGGCGGTGCTACTTGATCACGAATCGCCAAGGCCGAAAATACAGCTTCGATGCCGCCCGCAGCGCCCAGCAGGTGACCGGTCATGGATTTGGTTGAGCTAATCGCTATTTTATAGGCATGATCACCCAAAGCCGCTTTCATGGCATCGGTTTCACCGACATCACCTGCCGGTGTGGAGGTGCCGTGGGCATTAATGTAATCCACATCTGTTGCGTTAATGCTGGCATTTTTTAACGCCAGTTTCATGCAACGTGCAGCTCCTTCACCACCTTGCGATGGTGATGTCATGTGGTAGGCATCACCACTCATGCCAAAACCAAGGACTTCCGCATACATCTTCGCACCGCGCGCTTTGGCAAACTCGTACTCTTCCAGTACCACGACGCCAGCACCGTCGCTGAGTACAAAACCATCACGATCCTTGTCCCAGGGGCGGCTGGCAGCCTGTGGATCATCGTTGCGCGTGGAGAGCGCACGAGCCGCAGCGAATCCCCCCAGCCCCGTCGTGGAGGTGGACATTTCTGAACCGCCAGCCACCATCACATCGGCGTCACCATATTCGATGAGGCGCGCAGCATCGCCGATGCAATGCGTTGAGGTGGCGCATGCGGTAGTAATGGCGTAATTGGGGCCTTTCATGCCATAGATAATCGACAGATTGCCAGAGATCATATTGATAATATTGCCGGGAACAAAAAATGGAGAAATTTTGCGCGGCCCGCCCTTGAGGAAGGCGTTGTGCCCTTTTTCAATGCCAGTAAGACCACCAATACCGGAACCGATGGCAACACCAATCCGCTCAGCATTTTCTTCTGTCACTTCCAGACCAGCATCACGCACTGCTTGAATACCTGCGGCGACGCCATAGTGAATAAACTGATCCATTTTTTTGGCATCTTTGGCAGGAATGTAGTCTGTGACATCAAAATCACGAACAGAGCCGCCAAAACGCACTGAGTAATTGCTGACATCAATATGTGTAAGTGGTGCAATGCCACTTTTGCCTGCCAGGACGTTTGCCCAGGCATCTGCTACATTCAGCCCCACGGGGGAGACCATACCCAAACCAGTAATCACTACACGTCGTTTACCCACAAAACCACCTGTTAAACCTGAATGAATGAGTTATTCCACTGCGAACACTCATAAAAAAGGCCGCAATCCACTGGGTGGTTCTGCGGCCTTGACAACGTAATCCTGTTTTACAACTTTTTGCTTGCAACGTAGGAACATCGATAGCTTCCTACGGTTCAACAAAATCAGCTGGAATGCGAGGTAACGTAATCCGTTGCTTGCTGCACTGTGGTAATTTTTTCTGCATCTTCGTCAGGAATTTCAGTTTCAAATTCCTCTTCCAATGCCATAACCAGTTCCACTGTGTCCAGGGAATCGGCACCCAGGTCATCAACAAAAGACGATTCGCTGCTGACCTCGTCTTCCTTCACGCCAAGTTGTTCAACAACGATTTTTTTGACTCGTTCCTCAATGGTGCTCATTTCGGATCAATCCTCCAAAGTAATTTCGAAGCAGCTCTGACTTTTCCGGTTTTTATAAAAATTTATAAAACAGCCCCGAGCTACGTGGCGGTATTCTAGTGAAAAGCCCGCCGGGTTACAAGCGATAAAAAACTTTACAATATCTCTACATCTTATTGTTTTTTATCAAGGTTAATTTTCAAAAGAATAAAAAGCAGCTTATGCCATGTACATTCCACCGTTCACATGCAGTGTCTCACCGGTGATATAGGCTGCACCAGGTGATGCCAGAAAGGCAACTGCGGCAGCAATTTCCTCTGGCTGCCCCAGGCGATTCAGTGGAATACCGTCGAGCAAAGCCTCGCGTTGTGCATCTGGCAAGGCGCGAGTCATATCGGTATCGATAAAACCGGGCGCAATCGTATTCACAGTGATGCCGCGCACACCGACTTCCCGCGCCAGCGATTTGCTAAAACCAATCAATCCTGCTTTAGCTGCTGCATAATTAGCTTGCCCGGCGTTACCCGCTGCACCCACTACCGAACTAATGCTGATAATGCGGCCTTTGCGTGCTTTTGTCATCGCCCGCAGGCAGGCTTTGGACATGCGGTACACTGAGGTCAAGTTGGTATTGATAATGTCATTCCACTCTTCTTCTTTCATGCGCATCAGTAAATTATCACGGGTAATACCGGCGTTGTTAACCAAAATACTGGGCGCGCCAAAGGTTTCATTCATATTTGCCAGCATTTGTGCAATGGAATCGGTGTCAGTGACATCAAGAGCCATACCTTGCCCGGTAATACCGTTTTCAGCCAAATAGGTGCTGATGGATTCAGCTCCCTTGTCTGCGGTCGCGGTACCGATAACGGTGGCTCCCTGTTTGCCCAAGGTCAATGCAATACTTTGACCAATGCCTCGGCTGGCACCGGTGACCAGGACGATTTCACCACTCAGAGTGTCAGTATTCGTTGTCATTATCCCTCTCTCCCCTCAATAGCCTGCACGGCCTTGTTCAAACCGGCGATATCAGATGTCGTCAAGCCAGTCATTTCCCGATTAATACGTTTATTTAGTCCTGCTAATACCTTGCCTGGGCCACATTCTACGACCTGTTGCACTCCCTGTGCCGCAAAAGCATTGACGGTGTCCACCCAGCGCACAGGGCTGAACAATTGGCGTTTAAGTGCATCACGAATGGCTTCCGCAGTATTTTCGGCTTGCACATCCACATTATTGAAAACAGGGATCACCGGTGGTTGAATCGCAATGTCGGCCAAACGTTCAGCCAAACGTTCAGCAGCCGGCATCATCAAGCTACAATGCGATGGTACACTCACGGGTAGTAGCAAGGCTCGTTTTGCACCGGCTGCCTTAGCCAATTCCACGGCACAATTCACTGCTGCCGTATTGCCTGCGATCACTACCTGCCCCGGCGAATTATAATTGACTGCGGTGACTACTTCACCAGCTTTCTTTTTTGTGGCCGCTGCACACACTTCACTGACTTTATCGTCGTCCAGACCCAATATTGCGGCCATGGCTCCTTCACCTGTCGGCACTGCATCTTGCATAAATCGACCACGATCAGCGACCAGGGATACAGCATCACTCAGCGATAAGCTTCCCGCAGCCACTAAAGCGCTGTATTCACCAAGGCTATGACCCGCCATAGCCGCAGGCTGCGTTTCCACTAATGACTGCCAGATACGCCATACTGCCACACCACCTGCCAGCATTGCCGGCTGGGTAATATGTGTTTTGTTCAGCTCATCTTCGGAGCCATTTAACACTTGTAGCCAAAGATCATAACCCAGGGTATCACTGGCTTCTTGAAACGTGTCCTTGATGTGTGCATGGGCTTCGGTCAGCTCCATCAACATACCAATGGATTGTGAACCCTGGCCGGGAAAAACGATGGCATAGGTCATTGTCTGCTTCCTGGTGATTATATAATTATGGTTATGTAAAGCAATGCTAATGGGGATTGATTCAGCCAATTCATTATTAAGACCGTTAACGATTTACCAATAGTTTCACAAAACGCCCTAAGGGCTGGCCTGACAAAATGGCCTTAACGGTGTACTAGTAACGCAACAATGCCGAGCCCCAGGTAAAACCACCCCCGAAAGCTTCCAGCAACAGGGTTTCACCACGTTGAATACGCCCATCACGCACGGCTTCATTCAATGCCAGCGGTATTGAAGCCGACGAGGTATTTCCATGTTCTTGCACCGTCACAACAACATGCTCCATATCCATTTTCAATTTCTTGGCGGTAGCATTGATGATGCGAATATTCGCCTGATGCGGCACCAGCCAATCAATGTCTGTTTTTTCCATGTTGTTTGCCGCCAGAGTTTCATCAACGATACGCCCAAGCGTATTCACGGCTATTTTAAAGACTTCGTTGCCCTGCATGGTGATATACACTACGCCGTCTTTTTCGTTGCCATAGCCTTCTGATATACCACCGGTGGTAGACAACAAGTCTTTGTATTGGCCATCGGCGTGTAAATGTGTCGATAGAATCCCTGCTTCATCACTGGCACCTAGCACTACGGCACCTGCACCATCGCCAAACAGTACACAGGTGGCCCTATCCGTCCAGTCAATAATACGTGACATGGTTTCGGCACCGACGATCAACGCCCGCCGGTGACTGCCACTGCTGATAAACTTGTCTGCAATACCTAATGCATAAACAAACCCTGTACAGACTGCCTGCACATCAAAAGCGGTGCAGCCATGAATATCCAGCCGTTGTTGTAACAGACAGGCTGTGCCGGGAAATACGCGGTCTGCGGTGGTGGTAGCAACAATAATCAGATCAATATCGGTGGGTAAAATACCCGCTGCCTCGATGGCCTGTCGTGCGGCATGCTCGGCAAGATCACAAGTAGTCTCACCGTCTGCCGCGATATGGCGTTTTTTGATGCCGGTACGATCAGTAATCCACTGGTCTGACGTTTCAACCATTTTTTCCAGGTCGTGATTACTGAGCACTTTTTCCGGTAAATAACCGCCGGTGCCTTCGATACGTGAATAAATGCGGGATTGAGGTTGATATATCGTCATACGGCTTGCCCTTGTGTTGCGGCTCGCTGGGCCATGGCTGCCTCAACATGTTTGCTGATGCGTTCTGGCACATTTTTTCTCACTTCCACAATGGCTTCACGAATAGCGCTGGCATAGGCCAGCTCATCAGCGCCGCCGTGGCTTTTAATCACAATACCTTGCAAACCCACAAAACTGGCTCCATTGTAGCGCCTCGGGTCAATGCGCCGCTTGAGCGCATTCAGTACGGGCATCGCCACCAGCGCCGCCAGGCGGGTCAATATGGTACGCTTGAATTCCTCGCGTAAAAAGTGGCTGATCATTTTTGCCACACCTTCGGTGGTTTTCAGTGAAATATTGCCAACAAAACCATCACATACCACCACATCCACCGAGCCTTTGAAGATGTCGTCACCTTCGACAAAACCCACATAATTGAGGTCACTATTAGTCAGAATACGTGCAGCTTCTTTAACCCGCTCGTTACCTTTAACTTCTTCTTCTCCAATATTAAGCAAGCCAATAGTGGGTGAGGCAATATTTTCCACCGCACTGGTGAGCACGGATCCCATCACCGCAAATTCAAACAGATTGTCTGCGCTGGTATCAACATTGGCACCCAGATCCAGCATATGCGTGACCCCTTTAATATTGGGCAACGTGGAAATAATGGCCGGGCGATCAATACCTGGCAGCATTTTCAACACAAAGCGTGCAGTGGCCATTAGCGCGCCGGTATTACCGGCGCTGACGCATGCCTGGGTACGCCCCTCTTTCACCAAATTGATGGCTACACGCATGGATGAGTCTTTTTTGGTGCGCAGCGCCACAGACGGTTTTTCATCCATGGCGACCTGTTGTGACGCATGTTGGATGCTTAGGCGCTTGGTTGGCTTTTTGTTATGTGACGCCAATTCAGCCGTCAACACTTGTTCATCACCCACCAACACAATGTGCAATCGGGGAGTTTCAGTCAACACCTGTAAAGCGGCGGGCACAACCACAGAAGGGCCGTGGTCGCCTCCCATTGCGTCAAGGGCAATGGCGATTATTTGAGTCATCGGTAATTTGAGTCGAACCCTGGTAAAAACAGAGTTAAAAGATGCTGTACGACAATCCCCCAGCCCCTTGCATAGCAATCAAGGCTGTAAAGCTCCGCCCAAGAATAAAAAGCCTGTTGTGAAAAAGCCATTTTGGCCTGTTTTTTCGATCACAGTGTTTAACCTAAATAACTTCAAGTTATCGAAAAAAGGACTCAAAATGGCTTTTCTTCACGATAGTTTTTATTTTCGGACAGTCTCCCGGGCATGCGTACAACGCAGTAAAAAGGGAAAGGCGGTTATTCGTCGTCGCTGCCGGAAGCAATAACTTTACGGCCACGGTAATAACCATCGGCACTGATGTGATGACGGCGATGGGTTTCACCCGTAGTGGGTTCAACCGATAACGTAGCACTTTTCAATGCATCGTGTGAGCGACGCATACCGCGGCGAGAGGGTGTTACTTTACTTTTTTGAACGGCCATTGTTATTCCTCATATTTAACATGTTTTCTCAATCGTTTTTCCTCGATTGAGAGGTTTTTAATTGGGACAATACCGCAAACGGATTTTCACGTTGCGCTGTTGTCACATCTTCTTTTCCTCCCCCGACCTTCAGGAAGGATTGGTCTTGCGGACACTCTTCGTTGCTGTGCATTGCCACCTGAGGCAATGCTAAAATCAGCTCATCTTCAATAATCGACGCCACAGTGATTTCATCATCGAGCACCAATAGCGGATCATACGATTCCGGCAACTGTTGCGCTGCGGCCCTGGACGACACAATACCCAGCCAAGTCTTGGTGGAAACTGGAAACCCCATGGTCTCCATGCAACGCTGGCACGTCAGTGGCAGAATGGCTTTAACGGAGCCCATGACTCTGGGGTTACCACCCTCATCAACGCTGAATTCCAGCAGATACTCCACATCACTCTGCACCTTTAGCAGCGATGACGCAGGCTGCTCTGGCGTACCTGGCTCATCGCTCACCTGCTCAACCGGAGCCAGTAACGGCAACAGCCGGGGTAACGACAATAGCGGCAAGCATCCTTCCAAGGTGCGCCCTCGCGCAGCCAAGGCCAGCGGCTCAATCGTTTCCCTCGTAGACATCAAGCAAAACACCCATTTAGCCAGCCCCGAAGGCCGATATTCTGACGCACCCACCCCCATCAACGGCAGGCGACTGACATAAACGCGGGATTCTATGTGGATTCCCGCTTTATGTCAAAACACAGGCCACTATTGTTAGTATGCATGTGTCAGTGTGCATGCCCATCATCTTCGTGTTGATGCGCATGACCTGCATTTTTTTGTGATTCAGGATCTCCATGACCGCCACCGGCATGGTCATGCCCTTTCTCCAGCCGGGCATCCATGTCCAAATAGTCATTTTTATCCATTTTGGGCAGTTGCTTTACGAATACAACGATGTCCCAAAGTTCACTATCTTTATGGGTTACACCCCATGCCGGCATTCCCGTCATTCTAATACCGTATTTTATTGCCCAGAATAATTCAGCATCAGACATATGCTCTGCACTTTCGACAAGGTCAGGTGGAGCTGGGTTCATACCTTTGGTGATGGGTGAGTCTACTGCGCCAGGCGGCGTGTGACACATAGCACACATCTCACGGTAACTGCGAAACCCTGCATCAATCTGTTCGTTCCCTTTGGCAGGTGGTACATCAATCGAGGCTGCACGGTTTTCTATCGATTTTTCTCTGGTTGTTTCCAATATCCAACGTACAGGCGCAGGATCTTCCCATGTCGTGGCAACATTGAATGTGCCCGTATAAATTACGACTGATGCCACCAACGCTACAAAGGCGCTGACGAGAACCAGGGTACCAATTATTGTTTTCATCACTTTCCCCATTGAGATTAATGGTACAAAAATAAAATTGAAATCGACCCCATAACTTCAAACTTGACATTGATATCCAAAACACCCTGTTTCGTAGCGTAAAGCCTGTGTGCAGACTATGAGTCAAGCATATTTTTCATAAAAACCTCAGATTTTTAACCCTACGCCCTACCCTGCTGCGTTTATAGCTAGTGAACTTCACCATTAAAGGAAAATAATCATGAATATTCCATTGATAACGCGCTATTTTATCAGCAGCATTATCTTGCTGAATTTGACCGCCTGCGGCATACCCACAAATACTGCGGATAACCATAACGAAATGACACTGGCTAAGCCGGTGACAACACCAACCAACACAGATAAAACAAGCGAAGAAGCAGATACACAAAAACACCTGAGTTACCTTTCAAGCGTTGTTGATTCTGATAAAAAGAAGGTAATTGATATTGATGAGCAAAAAATCTCTCCTTCCCAGGAAAAACAGCGGATACATATAAGCCAGCTGGCAGCGGCCCTCTCCAGTCCTACACCCCGCCGGGAAGGCATAGGAAAAATCTCAGAGGATTCCCGTACCATGCCAACATTACCCTTCCCGCCATATTGGGAAAGTGAATCAGTTGATCGTGAAAATTATGCCCATATTCACACCAACCCGGTGGTGCGCGTTGCCGAAAACCCGGTATCAACATTTAGTATTGATGTGGACACCGGTTCATATACCAATACACGACGTATGATTATGGCCGGGCGACTGCCGCCGCAAGATGCTGTGCGTGTTGAAGAGTTTTTAAACTATTTTGATTACGCCTATCCCGTACCCACCAGCCCGAGCCACCCTTTTTCGGTGACAACCGAGATCGGCCCAAGTCCGTGGTCAACGGGACGTCATTTGTTACGCATTGGTTTGAAAGCGTATAACGTTGATATAAATCACCTGCCTGCATCAAATATTGTCTATCTGATTGATGTCAGTGGTTCCATGCAGTCTGCAAACAAGCTCGAACTTCTGAAACAATCACTGCGACTGCTAACCGGACAATTACGGCAGCAAGACAGAATATCCATTGTGGTCTACGCTGGCGCTTCCGGGGCGGTATTACCTCCGACCTCTGGCAATCAGCGCGCACGGATTTTTTCTGCTCTTGACCAATTAACCGCAGGTGGCAGCACGAATGGTGGTGCAGGCATTCGTTTGGCTTACCAGCTTGCCGAGCAGGCTTTTATACCGGAAGGGATCAACCGGATCATATTAGCCTCAGACGGTGATTTTAATGTTGGCACCGTATCCTTTGAAGCATTGATTGATCTTGTTGAAGAAAAACGAAAAACAGGCATCACGCTATCTACTCTCGCATTCGGTACAGGCAATGTGAATGACCAGCTAATGGAACAGCTGTCAAACAAGGCAAATGGACAATATGCGTACATCGATACATTAAATGAAGCCCAAAAGGTATTGGTAAATGAAATCTCATCAACGTTGCAAACCATTGCTAAAGACACCAAAATTCAAATCGAATTTAACCCTGATATCATTAGTGAATATCGCCTGATTGGTTATGAAAATCGCGCTCTCAAACGAGAGGACTTTAACAACGACAATATTGATGCGGGTGAACTCGGCGCAGGATACCGGGTAACCGCATTGTATGAGTTGAGCCTGACAAACAGTCAGTCACAGCATATTGATCCTTTACGTTACCCGAAAAAACAAACACCCGTTAATATTTCAAGCAAGAACAAATCATCTGAACTGGCTTTCCTGCGACTGCGTTATAAATTACCGGACAGCAACATCAGCACCCTTATTGAGCACCCTGTGTATGCCCATCATATAAAACATGACATTGATACAACCAGCACTGATTTTCGTTTTGCTGCAAGTGTTGCTGCATTTGCTCAATTATTGCGCGGCGGACACTATACAGGCGTATTCCAATACAAAAATGTGTTATCGCTTGCACGTAACAGCAAAGGCGAAGACCCCTTCGGCTATCGCGGCGAATTTATCCGCCTTGTCAATCTTGCCGATTCGCTGACGACAGATATACTGTAGACTGGCTGACAAAACGGTATATAGCACATTTTTCCTGCCATATACCGTTTTTTCTCTATCGTCATGACGCTGGAAAATACGTGATTCACGATACTAACGACGAAAATTTAATGTTGAAGTTTGCTCGCAATGGCGATGTATCCGCCTTTGATGTGTTATATGAACGACACAAAGCACCCCTGTTTCGCTATATTTTAAAACAAACCCGACACAACAATGCATTAACAGAAGAACTTTTTCAGGAAGTCTGGAGTAATCTGATTCGTGCCCGTGAGCAATATCAGCCCTCTGCACGTTTCAGCACCTATTTATTCCAAGTCGCCCGCAACCGAATCATTGACCATCTCAGGCGGGTATCCGTAAGACCCGTGAGTGACCCAAGTATCAATCATGAAGAAATTATCGATACGGGTAACGATGACCCTGGTCTGCATGCACATAATGTTAATTGTATCGAACAACTGCAAACCTATATCAGCCAGCTACCTGATGAACAACATGAAACATTTATTCTGAAACACGAGGGCGATCATAATCTCGGACACATTGCCGAAATTACCGGCGTAACATTTGAAACCGCAAAAAGCCGATTACGCTATGCAATGAAAAAACTGCGGGAACTCATGCCGGAGGAATGCCTGTGAGTGATCATGCTGACAATGAACTCGTAGAGAACAAAAAACTCAGTGCTTTGTATCGTGCAGGCAGCACAGCACAACCCCCGGCGAATATTGATCAAGCTATTCTTGCTAAAGCACGGCTCTCTGCCAAACCAATAGCACCGCGCACGCATTCTGTCTGGGCGGTACCACTGTCAGTGGCGGCCATACTCGTATTGAGTGTCAGTCTGATTTCATTGATACACGAAGAGGCCCCCATGGTATCCGACATCCCTATCAACACTCCGTTTTCCAGCTCACCTATTACAGCAGACGCGATAACAGAAAGCGCTATCTACGAAAAACAAAACAATGAACCTACTATAGAAAAAGAAACACCTACCCAAAGCCCGGCGATAACTCCTCGCAAAGAAAATGCCACCCGTGAAATAGAAAAGCCAAATTTTTCCGTATCACCCGCATACACAGATAAAACTATCGATGTTCCGTTACCTGATTCAAGTACAGAACAAAAAAGAAAATTAACCGTTGAGTCGTTTCAACAAAGCGCTCCACCATCCGGAATGACAAGTGCAGACACTGGACTCGATTCCAGGTTAAAAAAAGAGCATGATCCTGAAAAAAATAAATATTGTGAATCATTGAACCACCAAGCATGTCTTGATTCCAAAAAATGCAATTTAGTGATAGATGCGCAAAAAATTCTGGCGTGTCACCGTTCGACGAATCATTGCGATAGTAATTTTAGCCAACAGTCGGACACAAAAGAAAGCTGTGAAACCAAAAACGGGTGTGTGTATATGTCTGCACCCTGTCTTTGTCTACCTGGTGCGGTTTGTTTCTGTGATGAAAATCAACTTCCACTATGCACACCGCGCAAATAACTATCTTGACTTTAAAAACACCTCAGGGCTGCATCACAAATATCTTTTCCAAAGATAAAATCAGCACGACGCCGGTTACACTGAAAAAGAAGACAATCGTTGGTGCCGACTGAACAAAAGCGCAAAAACAATAATCCCGACATAGAACACCGCTAACCAAATCAATGTGCTGACTTCATGATTCCAAAGATAGACACCAAGGGTTATCCAGCTTACACCTGACATCATCAGTCCGGCCAGCGGTATCCATGCTTGAATCACAATGTGTTTACGCAGACGCCAAGCAGAAAGATTGATGGCGGCAAAAATCATCAAAAAAGTCGAACTGGCAAAAGATGAAATAATGGTCAGGTTGGCGCTATTGACAAAGATCAAGGTAATAACCGTGATAACTACCAGACTTACCCAGGGAATGCCGCTCTGGCATCGTCGAAACCCAAAAACCCTTGGCAATTTTCTTGCCTTCGCCATCTCTGCCCCCAGGCGGGCGGTACCGAACAATGTCGCATTGATGGCAGAGGCTGTGGAAAAAAGCGCCGCCAGACCGATAAGTATAAACCCCGCCTCACCCAAAAAAGGCTTTGCCGCTACCGCTAAAGCATATTCCTGATAACGATCTATTTCTTCCGGCAGCAGATTACCTACCGCCACCAGAGAAACCAGCACATAAATAGTGATGGTAATACCGATAGACCAAAAAATACCGCGCGGCAGATTGCGTTCAGGATCCTCCATTTCGTTAACTGAGTTAGATATCAGCTCGAAACCTTCGTAAGCAACAAAAATCAATGCCGCCGCCATGAGCACCCCCGAATAACCATTATTGAAAACAGGCACTACATAGTCGCTTTTGATAAAAAGCAGACCGATAGCGGCAAACAAAAGCAAGATCAATACCTTGATGGTAACAATCAATAACTCGGTATCACCCGCTTCTTTCACACCATAAAGATTAATACCAAGAAAAACCAACAACACCAACGACGAAAGCAGATGATGCATGGCAGAATGTTCATCTCCACCACCACCCAACAGCGCTGCACCATAAACACCGAAGGTGTAAGCGTAAAGTCCCATAGTACCGATATAACCCACCAGTAATATCCAACCACCAATGCCCGCGATATTTCCATGGCCAAATGCCTGTTCCAGATAAGTGAAACTGCCACCATCAGAACGAAAAGCCAGCCCTAACCGCGCATAGCTCCAGCCCGTCAACAAAGCAATAATGCCACCCAGGGCAAAAGCAACGGGGGCAGCATGCCCCGCTTGCGCGATGGCCAAGCCCAGCACCGAAAAGATACCACCCCCCACCATGCCACCCACGCCCATAGCAATAACCTGTTTCAGATTCAATTTGCTGGAGGTGCTTTCGTTCGTCGTATTATTCATATTGCCTCAGGGGGTTAGAGGGTATTGAATCAGCTGAGATGAATCGTGATATTCTGGGCACTTCTTTCTACCACTTCATCTGAGTGTGCTCCATTTCACTATGTATTCCCACGCGGCAGCACCAAGAAACGATCCCCCAGCAAGCTGGCGGGAACATTAGCCACATCACATCACTCCAACGAAGGCCAAGGACTTATGCCTCGGGATTCCAGCTAAAGCATATCGGAATGACGGTATTCGCCATTAAAACCACTTCCGCAAATTTCACTGCAAGCAACGAGAAGCTAAACCTTCAGAAATTACCCGCGCCTCGTCCCCATGCTCCGCATGGGGACGCATACAGTGCTATCATTTATTGCGATATGGATTCCCACGCGGAGCATGGGAACCATGGGTAACTGCGGAATCTAGGTTAACCTAATACTAACGGTTTCTACGCAAGGATATGGGAGCGAGAAAACCAGGAAAAATAATCGGTTTAATTTAATAATAATGCTCCTGCGTAATAATACATGTTCCTGAATATTTACGCCTGAACAGCAACAACCGACAATGGTTTTTTTCGACGCCACCAGTGTTTCAACCTAGCGCGCGACAAAATAAACTTATGGCCATTACAGGTATAAAGAGTCAGTTCGTCAAGTTCATTTCGGCGCAATGCATGTAACAAAGGGGCAATCCATTCATGGTTTAATGTCTTCACTTGTTGAACCCAGGCCGACGGCTCTCCATCCTGCCAACAGCGTGACAAAGCATCTAGCACTATCAGTTGCTTACCGGGTGATTTGGTGCTGTTTAGCCACGCCATGGCATTTTCCGGTAAAGCCTCGTGAGGTATGTCGGAAAGCACAGCCAGCCCCAGGCTCACCGGCTCATTGCTCCACATTTGATTCCATTGGCTACCCGTATTATTAAAAGGTATCGTCGGCGTTATTCCTCCACCCCAAAACCATAAGCTGCTCACTGGCGACTGCCCGGCATTTTGTCTTGTTTGATTGACCGTACTGATATGCAGCACCATTTGTACTTCGTTCATTAAACGATGCCATTGTTTGCCATCCTCACCGCCAGGCAAATAGTCACCAATAGCCCGACCGCGCACTTCTGCCAAACGATAAGTACGCAGTTTCGGTATATCGGGCTGATGCAAATACCAACGTGTGGGAGTCGCAGCTTCAATATGCCAACCATCCTGCGCGAACTGTGCATTCAGATCCGACACCAATAAGTCTGCCTCGGTTTGTGACAAACATAAACTTTCCGGCCCCGCTAATACCAAGTGATCACGATCCGGTATTAATTGCACAGGATCAGCCCGCAGGCACCAACCCGTTGCTGCATGTCCTGTATCACCCACATAACCAGTAGCCGCTACAGGCAAATCAATATTCGTTGGCAAATCGGCGTTAAAAAGTGCAAACAGCACCGCTTCAAGATTCGCACCTGAAAAATCCTGTTTTTGCGCGCGGGAAAAAAAACATTCCAGCTCAGGTAAACGACTCACCTGGGCAAACACGGTTTTACGTTCAGCAGGCGACAAATCCAACAGACCTGGCAACACCAGCGAGCAGCGACGGCCGGGTATGTTTTTATGATGAGCCACGCGCTTCAAATATCGCGTCGATGAAGGAGCATGGCATCACCGTAGCTGAAAAAACGGTAACGTTGTTCAATGGCATGCGCGTAAGCCACCTTCACCTCATCAAAACCGGCAAAAGCACTCACCAGCATCAATAAGGTGGATTCCGGTAAATGAAAGTTGGTGATCAGAGTATCAACCACACGAAATGCATAACCAGGAGTAATGAAAATATCCGTATCACCCTGAAAAGGAGCCAGCTCCCCATTACGGGCCGCACTTTCCAGAGCGCGCACGCTGGTCGTACCCACTGCTACGATGCGACCACCACGGGCACGGGCCTGTTGCACCGCTGCCACCGTCTCTGCTGACACCTCAATGGTCTCTTTGTGCATTTGATGCTCGGCAATATTATCCACGCGCACAGGTTGAAACGTACCCGCTCCCACATGCAGCGTGATAAACGTCGATGCAATACCTTTCGCTGCCAGCTCATCCAGTAAACATTGGTCAAAATGCAAACCCGCCGTTGGTGCCGCAACCGCTCCCTGCCGTTGGGCATATACCGTCTGATAACGCTCACGGTCCTCAGACCCATCAGCCCGTCCAATATAAGGTGGCAATGGCATGTGGCCGTGGCGTTCCAGCAATGTTGCCACAGGCTCTGCGCCTTCGAAACTCAGGCAAAAAAGTGTATCCTCACGTCCCGTGACTGTAGCCCGTACCCCACCTTCCAGCAACAGGCTGCTGCCCGGTTTCGGGGATTTGCTGGCCCGCACATGAGCCAGGACACGGTACTCATCCAACACCCGTTCCACCAGCACCTCTACCTTGCCTCCAGTGTCCTTCCTGCCAAACAAGCGTGCAGGAATCACCCGGGTATTATTCATCACCAGCAAATCACCGGGCTGCAGTAGCGCCGTTATTTGTGTAAAACAAGCATCCTCAACCTTATCACCGCGCAGCACCAACAATCGGCTGGCTGTCCGTTCGGCGAGCGGATGCTGGGCAATCAGTTCGGGGGGCAGATCAAAATGGAAATCACAACGGTGCATGGCGCGGGAGTGTAACAAACTACCCCATGCAAAATCTTCTCTTTCATCATCATTTTAATGATGAAGACGAGCTTGAAGATAGAGTGACAAACAATCAAGCCAATCCGGATGATCTATCCATTACAGAACTGATGACGATAACCTATTCAGAGCTTCTTCCTGAGGATAGGTTTTTACCCGTGGCACAAACTTCTCGTGCAAAAAGCAAATAAACGACCCCGCAGCAAGCTATCTCGCTAACGCTCGACTTTTGCTACACAAAAGCGGGGTATCAATACCATTACGTCACTCCAGCGAAGGCCGGAGTCCAGGGAGTTCACAAAAAGTGGGCGCTTTTAGGCAATCTATGGATTCCGGCTAAAAATAGGCCGGAATGACGGTATTCACAGCAAGCTGTGGGAAATTAAACCCCAAGCCATTAAGGTATGGGGAAAATCGGAGATGAATATTATGTCTGCTGACTGTGATCATTAAAACCATTGGATCTAATGGTGACTCTATAAAACCACATTGACAATAAAACTTATGCGCAGCGTCCGAAAGCGCGTGAACTAATAGGGCTTTAATACCCGCCTGTTTAGACACTCCTAATGTACGCAGGGCCGCATCTCGAAGTAAACCTCGACCAAGACCAACTGACTGCATATTTTTGCTGACGGCCAATCGACCTAGCATCATCACTGGAACCCGGTCAGGCATATTACGGCGAACTTTGCTTGGCGCCTATTTATGCATAACGCTGCCCGTTGCGAGTACATAGTAGCCCATAACACGGTTATTCTGACAAACAACAAAGGTGCGTGAGGCGCCAGAATTTTCATTTTTTAGTACACGTTTTATCAGCCAATCATTAATAACCGACTCACCGCAATCAAATTCATCCGTCACATGCGTCGCCAACAATAGTGTTGGCGTAGAGAGCTCTGCCATCGGATTAACTATCCCAGGGCGACTTTTGATTTAGCAAATAACGCAGCTTTTCATTGTCAGAAACAGGGGTATCTAATTGCGCCTGAAAAGCACTAAACGTCTCATCATCGACCAGAAAAAGGCGCTGATCCAGCAATATGTTTTTTGCTGCCTAGCAGGCGATTTCTAGCATAAAGTCTGACCGTGTTTTGTTCAGGCTGGAAGCTGCTTTATCAATTAATGCTCGCTGACCTTCCAGAGCGCGGATATTAATCGGTGCGATTTTATTTTGTGAGGTGGACATTAATAGTGCCTTCTGTTTTTTGCCAATACTGTATATTTATTGTCTACAATCGTTTGCTTATTTAACAGAAAAATAAGCTCTCTATGAATAGAGAAGACCTTCAGAATTTCAGCCTCAACCGACCAATCCACCACTTTTTTGACCGTGGTGGGAGTTCACTAAAAGTGTGTAAACTCGGACAAAGGAGACATATAAAAGATAACCCTGATCGAGCCTAATATCACAAAACCACATACTACGTGCTGATTGGTGCATTACTCATCGCTGGGATACATTCATTGCAGGCAACCCTCTCGACTTGCCTGATGCAAAAGACCAACGTTGGGATGCTTTAGCCAGAGTGCATTTCCACAACGGTAAAAAGAGCAAAGTCAGTGTCGGTTATCACTTTACTGATTTCTCGGATGATCTAACCGATCTTGATCTTGATCTTGATCTTGATGGTCAGGCTCGAATGGTACTAAGTTAAGGTATTTTTCCAGTGACAGAAAAACCGGAGACGGGGCTTTAGCCCCGTCATGGGCGGGACTAAAG
>Ga0256839_1001721_pt1 | contig 25920 bp, 26 predicted proteins | sample 354166metaG_FD_185968 | JGI IMG/M metagenome (GOLD analysis project Ga0256839, IMG submission 185968) | Hydrothermal vent microbial communities from Mid Atlantic Ridge, Atlantic Ocean - 354-166 | ecosystem: Environmental > Aquatic > Marine > Hydrothermal vents | place: Atlantic Ocean: Mid... | reverse complement strand
CTGGATAAGGTGAATCAGCATCCAAACCTGAAATACTTCATTTATAAATCTATCATTGTAAACAACCTCTATGGCGTTGACATCATGGAGGAGGCTGTAGAGATCTGCAAGCTCCGCCTGTTCCTCAAGCTGGTTGCGCAGATTGACAATGTTAACCGGATCGAGCCTTTGCCGGATATTGATTTCAACATCCGTGCGGGAAATACATTGGTAGGCTATGCAACATATGATGAAGTAAAACAGGCGGTAACAAGCAAACTGGATTTTGATAATACAATGCAGCGTATCGAGGAACAGGCAGAGGATATTGACCGCTTGTTCAAGCGCTTTCATGAGCAACAGACAGAATTGGGTGGAGAGGTAACGCCTGAAGATAAATTGGAATTGCAGAGCAAATTGAAGGTACTGGAAGATGAACTGAACCAGTATCTTGCAGGCGAATACGGCATTGATCCGTCAAACAAGAACGCCTATGAAAAATGGCTCAAAACCCATCACCCTTTTCACTGGTTCATTGAGTTTTACGGGATTCTGAAAAACGGCGGATTTGATGTGATTATCGGCAATCCGCCGTATGTGGAATATAGTAAGGTGAAAAAAGAATATACGATAAAAGGTTATAAGACAGAGAGTTGCGGGAATTTGTATGCTTATGTAATGGAACTTTCACTTACTCTTCTTAAGAATAAAGCTCGTTTTGGAATGATTGTGCAGCTTCCTATTGTGTGCACAGATAGAATGAAACCATTGCAACAGCAATTTTATAAGAATAACGAAATTGTTTGGTTTTCCAATTTTGATGATCGACCAGCTCGACTGTTTGATGGTTTGGAACATATTCGGGCTACTATTGTGGTATCTCAGAAAGGAAATTCAAAGAACAATATCGTTTGTTCAACAAACTATAACCGATGGTATTCCGAGTCTCGTAATACTTTATTTGATTTACTCTCGTTAACGGAGATTACCGATCAACTAATGCATGGCGCGATACCTAAAATTGGTCAGTTGATTCCTAAAACTATTATGCAATTCATGGATAAGTATTTAGCGCTTGGAACGTATTTAGTGAAACAATCAAAGAACATAGTATATTTTCATAATGCGCCTCAATATTGGATTCGTGCAATGGATTCTGCCCCTTACTTCCGGAATGAACGCGATGGTGAGCAAATTTCCACGCAGGTTAAACCCCTTGCTTTGTTATCGCAACTCGATGCATCTGTAGTGGTTGCAACACTCAACAGCTCTCTCTTTTATTGGTGGTTTATTATTCTTTCAGATTGCCGCCATCTGAATCTCAGAGAAATCGAAAGCTTTCCAATCAGCCTTGACAAAATGTCAAAGAATATAAAAGAAAAATTAAATGAACTTTCTGATGTGTTAATGGATGATTATAAAAAAAATGCTCAGCGTAAAAAGTGTAAATACAAAACAACCGGTAATGTAGAGTATGAGGAATTTTACCCCAAAAAATCCAAACATATAATCGACGAAATTGACAAGGTATTGGCAAAACACTACGGCTTTACGGACGAGGAGCTTGACTTCATCATCAACTACGACATCAAGTACAGGATGGGGATTGAGAGTGGGGGGAAGGAATGACAGTTGACCGCAATCTTGAGTATCTAATCAGTTTAGTACATGAAGTGCGCAAGCTACCTAAAGAGACTGAATGGGTTGAGTTTAAACACAATAAAGCAGAACCTGACGAGATTGGCGAGTATATTTCAGCGCTCTCAAACTCAGCAGCATTATGCGGTAAACCTTTTGCTTATGTAGTTTGGGGTATAGACGATACTACACATGACGTGATCGGCACATCATTTTCCCCTTCCGCCTCCAAAGTAGGTAATGAAGAAATGGAGAGCTGGCTTTTACGCTTGCTTAAACCAAAAATTCATTTCCGGTTCTATGAGTTTGAGATTGATGAGAAAAAGATTGTATTACTTGAGATTCCACGTGCTTTTCGACACCCTGTTCGTTTCAAAAACCAGGAGTTTATCAGGGTTGGCTCTTACTCCAAGAAATTGAAGGATTATCCGGAAAAGGAAAGGGAACTCTGGCGTTTCTTTGATATCACACCTTTTGAAGAACACATAGCCGCTGAAAATATGGCTGCTAAGGAAATTTTAGAAATATTAGATTATCCATCTTATTTTGACCTCCTTAATTTGCCTTTGCCGGAAACACGAGAAGGTATCATTAAGGCGCTTGAAGCAGACAGGATGATACTCAAAACAAACAGCGGAAACTGGAATATTACAAATCTTGGAGCCATTCTTTTTGCAAAGAAGCTGAGTGACTTTCATTCACTTAAGCGCAAGGCGGTCAGGGTGGTTGTCTATAGAGGGAATAGTAGGGTGGAAACGATACGTGAACAGATGGGAACAAAAGGTTATGCAGTGGGTTTTGAAGGTTTGATTAGTTATATAAATACTCTCCTTCCGACAAATGAAGTGATAGAACATGCCCTTAGGAAAAATGTCCCGATGTATCCGGAAATTGCGGTGCGAGAGCTTGTGGCAAATGCCATTATTCATCAAGATTTCTTTATTACTGGAACAGGTCCAATAATAGAAATCTTTGATAACCGAATAGAGATAACCAATCCCGGAGTTCCCCTTGTGGATACTAACCGCTTTCTGGACATGCCGCCCAGATCGAGGAACGAGGCGCTGGCATCTTTTATGAGGAGAATAGGTATTTGTGAGGAACGTGGCAGTGGCATTGACAAGGTGGTTTTTCAGACAGAGCTTTATCAACTTCCAGCTCCAGATTTTGAAATATCGGGTAACAATACCCGGGCTATACTTTTCGCTCACCGGCCCCTTAGAGAAATGGACAAGTCTGACAGAATCAGGTCCTGTTATCTTCATGCATGTCTTAAATATGTAAACAGAGATTATATGACCAATACCTCGCTACGCGACCGTTTCGGAATAGAAGCAAAAAATAGTGCGCTGGCATCGCGGATTATTAAGGAAACCCTTGAGGCGGACCTAATTCGGCCTTATGACATAAGCGCATCACGGAAATTTATGAAATATGTGCCATTTTGGGCATAGTGTGTATAGCAATGATATGGTACACCCTGCTATTTGACAGAGATATGTTCTGAAGACGCTAACCTGCCAACTAAAGAATAAAATATCTTTTGTTTTCAAGGACTTGATAGATAGGCTTTTATTTGATGGTCATTTGATGGAAAAATGTTTTGGAGCGGTTGTCATGTTAGGCCAGCGGCAAAAAATATGTTTAATTTCAACAAGTTATGTGTCCAGAGCTCTATCCGTTGTCACACCTACGAGGTGTTACGGAGGGCTTCACGGACGAGGATCATCAACTATGACACCTGCCTGCCGGCAGGCAGGTCGAGTACAGGATGGGGATGAACGAGAATAACGGGGTTTGAAGAATTAGAGAATATGGTCTTGCCACCATATTTTCGTATGCGCTGATAGAATCTTCCACAGGGAAATGGTTATAATAAACATGGTAATGGGTATTCAATGCTTTATTTCATTCTTGACATTCACATAGAGGGTTTATTAGTATTTTTGAAGCGTTCTTATTAATTCCTGAAAGGAGGACATATGTCATCAAAAACAATAGCCGCATCACTGAAGATAAAGGATGGCTTGTCTCGTAAGGAATTAATCGGCAGAAAAACGAAAAAAGAAGCTGAGATTTTAAAGTCTTTGACTAACTGGCACAATAATTCAGGTAAAAGGAAGTTTTTTATTGGTGAGTTAAAAAAATCCTGTTAAATGTCCCCCCCTCCTTTACGTAAATGGCTTTCCCTAAAGACCCTCTCCCTTTTCGAAATAATTTCTCAATGCACATTACGAAATAAACATGTCAACACAAGACCATTTCACAGACTATGTACTTTGATGCGCAAAATGGGGGCGCAATCACTTTGGATTGATGACTTTAATCCTGAAATCGATAGTGAAATAGCATATGAAATCAATCTGTTAAAGAAGGTCTTGCCTGAAACAGCGGAATTTAAAGCCTATAAACTCTACTTCGTCAAAGAGAGCGTTACAGAAAGAAATGGTCAAAATTTATCAAAATTAACGTTTCTCTCCTATTCAGCGATTATTAATTATTCATCAATTAATAAGAACGATTCTTATCTATTGTTTTCTGTGGTTGCGACACCAATGAAACATGATTTATATAGAAATAAGGCCGTGCCGCTAACGAATTATTATTTTCATACCATCAGGGATTATGAGTTTAGATTCGGAAGTCCGGAAGGCAATGAATTTAATTTTAACATCATAGGGGCTCCTTTTTTTCAAAAAAATAGTATTACTTCTTTTTGTATTCAGACGGCCCTTGCCACTTTGCTGAACCAGGCAGATTATCGAGGCACATTATTATTACCTGTCCAAATTAACGAACTTGCAGGCTTGTCTATTTCCCAGAGTACAAGCGGAGGCTTGGATATTGCTCAAACGATTAATGTTATAAAAAATCAGGGCTGCTTTGCAAAAACATTTGATTTCCATCTTAAGGATACAGATAAGCTGTTTAAAAGCCTGCACAAAAAGTTTGATCTGCCTCCCTCAGGAATTATTTATCCCTGGATGGAAAGCGGACTTCCAGGCTTTATCGTATTTGTCACTAAAAAAGATATCTTGCATGCAGTGCCTATTATAGGACATACATTAAATACTGACAGATGGGATCCTGAGGCGGATATCCGTTACAGGAAAAATGTGCGGTATCATTTCCGCTCCGTATCTGCATGGGTTGATAATTACATAATCCATGATGACAATTTTGGAATGTATCTTTGCTATCCGACGGATAAGCTCGAAGAGAAAAAAAGAAATTATGGATATCTTGTAAATTACGTTCTCTTCATGCCAAAAGAAGAAATTACTTACCCTCCGGATAAAATAGAAATCAGCTTAATTGCGATAATGAGGAATATTCTCGATAAATTTAGTGGACTCACAAAAGAAGAAAACCCCTGGCTATACAAACTGAAGCATGAGCTGAGTGCTCCTCTGGTTTCCCGCACAATTGCATGTCAAAAATCAAATTATGTCCAAAATCTCAAAAATCCGGATTGTTTTAATAAAATTATTGCTGATAAGTTACAAAGACAAATTGCTGCTCATTTGCCTGAAAGTTTTTGGTTGACTGAAATAACACTCCCGGATCTTTATGTTGCAAATAAGGCGGTTATAATAAATTTTATTAGTGACTTAAAGAATGGAGATTTATTATTTTTCCGATTTCCAAAGTTCTGCGTTATGTTTAAAAAGGGGAAACCTCCTGAAATCCTGGAGCTGAATACACTCGGACATTTTAAGCTATATTCACGAGAACATAATATAGAGACATTTGATTGGTGAAAATCGATAGCGTTACTTCCTGGTCATTGCCAATGCTGAAAATCATCAAGTACAGGATGGGGATTGAGAGTGGGGGAAAGTAAACCATTATATAATTTGCTGAGCATTCTGGGTTAACCATTCAAAGGAATATTATGACTGTTTATAACATATATTGCGACGAAAGCTGCCACATGGAAAATGATCATCAGCAAGTCATGGTCTTAGGCGCTGTGTGGTGTCCACTTGAAAAAACGCAGGAACTATCTAAAGGTCTTCGTATGATAAAAAAACATCATGGCATAAGATCTGATTTTGAAACTAAGTGGACGAAGGTTTCACCAGCAAAAAAGGATTTCTACATCGATTTAATCGATTATTTCTTCGACAGTGAACATCTTCATTTTCGGGCATTAATCGTACCGGATAAATCAAAGCTGCAACATGAAAAATTTTGCCATGATCATGATACCTGGTATTACAAAATGTACTTTGATATGCTCAAGGTCATTCTGAGCCCTGATGATTGTTACCGGATATATCTGGACATTAAAGATACGCGGGGTGCATCAAAGGTAAAAAAACTGCATGATGTTTTATGTAACAATATGTACGATTTCCAGCGTAAGATAATTGAGCGGGTTCAGATTGTGCGCTCGCATGAAGTAGAGCTTTTACAAATTGCTGACTTATTAATAGGGGCTATTTCGTATGTTAACAGGGGACTTACTGGAAGTGAAGCGAAACTTGCACTCATAGAAAGAATGAAAAAGAGATCACATTATGAGTTGACACGCACAACTTTATTGCTGGAAAAGAAGATCAACCTTTTTCGCTGGCATGCATCAGGGGGGCAGTATTGACGAATTCCCCGGAATGGCTGCCCGATATTGTGCCGCTTTCGGATTATGGTGGCAACTGGGAAGAATATCTTGAAGTAATATACAGTTATTTCAAGCAAGATTTTATTGACAGCAAACCAACGTTTAGGGGGCGAAGATTAGGCTTGAAAAAACACCCGCTTGAGAAAGGGAAAGAAGCAACTTTCTGGCATTTTATTTCAGAGGGAGCCATCGAGGACGAAAGAACGCCTGATCTGAGAAGATGTGAGCGTATCCGCTGGCCTAAGCCTATTATAGAAAATTCTGACAAATCTGCTATTAAAGTTTGGGAAAATAGACGAAGTAATGAAAAGCGAATATTATTGTGGCTGGAGGATCAGGAGTATCTTGTTGTTCTGGCAGAACGCAAAGGATATCTTCTGCCGTGGACGGCATATATGGTTTCAGAAAATCACAGGAAAAAGAAGTTAAGGAAAGAATACGAAGGATTTATAAATGCTAATGCCGCCCAATAATGGACGGCATCGTTACTCCTTCTACACATGGCAGATGAGCTAATTATATATTCGGAAATATTAGAACAAAGATCAATTAAATAATTCTTATATAAATTATAAGAATTATTTATAGATAAAATAAACTTTATCGTAAAATATTGCGTGGGGATTGATATAGTAGAGGAATGATTGAGTGAAAATAAAAAGTATTCACATAGAAAATTTCCGTTGTTTTATTACCCTTGACCTTCTGCTATACAAATTTAACTCACTGGTTGGTGAGAATGGCACAGGGAAAACCGCAGTTTTAGAAGCCATTAACCTGGCTTTATCTCCTGCTTATGTTGCATCCCGTATTGATGAACAGGATTTTAATAATCGGGACTTGGGGGATATAAAGATCAGCGTACTCTTTGATAAAATATTTATTGCTAAACTTCCGGATGGATATACAACTCAAGATGTCCCGTGTATAGGTGTAGAGCTGATAGTAAAACGAAGAAGCCAGGCCGCTCCTGGTAAAGCTCTTTCAGAAAAATTTGTTGTTTCACATTATGTTATACCAGATGAATCGGTTCTGAAAACAGAGAATGGCTGGAGCGTTAAAAGAAAAAATGGGAGTGATTATAAGTTTACTATTCGTCAATTGTCGTTTCCCCTCGATTTAGATAATTTCCCTCGCTGCTTTTATTTTGATAAGAATAGAGAAAAACAATCAAAAATCGGTTTTAATTCAACACTGCAAAAGATAGCACAGGAATATAATTGGCGTTTCAGAAAAGCTCTTGAAAATAATAAAAAAGATTTTCTGTCAAAATGGGATGAAATATATGAAATGATTATCAGCAATATAGATGAGAAGAAACTAAAGGATACCTTTGAGCCTTTAAAAAAGAAACTATTGAGTTTTTTGGGCAATAAATATGAAGGGCTGGAACTGTCAATATTAAATCTTGAACAGCCATTCTCCAAGAGCTTTTTTTCTTTGCGTGATGGCCTAAATCAGATTGAACTTTCAAATTTGGGTTCCGGGATCTCTATGATTCTTTCATATCTTTTACTGGAAACTATTAGTAGCCTCTCAAAAGAAGAGTTAATTATCCTCATTGATGAACCAGAAATTCATCTACATCCTCAGTTGCAATATAAGTTACTTCAACATTTAGCCAATAGTTCTTCTCAGATTATTATTTCAACCCATTCTGAACATATGATCCATATTGCCAATTGGCATTCAATTAAGAGATTTGATAAAGATTATAATTGTCACCCTAATGGTGACACTTTAAATAATATTCTTGACTTCAAGGGGGCCTCGAAATCAACAAAAGAACATTTGGAAGATGTAAAAAAATACTATCAAGACAAGACTGTATTCTTCAGAGAAAATAACGAAATGCTCTTCGCACGTGCATGTCTCCTGGTAGAGGGACCGGTGGACAAATACGGCATCATAGTTCTGTCTACTATGATTGATGATCTTGATCTTTCCGACCTTACAATTATCTCGTGTAATGGAAAAGAGAAAATTCCTTATTATCAATTGATTTGCAGAGCATTCGGAATCAAGTTTTTCACTTTATTTGATTTGGACGGGAAAGATGTCTCAGATGAGGAAAACCAAACTATAATAAGTTGGTCGGGAAAAAACTGTTGGTATGCATTCCCTAATTCCCTAGAACATTTATTTGGGACCCAGAATGCTGAACATAAAGCTTCCGCGACTATGCGGGCAATTGACAATTGCCAAACTATACCCAATGATTTAAAAGAAGCATTTGAGAAAATCAGGACATTCATTGCATAGAGTGAAAAGAGACATATTCTCATGTATACAATCGCCCTTGTTTTTGCGAAGCATTGAGGTTTTTGTTGATGACAAGCTTGACTTCATCATCAACTACGACATCAAGTACAGGATGGGGATTGAGAGCGGGGGGAAGGTATGAAAGACATCAGTTACCGCGTATATGTGGATGAATCGGGCGACGAAGGATTCGTGTTTAACGCTGACGGCTCCGGTAGTTCCCGATGGCTTGTTCTCTCTGCTGTAGTAGTTCGCAAAAAAAATGATCTCTCACTTGTGCGCCTGCTTGAAAGTGTTCGACTTCTTTTAGGTAAGCCACCTAAAAAAGCACTGCATTTCAGAGACCTGAAGCATGAGCAGCGTGTGCCATATGTAAAACAGGTGGCGGAAGCGAAGATAAAAACAATCAGTGTTTTAATTCATAAACCGAGTCTTAGAGATCCCGAGAAGTTTCAGGCCGAGAAATTTTTGCTTTATCGATATGCCTGCCGCTACTTACTTGAACGTGTTTCATGGTTGTGCAGAGACAGGCACAATCCCGGAGAAGGTAGTGGACGGGCAGATATTATCTTTTCGAATCGCAGTATCATGTCCTATGATGATCTGAAAACTTATCTGCAGATACTCAAAACTAAGAGTGATCCAATGAGAGTGAGGATTGACTGGCAAATTGTAGACCCCGGGCGAGTCTCGGCAGTGGAGCACTCGAAGCTGGCGGGCTTGCAGATTGCTGATGCGGTTGCATCAAGTTTCTTTTTTGCTGTGAATCTGAATCGTTACGGCGAAATTGAAGACAAGTATGCACGAATATTGATGCCTCAGAGCTACAAACATAAAGGAGCCGTGATTGGATATGGACTGAAGTTCTGGCCTGAAGAGTTTCAAAAGCTCAAATCGGCAAACCCACATATTGAATGGTTTGCCGATGAGGTGAAATTCTAATGCAGGCCCCAAGTTCGAGGATCCCACCCCGGAGGGCTGCCGCTGTTTCCAGCGACCTCTACAAACCTTGCGCTTGCCTGCACTTCTATGATTACATATCTTCCAGCGGCTGTCAATACGTCGTATGGGTTACATGTCACACCTACGAGGTGATACGGGGGCTTCACGGATGAGGAGCTTGATTTCATCATCAACTACGACATCAAGTACAGGATGGGGATGAACGAGAATAACCAAGAAAAGGTAAAAACTTTGCCTGCTAAGCTAAAAGCGAAAGTTGCCAACTTTATTGCTACTGGTGAATTGATTGGAACTATGCTCGCCCTGGTATTTTCACTTTCTATTATCCCTATTCAACGAGCCCGCCGAATTCAGAGCCGTTGTCACTCTGAAGCTGCAATCTTGACGTCCCTGATCGTATATTGATTGAATCTCTTCATCTGAGGCCGGTACCGCGGGATATCAACAAATGCTTCGTGTCCTCCTGATGCTTGCTCAATGCCTTGTATTTTGCCTTCTCTGCCCCAAGATCATTCCTGCGATGATATTTTTTTTCTTGCTCCTCGTTAATCCATGCTCTTTCAATATCCGCTTGATTGCCCCTTCCGACTCTTCCATTGCAAAAAACATCTTCAGCCGCCGGGGTCCACTTTAAAGACCAGCCAATCCATTGATCCCGCGCCTTACATTCCAGTGCAGCTGCCGACCAGCTCAGCAAGGCAAGCCGGTCGCCTTGATAGACGGCTACATAACGAATAGACTCCCCTGCAAGGGTTTTAAACCCAGGATAATGCTTATCCCGCATATTGCCCTGTTTATAACACGGGTTGAGGGGAAATCGGTTGTTTTTGTTTCTTTATTTTCTTGAGCCGGTTGCCTGTTATCTTGACGTAGCCCTGCCCCGCCGCCGGTATTTTTATGCCGGTATGGTGTATTTTATTAAGGTGGAGCCTCTTGCAAAAGCATGAAAATGCCTGTATATGTCATTTCGACCGGAGGGAGAAATCTTTCGGCGGCGGTGAGTTACAAAGACCTCTCTCTCCGTTCGAGGTGACAGGGAGACGACTTTTGCAAGAGCCTCTGAGGTATGTTTATCATGAAGAACCTTGCGGACGACGGATATTGTTTTGTATGCGGGCCGAAGAATCCGTCAGGACTCAGGCTCGGTTTTTCCTTTGACGGGAAGAGAGTCACGACCCGGTTTATTCCGCGCAGGGAGCATCAGGGATACATGAACATCCTCCACGGCGGGATTATTGCGACCCTGCTGGATGAGGCGATGGTCAAGCTCGCCATTGCGCTGGGGATGCCCGCGGTCACAGCCCGCCTGAATATCCGTCTCAGAAGGCCCGTGGAAATCGGTGAAGAGATAACCGTTACGGCCGGGATAACGGAAGACACAAGGAAGATACTGACGGCATACGCCCGGGCAGTGACAGGTGACGGCACGCTTGTTGCCGATGCCACGGGGAAGATGCTGAAGGCCGGAGGGCAATCCTTGTGAATTTCCGCCTGTCTCGGCTATAATGTTTACCTTAATGTTGCACAAGCCGGCAGGGGAGTCCGGCGTAAAACCTTTATAAAGCGATGGGATATCGGAAACATGTCTTTATTTCAGGACGTAACGGAGAGTGAAATTCCATAAGGATGTCGATATGCCGTGCGGAATACTCTCCAAGGTATCGCAGATAAAGCTTTTCCGCCTGACTCCCCTGCCCGCGGGCGGCATTTCTATGCCACTGTAAGGTTTATCCGTTCTAATGAATACCACGGAAAAGGCACATAAAAAAATAACCGTCGTGGGGGCGGGCAACGTGGGTGCGACAACCGCGCAGTTGATTGCAGAGAGGGACCTTGCGGATGTCGTGCTTGTTGATGTTGTTGAAGGCATTCCCCAGGGCAAGGCGCTCGATATACTCGAGGCATGCCCCTTGTGGCGTTCCTCCGCAAAGGTTGTCGGCACCAACAGCTTTGACGGGACCGCGGACTCCGATGTTGTTGTAATCACGGCCGGCCTCGCAAGGAAGCCCGGTATGAGCAGGGACGACCTGCTGAAGGCAAACGCGGATATAGTCGGCCGGGTTGCTGAAGATATCCGGAGAACCTCCCCATCCGCCGTTGTTATTGTCGTTACAAACCCCATGGACGCAATGGCGCATGTCGCCATGAGGGTTACGGGCTTTCCCCGCCGGAGGGTGATCGGCATGGGAGGCGTGCTGGATACCGCGAGGATGAGAAGTTTCATAGCAGGTGAAACGGGCGTGCATCCGGCGGCTGTCCGGGCCGTTGTCCTCGGGGGGCACGGCGACCTGATGGTGCCGCTGCCCCGTTTGACAATGGTGGGGGATAGATGCATTACGGACATTCTGTCCGAAGCGGCGATCGGTAAGATTGTGGAGAGAACAAGAAACGGCGGCGCCGAGATCGTCGGGCTTTTAAAGACCGGCAGCGCCTATTATGCGCCTGCGGCATCGGTTGTCGAGATGATAGAGACCATTTCCGGCATAAAGGACGAACCGCTGCCGTGTTCCGTCTACCTGGAGGGCGAATACGGGATATCCGGTGTGTATGCCGGTGTGCCCGTAAAGCTCGGGCCCGGGGGCCTGGAGGAGATTATAGAGATTGAACTCACGGATAAAGAGAGACAGGCGCTTCATGAATCAGCGGAGGCAGTGAGGCGGCTTGCGGGAAAACTGGGAGTTTAGCGGAAGGAGAGATGCTTTTATGGATAATGTTTCAATAATCACTGACATAGTTGATGCGGCTTTCTCGGACAGTGATGAACTGATTGCGAGGGCATTTGAATTCAGTAAGGACAAAAGAAACGAGCTGCTGTTTTTCTTCAAACCGGAGTGTTTCCTTTCAGGCAGCCCGGAGAACGCAGGACGCATCGTGGAGATGGTCTTTGATAAATTCAGCCGGTACAAAACAGAGGTTTCAGGCGCGCTTTTATTGAGGGGAAACCGCCTTGATGAATTGTCCATCATGGACCGGCATTACGGTTTCATAAATAAACTGTCAAGAAATGCTTCCGCCATGGTCGGAGAGGAGGAACTGTCGAAAATCCGCGAGAGCCTGGATGCAGGCTCCGGACACTGCAAGGTGCTCGGAGGGCATGAATTCCTCGAGCGGTTCGGAGGATTCAACGAAAAGTCGCTGGATGAGCTGTGGCTGACAAAAAAGTCGGTAAAACTGCGCAGCGGCTTTTATGTCCAGAAGTACAGCGTGAACGGCGAGGACATCATCCTTGTGAACGGTTTTCACCCTGCGCAGTTGAGGCATTTCACCGATCCGTCGCACAGGATAGTCGTGCTTCTCCTGCATTCCGATGCGGACTGGAAGGGCCTGAAACACGGCATGGTCGGCGATACATTTCCGGAAAAGGCGGAAAGAGATTCGATAAGGGGTGAATTATTCTCAAACAGCGCCGGATACGGCATCCCGGGGGTATCCATTTCAAACAACTGCGTGCATCTTTCGGCGGGTCCGTTCGAGGCCCTGTTTGAAATGGATAATTTCCTCAAGGACATACGGGGCGTTGAATTCGACCTGAGGAAGACGAACATGCACCGCCTGATGACAGGCAGGGGCCTTGCAGCCGGCGATGTTGAGCGCTGCATACAGAATCCGGCCGCCCGGATCAACGGCAAAACCACGGATCTCTTCACCCTTACCGAGGACAGGGATTCAGAGGATGCGGTCTCGGAGTTTATCAGGTGTTTCACCTGATATCCGGTATCCCGGGCGGGATATGTCCCGGATGTATCGCAGACAGAGCTTTTCCGCCGGGCTCCCCTGCCCGCGGGCGATGTTTTTATGCCACTGTTAAGGTTTATCAACATCAAGGTTAAAGAAGGGGACAAGATCACGGGATTGCCTGGATGACTATAGGGACCGGCTGATCTTTTCCTGACGGCAGTGTCTGATTTGCAGTCGTATCCGATTCATACTTTACAGATATGAATTCATGCCATATAATACGTATATAACCAGCGAAAGGATATGATTGCAGCATGAGAGCTAAAGTTGCCGAGCGCGGCCAGGTAACCATTCCCAAGGCATTGAGGGACAGCATGGGCATCGGACCGGGGACGATTCTGGAATTTCACGAAGAGGGGGGGCATATTGTCATTGAGAAGGCCAAAAACCTCGATGCCGTGGACGAGGTGTACGGTACACTGGGACGCGGCCGCCGGACGGATGACGTGATCCGCGAGCTGCGCGGGGAGCCGTGATCATAGCTGTTGACACCAATATTCTTATTGATGTGCTGGAACCGGACCCTGTACACGGTCCCCCCTCCCGGGAAGCCCTGAGAGGCTGTCTGAGCGAGGGTTCGGTTGTTGCCTGTGAAGTCGTATGGGCCGAGGTTGCAACCGCTTATGCAGATGCTCCGGCTGAACTCGATCATGCACTGAAACATCTGGGCGTGGCCTATTCAGCGATGACCCGGAATGCTGCGATGGAAGCGGCTGAGTGCTGGTATTCATACAGGCAAAAGGGCGGTAAACGCGAGCGTATCGCAGCGGATTTCCTTATCGGCGGTCATGCGCTGACACAATGCGACTGCCTGTTGACCCGCGACCGCGGTTTTTTCAACAATCATTTTAAGTCCCTGAAGATAATCAGTCCAACATAAACCTTAATGTTGCATAAGCCGGCTGTGGAATCCGACGTAAAACCTCCGCCGGACTCCACAGCCCGCGGGCGATGTTTTTATGCCACTGTAAGGATAACTGAGAACTCGGTACGATCAAGTAAGGTAACCAATCGGGTGAAAATCCGGGCTTTGCATAAAGTGCACGTTAATAGTACAATGAATGATGCAATCGTTGCATAAACAGGCAGATTTTCCTCTGCGCCGCTGTAAATGGTTTTATGCAACTGTACTGTGAAATAATTCATTAACCTTGTCTCGGTCCGTATGTAACCTTGATGTTGCGCAAGCCGGCTGTGGAATCCGGCGTAAAACCTCCGCCGGACTCCACAGCCCGCAGGCGGTATTTTTATGCCACTGTAAAGGATGATTTGGAACGAGATAACCTCCAGGGGGAAATAAACGCATGCCCTTTACCCAGGAGAACAGGTTTTTACAGATCAGCACGCCGCTGGGAACAGATGTCCTGCTGCTGACCGGCTTAAGCGGCGCAGAGGGGATATCCCGGCCTTTCAGCTTTAAGCTTGACCTGCTGTCGGAAAACCACAACATAGTATTCAGGGAGATTATCGGCCAAAACGTCACGGTTTCCGTCACACTCGCTGACGGGGAAAAGCGTTACTTCAACGGGATAATCTCGCGGTTTTCGCAGGGGGGATGGGGCGGTGAGTCAGGTGTTGAGGCGCGTTTTTCCCGTTACACGGCGGAACTGGTTCCGTGGCTGTGGCTGCTGACGCGGACGGCGGACTCCAGGATATTCCAGGGGCTCTCGGTACCGGACATAGTGGAGAAGATATTCACTGAGAATGGATTTGCGGATTACAGGATACAGCTTCACGGCGGTTACGGCAAGAGGGAATACTGCGTGCAGTACCGTGAGACGGACTTCAACTTCATATCGCGTCTCCTTGAAGAGGAAGGGATATATTATTTCTTCGAGCATGAAGACGGCAGGCACACCATGGTGCTGGCCGACGTGCCCACAGAGCACAAGCCGTGCCCCGGCCAGGAGACAGCGCGGTACCAGACAAGCGCAGGCGGTGTGCTTGAGGAAGACACGATCAGCAGGCTCGATGTAATGCAGGAGATAAGGGCGGGGAAATACACCCTGAGTGACTTCAACTTTGAAATGCCGGCCACCAACCTGAAGGTGGAGATTCCCAGCCAGCAGGCCGTTGGCCCCGGGGAGCGTGAGGTATACGATTACCCCGGGGGGTACGGCAAGAGGGCGGAAGGCGAGCGTCTGGCCAACATACGGATGCAGGAAGAAGAGGCGGAAGTCACCACGATAAGCGGTACAGGCTCGTGCAGGGCGTTCACGAGCGGGTACCGGTTTGAGCTTCAGGACTTTTACCGTGATGACATGAACAGCAAGGCATATGTATTGACGTCGGTGGAGCACGAGGCGGGGCAGGAGTACTCGCCCGGTGAAGAGGCTGCGGAGATTTCCTATGTCAACAACTTCACATGCATACCCTATGAGACACCCTTCCGTCCTGCGCGCAGCACGCCGCGGCCTGTTGTGGAGGGGGTGCAGACAGCCATCGTGGTAGGGCCTGCGGGAGAGGAGATTTACACGGATGAGCACGGGCGCGTAAAGGTTCAGTTTCACTGGGACAGGGAGGGCAGGAAGGATGAGAACAGCTCGTGTTGGATACGTGTCAGCCAGGCATGGGCCGGAGCAGGGTGGGGAGCAATGCATATCCCGAGGATAGGGCATGAAGTGGTGGTTGACTTTGTAGAGGGCGACCCGGACAGGCCGATTATAACAGGACGCGTGTACCACGGAACCAACCGCCCACCTTATGACCTGCCGGCGGAAAAGACCAGGAGCACCATAAAGTCCGACTCTTCCCCCGGCGGGGGCGGCTTCAATGAATTCAGGTTCGAGGACAAGAAGGGCAGCGAGGAGATATACCTGCACGGGCAGAAGGACTGGACAATTGCCATTGAAAACGACAAGAACCAGACCATCGGCAACAATGAGTCCCTGAGTGTGGGCAATGACCGTACAAAATCAGTGGGCAACAACCAGAGCGAAACCGTCGGGTCAAACAAGACCATACAGGTGGGCGCCGACCACAGTGAAACAATCGGCGCGAACAAGACCCTCAATGTCGGAGCGAATCATACAGAGACCATCGGCACAAACATGAGCCTTACAGTGGGCGGCAACGAGACAGAGACCGTGGGCACGGCAAAATCGCTCACCATAGGCGCCGCCTACCAGGTCAGCGTGGGAGCCGCCATGAATGAAACCATCGGCGCCGCCAAGGCCGAGGAGATAGGCGCCGAAAAATCCGTCAATGTCGGCGGAGGCAGCAGCGAGAATGTCGGCGCGAATAAATCCGTGAATGCAGGCGGAAACATATCCGAAAGCGCAGGCAAGGACATCAGCCTTAAATCCGGCAAGAAGATGTCCCTGGACGCAGGGGATGATTTCATCATAAAAGGGGACAAGAAGGGGGTCATCGAGATCAAGGATCAACTCACGATAAAATGCGGCAAGGCCGCGATAACCCTGAAGAAGAACGGTGATATTTCCATTAACGGAAAGAAGATCACCATTAAAGGTTCAGGGGATATTGTTATGAAGGGGAAAAAGATTCTCGGGAATTGACCATGAAAAAATCCGTGGCGGAAAATAACGGTACACTATCAGGCCGGGATGAAGCGGTTGAACGGGTCGAGGGTGTCAGGGTTGGCAAGGTTGCAGATGTCGATGAAAGCGGCAGGGTGTTTGTTGACTATGCCGGCAATACCCGGGGGCGGGTGGCCGCGAGGTTTACAAGCTCGGTGAAACCGGAGGACCTCCGCCGGGCGGCCTCCGGCGGACGGGACGTGCTGCTTGTTTTTGAGAACAACGACCCCCTGCGCCCTGTCATCATTGATACACTGTCCTCCTTTACGGATGAGATCGTGGAGGCGGAGTTGGATTTACAGGTCGATGAGCCGGAGGATGTGACCGTGGACGGGCGGAAGATCACGTTTGACGCGAGGGATCAGATCGTGCTCAGGTGCGGAAAGGCAAGCATCACCCTCACACGCGCCGGTAAGGTGATTATACGCGGCGCTTACCTCTTGAGCCGTTCCTCCGGTGTCAACCGCATCAAGGGCGGATCGGTTCAGATCAATTAATCCTTAATGTTGCATAAGCAGGCAGGGGAGTCCTGCGTAAAACCCGCCGCACACTCTCCTGCCCCCGGCGGTATTTTTACGCCACTGTAAGGTAATGAATCTTCTTAATGCAACAAAAATGCATGCAGGCTATACAATGGGCATGCAGCCCGACGGACGGGAGTTTCTTGTCGTAGCCGTTAAAGGCACATTTATCATTCCCGAACAGGGAGAAGAACCGCGGCTCGCCGAAGAGCAGGTTCCGCTGGTTGAGGCCGATACATTCACGGGAGAACCCGGATTCTCGGCGCCGGTATACGAGAGCGATTATCCCCTGCGGAAGCCGCGCTGCGATGTCCTGCTGCACGGCAGCGCCTATGCGCCGGGAGGAAAGCCTGCGACCAGGGTGACCGTTTCTCTTCAGATCGGACCGATTTCAAAATCTTTTAATGTTACAGGTCACCGTTTCTGGAAAAAGGGGCTCTTTTCAGTAAGCGCGTCACGGCCGAAACCTTTTACGGTGATGCCCATTTCATACGATAATGCATTCGGCGGTTTTGACAAGACTCACAAAAATCCATCAAAGCATAAGGCATACCTTGTAAATCCGGCCGGTGTCGGGTTCCATGTCAACCTGAAAATGGAATTCATTGAAGGCAAGCCGTTGCCCAACACGGAAGAGACGAGGAATCCGGTCACGAAGCCCGACGGCAATTACAGGCCCATGTCATTCGGTCCGGTTGGCAGGGGCTGGCTGCCCCGCTGTAAGCTGGCCGGCACTTACGACCAGAACTGGCTGGACAATATCTTCCCGTTTTTGCCCCCGGATTTCGACGAAGCGTATTACCAGTCCGCCCCGCCCGACCAGCAGATGCCGTACCCGCGGGGCGGAGAGGAGGTTGTTCTAACCAATTTGACACCCGGAGGCACGACAAGGTTCACCCTCCCGAAGATAGAGGTGCCCGTTGAATTCAGCATGAAAAATTATGACCGGAAGATGACCTCCGCAGTGGTAGATACAATCGTTATCGAACCCGACAAAAAACGCTTCATGATGACATGGCGTTCATCTCTGCCGCTGAAGAGAAGCATGTTTGAAGTCGTCCAGGTGGTGGCGGGCAAAATGCCCCGCGCCTGGTACCGGGCGCGGATGACGGGCAAGACATATTATCCGTCATTGCGTGAACTCGCAAGGGCAAATGCCTCGACGGCTGAAGAGGAGGAATAGTGCAGCCGCTGTCGATAATCTCATACGGCATGGTGACCGGTGTTGGCCTTAATGCCCCGGCCTCATGCGCGGCAATCCGCTGCGGAATCAACAACTTCCGGGAAACCCGGTTTATGGATAAGGGCGGCGAGTGGATCATCGGCAGCGAGGTGCCGCTCGGTCAACCCTGGCGGGGGAGGATGAAGCTTGTGAGACTTATCGTTCCCGCAATTCGCGAGTGTCTTGCTGTCCCGGACAATTTTGAAACGGAAAAGACACCGCTTATTTTATGTGTTTCCGAGAAAACCAGGCCGGGGAGACTCGAGGGGCTTGATGATCGGCTCATGGATGAAGTGCAGGATGAACTGGGCATGCGGTTTCATGAACGCTCTGAAGTCATATCGAACGGCCGTACCGGGGGAGTCGAGGCGCTGAAACATGCGATGGCGCTTTTCAACCGGGGAGAGGCGTCCTGTTGCATTGTTGCGGGGGTTGATACTTTCCTGGTTGGAAGTACGTTATCCGCCTACGAAGAAAGGGAGAGGCTCTTTACAAGCCGCAATTCGAACGGTTTCATACCGGGAGAGGCAGGCGCGGCGGTGCTGGTCTGTCCGGGCATGCGCTATACGGGAACAGGCATGTCTGTTGTGGGAATCGGTTTCGGCAGGGAAGAAGCGACTGTCGGGTCGGACGTCCCCCTGCGGGCCGATGGGCTTGTTCAGGCCATCAAAGAGGCATTGTCGTCTTCCGGGTTGACGATGGTTGAACTTGATTACAGGATAACCGATATCAACGGGGAGCAGTACGGCTTTAAAGAAGCAAGCCTTGCCATGACCCGTATTCTGAGGGAATTCAAAGAGGACTTTGATTTCTGGCACCCGCCGGACTGCATCGGAGAAGTCGGAGCTGCTTCTGTTCCCGCTGTTTTAAATGTAGCAGCGGCTGCGTCACAAAAAGCTTATGGTCCCGGGGACAATGTGCTTTGCCACTTTGGAAATGATGATGGTGAGCGGGCGGCGGTAATTTTAAAATATAACGGAAATAAAGCGAGATAATGGCTAACGACGTATTTGCAAACGGCCGGGAAATTTCATGCAAAGCGGCAGACGGCAAATCCATCTGTGCCTTTCCCGATGTCTGTTTTACCCCGCCGCAGACACCGGCGACACCGCCCGGTGTGCCTGTTCCCTATCCCAATACGGGAATGGCCAAAGACATGACCTCCGGCAGCAAAAAAGTCAAGATTTCCAACAAGGAGGTGATGTTAAAGAATAAATCTTATTTTAAAAAGAGCACGGGAGATGAGGCCGGGTCGGCTCCTAAAAAGGGGGTTGTTACCAGTACCAATAAAGGCAAGGTTTATTTCACAAGCTGGTCGATGGATGTTAAGTTTGAAGGGGAGAATGTTGTAAGGCATCTGGATTTGACAACGCATAATCACACGTGTTCTCCGTCGCCGCCAAATACACCGCCTTGGATGTATCAAGATGGATTTGCTGTATCAAGTGTTGCAGATCCAAATTGTGAAGGAGCTAATGCAGCAAATAAAGCAGGTACAGCTTTTCTGGAAAAAGAGGGTAAACTCGATGACAATACAGTGGTAGCTGGTGGTAAATTCATTCCTAAGTCGGGACCGCCAAGATTAGTAATGGGATCTAATAAAATCAGCCCGGGTCAGGTAAAGCCGGGAGGGAAATATCAGATGTGGGCAAAAGGGACTACAAAAAATCCTTCTACCAGCGTAAAATGTAAGAAGTTCCCGGACGGCTACAAGTACCCACGGGGCAAATGGGCTCCCAGGTCGGGGGATGCTGAAGCCAAAATAATTGAAGAATTGTACAAAAGCGAGGGGGGAAAACCAGAAGGCAAGCTCTATCTGAAAGTCACAGGGAGACCTGTCTGTTGTTCCTGTCAAGAGTTGATAAAATGTGCTCAAGAATCGTCTGAGTTGGAAGTAGTTTTCTGCCCTCCTGCAGAATTTGACAAGTGTAAATAGCTATGACAAAACTATCGGAAAAAGCACCAAATTACATTCCAGTTGCACACATAACAGAAACGGCTCTTGACTATCAATGGGACAGTGAATCTCCATTCAGTTTAATTAATCAGGGATCTATCAAAATAATAAGAAAACTGGAGAAACTCTCCAATAGAGGTCTGGTCGCATATTCGATAGGCTGTGGAGAGTGGGTTATATATAGAATAAGCAAAGTCTTAGATGATTTACTCCCTTATTACTACATGGAAGCCTTCTGGTCCTATGTGATGGGGCATCAGGAGTTGTTTGAATATCCGCCTGAGCTTGATCATGAAAACTGGATGAGTTACGAAAGAAGCCCTGTAGACTGCGCCATTTCCTCAATAATGAACGTTATTTATTTATCAGAGTACTATGATCCTCCAGTAAGTGAAGCAGCTCGTATTGCAGAACTGGCCAAGCATGTTCTCAGCGATAGAACATTATTCATTGAATGGGAAGGGAAGGTGATTGATAGACTACTAAAAAACTCCCCGCGAATAGAGGACGATCCAGAGGGTGAGCCTATTCCTAGACAGTTGATGGATATAAGTTTCGAATACGATAAATACTCCAAAGAACGATTGATTGAAATAAATTTTAAAGGACGAGATTTTTCAAGCAACCCTTTTTTTACTGGGAAATAATGTGGAATGGGACGATGTTACTTATATTGCAATAAATGTTGTCAGGAATGCCTGATAGTAATAGTGAAAACGACGGGAAATAGCATATATAAGCCGATTGATAAAAGTGCTGTTTTTGAGCCGGGTTAATCTGCAAAATAAGAGACCAGCCAATAAACCCGGATATAAAGAGGTGATCAGATGAATGATACAAGTCCTGAATTTGAATCCCGCTTTAATGAGATGATGATGAAAAAAAGCGGGCAGGAAAGGCTGAAGATGGGCTTTTCCATGTTTGACACGGCACGCAGGCAGGTTGTGGCGTCAGTAAAATGAATCACCCGGATGCTGATATTCAGGAGATAAAGAAACAGATATTTATTCGCTTCTATGGCAGGGAATTCTCTCCGAAGGAACAGGAAAAGATACCGATGCATATAGCAGACAAATCACGGGGTGCAGGGAACAGTTGTCAGGGAGCAGAATGAAGTTGGAAGATTCAGATGTGTGGAAAAGAGCAGCACGGTTGAGCGCTTATTGCTGCTGATTCAAACTTTGACTTTGAATCAGCAGCAATATATAATTACCTTAATGTTGCATAAACGTGCAGAGGAATCTGCCGGAAAATCTTTATAAAGCGAGCCTTTTGCAAAAGTGTGAAAATGCTTACATATGTCATTTCGACCGAAGGGAGAAATGTTTTGGTATCGATGAGTTATAAGACCTCTCTCTCCGTTCGAGGTGACGGACAGAGGACTTTTGCAAGAGCCTCAAGCGATTGGATATTGGAAATATGCCTCTGTTGCAGGAAATAACGGAAAGTGAAGTTCAAAAAAACGTCGATATGCCGTGCGGAATATTTCCTGAAGGTATCGCGGATAAAGCTTTCCCGGCGGACTCCTCTGCTCCGCCACCGGTATTTTATGCAACTGTAAGGATTATTTTGTGATTAAACGCCTGTTACAAAGGAAATGTATTGACTTTGCCAAACAGTATCCGGTTATTACCATAACCGGCCCCCGGCAATCGGGCAAAACCACTTTAGCAAGGGCGTGCTTTCCAAAAAAACCATACATTAACCTGGAAGAGCCGGATAGACGCAAACTTGCGATCGAAGATCCCAGGGGCTTTCTCGGGAATTACCCTGACGGAGCCATCCTGGATGAAATTCAAAGAGCGCCTGATATTCCCTCCTATATTCAGACGATTGTGGATTCATCACCAAAGAAGGGATTGTTCATACTCACGGGAAGCCAGCAGTTCGAGATTTCAGACTCTATCAACCAGTCTCTTGCAGGGCGAACTGCACTGATTAAACTTCTTCCTTTCAGCCTCACAGAGCTTAAAAGCGCGGGAAAACTGCCACTGTTGGATGACCTTATTCTGCAAGGATTTTATCCCCGAATCTATAAAGAACGGTTGGAGCCTCATTACTTTTATATGAATTACTTTGAAACCTATGTGCAACGTGACCTGAGGCAATTGAGTCAAATCGACAATCTCCACGTTTTTGAAAAATTTGTACATTTACTTGCCGCTCGCGTCGGACAATTATTAAACTATAACAGCCTGGCCAACGACGTCGGAGTATCACAGCCGACCATTCGCAAATGGGTCTCTCTTCTGGAGGCAAGTTATATCGTATTTCTTTTGCCTCCTTTTTTTAGAAATATCGGCAAACGCCTCATTAAAACACCAAAAGTTTACTTTTATGATGTTGGCCTGGCAACGTACCTGCTGGAGATTGAGAATGTTAAACAGGTAAAATCACATCCATTAAGAGGCAGTTTATTCGAAAATTTTGTCATCATGGAATTTCTTAAAAATCGTTTTAATCATGCAAAAAGCTCAAACCTGTACTTTTATCGCGATCGAACAGGAAATGAAATAGATCTTGTTATTCAGAACGCCCTTTCCCTGGTCCCGGTAGAAATTAAATCCGCCGAAACGCCCGGTTTGAATTTTTATCGCGGGCTCAATATATTCAAAAAAATATTTGGGAAGGAAATCAGGCAATCTTTTATTATCTACAACGGGAAGGAAGAACAGGTTTATCACGAGACAACATTTCTTCCATGGCAGAAGTTAGGTGCTGTTAAATAAAGGAATACGGAATGCTAAGCCCATCCGGATACTCCTCCGCAGGCGGAAGGGGGTCTCAGGGCTTCACATTTGACAACAACAACCGTGATGTATGCAGTATACATTACAGGAAGATAAGCCGTGTCGTTAAAAGGATCCGGATGTGTTTTCCCGAAGATATTCTCAGAGGGCTGAAAAGAAAAGCCGCAGCGGAAAAGACAACCATTGCCGGTATTGTCAGGAGCGCGGTTCCGGAGTTTCCCGGAAAGGACAGTGAAAAGAACCGTCCGGAATATCCGCTCTGGAAAACGGTCGGTGCAGGCAGTTCAGAAGAAGGAGCCCTTTCCGTTAATCATGACAAATACCTGTACGGGGGAAAAAGGAATTTTTAAATGAAGGAATCAAATATATCACTATCTGTAATCCCGGCCATTATCACCCAGCACGCCGAAGAAGCGGCTTTTCTCTGGCTGCTTCGCGATGCGGCCGTGCGTGAGCCTCATTATTCCCTGAACGATCTTGCAAATCTCGATAATCGTGTAGAGGCACACATAGACGGCCTGCGGATTGCAGGAGATGAAGGATGGGAAATCTGTAAGGAATCTCTTGCATGGGAAGAAGCCGGTGAGGTTTTTACTGCGGCTGTCCTGGCCTTTGAAAAAGGAAATGACGACTGGATTCAAACCGTCCTCGAAGCAGGCAGCGAATCATTGGAGCTTTCACGCGGGATTATCTCTGCTCTTGGCTGGCTTCCTTATCAGCAGGCAGAGGCGCATATTCAAAAACTTCTGAGTTCCGAATCGCCGGATTTACACCGCATCGGCATAGCAGCCTCCGCCGTTCACCGCAAAGACCCCGGCGGATATCTCGCGGATGCCGTCGCCGATAAAAATCCCTTATTAAAGGCCCGCGCCCTTAAAGCCGCCGGAGAGCTCGGCAGAAAAGACCTCTTGCCGTTTATCAGTACGATGGTAAATGATAACGATGATAATTGCCGTTTCTGGGCTTCATGGTCTGCAGCCCTGCTTGGCGATATGAATGCCGTGGCCGCTCTAAAAGCTTATATTACGTCCATGCTGCCCCCTCCCCCCGGCACTTTCCCTCAAGGGGCGAGGGAGAAACCGGAAGAAGCAGTAAAATTGGCTTTCAGACGAGTGGACATATCATCCGCTCACAACTGGCAGAAGGAGCTTGCACAAAATCCCGGCACTATCCGTCCGGCGCTGATCGGAGCAGGGGTAATCGGCGATCCTGTTTTAATCCCCTGGATAATCGATCAGATGGCTGCTCCTGAACCGGCACGCTTGGCCGGAGAAGCTTTTACGATGATCACGGGGGTCGATATTGCTTATGAAGACCTCGAAGGCGAGCGGCCTGAAGGCTTTGAAGCCGGGCCGACGGAAGAGCCTGAAGACGAAGATGTGGAAACGGACCCGGATGAAGACCTTCCCTGGCCGGAGCCGCAACTGGTAAAGGACTGGTGGGATAAAAACAAAGGGAGGTTTGAAAACGGGGTGCGCTACTTTCTGGGCAAACCAATAACACCTGAACATCTCCGGCAGGTTCTCGCAGCCGGCCTCCAGCGCGGGCGCGCCGCCGCTGCCCTGGAACTGGCAATAATGCAGCCGGGACAGCCCCTTTTCGAAGTCCGCGCGCCGGGATTTCGCCAGAAGCGGATACTCGGATTAAAATAGATACAACCGGAGGAAAGTGCGGGACGTTGTTGCTTACGTTGCATAAGTGTTGCCAGAGACACCTAACCAAACTTTGCCCCCAAAGGGTGTAAAAGCAGCAATTTAGCGATATAGTTTTCGGGAAAAACAGGCAGTTACGGGTTGCGCCACATCTGTATATGTCATTTCGACCGGAGGGAGGAATCTTTCGGCAGCGGTGAGTTACAAAGACCTCTCTCTCCGTTGGAGGTGACAGTGAGACGACTTTTGCAAGAGCCGCACTTATAAAGAAATTTCTGATGAGGTTCTTGTTATAAGTGTAGCAGATAAAAGTTAAGGGGTACAGTGAAAATCGAACATAGTAAAGAAGCAGATACAATCTATGTTTACCTTAATGTTGCATAAACGGGCGGGAGAGTCTCCCGTAAAACCTTTATAAAGCGATGGGATATCGGAAACATGTCTTTATTGCAGGACGTAACGGAGAGTGAAATTCCAGAGGATGTCGATATGCCGTGCGGAATACTCTCCAAGGTATCGCAGATAAAGCTTTTCCGGCAGCCTCTCCCGCCCCGCCGGCAATGTTTTAATGCCACTGTAAGGTTTACTTCAAAGAGGAATTCGTAGCAAAGTCCAAGGAGATTGAAGGCGGCGTTGTTATTGACTTTGATGAAAAAGGTCAATTAATCGGGATTTCGGAGATGCAGCTCAGGGATGTCAGGAATCTCTTGAGCACTGTTACAAATATAGATACTGATTACATCGGGAAATGGGCGGCAAAGTTAGGACTTGACGGGATATATAAAGAGCTAAGCAGATGAATGATACAAGTCCTGAATTTGAATCCCGCTTTAATGAGATGATGATGAAAAAAAGCGGGCAGGAAAGGCTGAAGATGGGCTTTTCCATGTTTGACACGGCACGCAGGCAGGTCATTGCATCTGTAAAAATGAATAAACCGGATGCTGATATAAAAGAGATAAGAAAAGAAATATTTATTCGCTTCTATGGCCGGGAGTTCTCTCCGAAGGAACAGGAAAAGATACTGATGCATATAGCAGACAAATCACGGGGTGCAGGGAACAGTTGTCAGGGA
>Ga0256839_1001720_pt1 | contig 25933 bp, 25 predicted proteins | sample 354166metaG_FD_185968 | JGI IMG/M metagenome (GOLD analysis project Ga0256839, IMG submission 185968) | Hydrothermal vent microbial communities from Mid Atlantic Ridge, Atlantic Ocean - 354-166 | ecosystem: Environmental > Aquatic > Marine > Hydrothermal vents | place: Atlantic Ocean: Mid... | reverse complement strand
GGTTCAGTGCGGTTACCATGAATGTCATAAACTATAAAATACCTCTCGATACTTCTGTTATTTTTCTGGGAAACCCCTTTAACGAGCATATTATGAAGGACGTTTTAACGCAGATTAATGTCTCTCTGGAGGCCAGCCCCCGCGACATTTATATCGCTTATTTTAATCCTCTGCATAATGAAATTTTTCTGGAAAACAACTATCAGTTACTCATAGAGGAAAAGGATCCCTCCGGCGCCCTGATTTTTCAAATTTTTAAAAAGGCGGCGCCCTGTAAATAAAAACAATCGGCAAAGGATAAATAATGACGCGTCATATATCAATCATCGGCGGCGGTTTTCACGGAATTTGCTGCGCGTATCTTCTGGCCAAAAAAGGCTATAAAGTCAGCCTGATCGATACCGGAAAAACCATTGGCGGTGTCATGGCGTCAATCGAACATGGTGATTATATTTATGACCTGGGCTGCCATCTTTTTGATAACAGCTATCAAAAATTATCCGATTTGTTAAAAGAATTATTAAGCGATAAATTCGTTCCCCATCAAACCGTATATGCCTCGATCGTCAATGGTATTAAATCAGAAAATACCGAGGCCCCCAACCTGACAAACCTTGGTGCCGCAAGTTCCGCAACCATTCTGTATGAATTGATAGAGACGCTGTTATCGGATAGAAAACCCGCCATCGCCTCGCTCGCGGATTTGGTAGAGGCAAATTTTGGCAAAAGCGCGGCCAAGGCGCTGAATGAAATTTATCATAAAAAAACCCGAGGCAACTTCGATGCCCTATCTTCAACGATTTTTGACACTATCCTGCCCTCACGCCTGTATTTTCTGGAAGATGATATGGCCCGTTTCCTGAAAAAACACCCTGAGCTTGATGAGAAAATTGCTGTAGAATCCATGAAGAGCCCCCTTAATTTTTATGGTGACAGGGTTGATTTATCAAAAAATGATTACCGGCAATTCTATCCCGCAAAGCGCGGCATGCGAGGTTTTTGTGAACAGGCAGAAAAGAAACTCGCGGAATTTGGCGTTAAAATATATAAATCCACTTTCTGTGAAAAAATCGAGCATTCAGATAAAGGCTGCCATCTTAGCTTACGCGACAAAGACACCGAGAAAACATGGCAGATGGACAGCGATGTGACCTTTTGGGCGGGAGACGTGGGCAAATTAGCCCAAATTATTGACTATTCTGACGATCTTGCCGCCTATAATCATCCCGTCGCTTTCGCGTTATTTTACTTTAATCTGCCGGAAGAGCAGATCGGAAAACACAGCTATATTCATAATTTTGATAAAGATGATTTGATCTCCCGCGCAAGTGCGCCGTCCAAATATGGCGCAGCGGTTGCCCCGGATGGCATGGGTTATATCTGCGCAGAATTAACCACCCATGTCGGCAGCGATGTTTGGGAAAATACCGAACAGAAAACAGCGGCCGTCTGGCAGGAGCTCATTGATATGGGCTATGTTAAATCAACAACAAAAATGCCGGAACCCTTTATATTGAAAACGCCGGTGGGCTATATGTTAAAGAAAAAAGGCTATAAGAAGGCCCTTGATAACTTCAAACTTTTTGCCAAACAACAGCCCAATATCTATTTTCCTGAAAATGGTGCGTTTTCAAGGGCAAATATTTTCTCTGATGTGGAAAATATTATCACTGCCCTTGAAAGCCAAACCCCATAAGCCTAAACATCCAGATTAGAGACATTAAGCGCATTATTCTGGATGAATTCGCGCCGTGGCTCCACCACATCCCCCATTAATTTGGAGAATATTTCATCGGCGGTATCCGCATGATCAATTTTCACCTGCAACAAGGTTCGCGCCTCCGGATCAAGAGTCGTTTCCCAAAGCTGCTCGGGATTCATTTCGCCAAGACCCTTATAGCGCTGAATTGATTGCCCTTTACGGCCATAAGTCATGACCAGTTTCATCAGGTCACTGGGCAAGGTAATGTCATGAATATCTTCTTTGCGACTGATGGTCGATGTCTTGTCAAATATCTCTTTAAGCTCCGGCGTGGCATCATGCAGCGCGCGCGCCTCAACCGAATTGATAAAGGCGCTGTCGATGAGGTAGGTATCTTTAATGCCGCGTATTTCCTGAGTGAAAATGACGCCGTCACCGTCCACGTCAAGGGTGCCGAGCCAGCTGTCTTCGCCTTCGCCCGCCTTGATATTCATGCGCCGGGCCACTTCTGCAATGGCAAGTTCTGCCTGGGCATTATCTTGTAATGTTGCGGGATTCAAGGCACCTGCCAGCGCCAGCTCCTCAATCAGTTCCCGATTATACCGGCCGGGAACATGGGTTAATATTCGGCTGATTTTCCGTACGGTTTCCACCAGCGCCATCAGGTCATTACCGGCAATTTGTGTGCCGTCATGAAGCCTCAGCACCATTTCGCCCAAAGACTGCTGTATCAAGTGATCTTCCAGTGAGGGATCATCCTTCAGATAAACTTCGGATTTGCCGCGCGCCACTTTATACAGCGGCGGCTGGGCAATATATAAGTGGCCCCGCGTAATCAATTCGGGCATCTGGCGGTAAAAGAACGTCAGCAACAGGGTTCTGATATGGGCTCCGTCCACATCGGCGTCGGTCATGATGATGATTTTATGATAACGCAATTTTTCAATATTAAAATCTTCGCGGCCAATGCTGGTGCCCATGGCGGTGATTAAGGTGCCAATTTCCTGAGATCCCAGCATGCGGTCAAACCGCGCCCGCTCCACATTAAGGATTTTACCTTTCAGCGGCAAGATCGCCTGATTCTTCCGCGAACGGCCCTGCTTGGCAGAGCCCCCCGCAGAATCCCCTTCCACCAGAAATAATTCTGATTTCGCCGGATCGCGTTCCTGACAATCCGCAAGTTTCCCGGGCAGGGATGATATGTCCAGCGCCCCCTTGCGGCGGGTAAGATCACGGGCTTTGCGGGCCGCTTCACGGGCCGCCGCCGCCTCAACAATTTTACCAATGATAATTTTGGCTTCCTGCGGATGCTCCTCGAACCATATGCTCAGCTTTTCATTCAGCAGACTTTCGACCACGGGACGAACTTCTGATGAGACCAGCTTGTCTTTGGTCTGGGACGAGAATTTCGGATCCGGCACCTTCACAGACAAGACACAGGTCAGGCCCTCGCGGCTGTCATCACCGCTGATGGAAACCTTTTCCCGTTTGGCAATGCCGGTTTCATTGGCATAATTATTAATGGTACGGGTTAAAGAGGCCCGAAAACCCGCCAGATGGGAGCCGCCATCTCTTTGCGGTATATTATTGGTGAAGCACATGACATTTTCATGATAACTGTCATTCCATTGCAGAGCGCACTCAAAAATAATGTCATTTTTTTCTCCGCGAACCGTGATCGGTTCCGGCAGGAGCGAATTTTTGCTGCGGTCGAGATATTTAACATAAGAGGTAATGCCCCCTTCATAATAAAGTTCGACCTCTTCTTTTTCCGCATGACGGTTATCCTGAAGCTTAATGCGCACACCGGAATTCAGAAAGGCCAATTCCCGAAAACGATGAACCAGTTTTTCAAAATCAAATTCAATATTGCCAAAGGTGGACGTGGACGGCATGAAAGTCACCTTGGTGCCCGTTTGGCCTTTGGCATCCTTGACCACCACAAGATCTTCTACCGCATCACCATTTTCAAACCGCATGTAATGCTCTTTATCATTGCGCCAGATAACCAGTTCAAGATAATCGGACAGGGCATTGACCACCGACACGCCAACACCGTGCAATCCGCCGGAAATTTTATAGCTGTTGTTATCAAATTTGCCGCCCGCATGGAGCTGGGTCATGATGACCTGCGCGGCGGATACGCCTTCTTCTTCATGGATATCCACCGGAATTCCCCGGCCATTATCGGTCACCGAAAGGGAGCCATCCGGGTTAAGCGTAACCAAGACAAGGTCGCAATAGCCGGCCAGAGATTCATCAATGGCATTGTCGGATACCTCAAACACCATATGATGAAGGCCCGATCCATCTTCGGTATCGCCAATATACATGCCCGGGCGTTTGCGTACCGCATCAAGGCCCTTGAGAACCTTGATGGAATCCGCGCCATATTCTTCTGCGCCCTCGGTAGCATCCTTCATTTTAATTTCGTCAGACATAAACCCTTGTCCTTTAATATATGGTGCCAAATAAAATTATTTTATAGTTTGGCAAAAAAAATCATTCTTCCGTCACTCGGCTATTTTCCACCTGATAATAGCATGCCCGGCCTTCCAGTTCATCAAACAATATCCGGTCTGTACCCGTAAGCCAGACCTGAGACCCCAGTGCGGCAAGTTCATCAAACAGTGAAGCCCGCCGAAGCTTGTCAAGATGCGCTGCCACCTCATCCAGAAGCAATATTGGTGCCGCCCCAAAGGACGTGGCCGTAATGCGGGCGCTGGCAAGCGTGATCCCGATCAACAAGGCCTTTTGTTCGCCCGTTGAGCATAGCGCGGCAGGCATATTTTTATCCTTGTGATGGACAATAAGATCTGTTTTATGAGGCCCGGCATTTGTCCGGCCACTTCGGGCATCTGCGCCGCGCGCATCCCGCAAGGCCTTGCGAAAATCTTCTTCCACCGTAAGGGCCGGCCCTGCCAGCAGGCCATTTTCAAGCAAGCCATCCACCGTCAATATGGCGCAGGGAAAAGATGATGTGGTTTCCTCTATGGCACCAGCCAGCCTGTCCATGGCATCCAGCCTTGCCGCCGCCACAGCAACGCCGTGCGCCGCCATGCGGCCTTCCAATGCATCAAGCCAGACGCCATCACCGCCCCCTGAGCCATCCTGCAAAAGCCGGTTTCTTTCACGCATGACCCGCTCATAGGCATTAACCTGCCGAATATGGGAAGAGTGAAAATTGGCAACAATCCTGTCCAAAAACCGCCTGCGTCCTGATGGCGCCTCTATGAACAGACGGTCCATCTGCGGCGTCAGCCAGGCCACCTGTAAAATATCACCGAATACGGCAGGGCTTGCGCCATTCTCGCCGTCGATACGGACAATGCGCTTATCTCTTTGGTTACTGTCTTTGGGGTTACTGTCTTTGGGGCTAATCTCTTTGGAGAAATCAGCGTCCTGTAATGCCATCTGCTCCTGACCAGATACCATTCCGGTGCCCAGATTCATGGTGCCATCCGGCGTTTCCAGACGGGCGGCCACGGCCCACAGCGATGGATGGGAACGGCCTAACGGGTCATTCTCTTTCGAATTTTCTATATTGCCCGTGGCCAGCCGGCTTACTTCCGAGAGCCGGCACCCGCGAAGGCCGCGCCCCGGAGACAGAAAGGATAAAGCTTCGAGGATATTGGTTTTGCCGGCCCCGTTTGGGCCTGTCAGCACAACGGGCCGGGATTCCGGCACAAGCGTAACCCGCCCATAAGACCGAAAATCTGTCAACTGCAGGCGCCCCACATAAAGATCCGGCACGCCAAAGCCCCTGCGCGCCGCGCCCATAAGGGGGGGTACATGGGTTTCTTGCCGATTATGCGGCCTTATTTTATCAAGCTGCACCAGATTGCTCACCGGGCCCTAATATTCTGCGCATGTTTCGCCATCACACTCTCATCACACTCTCATGGGCATAAGAACATAAAGTGCGCCATCGTCGGTCAAATCCTTCAAAATAGTCGGTGCCGTAGAATCCGCCAGCACCAGCTGCGCGACATCGCCTTCTATCTGGCTTAGAATATCCAGCAAATAGCGGGAATTAAACCCTATTTCCATATCATCCGCACTATAGGACGCGGCGACCTCCTCCTTGGCTGTGCCCTGATCGGGGCTATTAACAGAAAGTTTCAGATTTCCATCACTTAAGGATAATTTAATAGAGCGGGTTTTTTCCGTGGAAATCGTTGAGACCCGGTCCACGGCCTCCGCAAATTGCTTGCTGTCAATTTCCATGATCTTGTCATTGCCTTCGGGGATAACGCGGCTATAGTCCGGGAAGGTGCCATCAATCAATTTGGACGTCAGCACAATATCCGCAAAAGTGAAACGGATTTTTGTTTCCGACAGGGATACTTTAACGTCGCCCTCAAATTCATCCATCAGTTTCCGTAATTCGCCCACAGCCTTGCGCGGCACAATCACGCCCGGCATGTCGCCCGACCCTTCAGGTTGTTCCATATCAAACCGCGCCAGACGGTGGCCATCCGTGGCCACCCCGCGAAGAACAGCGCCCCCGTCGTCATCTTCGGCTGTATGAAGATAAATACCATTGAGATAATACCGCGTTTCCTCCGTCGAGACGGCGAAACGTGTCTTGTCAATCAGGCGCTTTAAATTTGCGGCGGGCACATCAAACACATGGGGCAAATCACCCTCGGACATAACCGGAAAATCTTCTCGCGGCAGGCAGGATAACGTAAAGCGCGAGCGGCCCGCGCGGATGCTCAATCGTTGGCTATCCTCATCATAAGCCAGCTCCACCTGCGCGCCGTCCGGCAGTTTGCGAACAATGTCATAAAGCGTATGCGCGGGCGCTGTGATTCCCCCCGGCAAGGCCGCCTGTGCCGTGACCGCTTCTGAAATAGCCAGATCAAGATCGGTTGCGGCCATATTCAACTGCCCCCCATCGCATTCCAGCAAAACATTGGATAAAATCGGGATCGTATTGCGTTTTTCCACAACACTTTGAATGTGGCCCAGTGACTTTAACAACGCACTTCGTTCAATAGTAAGCTTCATATTTTATTCGCGCTTCTCATCTTCATGTTTACTTGTTTTTGATCATCACCTTCTGGCACAAAAAGCCATTTCTCCCTGATGAATTTCTTCTTCAGAGACTAGCATATTGACCGGAACGATCAAAGGTTTTTTTGGGGTTTAAGCTGTTGACTCCCCCCGAGTCGCGCAGATGCCGCACACCGCCGTCAACGAAAGAGTCCCCGGCGTAATGAATGATGTGAATCAGGTGCCTAAAATTCGTTCAAGATGTTGAATATCTTCCTCCAGAACGCTATCCGCAAGGCGCAATTCATCAATGCGCTTCACGGCATGCATAACGGTCGTATGATCACGGCCTCCGAATTGCCGGCCAATGTCCGGCAAGGATTTTGCCGTCAATTTCTTTGCCAGATACATGGCGACCTGACGCGGGCGCGCGACCAGTCGAGCGCGGCGGGCTGACAGAAGGTCGGACAGGCGGATATTAAAATAATCCGCCACACGGCGCTGTATTTCATCAATATTGACCCGCCGCACGTTGGCCCTGAGCAAGTCCTGTAATACTTCCTGCGTCATTTCAAGCGTTATGGGGCGGCCAATGAGGGTGGCATGGGCGATCATCCTGTTGAGCGCGCCTTCCAGTTCCCGCACATTAGAGGTGACTTTGCGGGCCAGGAATTCAAGCACGGATGAGCTGATGTCAACTTCCGGGATTTTATTGGCCTTTTGCTGCAAAATGCCAAGGCGAAGTTCATATTCGGTCGGATGGATATCCGCCACCAGACCCCAGCCAAGGCGCGAGCGTATGCGTTCCTCAATCCCCTCCATATCCGTCGGGGAGCGATCCGCAGAAATAATCACCTGCCGGCGATGGTCGATCAGCGCATTAAAAGTATGAAAAAATTCTTCCTGAGTGGATTGTTTGTTGGCAATGAATTGCAGGTCATCAATCATCAAAAGATCCACAGAACGGAATTTCTGCTTGAATGACATGGTATCTTTATAGCGAATGGAGCTGACGAATTGATACATGAACTGTTCTGCGGACAGATAGACCACCCGGCGGGACGGAAAGGCCAGCCGGTTGGCCCAGGCGATGGCATGCATCAGATGCGTCTTGCCAAGCCCAACGCCCCCGTGCAGGAATAACGGGTTAAAATGCACATCCTCATTTTCCGCAACGCGCCGCGCCGCCGCATAGGCCAGCTCATTGGATTTGCCGACCACAAAACTGTCAAAGGTAAAACGCGGATCCAGCGGCGCCCCGAACTCGCTCTCTCTGGTGTCGCTAACGCCGGTTGCCGGGTTTTTCTGTTTACGGCCTGCTTCATTATCCGCCGCATCGTAAGATGATTTTTGCGGTTCATTGCCGGCGTCATCGGGATTACTGTCCGCCGTGAAACCGGACAAAACAATGAAGCTGATGTCCGATACATCAGAATTTTCATCTCTCCAGACATGTCTGATGCGATCGGCATAATTTGATTCCAGCCAATTGCGCATGAAACGTGTTGGCGCCGCCATCACCGCGCAGCCATCCTCAATATTAACCAACGCCAGCGGTTTAAACCAGCTGTTAAAAACGCTGTCATCAAACTCCGTCCGTAATCTGCCCAGAACTCTTGCCCAGTCCGCTTCCATTCCCATTCCCGTAATTTCTTTTTGCGCCGCCACAACCAAACTCATTTTTTGCGATACCCCTGCCCATCAATTTTTCTATTTTTATTTTACCCTGGCTAACCCTGCACCCAAGGAAGACCCGCCGCTTTCCAGCCGCTTTTTATGCCCCTATGGCCGTCATGATCCCGCACCCCTTCAAAGCCATGCAGAATATTGAAACATTTTTCAAAACCGGCCGCGACCATCGCGGCCGCCGCCGATTGGGAGCGCACCCCTGACCGGCATAAAAAATAAAGTGGCCAGTCCTTCTGTATGGCTTGGCCGCCCACGGTTTGCGCCATAATCATTTGAGTAAAATTCGGATTGATTTCCATATGGGGAAATTCCTGCCAACTGATTAATAGCGGCGACTTGCCAAGCTCTGACAAATCACATGTACCAACGAAAACCCATTCAGCCTGCGTGCGAACATCCACCAATATGGCTTTATCCTCCGCAGAAAGGGCCGCCCAAGCCTCTTCAACCGACACATCACCCGTATAACTCATATCTTATTTTTCAACATTTATTTCTTATTCTTATTCTTTTTATTTTTTGGGCCGCGCATCTAATATCTGGCATCTAATATCTGATTCCCGCCTGATCCAAATTGCCGCCAAATCCAAAATCCTGAGCGCAAGACGCCTCGCCCCGGCTATTTATATTGCTGCAGGCACAAAAATTCCCGAATAAACCCCTTGCTCCGCTTCACATCATTATGTGATTCAGATTTCTCACGTTGTTTGTTATGAATATTGTGGTTTGCTATGTCGACAAATCCCTCTTGAACCACCCATAAGTTACATGTCCCACAATTTTCTGGCAAGCGTTTCATCTTAAAATAATCACTATTGATGGACAGAATATGGCTTGACTGGGGAACAGAACACCATATCTGGTGTGATGCATAATAGTCACACCTGTCCCATTTTGACATGACCCAAAATTCATCCTGCCTGAGGTCACTTTCGGGCAAAAAAATAGCTGAACCGGCATTGGTTCAGCTTATCTTTTCACATTCTATGCGGGACTCGCCGGATATGTTCGTGCGACTCGGAAATATGACGCGTATTTTATGCCGACAAAGCTTTCACCCGTTTCGCCAGACGGGAAACTTTACGGGAAGCGGTTTTTTTATGCATAACGCCCTTTGTCACGCCGCGCATCAATTCTGGTTGCGCCGCCTTCAACGCTGCGCTGGCTTCTTCAGCGTTTCCACTTTCCAGAGCCAGTTCAACATTTTTAACAAAAGTCCGAATCCGGCTTTTGCGTGATTTATTAACTTCTGCGCGCCGGGCATTGGCGCGAATTCTTTTTTTAGACTGCAGTAAATTAGCCATCAGGGGTGCCTGTCTTTCTTTGCAATAGCCCGAATTCTCTACTGTTTCATCGTCTCAGGAGAATCAGGGGCTGTAATTTTTTTTGATCCAATTTCAAGTGGTGGCTTATAACCATGACCAACCCATTGGTCAACAAGCTTTTCAAGATATTTGCCCAAAAAGGGCCATGCTCATCAAAAAGTCGGGACTTGCCGCAAGAAATACCTGATTTTGCCGCTTGCGGCCCACTATTTATGGCCACTATTTATGTTTGAATTTAGCCGTTCTTTTCTCTGCAAACGCCGCCATACCCTCTTTTTGGTCTTCCGTAGCAAACAAAGAATGGAAAACACGGCGTTCAAACATAACGCCTTCTTTCAAGGTGGTTTCATAGGCTTTATTTACGCTTTCCTTGGCAATCATCACAGATGGCAGGGAAAGGTCGGCGATCTTGCGGGCGGTCTTCAGGGCCTCTTCGACCAGATCATCCACGGGGATTATTCGGCTCACCAGCCCTGAACGTTCCGCCTCTTCAGCATCCATCATCCGGCCTGTAAGCACCATTTCCATGGCCTTTGATTTGCCCACAAAACGGGTCAGGCGCTGGGTGCCGCCGGCCCCCGGGATCACGCCCAGCTTAATTTCCGGCTGACCAAATTTGGCATTATCGGCGGCCAGAATAAAGTCACACATCATGGCAAGCTCGCAGCCACCGCCAAGCGCATAGCCTGCAACCGCCGCAATGATCGGCTTGCGGCACCGGGAGGCCTCTTCCCAGTTGGCCGTAATGAAGTCCTTCATATAGGCCTCCACAAAATCCATGGATTGCATTTCCTTGATGTCGGCGCCGGCCGCAAAGGCCTTGGCACTGCCCGTAATAACAATGGCGCGAATATCGTCATCGGCCTCAAAAGCCAAAAGCGCAGAGGTAAGCTCATCCATAAGCTGACCATTCAGGGCATTCAGGGCCTCGGGGCGGTTTAATGTGATCAAGCCCACAGGCTTGTTGCAATCAACCAAAATCATCTGATAGGACATGTCATTACTCTCCTTAACTATCGGGCCTTAACTATGGGGCCTTAACTATGGGGGAAATATCCCCTGCGAGATTTAAAATTTATCCGGATATATATGGTCTGCCCCAAATATACAAGGCAGTGTTTCGCCATTCATCAAAATTGGCCTCATTCCGGGCTAACAGAAAAATATATCACCGTTTGCGTTTTTTCTTCAACGACCTTCATCTTCAGAATTTCACCGCCCCGCCGCAACATAAGGCAACGCTTTTTACAATCCGCGCCATCGGGCGCGCTATCAATTTCTTGCTTTGACATTTGATCCCATGCCAGAGACGGCAGAACCAGCTGATAAAATTCGACCGCTTTTTGCGCGCCAGCGGGCCCCACAACGCGAATCTGAATAATGCGGCCTTCGGGGGTATCAAAGACCACCCGGCGGCTATCATCTTCTGCGTAACCCGGCATCAGGGGAATATCCAAAGCGGACAAGAGCGGCTCTTCTGCGGATGCCGCGAAAGTCCCGCCCCAAGATATAAGCAAGGGTATAAGCAACAAAGCCAATGCGGCGCGGCGCATCACATATAAAAAAGAATCATAAAACATGACCGCAGAATAGCTAATCTTGACAAGCAGGACAATGAAATGTCGATCTATTGCTTTGAATGACCCGTTCAATCCTGTGAGGGCATCCCGAATTGACGCAATTTTCGCCGGCCCGGCCATAGACTTTAAAGCTATGTTGAAAATAACCCAATTCCCCGTCCACACGGGCATAATCCTTTAAACTGGAGCCACCGGCCTTGATGGCATCCTCCAAAATAAGGCGAATAATCGGCACCATTTTATCTGCCTCTGACCGGTTGATATGGCAGGCTTTTCTTTCGGGGGAAATACCGGCCTGAAACAGGGCCTCACAAACATAAATATTACCCAAACCGGCAACGACTCGCTGATCCAGCAGAATAGTCTTGATCGGGGACCGGCGATTTATGATTTTCTCATATAAATATTGTCCGTTAAATTCATTGCCCAGGGGCTCCGGCCCCATTTTACAAAATAACGGATGTTGATCCAGCTCATCCTGACCACATAATGTCATCAAGCCAAAGCGGCGGGGGTCGTTAAAAATAATCAGATCATGACGATCCGTCTCGAGAATGATATGATCATGTTTTTCAAATTTATCCGGCCGATCTCTGTCCGCTGCGGCTTTCAGGGTCATTTTTCCTGACATGCCCAGATGACAGATCAAAATTTCCCCCTGATCAAGATAAAACAGCAAATATTTCGCCCGCCGGGTAATCTGTTCCACCCGGCAGCCGCGCAGCCGGGCCGCAAAATTTTCCGGCAGCGGTATGCGCAGCTTGTCGCGCCGCTGAATCACCTGAAAAATCCGCCGGCCTTCCAGCAGGGGAATGATGCCGCGCTTCACAGTTTCAACTTCTGGCAATTCGGGCATTGTCGGTATCTTTCTACTTTATTCACGTTAAAAAAACTGGCCCAATTTGGTTTAAAGAACTGGCATAGGGTGAACCAGTGGTTTATGTTTCGCAACATGATAAAGGAAAATGACCCCGATAACACAGAACAAACCACTCATTTTGGTTTCAGGACTGTGGATAAAGACAGCAAACAAGGTCTGGTCCGCAATGTATTTGACAGTGTGGCCAAAAAATATGACGTGATGAATGACGTGATGAGCGGCGGATTGCACCGGTTATGGAAAGATGCCCTGATTCGCACGCTTCGGCCAGAAGCCGGCATGCGCCTGCTGGATGTGGCCGGCGGCACCGGGGATATTGCCTTTCGGTTTCTGGAAGCTGCGAACAAACGCGGCGGCGATGATTCTGCAGCTGATTTTAAAGCGGCCAAAGTCACCGTTTGTGATATTAACGCGCAAATGCTGGATGTGGGGCGCGACCGGGCCATTGACCGGGGGATATTAAAGAATATTGACTGGGTCTGCGGCAATGCCGAATCGCTCGCCTTTCCCGGCAGCAGTTTTGAGGCCTATACCATCGCGTTTGGCATTCGTAATGTCACCAATATTGATAAGGCCCTGGCCGAGGCTTACCGCATATTGAAACCGGGCGGGCGATTCCTGTGCCTTGAATTCAGCAAACTGGACATGCCGTTTCTAGATAAAATATATGAGGCCTATAGCTTTCACCTGTTGCCAAGGTTTGGGGAAATGATCACGGGGGACCGGGACTCATATCAATATCTGGTGGAATCCATTCGCCAGTTTCCGCCTCAGGAAAAATTTAAAGTCATGATTGAGGAAGCCGGATTTAAACGGGTGACCTACCGCAATATGACCGGCGGTATTGTCGCCCTGCATTCCGGCTGGAAGATATGATATGCTGAAAAGCCTGCGCCATATGGGTCATTTGATCCGGATTTCTTTTGTGCTGAGTCGCCATGATGCCCTGATGGACTTACTGTCACTATTTGGCACGCAGCCCAGGGCGTTGAGCCGCCTTCGTAAAATCCGGAAATTTAAAATACCCTCATCAGAAGAAAAACCGGGCCATAATCTTGTGGAAGCTTTCCAGTCCCTTGGCCCCAGCTTTATCAAAATCGGACAGGCCATGGCGACCCGGCCTGATATCGTCGGGCCGGAAATGGCGCTTGATCTCATGCGTTTGCAGGACAAGGTTCCTGCCTTTCCCGGCGAAGAGGCCGTGCGGATTATCGAAGAGGAATTGGGCGCGCCTCTGAGCGCGTTATTTAAAGAATTTGATCAAGAGCCTGTGGCCGCCGCCTCAATCGCCCAGGTTCATTTTGCCACCACAACAGAAGGCCGTCCCGTCGCCGTAAAAGTTTTGCGCCCGGGCATTGAAAAGGCCTTTGCCCGTGATCTGGAAAGTTTTCTGTGGCTCGCCCGAATTATGGAGCGTTTTTCGGCCAAGGCGCGGCGCTTGAAACCCACGTCGGTGGTTGAAACCATTTCTGAAACCATCGCCCTTGAACTGGATCTGCGCTATGAGGCTGCCGCTGCATCAGAATTAAAGGGCAATAGCACGGGCAATGCGGATTATACCGTGCCCGATGTGGATTGGGACCTGACATGCCGGCGTATCTTATGCACCAGCCTTGTGGACGGCATTCCCTTTTCCCGCAAAGATGACATCGCGAAGGCCGGATATAGCGCGAAGGCTCTGGCCGAAGGGCTGATTCATAGTTTCCTGACCCAAGCCTTGAATTTCGGTTTTTTTCATGCGGACCTGCATCAAGGCAACTTATTTGCCTGCGAGGACAATAAAATCACCGCCATTGATTTTGGCATCATGGGCCGCATTGACAAAAAAACCCGCCGCTGTCTGGCGGAAATTCTTTATGGCTTTATCACCGAAGATTACGCGCTGATTGCCCGCGCCCATTTTGATATTGGCTATGTGCCGAATGATCAGTCTCTGGAAAAATTCACCCAGGCCATTCGCGCCATTGGCGCCCCTATCGCCGGAAAGCCGGTTGCGGAAATTTCCGTGGGTAAATTGCTGGCTCAGCTTTTTGAAACCACCGAAACCTTCAATATGCAGACCCAGCCACAGCTTATTTTGCTGCAAAAAACCATGGTTACCGTTGAAGGCGTGGCGCTTGACCTCTATCCGGAAATCAATATGTGGGAAGCCTCGCGCCCGATCATCGAAAAATGGATGCTTGATAATCTGGGCCCTAAGGCCAAAATCCGTGATTTTACCGAAAAGGCACTTGATAGCTTAAATCGAATCCCGAAAATTCTGGATGATCTGGAGGGGCTGGCCCACACCGCCCGCGCCGCCGCCAAAATGTCTCAAAACAACCAACAGCGCAATATCCTGAAACTATTCTTATATGGCCTTATGGGCGGGATTATTGGCAGCCTTGTTTTTTACAGCCTGTATATATATTCTAATTAACATCTTTTTTTCGTAGTTCTATTGATTTTACGGTTTTTTCTTCTTACACTGGATATATGACCCCAAAAAATACAACAGTGAAAAATACGAGTCCTCTGGACGGAAAACGATTATTGCTCATCATTGGCGGCGGCATTGCGGCCTATAAATGCCTTGATCTCATTCGCCGCCTGCGGGAGAAGGGCATGACCGTGCGCGTAATTCTGACCCGCAGCGGCGCAGAATTTGTCACCCCCCTGTCCATCAGCGGCCTCAGCGGTGAAAAGGTCTATACGGATTTATTCTCCCTGACCGATGAAGTCGAAATGGGTCATATCCGCCTGTCACGGGAAGCTGACCTTATTCTGGTGGCTCCGGCCACGGCCAATATGATGGCCAAAATGGCGGCGGGCATTGCCGATAATCTGGCCACTACCGCCTTGCTGGCCACCGATAAACCCGTGATGATCGCGCCGAGCATGAACAGCCAGATGTGGGAACATGCCGCAACCCGGCGTAACTTGGCGCAATTAAAAGAAGACGGGGTTCACATCATTCCGCCCGGCAGCGGTGAATTGGCCTGCGGCGAAGAAGGCATGGGCCGACTGGCTGAGGTGGATGACATGATAAAGGCCATAGAGTTTTTTTTTGAGCCTTCGGGAGCCTTAACGGGCAAGCATATCCTGATCACCGCCGGCCCCACCTATGAAGCCATTGACCCTGTGCGTTATATGGCCAATCGCTCATCCGGCAAGCAAGGTTACGCCATCGCCCGCGCGCTGGCGGCCTTGGGGGCAAAAGTGACCCTGGTTTCCGGCCCGACAAATCTTGCCGCGCCCGCCGGCCTTCAAATGATCCCCGTTGAATCCGCCGCCGAAATGCTGGCGGCCTGCCAGAATGCCCTGCCCGCAGATGTGGCCATTTGCGTCGCGGCGGTTGCCGATTGGCGGGTGTCAAACTGCGCGGGTCAGAAAATCAAAAAACAAGACGGCAGTTTGCCGACCTTACAGCTTACAGAAAATCCCGATATCCTGAAAATTCTCAGTACGGATAAGGTCAACAGGCCGGAACTCGTTATTGGTTTCGCTGCCGAAACGGAAAATATCGCGGCAAATGCGCAGGCCAAATTAAACAGAAAAGGCTGTGACTGGATTATGGCCAATGACGTATCAACCACGAACGGCCCCTCTGTCATGGGCGGTGATTACAACAAAGTAATATTATTCACCGGCCAGGATAAAGACAGAGAAGATTGGGCCCCGGGCCATAAAGATGAAATTGCAAAGAATTTAGCCCGGAAAATTGCTGGATTTTACACATAACATAACCTCAATCAGGAAATATAATGACACAAGTTGCTTTTCAACAGCTGCCCCATGGCGCGGGATTAAAACAACCGGAATATGAAACAGCCAGCAGTGCGGGCATGGATCTTATGGCGGCGATCAGCGATGACCTTATTCTGAAGGCAGGCCAGCGGCTTTTGGTGCCGACCGGCTTTGCCATGGCGCTGCCCTCCGGGTTTGAAGCGCAGATCCGGCCCCGCTCGGGCCTTGCCTGGAAGAATGGCGTAACCGTCTTGAACAGCCCCGGTACCATCGATGCGGATTATCGGGGTGAGGTAAAAATCATCCTGATCAATCATGGCACGGAAGATTTCATCATCACCCGTGGCATGCGTATGGCGCAAATGGTCATCGCCCCCGTCACCCAAATCACATGGGCGGCGCGGGAGAGCCTTGATGATACCGATCGCGGGGTCGGGGGTTTTGGCTCAACCGGGACAAAAGGCTAACCAGAGGAGATCACTATGTTTCGCCTAACCAAACGAATGATTTATGCTTTGGAAGCTGTTGTGGATGTGGCCTATAATGGCCGCACGGGGCCGGTGCAATCCCGCGACATCACCCGCCGGCAGGAAATCCCGCAGCGCTATCTTGAGCAAGTGATGCAACAATTGGTTCGCGCGGGCATATTAAAAGGTGTCAGAGGCCCCAAGGGCGGCTATAATCTGGCCCGGGAAAGGCGGCGGGTTTCCGTTGGCGAGATTGTTCAGGTGGTCAATAATATGGACTTAAAGAAAGACAAAAAGGAGGCCCTGTCCCAGTCCCCCATGGGAATCAAGGTCATCAATCCCCTGATTGAAAGTCTGAACAGGGACATTCTTGAAAAACTTAATCGGGTGACATTACAGGATTTATGTCAGCAAGCCATGAATGAAGGTGTCGAGACAGATACCACAAATAATTTCACATTTACCATCTAACGACAGGAGGCATAACATGCCAACTTCAGACAAAGTTACAGATATTGGCACCAAGGGCCGAGGTAAAATTTACGATAATATTATTGAAACCTTGGGCAACACCCCGCTGGTACGCCTCAATCATTTAGGGCAAGAGGACAATCCAGAACGGGCGGAAATTTTACTTAAACTGGAATTTTTCAATCCTTTGGGCTCGGTCAAGGACAGAATAGGGGCGGCGATGATAGCTGACCTTGAAAAACAGGGAAAAATCAAAGCATCCACCAAAATTATTGAGCCAACATCCGGCAATACTGGTATTGCGCTGGCCTTTGTTTGCGCGGCAAAAGGCTATGACCTGACCCTTGTGATGCCGGAAAGCATGTCGCTGGAACGGCGCAAAATGCTGCTTATACTGGGCGCGAAACTTGAACTGACCCCGGCACCGCTCGGCATGAAGGGCGCCATTGCGCGGGCAGAAGAAATAGTGGCCTCCAGCGCTGATGCCGTCATGCCTCAGCAATTTGCCAACCCCGCCAACCCGGCCATTCATGAAATAACAACGGCCCGGGAAATCTGGAATGATACGGGCGGCAAGGTGGATGTTATCATATCAGGCGTTGGCACCGGCGGAACGATTACCGGCGTGGGCCGGGCCTTAAAAGAAAAAAATCCGGATATTCGTATGATCGCGGTTGAGCCGGAAGACAGCCCGATTCTATCCGGCGGACAGCCCGGCCCCCATAAAATCCAGGGCATCGGGGCCGGATTTATCCCTGAAATACTGGCGACTGAATATGTGGATGATGTCTTGACCATCGGCAATGAAACCTCTTTTGAAGTGGCGCGAAATGTGGCAAAATATGAAGGTATCCCCGTGGGAATTTCATCGGGGGCCGCCGTCGCCGCCGCCCTTGAGATAGCAGAACGCCCCGATATGAACGGCAAAACCATCGTTGTCATTATCCCCTCTTTCGCAGAACGGTATTTATCAACCCCGCTATTTGAAGGGCTTTAAATTTATGGCGAAGGTAATTTTGCGGGTTCAGGGGACAGAATCCACACTTGACGCAGAAGATCTGACCATAGAGCGTATATGTGCTGAGGCGCGGGCGGTTGACCTCGAAGAATTCGCCCTGATGCGCAACGGCGAGGAAGTGGCACGCCCCGAGGATTTCATCAAAAAACCCGATGATATTTTCGTTATTTTACCCGCAGATTATGAAGATGTGGAAATTAATATTGATGGTGAAGATAACCCAATGAATGATCCTGCCAATGACCCTGCCAATGACCCTGAATGATGATCAGCTGGACCGATATGCCCGCCATATCATCCTGAAACAGGTTGGCGGCGCCGGGCAGAAAAAACTTCTGGACGCGCGCGTGCTTGTCATTGGGGCCGGGGGGCTTGGCAGCCCGCTCATTCTTTATCTGGCGGCGGCGGGCGTCGGGACGATTGGGGTCATTGATGATGACATCGTTGATTTAAGCAATCTTCAGCGACAAATCATTCATACGACAGACCAGGTCGGGCAGTTGAAAACCGATAGCGCCAAAGAGATGATAAGGCGCATAAATCCGGATGTGAATATCATTAGTTTCCCCGAAAGACTTTCCAGGGACAACGCCGAAGATATCATCAGGGATTATGACATTCTGGCCGATGGCTGTGATAATTTTGATACCCGTTTTCTGGTCAATGATATCTGTTTAAAGCTTAGAATACCTTTTGTATCCGCGGCCTTAAGCCAGTTTGATGGCCAGATCAGCACTTTTAAAGGCTACCGGAGTGATGCGCCATGTTATCGCTGTTTCATCCCGCAGCACCCCGGAAATGTGGGCAATTGCGCCGAAGCCGGGATTTTGGGCGCGGTGGCCGGTGTGCTGGGCAGCCTGCAAGCTGTCGAAATATTGAAAGAACTGCTTGATCTGGGCGACAGCCTGACCGGAAGGCTTTTGTTATATGATGGTCTGAGCGCTGTCACGCGCACCATTAAACTACCCAAAGACCCGGAATGCCCCATATGTAAAAAATAATCTTGGTGTAAAAAATAATCTTGATTTAAACCCAGTCTTCCAGCACCCGGTCTGGTGGGTTATGGCCATCGGAGAAGGTTTTAATATTGATCAGGACCTTCTCCCCCATATCATTTCGGCCCTCAAGGGTTGCGGATCCCATATGGGGCAAGGCCACCACATTTGGCATTTCAAGAAATCGCGGGTTTACTGCCGGTTCATTTTCGAATACATCCAGCCCCGCACCGGCCAGTTCCCCGGCAACCAGCATACGGATCAGTGCGCTTTCATCAATCACCTCGCCCCGGGATGTATTGATGATATAGGCATGTTTTTGCATAAGCTTTAAGCGGCGGGCCGATAAAAGATGGTATGTGGCCGGCGTATGGGGGCAATTCACAGAAATAATGTCCATACGGGCCAGCATCTGGTCCAGGCTTTCCCAATAGGTGGCTTCCAATTCTTCTTCGGCCGCCGTGCTTATGCGGTGGCGATTATGGTAATGAATTGACAGACCAAAAGCCTTGGCCCTGCGGGCAACCGCTTGACCAATACGGCCCATGCCAACAATACCAAGGCGTTTGCCCCAGATGCGTGAGCCTTGCAGGCCCGTTGGCGCCCAGCCTGTCCATTCGCCGTCCTGAAGCAAGCGCACGCCTTCAATAAGGCGCCGGGGAACCGCCAGCAATAACGCCATGGTCATGTCCGCGGTATCCTCGGTCAAAACACCGGGCGTATTGGTCACAGTGATTCCGCGCTGGCGGGCAGAAGCCAGGTCGATATGATCCACACCCGCGCCGTAATTGGCAATTAATTTCAAATTGGGCGACGCCTGCGCCAACATTCTGCTGTCCAGCCGGTCCGTCACGGTTGGCACCAGAATATCCGCCTCCCGCACCGCCTCGGCCATGTCAGAAGAGCTGAAGGCCTGATCATCCAGATTAAGACGGACATTAAATAATTCCATCATCCGTGTTTCAATAATATCAGGCAGCTTTCGTGTGACAATCACCAGTGGTTTTTTGGCAGACATTCGGAACTCCGATTATTTTTATCTCTTATTTTTATCTCTGGACATATAAAAAGGCTTGTGGTCACCTTCTCATTCACTATCATGTCTAACAGAAATACTTGACCGGTTCAAACCTATCAATCAATATTAGCCAGAAAATTCAGAAAATATTTGCGCATTTTTCATCCGGAGAAACAACAGAATGGCAAAATGTCCCCTGATCTTCATAATGATCTGTTCCATGACGATTGGCACAGCAATATTTCCAGTGACGGCGCAGGAGAAAACGGCACAGGAAACAATTTCCCAAGAGAAAACCATACTCGGCCCATCCGGTTATCTCATACCCCGCTATGTTTCTCTGGCCAAAAATACCGTTAATGTCAGAACCGGCCCCAATGGAAATTACCCCATAATATGGGTATTCAAGAAAGCCGGGCTTCCCGTTAAAGTGATCGCAGAATACAAGGATTGGCGGAAAATAGTTGACTCAGAAGGCGCCCGTGGCTGGGTCTGGGGACCCTTGGTATCCAGCAAACGCAACGCCCTGATCATCGCCGACCAACAGGCGTTGTTAAAAGAGCCTGCTCTGGATCAGCCGGTTGCTGTCATCGCCGAAGCCGGCGTTATCGGCAAAATTAAAATATGCCGGGAAGGCTGGTGCAAAATTGACGTGAATGGGTTTAAAGGATGGCTCAGGCAATCCGTGTTTTGGGGAACCTTGCGCGGGGAAGTGCTGAAATAACCGCCGCTGCCAAGCCTGAATATTCCAGTCCCTAGCTATCATCCGAAACATGGATGATCACCTCGACACGGGAAAAAACTTTACCCGGCGGTACATCCGGTAACATATCAATATTTATAACGCCGTCCGGCACATCTTCCAAACGGCCTTCTGCCACCATAAAATAATGGTGATGTTCCGATATATTGGTATCAAAATATGTCCGACGCGAATCCACGACAACTTCTCGCAGAAGCCCCGCGTCCGTAAACTGATGCAGACAATTATATATGGTGGCCAGAGAAATATTGATATTGGCCTGATGCATTTCCCGATGAAGGCTTTCTGCCGTCACATGCCGGCTTGGCCCTTCCAGCAAAGATTTTGCCAAGGCCATGCGCTGGCGCGTTGGGCGAAGGCCCGCATCCTGCAATTTATGTATGACGCGCGTGAAAGGTCTTTCTATATTCTGACTTTCCATATTCTGGGCTGAGGCCTTGTCATGCATATTCATATCCATCGGTTGAGAAACCCGGAGACTATATTACGCCTTTTTGTCATAATAATAAACAGCCATCATCCTTTGGCTGATTTTTGATTAATTCTAGGCTAAATTTTGGGCTAAATTTTGGGCTAAATTTTGGGCTTAATCTCCGGTAAGAATCCGGTTAACCAGTTCCTTGACCGTTGGCACAAAGCCATTGCTGAAGAAAGGGTCCGTGGAAAAATTAGCGGCCGAATGACCGGCAAACATCAGGTTATTTTCCAGTGGGCCGCCGTGGGCAATATCCATCAGCGTCTTCTGAATACAGAAGCTGCGGGGGTCTGCCCCCCGTCCTGTGGAATATTTTGTGTCCGGATTTTCTGACCAATTGGAGAATTTGCATTGGCTGAGGCAGCCCATGCAGTCTTTTTGATCCTGACGAATTTCCTGACATTCCGCAAGCGTGGTAAATATCAATGTATCGTCCGGCGTTTTCATCGCCTCGTTATAACCGCTGGCAATCCAGCTGTCGACCTTGGGCTTATCTTCCGGTTGTACAAAATATTTTCGTTTTCCAGCCTGAATTTCTGCGGAAAAATCTTCTGTTTGTTTGGACTTGAATTTAACCTGCCGTTCAGAACGGCTCTCCAGCTGGCCCAAAAAACGATTATGCACCGCAGAGGAATAAAAGCCTGTCGGGCTGAAACGATGAAGCAGAATGTCGCCTTCTTTGAGTTTGGTCAGGGCATCTTTCCAAATCGTGGGGATCGGGCTTTCTTTCGTCAGCAAAGGCCGCGTTCCATATTGAAAAGCAATAAGGCCGATTTCCGGATTATTGATCCAATGGGCCCAGTCGCGCAGATACCAGACACCGCCGGCCATAATAATCGGAACATGCTGAAGGCCAAATTTATTCATCATGCTGCGCAGCGCCGCAACACGCGGGTAAGGGTCTTGCGGCTCAAGCGGGTCTTCCGCGTTGGAAAGGCCATTATGACCGCCGGCAAGCCACGGGTCTTCATAAACAACACTGCCGAGCCAATCACCGTGTTTTTGGTAAGCCCGTTTCCACAAGATACCAAAAGCCCGGGCAGAAGAAATAATCGGGTGGTAAAAGACTTTGTGTTTAGCGGCTATTTCACTGAGCTTATAGGGCATGCCAGCGCCGCAAGTGACGCCGTGGACAAGCCCTTTGGCCTTGGTTAAAACACCTTCTAATATGGGTTCCGCGCCGCCCATTTCCCACAAGACATTAATATGAATGCGGCCCTTACCGCCGGCCACATCATGCGCCTGCCTGACTTGGGTAAGGCCCCCGTCAATGGCATATTTGATCAATTCCTGATGCCGTTCTATTCTGGTTTTGCCGTGATAAATCTGCGGAATAATATTGCCCGCGTCATCAAAGCTGTCTGCATTCACGCAAGATACAGTCCCCACCCCGCCTGCGGCGGCCCAAGCGCCTGAGCTTATGCCATTTGTTGCCGAAATTCCCTTGCCGCCTTCCACAAGCGGAAGAACTTCTTTTCCTGACATCATCAAACCATCAAGTAAACTCATAACTGCCGTACCCTACTATGAGCCGGCCCCTATACCGGCTTGTCTTAAATTTAGGCCGGATGTGTCTTTCTTACGGGCGAGGAAATATCCACCAGCATAAGAAAGACCGCCACCCGGCCACGATAGAACAGGATCAGAGGATTATTCCTCTTCGCCTTTATTTTCCTGGATATCTTCGCCAGTTTCCTGATTAACCACGCGGCGGCTCAAACGAACCTTTCCGCGATCATCAATGCCAAGAACCTTGACCTTGATGATGTCACCTTCTTTCACAACGTCGGTAACCTGCTTAACCCGGTGGCCTTCCAGTTCACTGATATGAACCAAACCATCCCGGCTGCCAAGGAAGTTAACAAACGCGCCAAAATCAACGGTTTTAACAACTTTACCTTCGTAAATCACACCAACTTCAGGCTCTGCCACAATACCTTGTATCCATTTCATGGCCGCTTCAATGGCGGACAGGTCGGAGGAGGAAACTTTAATGGTTCCATCATCTTCAATATCAACCTTGGCACCGGTTACTTCGCAAATTTCGCGAATAACCTTGCCGCCTGTGCCGATCACTTCGCGAATTTTTTCACGGTTGATCTGAATGGTTTCAATGCGCGGCGCATGATCGCTCATTTCTTCGCGCGCGCCGGATAAGGCGTTGCTCATCTCATCAAGAATATAGGCCCGGCCTTCGGCAGCCTGTTTCAGGGCCACATCCATAATATCCCGCGTAATGCCGGTGATCTTGATGTCCATCTGCAATGACGTGATACCTTCAGAAGTTCCCGCCACTTTAAAGTCCATGTCACCCAAATGATCTTCATCACCCAGAATATCTGACAGAACAGCGTAATCATCGCCTTCTTTGATCAATCCCATGGCAATACCGGAAACAGGGCGCTTCAATGGTACGCCCGCATCCATCATGGAAAGTGATGCACCGCAAACAGACGCCATGGAAGACGAGCCGTTGGATTCGGTAATTTCAGAAACCACACGAATGGTATAGGGGAATTCACCGTGATCCGGCAGAACCGCCCGCATGGCCCGCCAGGCCAGTTTACCATGACCTGTTTCGCGGCGGCTTGTGCCCATCATGCGGCCAACTTCGCCCACGGAATAGGGGGGGAAATTATAATGAAGCATGAAACGCTCTTTATACGTGCCCGTCAAAGCATCAATGAACTGTTCATCATCACCGGTACCAAGTGTGGTCACAACAGTTGCCTGTGTCTCGCCGCGCGTGAAAAGTGCGGAACCATGGGTGCGGGGCAGGATGTTCACTTCGGATGCAATGGCCCGTACCTTGTCCAAAGCCCGGCCATCAATGCGTTTTCTGGTTTTTATGATGTCGCCGCGAACAATTTTTTGTTCCAGGCTTTTCAATATTTCACTGATCAGGCCGGATAAGGCCGGGTCATCATCGGCATTCAATTCTGCCTTGACCTGACCCTTAAGCGCGCCGAGCTGCGTTGAACGAACCTGTTTCACGGTTTCGCCATAAGCATCACGAAGACCTTTTTCGGCAAGTTTTGCGACCTTTGCCGCCAATTCAGAATGATCTTCCGCTTCTGGCATTTCAATGGGGTCTTTAGCGGCGACTTCGGCCAGCTCAATGATGGCATCAATAACCACCTGCATCTGTTCATGACCATACATAACCGCGCCAAGCATAATTTCTTCCGAAAGCTCATTGGCTTCTGATTCCACCATCAAAACAGCGTCTCTTGTGCCGGCAACAACCAGATCAAGATCCGATGTTTCCAACTGTTCATATGTCGGGTTCAGGATATATTCACCGTCGATATAGCCGATGCGAGCCGCCCCGATCGGGCCCATAAACGGCAGGCCGGAGAGAGTTAAGGCCGCACTTGTGCCAATCAATGCTGTGATATCCGGATTATTCTCCAGATCGTGCGACATAACGGTCGCGACCACTTGGGTTTCGTTTCTAAAGCCCTTGACAAAAAGCGGGCGAATCGGACGGTCAATCAGGCGGCAGGTCAATGTTTCTGCTTCGCCCGGACGGCCTTCGCGTTTAAAAAAGCCGCCTGGTATTTTACCGGCGGAATAAGCGCGTTCCTGATAATTTACGGTTAGCGGGAAAAAATCGATGCCCACTCTTGCTGTTTTCGCCGCTGTCACAGCGGTCATGCAGGATGTTTCGCCGTATGTCACCATCACAGCACCATCTGCCTGACGGGCGATACGACCGGTTTCCAGAACCAATGTCCGGCCACCCCAATTAATTTCTTTTCTGTGTATTTCAAACATGTATATGTCTTACCTTAACCTACGGTTTTCGCGCTCTGGCCCGGGCCCATCCCAAGCCAGAGACTTTCGAAAACCTTTATGCATAACCCCTATGGTCATACAATTTGCCTCATATTATATAATGAGGTCTATTTACGCAGACCAAGACGCTTGATCAATGACTGATAGCGCGCTTCGTCTTTTGATTTCAGATAACTGAGCAAACCACGGCGTTTGTTAACAAGCATCAACAGGCCCCGGCGTGAATGGTTATCTTTTTTATGAGATTTAAAATGTTCCGTCAGATTGGTAATTCTTGTCGTTAGAATGGCAACCTGTACTTCAGGGGAACCGGTATCGCCTTTTACGGTGGCATAATCGTTAATCAGTTCCTGTTTCTTTTCAGCTGTAATCGACATCATATACTCCTTATCAAAAAATTAAACGTTAAACACCCGTACCGGTATCAGGATCGTTTTTTCAGAGGTGATATCGACGTTACACAGCGCGATTAAACGCGTGCCTGTCATCACCCTGATGATCCCTTGAGGGAGCGGGCTTTCTATTTCAAGCCTCTGTCCATGAGACAGAAGCTCTGCCTGATCTTCCGTAACGGCCAATGCCAAGATGTCGTCCAGCACGGTCACTATGGGAAGAATCCATTCTTCAGGCGGCGCACTATGACCCAATTCCTCAAGCTTTTCCAGTGAAATCGACTCATTCAAACCAAATGGCCCAACGCGGGTTCTTCTCAGCTTTGAAACAAAGCCAACGGTGCCTAATTTTATGGCTAAATCCCGCGCCAATGAGCGGACATAAGTGCCTTTGCCGCAAGAAACCCTGAGGCTTGCCTGCTGACCGTCATAAGACAAAAGCTTCAGGGAAAAAATATCCACCTCGCGCGGCTTCATTTCCACTTCAATGCCGGCCCGGGCAAGGTCATAGGCTCTTTTGCCCCCCAGCTTCAGGGCGCTGTAAATTGGCGGAACCTGAGTGATTCTGCCCATAAATTCCGGCAGCACCGCATGAATATCCTTTTCAGCGGGGCGCCTGTCGCTGGTGCCTGTCAC
>Ga0256839_1001719_pt1 | contig 25937 bp, 27 predicted proteins | sample 354166metaG_FD_185968 | JGI IMG/M metagenome (GOLD analysis project Ga0256839, IMG submission 185968) | Hydrothermal vent microbial communities from Mid Atlantic Ridge, Atlantic Ocean - 354-166 | ecosystem: Environmental > Aquatic > Marine > Hydrothermal vents | place: Atlantic Ocean: Mid... | reverse complement strand
TTCACCACTTTGCCGGTTGCGGGGTCATACTGCGGTGCGCCGAAGGGACAGGCTTTGATGCACTGCTTGCAGCCTATGCATGCCTCGGCGTCCACGAAAACAATGCCATCCTGCCTCTTCTGCATCGCTCCCGTGGGGCAGGCTTCAGCGCAGGGCGCTGAGCCGCAGTGGAAGCAGTTCATCGGCACAAAGTCATACCTCAGACGCTCGCCAGCCTTCTCAGGTCCAAGCTCAATCACACGCATCGGCCTTATTGAGCCAGCGGGCAGCTCCTTCTCCATCTTGCACGCTATCTCGCAGCTCCGGCAGCCGATGCAGCGCTCGGTGTCGGCAAAGATTCCCACGGCGCTCCTCTGGATTTCGTGAAACTGCATCGCCTGCATCTCACTCACCCCTCATCGCCTGCACATCTTCCTCCATCAGGTTCCTGCACTGCTCCTTCTCAATCTCTGTGAAGGGCTTCGCGTACCAGCCGGTGAACAGCTTCAGCTTCATCATCGGTCCCTTCAGCGCCTCCTTCTTCGGACCAACGCCCGTGAGCGGGTCGTCGCTGTCAGCCTTGTACACCTTAACCAGGCCGGAGCCCTTGTACTGCGCCTGACCGTAGAAGGGGTCTATCTCAGAGGGCAGCAGCAGGTCGGTGGGTGCGTAGGGGAAGAAGGGCTGCTCCTCGTCCCAGCCTTCCGGCATCCACACCACCCTCGGATGCACCGCATGGTTAACCCTCGCCTTCGCCTTCACCACCGCACGCCTGGACTCCACGTACACCATGTCCCCGTCCTCAATTCCCAGCGCCTTTGCTGTCTCGGGGTGGATGTTCACGAACTGGTGCGGCTGCAGGTCAGCACCCCAGGGCAGGTACCTGCCCTGCTCGTGGTAGGTCTCGGCAACGTGCCCTGTTGTGAGGGTGAGCGGGTACTCCTCCGCCACCTTCGGCGTCCTGACCACAGACTCGGTGGGCTCGTGCAGAACCGGTATTGGATCGTAGCCCAGCTCCTCCAGCTCCTCCGAGTACAGCATCACCTTCTTCTTGGGCGTGGGGAACCTTGCATCCGTGCCGGGATAGTTCTGGTCCTCCATGTACATGTAGTACATGGGCAGCTCCTCACCCTTCAGGTGGGGCCACCAGGCTCTTCCCAGGTTCTCCTTGCAGAACTTCGCCGTCTGCCCGTAGGAGAGGGGCCAGGCTTTCACGAAGTAGTCGTGCACGCTCTCGGGAGTCTTGCCCACGTACTTCGTCAGGTCCCAGCCGAAGCGCTTCGCCAGCGCTATCCAGAAGTCCCTGCCCGGGCGCTGCTCCCACAGCGGGTCAACCACCTTGCGGTGCCACTCCAGCCTGCGCTCATTCGCATGGTGGGTGGTGCCGTCAAACTCAAACCCGTAGCATATCGGCAGAACCACGGTGGAGAGCTTGCCGGTGTGGTTTGCCCACAGCCCGAGATGCACCGAGATGTCCAGCTTCTTCAGCGCCTCCCTCACGTAGTAGGCATTGGGCTGGTTGCACGCCTGGTTGCCGTTCCATATCAGCGCCCTTATCTTGCCCTCGTGCACAAAGTCCCACCAGTCAGCCAAGGAGGTGCCGTAGGGGTGCGGCGGGCAGTACTGGTTGCCCTTGTAGCGCATACCCATGGTTCGCCCCCACCAGCCGTTCAGCAGGAACTTCTCGTCCTTGGTCACCGCATCCTTGGGCTTTGCCTCGGGAGGAAGACCGGTTGGATAGGCGCCCCTCGTCTGGTGCATCACCGTCCAGCCGCCTCCCGGCTTGCCCAGGTTGCCCACTATCGCCGTGAGAATCGCCGTCGCCCTGCCGTTGTTGGTGCCGTTGTACTGCTGCGCCGTGCCGTGGTTGCTCACTATGGTGCTGGGCGTGAGCGTGGCGAACATCCTGGCAGCCTTCCTGATCTTCTCAGCCGGCACCCAGGTGAGCTCCTCCATCCTCTCTGGAGAGTAGTACTTCAGTATGAACTCCCTGAACTTCTCCCAGCCGTGGCACCACCTGCTCACAAACTCGTGGTCGTAGAGGTCCTCCTCTATTATCACGTGCATCATTGCATTGAACACGCCCACATCCGTGCCGGGGCGGTGCTGCAGGTAGAGGTCTGCCTTGGCGGCTGTCTTGGTGTAGCGCGGGTCCATCACTATGAGCTTCGCGCCCCGCTCCTTCGCCTCAATCAGCCACTGGCTGGTCACCACCTCCGTCTCCATCACATTCTTGCCGCAGATGAAGATGCACTTGCTGTTCACCCAGTCCTCGCAGCCCTGCGTCTGCCTGCCCAGCCCGAAGGTTGAGCCGAAGGTGAAGTGCGCGCCCACGCCGTTGTTCTCGCCGCACAGCGGTCCCGTGCCCGTGATGTTGGGGCTGCCGTACAGCTCCATGAACATGTGCCCCAGCCAGCGCTCCTGCTGGTCGGTTCTGCCCGAGCCGAAGTAGGCAAGCGCCCCTGGACCGTACTTCTCCCTGACCTCCTTGAGCTTGTCGGCGATGAAGTCAAGTGCCTCGCTCCAGGTGACGCGCTTCTTGCTCCCGTCCCTCTGGGTTATCATGGGGTACTTCACCCTGTAGGGCGAGTAGGGGTAGAGACCCATGAACTGCCCCTTGGTGCACAGTCCGCCCCTGCTTATCGGGTGCGCCTCGTTCCCATAGACCCGCTTTATCCTGCCCTCGTGCACGTACGCCTTGATTCCGCACATGGTCTCGCACTGGTTTGAGCACACCGTCTCCACAACCTCGCACTCACCAATCCCCGGGTAGTACTCCCTGTACCTCCCGGAGGTGGTGTCCGAGGCAAGGGGTATCGGAAACTCCTCGTCCATTCACTCACCTCCTGTGTTCAACGCATGAGTCTAATCATCTGCAGGTATATAAATTTTTCTATTTCCACAGATTTACCGGGAATTTTCAAAAAATAGACGTGATTTTTGCATATTTCTGCACAGCCATGTTAGCCGCTTACGTTAACATTTATGTTGAAGTTTTACGCGGACGCAAAAAAGCCTGCCGGTGGTCAACGGTGAGGTTCAACACCTCTGCCGGAGAGGTAGAGGCTCATGAGCTCCTCTATCCCGGGTACGGGAAGCTCGCACCTCTCCACCACACCCCTCATGCCCTTGTATCGGGGCGAGCCCGTGCAGTAGGTGCGGCTGGAAATTATCCTGTTAGCCCAGGGCGAGAGTGGCAGCATAGCCGTGCCCCTCTGGATACCCTCGCTTAGCCTTGCGTACACCACCACCTCGCCCTCGCTGGTTCGCACCAGCACCCTGTCCCCGTCACCCACACCTATGCTGGCGGCATCCCGGGGGTTGAGGAAGCACACCGCCGCCCTGGCTTTGTACTCCTCCTCCAGCTTTCTGCCGCCCTTCACCACCCTGCCCTGCTCCGGCGTCCTGGCGGTATTAACAATCACCTGCAGGCTCACAGCCTCACCCCCTGAGCCTTCTGATTCTCCTGTAAATCTGCTCCAGCACCCACTCATCCGAAGGCACCTCAGAAGCTGGAGAAATCACCTGCCTCACATGCACTGGCACATCGTCCATGCGGTAGCATGTGCCTGCGCTCTCCAGCCCCACCACCGCCCCCGGCAGCACCACATCCGCCAGCATGGTTGTGGGGGTGTGGGAGATGTCTATGGCGATGAGCGGAATCTCAGCCATCCTCTCCACCGCTTTTCTCGGCAGATGAGCACCCGGGTCTGCGCCTATGACAAGCATCGCATCCACCTCCCCCCTCGCCAGCAGGTCAACCACGCTGGTTTCGCCAGGGCTGTACCAGGCGTAGCCTCTGGAGAAGTCCACGGCGTAGGGGAAGCCAGTCTGCCAGCCCAGCACCTGGTTGGTGCCGGCAACGTTGCAGTGCCCCCTCATGGGCAGCACCGCAAACTTCGTATGCTCGTTCAGGTCAGCAGCAAGCTTTATCGCCGCACTCACGTTCCAGCTCTTCCCGGAAGAGCTTGCCAGCCCAAGTCCAAAAAAGAGCACGCCGAAGCTGCAGCTCTTCATCATCTCAGCCAGCTCTTTCAGCTCCTCCATGCTCACTCCGCCTGTTCTCTCAGCCTTCACCTTTATTTCCCTGACCAGCATCCTGAGCACAGTTAGCACCTCGTAGTCTGAGTTGGGCTTCACCTGGATGAAGCGGTCCGCTATCCTTGCCGTCTCGCTCCTGCGCACATCCACCACCACCAGGGTTCTGTCGCTTTTTCCGCGCTCCCTGAAGTAACCCCTGGGAAAAGTGGAGTAGCGTGACAGATGCCTGGGATGGGAGGCTAAGGGATTTGCGCCCCAGTAAATCACCAGGTCTGCTCTGTTCTTCACCTCCCCTAAGGTGCAGGCAGGCAGACCTGTGCTCTGCAGCGCAAGAATGCTCGGGCTGTGGCATATGCTGGAGCAGTTGTCTATGAGCCCGCCAATCTCCTCCGCTATCTTTATACCAACCCTGAGAGCCTCACAGGAGGTCTCAGACCAGCCGAACAGCAGCGGTCTTGAAGCATCCACAAGAATCTCAGCCGCCCTGTCCAGAGCCTCCTGCAGCTCAGCCCTTCTGAAGCTGCCATCCTCACGAATCAGCGCATGCCTCAGCCTGCTATCGCCGGTTGCGTGCAGGAACTTCGCCGTGCCCATCGCGCAGGCGTGGCGCACCTGCACGATTCTGCCGCCCTCAATCTCCAGCTCTATGTCATCGCACAGGCAGCCGCACACCGTGCACCCCACATCCCTGACCACCACTCTCTCCTCCAGCCGCTCAGGCGCCTGCAAGCTCATCACCTCTCTCAGCAAGCATGCTCAGCGCAGCCTCAAAGGCTCTCTTTATCCCCTCCTCATCCCCCGGAACCTCCACCCTCTCCGAATCTGAGTACCTGAAGCCTCTCAGGCATCCGTCAGCGGTGAGCCTCAAGCCGCTGCAGCGCACACCCGAGCAGCCAGCCGTGCTTCGCACGCTGGTACAGAGGCTCACCCTCACCCCCTGCACCAAGTAAACCGGGCGGTCGTGGGGGGAGCGCCGCCTCCTGAGCACCTCCCCCCTGCGCTTGAGCTCCCTCTCAACACCATCAAGGCTCATGTGGTGCCTGCGGTAGAAATCTGAGCTCTCAGCAGGCTCCGCCAGCTCTATTAGCTGCAGACTGCAGGCATGCTGCGAGGCAAACTCAACCATGCTCCACACCTCTCCCTCGTTGAGCCCCCGCATGAGCACGGTGTTCAGCTCAACCCTCAGCCCCGCCTCAAGCGCCGCCTCCACGCCCGCCAGCACCCTGCGCAGCTCCCCTCCGGTAAGCCTGAAGTAGAGGCGCTCATCCAGCGTATCCAGGCTAACATTAACCCTCGTTAGACCTGCCGCGGAGAGCTCTTCAGCATGCTCAGCCAGCAGCACGCCGTTGGTGGTCAGCGTGACCCCTGCAATACCCTGGAGCGCTGCAAGGCGGCGCACCACCTCAGCCACATCACGCCTGAGCAGCGGCTCGCCGCCCGTGAGCTTCACCTTCCGCACTCCGAAGGCTGTGCCAGCCCTCACTATGCGCTCAATCTCCGCCGGAGAAAGCCTCCTGTCGCTCCTCACCTCTCTCGCGCCCTCACCGTGGCAGTAGGTGCAGCGCAGGTTGCACCTGTGCGTGACCGAGACCCTAAGCGATGGTATCTGCAAGCTCCGCACCTCTCAGCAGCCTCACCCTCACCCTTTCGCCAGCCTCAATCCTCTCCACCTCCTCGGGCACCTCAAGCAGGGCATTCGCCCTCGCCAGGGTGAAGAGCACCGAGGAGCGCTGCACCTCCAGGGGGCTTGCATAGTAGCAGCCATTCCTCCTGCTCAGCCTCACCCTCACGAAGTCCCTGCGCCCCCGCCTGGAGGGTATGCTCTGCTCAGCCACCGCCTCAACAGCCTCTGGCTCCCACCTCCTGCCCCCCAGCTTTAGTATGACCGGCTTCACGAACACCTGGAAGGTCACCCATGCGGCGGCTGCCCAGCCGGAGAGCGCGAACACCAGCCTGCGGTTAATCATGCCGTACGCCATGGGCTTGCCGGGCTTAACCGCCAGAAAGTGCGCCTTAACCTCGCCCAGCTCCTCCACAACCCCTGGCACAAAGTCCTTTTCCCCTCTTGAGCTCCCGCCGGTGGTAACAATCAGGTCAGTCTCCCGGGAGGCTCGCAGCAGCACCTCTTTCAGCCTCTCGCGGTCATCTCCGACAATGCCGTAGCACTCAGGCACAGCGCCGCAGGCATGAATCTCGGCGCTCAGCATGGCAGTGTTCATGTCATACACCTTCCCCGGCTCAAGCCTCTCCCCAGCCTCAACCACCTCATCGCCGGTAACTATGATCGCAACCTTGGGTCTGCGCACCACCTTAACCGCTTTCAGCCCCAGCCCCGAGAGCAGCCCCAGGTGCAGGGGCTCAAGCACTGTGCCAGCCTCAAGCACCCTCTCCCCTCTGCGAACATCCTCGCCTTCAGGTGAGACATCCTTTCCAGGCTCAACCTCCCGCAGCGCCAGCACGTGCTCTCCCTCAACCCTGGCAAACTCCCTCCTGAGCACAGCATCCGCACCCTCGGGCAGGGGCTCACCCGTGGCTATGCGCTTAGCCTGCATGCGCCCTATCCTGCCCTCAACCAGCCTCAGCCGCACCGGCGGCGCTCTCGTGTCTTCCGCATGAACAGCGTAGCCGTCCATGGTGGCTCTGGTGAAGGGAGGCAGGTTCAGCGGTGCGAAAACGTGCTCTGCGAGCACCCTTCCGCAGGCTTCCGCCACAGGCACAGCCTCAGCCTCAAGGGTGGAGACGCTCGCAAGAGCACTCCTCAGCACCTCCTCAGCGCGCAAGCGGCTCCACCTCCACAGCCTCGCCAGCCTCAAGCCTCTCCACACCCTCCGGCACAAGCGCAAGAGCATCTGCATTTGCAAGCGCTCTAAAAGCTCTCGCCGCAGAAGGCGGTTTCGGCATTGGCAGCGGCTCAGCCACCAGCCTTCTTCCCCGTCTCAGCCGCACGGGTGCAAACTTCGTCACCTCGGGCTCCTTCTCAACCTCCGAGGCGAGCACCGCCACCAGCCTGCGCACCTCAGCCATGCCCATCATCTTTCGCAGCGCCGGCTTCACGTAGAAGTGGTAGGTTACCACGGCGCTCAGGGGCCAGCCTGGCAGCGCAAACACTGGCTTACCATCCACAAAGCCGAAGGCGAGGGGCTTGCCCGGCACCGAGCGCACCCCGTAAACCAGCAGCCTGCCCCTGCGCTGCAGCAGGAAGGGCAGCACATCCTGGGCGAACTCCCTCTGCATCTTTATGCTCAGGTTAAGCGAGCCTATGCCCGTGCCCCCAGTGGCTACTACAGCGTCGCTCACCTCAAGCGCCTCCTCAAGGCTGCGCTCCACCTCCTCAAAGGAGTCGCCGCACCTGCTGCAGAAGCTCACCTCGCACCCCAGGCTCTCAAGCTCTGCGACTAAGGCATAGGTGTTGGCATCATAGGTCTTAGCCGGGTGCGCCTTCTCCTCTGGCGGGAGAAGCTCCCTCCCTGTAACTATCAGCCCCACCCTGGGCTTCCTCACAGCCACCACCCTTGCTACGCCCATGCCGGCAAGCACGCCCACATCCCTGGGGCTGAGCCTCCTGCCAGCCTCAAGCACCCTCTCACCCCTGCGCACCTCCTCGCCTCTGAGGTGCACACCTTGGTACCTCCCGATAGGCTCGGAGACGAGCACGTGTCCATTCTCCAGGCGAACCCTCTCCACCAGCGCCACCGCATCAGCTCCAGGAGGGAGCACGCTGCCCGTGGTCACCTGCACGCACTCCCCCGGAGCAACCTCATCAGCGGGAAGCTCGCCTGCCGCAACCCTCTCCCTGAGCCTCAGGCGCACCGGGCTGTGCTCAGAAGCTGACGCAACATCCTCTGCACGCAGAGCGTAGCCATCCACCGCCGCCCTGTCGCAGGGGGGCAGGTCAAGTGGAGCAAGCACGTGCTCTGCAAGCACCCTGCCGCAGGCTTCTGCCACAGGCACAGCCTCAGCCTCAAGGGCATGCACCTGGCTGAGAATCCTGTGCAGCGCTTCCCCGAAGCCAGCCATGCCTCCGCTCATCGGCGTTGGTTTGGAGATGAGGGTTATAATCCTTTCCCCTGTGTTGCACGTATTCGTTTACATTCATGCAGGATACGCCAGCTATGACAACATGCACGTTTACCTCAGCAGCACAGCCAGCAGGATGAAAACCAGAAAAGAGGCGCTGAAGGCTGCGTTGGCATGAAAGAACGCCACACCTATGCTGTGCCTCCTCACCAGCAGGTGCTCTGCTCCCAGCAGTGCAGCCATCACCCCCAGCCCAGCAGCGTACACAGCCCCCAGCCCTGCAGCCAGCAGTAGGAGGGCAAGCGAGAGCAGGGTGAGAAGGTGGAGCACTGCCGAGACTCGTAGAGCTCCCTTCACGCCAAACCTCACGGGTATGGAGCTCAAGCCCTGCGTGCGATCAAACCCAACATCCTGCAGCGCGTATATGACATCAAAACCCGCCACCCAGAACATAACCGCAGCAAACAGCAGCAGGGCTGGCAAGTCTATGCTTCCCCGCACAGCCGCCCAGGCGCCGAGGGGTGCCATGCCCAGCGCGCTCCCAAGCACAAAGTGCGAGAGCCATGTGAAGCGCTTGGTGAAGGGATAAACCACCAGCAGCGCCGCTACTAAGGGGAAGAGCAGCACGCACAGCGGGTTGAGCATGAGAGCCGAGATCAGAAGCAGCGCAAGAGACAGCACCACCACACCCCACACGAGCCTAAGAGAAACAGCCCGCAGCATCTCAGCTCTGTGAGCAGTTCTCGGATTCAGCGCATCTATCTCCCGGTCAATCAGCCTGTTCAGGCACATGCCAGCGGTTCTCGCAGAGAAAAGCCCCACAGTTATCCAGAACAGAACATAGCCCTCGGGGATTCCATCTGACGCCAGCACAGCTCCTGAGTACAGGAAGGGCAGCGCAAAAAGTGTGTGTTCAACCTTTATCAGCCTGAGCAGCACACGCAGCCTGTGCATCACTCACACCTTTCTGCACACCACTATGAACTCCTCAGGATATGCCTCTGCAGCACCTGAAGATGCACTTGCAAACCTTCCCGTAACCGGGTCTCGCCTCTGGGGCAGTATCTTCAGGGGTATCCTGCGCCTTATCACCCTCTCAAGCTCAAGCCCTGCAATCTGCATGCCCTCGGCAAAAGCCTCTGCATTCAGCACCTCCACGCCTCTGAGCCTGGTGTTGCCTATGACGTAGCAGGCTCTTCCGTGCTGCCGCAGCACCCTCTTAGTCTCCCTGAACACCTCCTGCATGTCTGCAAAGAAGGCTGCAACACTCTCAGCTAACCTCGGGGAGCGCTCCTCAATCTGTCTGACTATCATCCTGGCAATCTCACCCTCGGGAGCCCTGCCCCGCTCTGCGTAAAGCGAGCCTATGAAGCTCCTCCTGTGCTCCCTCAGGTCCTCCACCATATCCAGCCACATGGTGGAGAGCTGGTGCAGGTCAGCGTACTCGTAGCTCGTCACGTAGGGGCTTGAGGTTATCACGATGTCAACGCTGCCGCTCTCCACGGGCTGGGCTCTCGCGTCTCCAGCCTCAACGCGCAGCAGCGACTCAGGCTCACTTCTCAGCTTTGGCGGAGCCGCACGCCAGAACGCCTCATTTCCCCGCAGCATCTTAACCAGATGGCGCTCAAGAGCATGCAGAGGCTCCGGCAGCTTCTTTGCAGGATTTCTCAGCGGTTTTGTGCTGCTCTGTGACCATAACGAGCAGCTCTTGAGTATATGGCTGAAGGCGACCAGCAGAAAGTCCCTGACAGGTGGTTCTTCCTGCAGGATTTGCCCCAGCAGCCTGCCGAGCTTCTGCATCTGCTCCTCCGGGAACCAGTACCTCAGCCTCTCCTCATACCTTTCAGGCACCACGGGCTCTGTGCTGGTATGCTCTGCCCTTCTGAGGAATCCCGCAACCCTCTCCCTGAGCCACCCCGGCTCAAGGGGTGTGGCTTTTACCTTGGTAATCAGCCATCCCACGGGATTTATCTCCGTACCGCTTGCCATGCACCCCCTCACCACAGCGCTCACTATGGTGGTGCCGCAGCCGAAGAAGGGGTCGTTGACGTGCACCTCCCCCGGGGCATACTCATCCAGCAGCCTCTCCACGAGCTGGGGGATGAACTTTGCTGGATAGCGGTGGTAGCAGTGGGTCAGCTTGCCCGTATCTGACTGCCTCAGCCACTCAAAGGACCATGAATCATCCACCCGGGTTCGCCTGAACAGGGCAAGTATCTCCTCAGCATCCATGCCTCACCCTACGGCAAGGATGACGTAGGCAAGCGTTTATCCCCGTTAACCAGCACGTAGAAGGCGATGCCACGGTAGTTCACCAGCCGCATCTGCTCCGGTGGGGGGTCTGTGCTCATGGGCACTATGAGCAGATGCGCCCCCGTTCTTCTGGCAAGCCTGAGCAGGTGCGGATACAGCTCAGGCGGCGGGCGGAGGGAGTAAATGAGCTCGGCATCCCGGTAGAGGCTGAGGTCGGGCTCAGCAGCATCGTCCACAGCCACCCCGGGCAGAGGCACAATGTCTGTCCCCAAGACCTGCACACCCCGTGAGCGCAGCTCCTCCAGCACCTCCCGCCTCCTGCCCACACCCACCTCCACAGCCCTCTTCAGCCCGGGGAAGAACTCCAGTATAAACCCGGCTACTGTGCCCATAAAAAATTTAAAGGTCAGTGGTGCCCGCAGCCGTGGCTGTGACTGTGAGCCCCACCACCCTTGAGGTACTTCTCCGGGTCTGCCTCAAAGGCGCTCTTGCAGCCCGGTGCGCAGAAGTAGTAGGTCTGCCCCTTGTAGGTGCTCTTCCACTTCGCAGAAGCCTCATCAACCTCCATCTGGCACACTGGGTCTATAGCCATAACACCACCTCCGCATTTATTCTGCACTCCTCCCTAAAATACCTTTTGCCTGCACTTCATCACATCGCCAGCAGAGCTTTTTTCCGGAATGTAAAATACATTTTCCATGTCAATGCCCGTGGTTGATGGTGAGCAAGATGAAGCTGGATACAATGGATGTGAAGATTCTCAGAATGCTCCAGGAGAACTCAAGAACCCCCGTTTCAGAAATTGCCGCCAGGCTCAGGGTGAGCAGGCCCACCATCAAAAACAGAATAGAAAGGCTGGTTAAGGAGGGGGTTATCAGCAGATTTACGGTTGAAATCAGCAGGGACACCCTTGACAACCCCGTGTACGTGTACCTCCGACTTAGAACAGAGCGTGATGGCATTGAGAAAATTTCTGCCATGCCGGAGGTTGTGGAGATGTACTCAGTAACCGGCAGGCTGAATGTGCTTGCAAAAGCCATCATAAGGGATATGGAGGAGCTTTCTGAGCTGGTTGAGGAGCTCCGCAGGCATGCTGAAGAGATTGAGGTAGAGCTTGTGCTTGACATCCTGAAGGAATCTGAGCCACCGCTGCAGATGATAAGGGCTGAGCTTGAGTGCGAGTACTGCGGCAGCAGAATCACCAGAAAGCCCCACATCTACAAGTTCAGGAATGTTGAGAGGTATTTCTGCTGTCCCGTATGCCTTAAAAGCTACAGGCGCAGGGTCGCCTTAGCTGAGCAGGTGGAGGAGAGGTGATCAGGCGGAGGCGGCTGGCTGAGATTCAGCGCAGGCTTGCTGAGAGAGCCGTGCTGGTGGGCAGACCTGAGGCAGAGCTTGTTGCCGGGGTTGATGCCGCATACACCGGAACCCACGCCTTTGCGGCGGCTGTGGTGGTTGATGTCAGGAGCATGCAGGTGGTGGAGCGAGTAGCCGCATGTCAGAGGGTGCACCTCCCCTACATCCCGGGTTACTTCGCCTTCAGGGAGATGGGGGCGGCTATAAAGGCGCTTCGCAGACTGAAGAGCAGGGCGGACGTGCTTCTGGTAAACGGGCATGGTGCAGCCCATCCGAGGCGATGTGGAATCGCCACCCATCTCGGCGTGCTGCTGCGCATGCCGGCGATAGGCGTGGCTTCCCGTCTGCTCTGCGGCAGGGTGGAGCAGGGAAAAGAGCCCGCACCGGTGGTGCACTCTGGTGAGGTGGTGGGCTATGCCCTGCATTGCGGCAGGGCGGTGTACGTGAGCCCCGGGCACGGGATTTCGGCTGAGAATGCTGCCGCACTCGTTGCAGGGCTCCCCTTCAGAAAACACCTGCCCCTGCCGCTGCATGAAGCCCATGCAACCGCCGAAGCTGTGAAGAAAAGAATTATTAATGGCGATGCAGAGATTATATTTGAGGGTGAAGGTTATGGTAAAGGCGAGCGCATACACCGTTGAGGATGTGGCAAGAAAGCTTGATACCGCCTTCGGGATGTTCATAGACGGGGAGGAGGAGTACGTGGATGTGCTGCAGGAGGTTCGTGAGAGGCTGCAGGAGCTGGTGGAGAAGTATCCCAAGGATGATGAGGTTGCCGAATTCCTTCAGGCTTTTGACAGCTACCTTGAGGCTAAGGAGGGGATGAGCAGGGAGGAGGAGAAGGAGCGTCTGGTGTGGCTGAAGTCGGAGCTAAATCACATAGTGCACTGGCGCAAGCTGGGCATGAGCGCCGGGAGGGTTCTGCCCTTTAAGGACTTCAGAAGCCTGAGAGGAGGCATCGGAGGCAGGTGAAGCACAGGCAGGCGGGCGCCTGAGCACAGCCCCAGCCACGCACCTCCCTGACGACGTGTCTGCGCAACAGCAGAGTGCCGATTCGGAAGGCTTTTCCCACTCAGCCCCGGAGCACAATGCCCCCGAGGTACTTCACGGGAGTAAATTTATATAGCCAGTGCAGATTTTAATGGAAGGTGAGCCCATGAACCTGAATCGCTCTGCATATGAGATTGTGCAGGACATGATAGACCGCAGGGAAGAGCTGGGTGTGGAGGTTTACGAGGCTGGCAATGCCACTGTGGTGGACTGCGGCGCTAAGGCACCCGGCAGCTTCGCCGCTGGAGTGAGATTTGCAGAGGCATGTATGGGCGGGCTCGGCAGCGTTGCGCTCAGAATGCACGACTACGGCTTCGGGATGCTGCCCGTGGTGGTGGTGGAGGTGAGAAAGCCAGCACTCGCATGCTTGGGCTCTCAGAAGGCTGGCTGGAAGCTCTCGGAGGGTGACTTTTTCTCACTGGGCTCCGGTCCAGCCAGAATACTTGCAAAGAAGCCTGCCTCCACCTACCAGAAGCTCGGCTACTCTGAAAAAAGCGATGTCGCGGTTATAGCGCTTGAAGCTTCCGCACCACCTCCCGAAAGTCTGGCTGAGAGCATAGCCAGAGAATGCGGAGTTGAGGCTGAGAACCTGTACATCCTGCTTGCCGCCACCGCATCCATTGCCGGAAGCCTGCAGGTCTCGGCGAGGGTGGTGGAGACCGCCCTGTACAGAGCCATGCACCTCGGCATGGACGTGAATGCAGTTCGCTCAGCGCTGGGCAGGGCGCCCGTTGCTCCGGTTGTGGGTAACGACTCCACCATGATGGGCGTGACCAACGACATGATAATATACGGAGGCGAGGTTTACTTAGTAGCTGACGGGCTTGATGCCTCAAAGCTGGTCTCTTCAAGCTCCAGCGCCTATGGCAAGCCCTTTGCGGAGGTTTTCAGGGAAGCCGGCTATGACTTCTACAGAATAGACCCGGCAATCTTTGCACCTGCCAGGGTAACCGTGAACGAGCCCGGGAGCGGGAGCATGAGCACCGCAGGAAAGCTGAATGTGGAGGTGCTCATGAGGAGCGCAGGGATGCTGAAATGAGGAAGGTGTATCTTGTCGGCGGCGGTCCTGGAGACCCCGAGCTGATAACCGTGCGGGGCATGAAGCTGCTGCAGCAGGCGGACGTGATAATCTACGACCGCCTGGTTAGCAGGAGGCTGCTCGCCTACGCAAAGCCTGGAGCTGAGCTGATATATGTGGGAAAGGAGGCGGGAAGGCACAGGTACACCCAGGAGGAGATAAACCGTCTGCTGGTGGAGAAGGCGGGCAGCGGCGTGGTGGTGCGCCTTAAAGGCGGAGACCCCTTCGTGTTCGGCAGGGGCGGGGAGGAGGTGATGGCGCTGAGAAGGCACGGCATAGAGGTGGAGGTGGTCCCGGGGGTGAGCTCAGCCATTGCCGTGCCGGCGCTTGCGGGCATACCCGTAACCCACAGGGGGGTTGCCTCAAGCGTGACCCTGGTCACGGGATACACGGCAGAGAGGAGGATAGACTACGCCTCCCTGAGCGGCGACACGGTGGTGGTGCTGATGGGAGTGAGAAGCCTGAAGAAGATAGCGGAGGAGATGATGCACACCAGAAGCCCAGAGACGCCGGTGGCTGTGATAGAGAAGGGGAGCATGCAGAGCCAGAGGGTGGTGACAGGCACCCTTGCAGACATAGCCGAGAAGGCTGAGAGGGCTAAGCTCAGCCCGCCCGCGGTTACTGTCATTGGCGAGGTGGTTAGGCTCAGGAGGGAGTTTCTCTGAGCTTTGCGATGGTTGTGGCGAGCACGCGTCCAGAGGTTATAAAGCTTGCCCCCGTGCTTCGTGCGCTTGAAAGCTCCGGCATGGAGCACGTGTTCGTTACCACCGGGCAGCACTACGATGACGAGCTGTTCTGGAGGTTTATAAGGGAGCTGGGGCTGAAGGAGCCGGAGCACAACATAGACGTGCGCTCGGGCACGCACGCCTACCAGACCGCCAGAGCCTTAGAGGCGCTGGAGAAGCTCATAGTGCAGGAGAGTCCGCAGGTGGTAATTGCCGAGGGTGACACCAACTCCGTGCTGAGCACAGCTCTGGCGTGCGCCAAGCTCCTCGTACCCTTTGCCCACGTTGAAGCCGGGCTGAGGAGCTTTGACAGAACCATGCCCGAAGAGGTAAACCGCCTGCTGGCAGACCATGTCAGCACGGTTCTTTTTGCACCCACCAGAAGAGCCGCCGACAACCTGGTGAACGAGGGCATTCTGCCCGGGAGCATCTTCGTGGTGGGCAACACCATAGTGGATGCCACCCTGCAGCACATTGAGATTGCCAGGAGGCGGCTGAAAGCTCCTGAAGGTGAGTACCTGCTCCTGACACTGCACAGGGCAGAGAACGTGGACAGCAGGGAAAGGCTTGAGGGCATCCTCAGGGCTCTTGCAGAGATTGAGCACGAGATTCTCTTCCCCGTGCACCCCCGCACCCTGCAGAGACTAAGGGAGTTCGGGCTGATTGAGCTTGCGGAGTCGGCGCTGACGCTCCTGCCGCCTGCTGGCTACTTGGAGTTCCTGCTCATGCTTGAGGGTGCGAGGGCTGTGCTCACCGACTCGGGCGGCGTGCAGGAGGAAGCCATCGTGCTGGGCACGCCCTGCATAACCCTGCGCACCTCCACCGAGCGCCCGGAGACTGTGGAGGCTGGCGGAAACATACTGGCGGGGGTGGACAGGGAGAGCATCACCGGCACCGTGCGCAGGGTGCTCGGCGACCCGGGACTTTACGAGAGGATGAAGCGTGCCAGAAACCCCTTCGGAGACGGCAGGAGCGGTGAGAGAATCGTGCGCATACTGGCTGAGCTTGAGGAGCGCGGCGCCCTTAAAATTGAGCCTCCCTCCAGGGTGATACGCACGCGCCAGAGGCGGCTCGTGCCTGCCTCCGGCTTCAGGGGCAGGCGCATCTCCGAGCTTGGCATGAGGGTGTGCAGGGTGGTCTCGGGAGGGCTGTTCATGTACCCTGCGCCGGAGCACCGCGTGGGGGATGAGGAGATGCTTGAGGTTGAGGAGGAGGTGAGCTGGTGAGGGTGAGGCTCTTTGCCTGGTTCAGGGAGAGGGCTGGAAGGGAGGAAGTTGAAGTTGAGGGCGGCAGGATGAGCGTTGAAGAGCTGGTGGAGAAGGTGGCGGAGGCGCTTCCGCAGCTTGCGGAGGAGCTCCGCTCTGGGAGGTGCATGGTGGCGGTAAACCACAGAATCGCCACCCCCGGCACCCAGGTAGGAGAAGAAGACGAAGTGGCGCTCTTCCCGCCAGTTGCGGGAGGCTAAGCGGTGTCGCTCTCAGCCAGCTCCCTCAGGCGCCTCACCCCGTCCACCTCCCTTATCACCTCAACCACCGCCTCAGGCACAAGCTCCTCCCAGGGCTCGCCTGCCAGCATCCTGCGCCGTATCTCGCTGCCCGAGTACTCGCTGCGGTTGAAGAGGGGCGGCGTTGCCACGTCCTTGCCAGCCTCTCTGAAGAGGCGCTTGACCAAGGGGTTCCCGGAGTAAACCCTGTGGAAGGGTGGTGTGAGGCTCTCCATGTGGCTCACCCAGAGGGAGTTGTTGTCAATGTCGTTCACGGGTATAACGTACCAGGTCTTAGCCATGCCGTTCTGCTGGAGGCTCTTGAATATCATCATCAGCCTCTCACCGGCGGTGAAGGGGTTCTCAAGGGTGTGGCTCTTCTGGGCGCTGCCTATGGCTATGACTATCTCATCCACCTCCTCGGCTATCCTCTCTATCACATACATGTGCCCCAGATGGAAGGGCTGAAACCTGCCTATCAGAAGACCTCGCATACCCTCAGCCTCTCGCCACCCTGCACGCCCAGCATGCTCCCGGCGCTGCCCCTGTTTACAGCCAGCTCTAAGTAGCCCTCGCTGCCTATCAGCGCGAGCATCCTCCCTGGCTCTGCAAACCCGTAGCTCTCAAGGAAGGGCAGCCTCAGCCTGCGCAGCCCCACCTGCACCTCAAGCTCCGCTCCAAACCTCACGCCCAGCATCTCTTCAGGAATGTTGGTTATAACATTGCCAAAGGTATCCACACACAGCACCTCCCCCTCTATCCACCTGCCCGTCCTGCGGGGCTGGCGTATGCTGAGCTTAACGAGCTCAGGCTCAACCTCGGTGCCCAACTCCTCGGGCTCAGAGCCAGAGGCAAGCTTAGCCGCAACCGGGGCAAACACATCCCTCCCGTGGAAGGTTCTTGAGGCTGCCTCAACCCTGAGCTCAATCACCCTGCGCACGTCCTTCAGGAAGGTGAAAACGCCGTTGTCAGGACCCACGTAGCGGTGCCCGCCCGCCTCAACCAGCACACCCCTGCGCTCCGTGCCCACCCCCGGGTCAACCACCACCACGTGTATGCTGCCCTCAGGGAACCTGCTGCACACGCTCGCCACCACGTAGGCACCGTGCCTTATGTCGTAGCTCCTTATGCTGTGGGTGATGTCCACTATTCTAACAGAAGGAGCAATGGAGAGTATGACCCCCTTCATCGCACCCACGTACTCGCTCCAGCCGAAGTCTGTGGTTAGGGTGACTATCATAGCCCCATCTTCTCCCTGCCCGCTATGAGCAGCAGGAGCAGGGCTGCAGTTATGTAGCGGTTCAGCAGAAGCTGCCGCACCCTGCTTCTGGCTCTTGCCCCGGCACGCCCCTCCATCCTTCTGAGCCCCTCAAGCAGCGCCGCCACGTGGGCATCCCAGGAGTAGCGCTGCATGCTCGCCCTGGCGTTCTCTCCCAGCCTGCGCAGAAGCTCCGGCTCTGAAAGCAGCGCAGCCACCCTTTCGGATAGCTCGGCAGGGCTGGTGGGGTCCCTGAGAAACACGCAGTTCTCCCCATCCTTCAGGTAGCTCTCACTCCCGGAGTCCCTGCTCACCACCACCGCACAGCCGCATGCCATAGCCTCCATCACCGACATGCTCTGGGACTCGTGCAGCGAGGGGTGCACGAAAACATCGGCGGCTGAGTAGTACTCTGGAGTGCGCTCCCACTCCACCCAGCCGGTGAAGTGCACCCTCCCGGGAGGCGCAAGCTTCCCGGCAAGCTGCCTGTACTCCTCAAGAGCCGCACCCCCGCCGGCAAATATGAAGTGAGCCCGCGGCACCCTGCGCAGTATGCTCGGAATAGCCCTTATCAGCGTCTCCACGTTCTTCTCGTGGGACATCCTGCCCAGGTAAAGCACCACCGGGGCATCCTCGGGTATGCCCAGGCTCTTCCTGACACCGCTCCTAACGCGCCTGAACCTGGCGGTGTCAACGCCGAAGGGTGCAAACACCACCCTGCTCTCGGGCACGCCTAAGCTGAGAAGCTTATTCCTGAAGCGGGAGGTTGCCACAAAGAACAGGTCTGCATGCCGGTAGTGCTGCCTTACAACAGAGTTTATCACCCTCCTTATCCTGCGCTCCGGCACCAGCCTGCGCCGGTCTAAGCGGAAAGCTTTCTCAAGCATCGTAGCCTCGTCGTGGTGGCAGAACACCGCCACAGGTTTGCGCATAGCCCTTGCCAGGGTTATGGCTGCAGAGCCGAGAGGCGCCAGGTCATTCACCAGCACCAGGTCACACCTTCTTATGGCTCTGGCAAGCCTGCCGCTGGGTATGGCTGGGGCATAGCTGGCAAGCTCAACGGGTATGCAGGAGCTCAGCACAACCTCTGCACCTGCAAAGCTCCTGCTCCTGGAGAAGCGGGGAGCCACCAGCGTTACCCGGTAGTGCCTGCCGAGCTCGGGGAGCACGTGCCGCAGAAAGGTGACCACCCCGTCCTTCTTGGGCGGATACGTATCAGCAACCACGCAGAGACGCTTCTTCATCACCTGACTGCCTCCATCCTGAGCTTGCTGCGTCCCGTCAGCATGATTGAGAAGTAGTTTGCGATGTTGTGCATCAGAAACCTCAGCCTGCCTGCCCTGAGGCGTCTGGCAGAGGTGTATACGTGCATGTCGCGCACGAACACCACCCTGCCGAGCTTCCTCAGCCTGCGTGAGAGCTCAAAATCCTCGCCCACCTGCAGCTCAACGTTGAAGCCGCCCGCAAGCTCAAGCAGCCTGCGCCTGACTCCGAAGTTCTGACCCGAGAAGTGGGGCATGCCCAGAGCGCTGTGCAGCCACAGGAAGGCTGTGAAGGCGTACCTTGCCAGGAGCTTCTCAGCCGTGCTTCCGTCGGCAAGGTAAACCGGACCGTAGGCTGCGTCCGCATGCTCAAGCGCCTCTGACATCTTCTCCGCCCACCCCGGAGGCACCGTGGTGTCAGCGTCGGTGAAGGCTATCACCTCACCCCTGGCTCTCCTCCAGCCCGCCTCCCTGGCGCAAGCCACGCCGCGGCGTGGCTCGTAAACCACCCGGTCGGCGTACTCCTCAGCTATGCTGGCGGTCTCATCCTCGCTGGCGTTGTCCACCACCACGAGCTCAACGTCCATGCTCTGGGCTCTTATGCTCTTAAGGCACGCTTCAATGTACCTCCCCTCGTTGTACGCTGGCACCACCACGGAAATCATCATTAGCTTTTAAGTTGGGGAAGCTGGTATTAAATCTATCGGAGAGTGCATGCATGCTCGTGCTTGTGGGTATGGGACTGTACGATGAGCTTGACCTGAGCCTCAGAGGGCTGAGAGAGCTCAGAGAGTGCGACTCGGTTTATGTGGAGCTCTACACCTCCAGAATGCCGGGGCTGAGCCTGAGCAGGCTGAGGGAGCTTGCAGGGAAGGAGATTAGAGAGCTGAAGAGGCAGGAGCTGGAGGAGGGCGCCGAAAGCCTGCTTGAGGAGGCGGAGCACAGGAAGGTGGCGCTGCTTGTGGCTGGAGACCCGCTGATATCCACAACTCACTCAGCCCTGAGGCTGGAGGCTGTGAAGCGGGGAATAGAGGTTAAGGTGCTCCACAACGCCTCGGTTTACTCAGCCGTGCCCTCAGCAGCGGGACTGCACAACTACCGCTTCGGGAGGTGTGCCACCATACCCAGAGCCTCCCGCACCTACATGCCCGAAACACCCTACCACGTGCTCAGGGAGAACTTAGAGCGGGGGCTCCACACCATGCTTCTGCTTGACCTGGGTGAGGAGGAGATGAACGCTGCCGAGGGCATAGCCTACCTGCTGGAGCTTGAGTCTAAGCTGGGGATGGGTGTGTTCAAGCCAGCCACCACGGCAGTGGTGGTGTCCCGGGTGGGAGCGCCCGAGTGCAGGGTAACTGCCGGCAGGGCTGAAAGGCTGGCTGAGCTCGGCAACGCTCTCGGAGCCACGCCCCACACCATAGTGGTGCCGGGGGAGCTCCACTTCATGGAGGAGGAGTGGCTGCGCAGGTTCTGGGTTGAGTAGCTACTCGTAGCCAACGCTCAGGAGCATGGCATGGCAGCCGTTGGTGAGGGAGCAGGTTCGCTCTGAGATTACCTGCATCGCCTCCCTCGCGGCAGTCAGATTGCCTTCCTCAAGGGCGTCTTCAAGGTCTAAAACATACTCCTCCTTCATCTGCTCTTCGGTAAGTTCCGGAAGAAACCTGGCGGTTGCCTCGCGGCTCTCGTAGAAGTAGCGCCTGAAGCTCGGGAAGCGCTCCCTTGCAGCGCTCAGGTTCCCCTGCTCCAGCGCATCCTTCAGCCTGCTGTACTCGTACTCCAAGTTAGCCATGGCACCGCCTGTGCGCATGTGGCAGACGCTCACCCCGCAGCTCCCGGTTATTCCCGCCAGCGTGGCATTGGCTGCCTGAAGCTCTCCCGCGCTTACCTGGGAGCCCAGAGCTGTGAGCTCATCCTCCCTCACAAAGAAGTCCATATGCCTCTTTCCAGCTCTCTCAACCGCCTTCCTGTAGGCTGAAAGAAGCTCGGAGTAGCTGCGCTTTGCAGCCTCAGCGTCTCCAGCAGCTATCGCCTGCTGAAGCGCTGCATAGGCGTCCTCGTACTCCTCCTGAATCTGCTTCGCCTGCCGCACCTTCTCCTCCAAAGTTTCGGGCTCTTTTCTGACACCGAGGCACGCGGCTGTGAGAACCATCAGAGTTATCAGGAGCAGAACAGATGCAGGAAACCTCACGATTCCACCTCTCCACTTCTGAAAAATCTAACGGGTTTTGAGTTTTCTGTCACAACAAAACCCTTATTAGCTTGCTGGGCTATGGTGTGGTGATGGGTGTTCTCGGCTCAAGTCTCAGACTCACCGCAGGCAATCTCGCCGTGAGGTTCGGAAGCTATCTCTACAGGATAATCATGGCGAGAATGCTGAGCATGCATGAATATGGGCTCCTCAGCCTGGCACTGCCGCTGCAGTTCTTTGTGGTGGTGCTGGGCTCTGCGGGCATTGCACCGAGCGTGGCGAAGTTCGTTGCCGAGCACCGTGCTAAAGGCGAGCATGCGGAAAGCGCCGCCGTAGCGGGTGCCGGGCTGGTTTACTACACCGCCGCAGGCGCTGTTATTGCGCTGGTTTTATGGGTGGCATCGCCGGCAATTGCCGCAGCCTACGGCATGCAGAGCCTCACGCCCGTGCTTCAGCTCTCCGCCGCCGCCATACCCTTCGGCTTCGCCCTTGCCGTGCTCACAGGTGTGCTGCAGGGTGCGGGGAGGTTTGGGGCAATGGCAGCCCTGCTCAGCTCCCTGCAGCTCCTCAGGATTCTGCTCGCCACGGCAGCGGTGGCTGTGTCTGCCACCGCAGCAGCAGCAGCGCTCGGCTCAAGCCTCGGCTTCGTGCTGGTGCTTGCAGCCGCTCTTCCCCTGACACTGCGGAGCCTCAGATGGGGCAGCTTCCCGGTGTTCCTCAGACTCTTCCGCTTCTCCCTGCCGGTTTCTGCAACCTCGCTGCTGGGGTTTGTGCTGGCATTCCTGGACATAATGCTCTTAGGCCTCTACGTGCCAGCCGACGTGCTCGGGCTGTACGGCGCCGCATCCCCAGCCGCCAGGGTGGCGCTTGCCTTCGCGATGGCGCTGAGTGCCGTGCTTCTCCCCAGGGTCTCGGCACTCAGGGCGTCCGGCAGGGAGGGAGAGCTTGCCAGAACGCTGCAGAGCTCCCTGCGCGCCACCATGCTGGTTCTCGGAGGGGTTAGCGCCCTCTCGGTGCTCTTTGCAAGAGAGGTGATGGTGCTGCTCTTCGGCACCGCCTACGCGGGGGCCGCACAGCCCCTGCGGGTGCTGGTGGTGGGCAGCTTCTTCTACGGGATGTTCAGCGTGAGCACCGGCGCGATGCAGGGGCTGGGCAGACCGGAGGCACCCGCAAGAATCCTGCTGGCTGCAGTGGGCATAGAGGCTCTGCTGTGCCTTGCGCTCATCCCAAGTTATGGAATTATGGGAGCTGCAATAGCCTCTGCCGCAGCCTCTGCCACAGCGGGGGTTCTCGCCCTCTGGACGCTCCGGAAGATGCTGCAGCGCTGATGCAGCGCCTTAGTAAAATTTGCAGTCGGCATGCAAATGCTGGCTTAGCGGTGAGGCAGGTGGAGCAGTGTGGTGAGCAATGCGAAAGCTGCGGCGGCGGGGATGAGCTCAGCTCTGCCGTCAGGGCGAGAATGAAGAACGTGAAGCACAAGATTGCAGTGATGAGCGGAAAGGGGGGTGTGGGCAAGACCACGGTGAGCGTCACTCTTGCGAGATGCCTTGCGGAGCGGGGGCACAGGGTGGGGCTGCTTGATGCTGACGTCACAGCTCCAAACGTGGCAAAGATGCTGGGGCTTGAAGACCCAGAGCTCTTCGCAACTCCAGCAGGGCTTTTCCCGCCGGAGGCTGGAGGTATAAAGGTCATCTCCATGGCGTTTCTTGCAGATGAGAGCAGCGCCATAATCTGGAGGGGTCCCGTTATAATGGGGGTCATTGAGCAGTTTCTAAGTCAGGTGGTTTGGGGGGAGCTTGACTACCTGATAATTGACCTGCCCCCGGGCACAGGAGATGAGGCGCTGAGCATTATGCAGCTCCTGCCAGACCTCAGCGGGGTTATAACCGTCACCACGCCCCAGGACGTGGCTGTGCTGGACACCAAGCGCAGCATAGACATGGCAAGAACCATGAAGGTGCCGGTGCTGGGGCTGGTGGTGAACATGGCGTCCTTCGCATGCCCGAACTGCGGCAGCGTTACCAGGATGTTCCCGGGCAGCAGCCCGGAGGAGCTTGCCAGAGAGCTCGGGGTGGAGCTTCTGGGGGCGGTGCCCTTTGAGCCGGAGGTTGCGGAGGCTGGAGATGCAGGCAGGGTGCCGGCTAAGAACGGCAGAGCCTGGGAGGCGCTCGCAGGGGTGGTTGAGAAGGTGGAGGAGGCGCTGAGCAGAGAGAGCTGAGAGGTGCTCGGGTGGAGCTGTGCGAGTACAGGGGAAAGGGCATACTGCGGGAGCATGGCATACCCGTGCCTGAGGGCAGGGTGGTGGAGAGCCCGGAAGGAGCTAAGATCGCGGCAGCCGAGCTTGGCGGAGAGGTGGTTGTGAAGGCTCTGGTGCCTGCCGGTGGCAGGGGAAAGGCTGGCGGTGTGAGGTTTGCGGCTTCGCCGGAGGAGGCGGCTGAGGCTGCAGAGGCGCTGCTGGGCATGCACATAAAGGGCTACAGGGTGAGGAGGCTGCTGGTGGAGAGGAGGCTTGAGATTCTCAGGGAGCTGTACGCATGTGTGGCGGTTGACCGGGAGGCGGGGATGCCTCTGGTGATGCTCAGCAGAGAGGGCGGCGTGGAGGTTGAGGAGGTGCCCGAGCACCTGATAGCAAGAGCCCACGTGGAGCCTCTGACAGGCTTTCACCCGTACATGGCGAGGGAGCTCTGCGCTGAGGCTGGGCTCAGGGGGGGCGAGCTCAGGCAGGTGGCAGAGGTGCTGCACCGCATGTACGGGGTGTTCCAGAGCAGGGATGCGCTGCTGGTGGAGGTGAACCCCTTGGCTATAACTCCCGGAGGGGTGGTTGCGGCTGATGCCAAGCTGAGCATAGACGACGATGCATGGTTCAGGCAGGGCATGGAGCAGCGGGAGGAGCAGCGCTACGTGGAGCTTGAGGGCAGCATAGGCTGCATCGTCAACGGCGCGGGGCTGGCAATGGCGACCATGGACACGCTGAAGCGCCTGGGAGGCGAGCCGGCGAACTTCCTGGACATCGGCGGCGGGGCGGGTGCGGAGGCGATGAAGAGAGCTGTTGCGAGGGTCACCTCCAACCCGTCGGTGAGGGTGCTGCTGGTGAACATCCTGGGGGGAATCACCAGGTGCGATGAGATTGCTGAGGGCATAGTGGAGGCGGTGCAGGAGGTGAGGGTGCCGGTGGTTGTCAGGCTCATGGGCACCAACGAGGAGGAGGGCAGGCAGATTCTGCGCGCAGCGGGGATTGAGGTGGAGAGGGACATGCTGGCAGCCGCCAGGCTTGCGGTGGAGCTGAGCAAAAGTATATAAGATGCCGGCTTTAAATCCACAATGGTGGTAGCCGGTGGAGCTTCCCACTCTCAGAGACGCAGAGCTTGACGGAAAGCGGGTGCTCATGCGCATAGACATCAACTCCCCCATTGAGCCAGAAACCGGGGAAATACTGGACGACACCAGAATCAGAAGCCATCTGCCAACCATTGAGGAGCTGGACTCCGCAAGGCTGGTGCTGCTGGCGCACCAGAGCCGCCCTGGGCTGGAGGACTTCACCACCCTGGAGGAGCACTCCAGGCGCTTCAGCGAGCTCATAGACAGAGAGGTGCGGTATGTTGATGATGTCTTCGGAAGAGCTGCCAGGGAGGAGATCAGGAGGCTGGGAAGAGGTGAGGTGCTGCTCCTGGAGAACGTGCGCTTCTGCAGCGAAGAGGTGGCAGAGGAGGTTAAGCGCAAGCCCCCGTGCCTGCAGGCTAAGACCAACCTGGTGAGGAAGCTCTCATCCTACGTGGATGCCTACGTGAACGACGCCTTTGCCGTTGCACACCGGCAGCAGCCGAGCGTGGTGGCTTTTCCGGAGGTGCTGCCCAGCTACGCGGGCAGGCTGATGGAGAGAGAGGTGGAGAACCTGAGCAGGGTGATAAGGAGCAGCGCAAAGCCCAAGGTCTTCTGCTTCGGCGGCGCCAAGGTGAGGGACTCGCTGAAGGTTATGGAGAAGCTGCTCAGCAGGAAGATCGCTGACCACGTGCTCACCAGCGGCATGGTGGCAAACCTGCTGCTGCTCGCCGCTGGCGTGGAGATAGGAGAGGTGAACCGCAGGGTGCTGGAGGAGAAGGGGCTGCTGAGCCTGCTTGATGAGGCGAGGGAGATGCTGGCGAGGTACGGGGAGAGGGTGCACCTGCCGAAGGATGTGGCGTTCAGCAGGAATGGCGAGAGGGCGGAGGCGGGGGTTGAGAGCATCCCCAACCTCAGGATAATGGACATAGGCATAGAGACCATCGCCGAGTACTCGGCTGTAATTGAGGATGCCGCGGTTGTGGCTGCGAACGGTCCAGCCGGGATGTTTGAGCTCAGAGAGTTTGCCCTGGGCAGCGAGGAGCTGCTGAAGGCTATGAGCAGGTGCAGCGGCTTTACGGTCATAGGGGGAGGACACCTCGCCTCCATAGCCGTGAGGCTCAAGCTGAGCAGTAAGATATCCTTCATAAGCACCGGCGGCAAGGCGATGCTGCTCTTCCTCGCCTGCGAGAAGCTGCCGGGAATTGAGGCGCTCAGGAGGGGTGGCGCATGACCAGGGTTATAGTGGTTGCCTCCGGCAAGGGCGGAGTGGGCAAGACCACCATAGCCGCCAACCTGGCGGTTGCCTTTGCCTGGTACGGCAAGAGCACGGCGGTGCTGGATGCGGATGTGGTGATGGCAAACCTTGAAATCATTCTGGGACTGAAAAACCCGCCGGTGGCGCTGATAGATGTGCTCAGGGGCAGGCTGGAGCTCAGGGATGTGATGTACGAGGGACCTGAAGGGGTGAAAATCATACCCGCGGGCATCACCCTGGACGGCTTCAATGAGGAGAACATGGAGATGCTCAAGGCATCGCTGCGGGAGATTCCCAGGGAGATTGAGCTCTTCGTCATAGACGCGCCCGCGGGAAGGGATGCAGCCATGGTGATGGACGAGGGGCAGGAGGTGCTGATTGTAACCACGCCGCAGGTGTCAAGCGTCTCGGATGCGCTTAAAATGAAGCTCTTAGCCGAGCGCATGGGCGCGAAGCCCATAGGTGCTGTGATGAACATGGTTGAGGGCAAGAAGCGGGAGCTCAGCATCCACGAGGTTGAGAACACCCTTGACCTGGATGTGGTGGCTGTGCTCAGGTCTTCGGAGGCGGTCAAGGAGGCGCTCGCCCAGGAGGAGCCCTTCGTGCTGCGCTACCCGAATGCGCAGCCCTCCAGGGAGCTGATGAGGCTCGCGGCAGAGCTCATCGGCAGA